>ENA-UEPJ01003877-UEPJ01003877.1-human-gut-metagenome-genome-assembly--contig:-NODE-3877-length-12655-cov-11.964462_pt1 | contig 12655 bp, 10 predicted proteins | sample MGYA00242890_ERZ507896 | MGnify/ENA primary metagenome ERZ507896 (study PRJEB26167, sample SAMN06115508) | human gut metagenome | host: Homo sapiens | place: China:Qinghai | collected 2015-08-20... | reverse complement strand
GGTATCTGCACAGTGGCTCTCTCCAGCGAGTTGCCACATTATTTTAAGTGGTTTAGTCTGTTCTTATCCCGCAGCGTAATCGCGCCTCGTCTTAGTTCCACAAGCCCGTCCTCCGAGAAGCTTTTGAGCATCCGTGCCACCGCCTCCCGCGCCGAGCTGATGTGCTGGGCGATCTGCTCATGGGTCATGCGTATGGTGTCGGAGCCGGTACGCTCCGCTTCGGCAAGGAGGAATTCTGCCAGCCGCCGATCCAGCCCCTTGAACATGATCTGCTGCATCGCCCACATCACATCAGAAAACCGTTTCGTTGCCAGCTCATAGAGGAAGCAGCGGACATATAGATTTTTCTCCTTGAGCGCAGCGATGACATTTGCAGGGATAATCAGAACGTCCGTATCCGGTCCTGCGGTCATTTGCGTATCAAAGGTGATTTGACTGATCACACAGGAGGCAGAAAGCACGCATAATTCGCCCGGATACAGGCGGAACAGCGTTACCTCCCGCCCCTCCTCGGAGAGAAGATAGGTGCGGATCTCGCCGGAAAGGACGAACAGCATTCCGAGACATTCATTGTCGCTGCTGTGAACGAACGCGCCCTTTTCATAATGACGGACAAAAGCACTTCGGCGCAGCGTTTCTTGCTCCTGTTCGGTCAAGGATGACCAGAATGGGAGCTGTGTCAGTGTTTGTTCCATATCAATGGCAGCTATGCTTGCCGCAGCCGTGGTTACCGCAGGTGTGACCTTCCTCGCCGTGCTCGTGGTCATGGTGGTCACAGTGAACATTGGGATCGTAGCCCAGATTTCCGTTGAGCAATGCGCTCACCGCCGCATCAGCGTCCCCGCTGACACCGCCGTAGAGCTTGATGCCTGCTTCGGCCAGAGCCGCCTGCGCACCGCCGCCGATGCCACCGCAGATCAAAGTGTCCACGCCGTTCTGCATCAGGAAGCCTGCCAGTGCGCCGTGGCCGCTGCCGTTGGTGTCAACGACTTTCGCATGGATGACTTTTCCGTCCGCAGCTTCATAAAGCTTGAACTGTTCGGTGTGGCCGAAATGCTGAAAAATTTGACCGTTTTCATAGGTAACTGCAATTTTCATAATGGAATCTCCTTTGCAATTTTTGTTGGATTTTTCTGTGTTGGCTCTCTGCATCCGGCAGCAGCGGCCGCAGTGGGCTGCCTCCTGTCCTCCGCAGATACGGTAGTTTCCACCGGTGATGTGCAGCGGTTTCCCGTGGACAAGACACGCTGCGATCTTGCGCCGTGCGCTTTCATAAATCTCCTGCACGGTAGAGCGGGAAATGTCCATCTGTGCGGCACACTGCTCGTGGGTTTGCCGCTCCAGGTCAACCAGCCGAATGACCTCGTACTCATCCAGCGTCAGCAGGATCGGCTCGGTATCCTCATACCCGCTGGGGCAGAAGGTATCAACTTGTGGTGCGCCGCAAATCCGACGGCACCGTGGCGGTCTTGGCATGGACGCTTTCCTCCTTTGTTTTCGGTATATACCGATTATAGCACTTTGGAAAGGAAAAAGCAATATTCTTTTCAAAAGCCGCTGCAATTCCTGCCCTCATATAGATGCTGGCTGATATTCGGAGTCGAATGCTACATATGAGCTATGTGGATTTTCTCGTTTGTAAACGGTGTTTTAGGTGCTGGCTGTGTGATTTCCTGTTCAGTCGGCAAAACGGCGCAGAACGCAAACAAAGGCCGATTTTCACCTTTTTTCCGCCGCCGTTTAGCAGTCACTCTGCAAGGCATCGTTTGCTGTTGTTGGGCTATCCGCTATCGGGAAAATCCATGCACTAAGCAATTACAAAAGAAAGAACTGCTGGATCTACAAATTATCCATCTATTTTAGCAATGCGCGTTTTCATATGCTTTTCGGATTCCGTCCGGCAAGTGGTCGGGAATCAGTGTCTTTAGTCTGTCCTCACTGCCGTCTTTGATTGCCTGCTCATAGTACCAGCATTTGAATTTCGGCATATGAGGTGACTGCGGCGGAGCGGCTCGCTGACATCCTTAAAGCCCCGGCTTTGCCGGTCATGGAGATCCCGAGGGAGCTCCGCGCCGGTGACATTCTCCTCAGCGAACAGCAGCGCGAGGCGATCGAGCTGGCGCTGAACAGCAGCCTCTCCATTATTCTCGGCGGCGCGGGCTGCGGCAAGACCACGCTCATTGAAGCCATCGTGCATTGCTTCAGAGAGCGCAATGACGCTTTTGTGCCGTATGTGGTCGCCGCCCCGACCGGCAAGGCTGCGCGCAACCTCACCGAGCGCACCGGGATCGAGGCACGCACGGTCCACGGCGCGCTTGGGAAAAGCCCAGATGCAAACTTTCTGGATGCCGTTTCGTGGAACTGCATCGGACTGGTCGTCGTCGATGAGGCGTCGATGGTGTCCTTGGAGATGCTCGCCGGCATCCTCAACCGTGTTCGCAGGAATTGCCGCGTTGCCCTGCTCGGCGACCCGAATCAGCTGCTGTCCGTCGGGGCAGGAAACGTCCTCTCCGACCTTCTGACGCTCGGCGTCCCTTCTATCTGCTTGCAGCAGTAGTACCGTCAAAGCACGGATGCCGCGGCGTTGCGTCAGAATGTCGTGGACTTCCCGAAGCTGAACGGGGAGCACGAACTGCGGTGGGATGACAGCTTCCGCCTGCTTCCCGCGGATGACCGCGCCATTCCCGACCTTCTGTGCGAGGAGGCTGCGCGGCGTTATCGGGCGGGCGAGAGCATTCAGGTCCTCTCGCCGGTGAGGGCAAAAACCGGCTTTTCGGTACAGGCGCTCAACACGCGCCTGCAGAACGAAGTCAACCCGCTGACGGCGGAAAAGCCGGCATGGGGAAAATTCCGTGACGGCGACCGTGTCATCGTTACCCAGAACAACGCTTATTACAACATCTGCAACGGCGATGTCGGTGTGCTGCATATTCGCGGAGAGAAGCCGCACCGTGTCGCCGCGCTGGCAGTCAGGGGTACGCTGAAGACATGGCAAATCGACCGTGGACAGGGCGAATACGGCATCGGTCATGATGACGCGCCCCCGCCGCAGCTTGCGCTCGCCTATGCGCTGACGGTACACAAAAGTCAGGGCAGCCAGTACGACACCGTCCTCATGCCGGTGAGCATGGCGACTACAAGAATGCTGTATCGCAACCTGCTCTACACCGCGATCTCACAAGCTGGGAAGGAGGTCATCCTCGTGGGGAGCCGCGAGGCGCTGAACACCGCGATGCAGTGCATCCCATACCCGCGTAAGTCCAAGCTCGTCGCCCGGACCAATCTGCTGCGCCTTGGGCGCAGCGCGTGAGGCGGCGGCATGGAGAGAAGGGAACTGCCGCGCTATCCCGTTATCGACATTGCCGCCACGGGCCAAAACCTCCGCCGCCTGCGGCTGGAGAAGGGGTACAGCGTGAAGGAGCTGCAGGAATACCTCGGTCTGGGCTGCCCGCAGGGCGTGTACCAATGGCAGGCGGGAAGGAGCCTTCCGAGCGTAGATAACCTCTACGCGGTCTCGCGGCTGTGGGGCGTGAGCATGAATGAAATCCTTGTAGAAAGGGAAAGCGCATAGAACAGCGGAGGCCGAAGCGGTTCGCTTCAGTCTCCGTTTCTTGTATTTTGAAGCAGGATGTGAAAATAACCAACTTGAACATTTTTCGGATAACCGTATCGCAACCCCTTCCACGAAACAGGGATTTCTGGAATTCAAAGAGAGTAAAACTCGATTACTCCACGGAAACAAGCTGCGACAACAGATTGTTGGAGACCACCTGATTTCGTCAAATCGGGATTTTCGATGGGCTCGATGCCCATTGCGCGTCCCAATATGACCATGGCGCGCTCGCGGGCGATGGGCGCGTTGGGGGCAAACGCGCCGTTGCTGCCCTGAACGATACCATGCTCGATCCAGCGCCCGATGGAGCCTTCGGCCCAGTGGCCCACGGTGTCGCCGTAGGCTGGCCCCGCCGCGCCCGCGCCTACGGTGAGCAGACCGGCCGTCATGGCAAAGGCAAGAACAAGAGATAGCAGTTTTCGTTGCATCATTTCTTCTTTCCTTCTGAAAATCTATTTCTGCGGCTCCCCGCAGTTGGATCACAAGGTCAATTTTGCCCCCGACAGGGGAGTTTCCTTGCTTATCATACCGAAAACACCAAAAGGAAGCAATATGCTCGATGCACAGCATTTGCCCGAAATCCCTCGGTCGTGAGCAGCAGTCCCGATGTGCAGACATAAAAGAAAACGCCCTCTGACGAGAGCGTTTCTTGTCTTGCATCAAGCGTCACAGCAAAAACGAGTTCAGCTTTTTGTGCGGTGTCGGATTTTTACTGTCCATGTTGCGCGACCACGTTTTGACCGTCTGAGCCTCTAAAAACTGCACTAGCGGGGTCAAGTCCTCCTGTTCGTCATAGGCTTGCAGCGCGTCATAATAGGCGCGGCGATTCTCCTCGTAGACGATGGCGGGCGGATAGTTGTTGCTCATCAGCCAATAGTTCAGCAGCGTCCGCCCCACACGCCCGTTCCCGTCCGCAAAGGGATGGATATTCTCAAAGCGAGCGTGGAGGTACGCCCCTGCCTTCAGGGGCGCTTTCGCTCCGATGGCGTTGACTTCTTCGATCAGCTCCGCAAGGTCGTTCTCTACCTCGTCGGGCGGCGAACCGACCTCGTTTTTGCCGGTCACATAGTCGTGCTTCTTAAATTCGCCGGGACGCTCACCGTTCACGATGTAGCGACGCTCATCGTAAGTACCCTCGGTCAATGCGCGGTGGACGGCGCAGATCAGCTCGATAGACAGCGGCTCTTTTGCGATGAGTTTGTCCTGCAAGAAGTCGTAGCACACCTTTTGATTTTGCTGCTCGAACAGGGTGCGGGTGCTGCCGGTATAGCCCACGACCTTGCCGTTTTCAAAAATCTCGCGGGTGTCGTGGTAGTTGATCTCGGCATTCTCGAGCTTGCCGGAGTTGTAGGCAAACAGAATGCGGAAATTATCCAGTCGCAGAGCAAGGTCATCCACGGTGTGGACGTTCCAGTCCTGCCACATTTTCACAACAGCGTCATATCGGCTCATGATGCACCTCCGGCACAGGAATAAATCGAGTATATCATACTTTTTGCCCAAGCGGGAGAAAATTTACAGCTTTTTTGTGCGGACTTGGTTTTTCCTGGTATGAGCAGAAGGCGGAGAGCATCCTGCTGACGCTTCTGTATAAGGAGAGGGGGGTGCTGCCATTTTACGGGCGGTATGAAGTGTGCTGCATGGAAGCGCGCTTCGTGAAGGGGTAGGATTTTTACAGAAATGCCGAAACCCGTCGAAACGGAGGTCTTAGCCTATGAAATTATATAAAGAAGCGCTCAGGAGCTTCTTTTCAGGATATGTCAGCGCACTGCGCAGGCGCAGGGGGCTGACACAGGAGGAGATGGCGGAGCGGCTTCGCATCACAGGCCGCGCGTACAGCGATTTGGAGCGGGGCATATACTGCTTTTCCGCGGTCGCGCTGGTGTTCCTTCTGCTCATGCTGGAGGAGCACGAGATCAAAGAGCTGCTCTCGTCCCTGCGGGAGGAGATCGCAAAAGTTGAAGACAGAGAGGTGGCGTAATGCTCCGTGGACATTGGGGAAATATACGGGCTTTTGGGCGGGCTCGGTCTGAGAGCTGATAGCTCCTGGTTTTTTCATGTCTCGTATGCGGTATATCTGACAGTCCGGAGACCTGATCGGGCGATGCTTGCCGAGCGATGGCTGTATCCGGCGGTCGCGCAGCACTATCACACCGGCAGCCTTGATATAAAGCGCAGCATCTGCTTTGCGGTGGATCTGATCTGGAAAACAGACAGGCGAACGCTGCGGGCGATAACGAGGTGTCCGCTGGAGCGCAAGCCGCATCCCACGGAGTTCGTCGCCCTTCTTGCCGCCTGCCTTGCGGGCGGCAATGCCGCATGATCTGAGCTTATGAAAAAGCAAGCCAAGGAGAGTGTCCTTGGCTTGCTTTTTTCCATCTATCTCTTCAAAGGACGTTTTCCTGCATGAAGAAATCACTTCATGCAGCGCCAAAGGAGTACCGAAAAAGGAATGCTTCCAGATGGCTGTTTCCGTCACCGAAGAAGGACTCGCCCCTGCTGCCCTCAGTGGTGCGCCAGCGGCTGCACCGTACGCTTCCATGATCTTTCTGAAAATCTACGCCCAATAAGCGATAAGCTGGATGCGCTTTGCGTTGTCAATTGGCGCGCCCCTGCTCAGTCATTCCCCTTGCCGGTGGAGCGGAGCATCACATCGTGATAGCCGCCCTCGACGATGCTGGTGGCGGAGACGAGCGTGAGCTTCGCGTTCTTCTGAAGATCGGGGATCGTGGTCACGCCGCAGTTGCACATGGTGGATTTGACCTTATAAAGGCTACGCGCGACATTATCCTGCAAAGAGCCTGCGTAGGTGACATAGGAATCCACGCCCTCCTCAAAGGCAAGACCCGTCTTGCCGCCGAGGTCGTAGCGCTGCCAGTTGCGCGCGCGGTTCGAGCCCTCGCCCCAGTATTCCTTGACATACACGCCGTTGACAAGGAGCTTATTCGTGGGCGATTCGTCAAAGCGGGCGAAGTAGCGGCCGAGCATCAGAAAGTCCGCGCCCATGGCGAGGGCGAGCGTCATGTGATAGTCGTGGACGATGCCGCCGTCGGAGCAGATGGGAACATAGACGCCCGTTTCGCGGAAATATTCGTCGCGCGCGGCGGAGACCTCGATGAGAGAGGTCGCCTGACCGCGGCCGATGCCCTTGGTCTCGCGCGTGATGCAGATGGAACCGCCGCCGATGCCGACCTTGACAAAGTCTGCGCCGCACTCGGCGAGGAAGCGGAAGCCGTCGCGGTCGACCACATTGCCCGCGCCGATCTTCACGGTATTGCCGTAGTTCTCACGCACGAAGTCAATGACCTTCTTCTGCCAGACAGAGTAGCCCTCGGACGAGTCGATGCAGAGAATATCCGCGCCCGCCTCAACGAGCGCGGGGATGCGCTCGTGGTAGTCGCGGGAGTTGATGCCCGCGCCGACCAGATAGCGCTTCTGCGCGTCCTGGAGGGCGAGGGGGTGCTCCTTGTGCTCGGCGTAGTCCTTGCGGAAAACGAAGTAGCGCAGGCAGTCGTTCTCATCCACAATGGGCAGGGCGTTGAGCTTGTGCTCCCAAATGATGTCGTTGGCCTCCTTGAGCGTGGTGGAGGAGGGAGCAGTGATGAGCTTTTCGCGCGGCGTCATAAAATCGCGCACCTTGAGGTCTGTGCTCATGCGGCTGACGCGGTAGTCACGGCTCGTGACGATGCCGAGGAGTTTCCCGTTGGGCATGGCGTCCTCAGTGATGGCGACGGTGGAGAAGCCGTTTTTCTCCTTGAGCGCGAGCACATCGGCCAGCGTGTGCTCAGGCGTGAGATTCGAGGCGCTGACGACGAAGCCCGCCTTGCTGCTCTTCACGCGGCGCACCATCTCCGCCTCGCTTTCGATGGACTGCGAGCCGAAGATGAACGAAAGCCCGCCCTCCTTGGCAAGCGCGACGGCGAGCGTGTCGTTCGACACCGACTGCATGATCGCCGAGACCATCGGGATATTCAGGCTGATAGGGCAGTCCTCCTGCCCCTTGCGGTATTTGACCAGCGGCGTTTTGAGCGAAACGTGGTCGGGCACGCACTCCTCCGAGGTGTAGCCCGGTACGAGCAGGTACTCGCTGAAGGTATGAGACGGATCGGGATAGTAATAGGCCATGACTTGCCCTCCTATTTTTTGAAGTAACGCACCGCCGAGGCGAACAGGTGCATATCGTAATCGCCAGGCACGTTTCGGTAAAGCGCGGGGCCGATGCGCTCGCTGTGCCCCATTTTGCCAAACACCCGCCCGTCGGGGGAGGTGATGCCCTCGATGGCGCAGACGGAGCCGTTGGGATTGAAAGCAATATCCATTGTAGCATATCCGTCAAGGCCTGCATACTGCGTGGCGATCTGGCCGTTTGCGGCAAGCTGTTCGATCAGCTCCTGCGAGGCGAGAAAACGCCCCTCGCCGTGCGAAATGGGAACGGTGTAAATATCTCCCACCTCTGTTCCCGCAAGCCACGGAGATCGCGTCGAGCACACGCGCGTGCGCACGAGCTTGGACTGGTGGCGGCCGATGACATTGTAGGTGAGTGTCGGGAAGGACTCGTCGGTATCCATGATCCTTCCGTAGGGCACGAGGCCGAGCTTGATGAGCGCCTGGAAGCCGTTGCAGATGCCGAGCATCAAGCCGTCGCGCTGCTCGAGCAGCGCCGTCACCTGCTCGCGGACGGCGGCGTTGCGGAAAAACGCGGTGATGAGCTTCGCGCTGCCGTCCGGCTCGTCGCCGCCGGAGAAGCCGCCGGGAATGACGATCATCTGCGCGGTCCTGACAGCAGCTGCAAAGCGCTCGACGCTGTCTGCGACATCGGCGCTCGTGAGGTTGCGGACGATGAATTGCTCGGCGTCCGCGCCTGCCTCCGAAAGCGCGCGCTGCGTGTCGTACTCGCAGTTCGTGCCGGGGAAAACGGGGATGAGCGCCTTCGGACGCGCCTGCTTGACGGCGGGGGCGACACGCGCCTTCGTTTCATGGGAAAAGCTCTCGACCGTGCCGCTGTCCCGCGTCTTTGTCGGGTAGACGGCTTCGAGCACAGCGTCGTTCAGCGCGGCAAGCTCTTCGATGGAGGCACTGTCCGCGCCGAGGGCAATGGCCTTTTCCGCTGTGGTGACGCCGATGCGCACGGCGTCGGAGACTTCATCGCTTAGCTCGGCGACAATCGCGCCTGGTATGGGGGCGAACCAGTCAAGCACCGTATTTTCCGCGGCGAAGCCGATCTCGTTGCCGAAGGACATCTTCATCACCGCCTCGGCAAGGCCGTTTTCGACCGCCCACGCACTCACGACCTTGCCCGCGCGTGCAAGTGCGGTGAAACGCTCCCACGCGGCGGCCTGCTGCTCGGGCGTTTTGCCTGCGAAGAGGTAGACGCCGTGGCCCACCGCCTTCAGGTCGGTCGTCAGCAGCTCGCCTTCGAGCAGCGGCGCGATGGCGAAGGAGATGAGCGTCGGCGGCACATCGCGGTCAAGAAAGCTGCCGGACATGGAGTCCTTGCCGCCGATGGCGGCGGCGCTCAGCTCCAGCTGCGCGTCCAGCGCGCCGAGCAGCGCCGCGAAGGGCTTGCCCCAACGCGCGGGCTCATTGCGGAGCTTTTCAAAAAATTCTTGCAGGGAAAGATATGCCTTATGATAGTCTGCGCCTGCGGCGACGAGCTTGGCGACCGAGGTATAGACCGCGTCGTGCGCACCGCGATAGGGGTCGGCGCTCAGCGCGTCGGGGTCGCAGCCCCAGGCCATCACGCTGCCCTGCGCGGTCTTCTCGCCGGGGAGGACGGGCAGGAGCGCCGCCATCGCCTGCGCGGGGCTGCGCTGCGTCCTGCCGCCAAAGGGCATGAGGAGCGTCCCCGCGCCGACGGTGGAGTCGAAGCGCTCGACAAGACCGCGGCGGGACGCGCTCTTGAGGCTGCCCGCCATGCCGCGCAGCGTTTGAGCTGCGGCGGGAGCGGCACATTCCCTCGCGGGGACGGCGACGGAGGCGTGCTTCGTCGCGCCGTTGGTGTCGAGGAAGGCGCGGGAGAGGTCGGCGATCGTCTGTCCGCGCCAGCGCATGACCATGCGGGGGCTTTCGGTCACGACCGCCACGCGGTAGGCCTCTAAGTTTTCCGCCGCGGCAGCGGCGATGAATTTCGCCTCGTTCTCCGGTGCGACGACGACCGCCATGCGCTCCTGCGATTCGGAGATCGCAAGTTCCGTGCCGTCGAGGCCCTCGTACTTCTTGTGCACGGCGTCGAGGTCGATGATGAGTCCGTCCGCCAGCTCGCCGACCGCGACGGACACGCCGCCCGCGCCGAAGTCGTTGCAGCGCTTGATGAGGCGCGTGACCGCGCCGTCGCGGAACAGACGCTGGATCTTGCGCTCCTCGGGCGCATTGCCCTTTTGCACCTCGCTCGCCATCGTGGAAAGCGATTTCATATCGTGGCTCTTGGAGGAGCCGGTCGCGCCGCCGATGCCGTCACGCCCCGTGCGCCCGCCGAGCAGGATGACCACATCACCCGGCGCGGGACGCTCGCGCACAACGTTGTCCGCGGGCGCGGCGGCGACGACTGCGCCGCATTCAAGGCGCTTTGCGACATAGCCCTCGTGGTACAGCTCTGCGACATGACCGGTGGCAAGGCCGATCTGGTTGCCGTAGGAGGAGTAGCCCGCCGCGGCGGTCTGGGCGAGCTTGCGCTGCGGGAGCTTGCCTGAAAGCGTTTCGGCAAGTGCCTTTCTCGGGTCACCGCCGCCCGTCACACGCATTGCCTGATGGACATAGGCGCGGCCGGAGAGCGGGTCGCGGATGCAGCCGCCGATGCAGGTGGCCGCGCCGCCGAAGGGCTCGATCTCGGTGGGGTGGTTATGCGTTTCGTTTTTGAACATCAAAAGCCAGTCCTGCTCCTTGCCGTTCACCACGGCGGGCACATGAATGGAGCAGGCGTTGATCTCCTCGCTCTCGTCGAGCTCGGGGAGCAGACCGCGGACCTTGAGCGTCTTTGTGCCGATGGTCGCAATATCCATAAGCGTCTGCGGGCGCTGGGCGGCCTTCTCCGCGCCGTAGACCTCCTCGCGCGCGGCGAGATAGCGCGCATAGGCGCCCTTGACGGCGTCATCGTCGATGCGGATCTCGTCAAGGTGGGTGGAGAAGGTCGTGTGGCGGCAGTGGTCTGACCAGTAGGTATCGACCACGCGCAGCTCGGTCACGGTGGGGTCGCGGCGCTCGGTCTCGCGGAAATAGTCTTGCAGCGCCTTGAGGTCGGCGATATCCATGGCAAGCCCCATGGAGGAGAGCAGCGCGGAGAGCGCGGCCTCGTCCATGGCGGTGAAGCCCTCGACGGACGCAACGCGCTTTGGCTCGGCAAGCTCCTCGGCGAGCGTTTCGGGCTTTGCAAGGCTCGCCTCGCGGCTTTCGACGGGGTTGATGACATAGCGCTTGACCGCCTCGACATCGGCATCCGTCAGCATCCCATAGAGCGCGTAGACCTTTGCTGTGCGGATGCGCGGGCGCTCGCCTTGGCTCAAAAGCTGGATGCACTGCGCTGCGCTGTCTGCGCGCTGGTCGAACTGACCGGGCAGGGGCTCGACGGCAAAGACCGCGCAGGCGTCCTGCGTGTCCGCCGCGTCGGACACAAGGTCCAGCGGCGGCTCGGAGAACACGCTCCTGCAGGCATTTTCAAAGAGAGGGGCCTCGATCCCATCCACATCATAGCGGTTCCAGATACGCGCGGCGCGCAGGCCCTGCACGCCGAGAAAATCGTGGCAGTCCGTCAGCAGCGCCTCGCACTCGGGCGCGAGACCTTGCCGCTTTTCCACATAGGTCCGAAATACCATTTTATCCTCTCTCCTCCCGCGCCGCGAGCGCGGCGCTGCCGATGTCGCCGCGGCAGTATTTGTTGGCAAAAGCTACGCCCTCCGCCAGCCGGTACGCCTCCTCGACGGCGGCCCTCAGCGTGGGGGCGGCGGCGGTGATGCCGAGCACGCGCCCGCCCGCGGTCAGGAGCGTATCGCCGTCCTTTTTTGCGCCCGCGACATAGCAGTGCGCAGCGGCCTCCTCGCTCATCGTGATGGGAAAGCCGCTCTCATACTTTTTGGGGTAGCCCTCGGACGCGAGCACGACGCAGCAGGCGGAACCGGTCGAAAATTCCACGCTCGCGTCCGCGAGCGTACCGTTCGTCGTCGCCTGCATGACGGTGAGCAGGTCGCTTTTGAGCAGCGGCAGCACCGCCTGCGTTTCGGGGTCGCCGAAGCGGCAGTTGTACTCCACGACCTTCGGGCCGCTCTTGGTGAGCATCAGCCCGAAGTAGAGGCAGCCGCGGAAGGGGCGGCCCTCGGCGCGCATCGCGCGGATCGTCGGCAGGAAGATATTCTCTATGCACTCCGCCGCAAGCTCCTTTGTATAATACGGGTTCGGCGCGACCGCGCCCATGCCGCCGGTGTTGGGACCTTTGTCGCCGTCGAGCGCACGCTTGTGGTCCATGGAGGAGACCATCGGCACGAGCGCTTCGCCGTCGGTGAAGCTCAGCACCGAGACCTCGGGCCCCTCCATATATTCCTCGATGACGACGCGCGCGCCGCTCTGACCGAAGGTCTTATCCTCGATCATCGCGCGCACGGCGGCCTTCGCCTCCTCGACTGTCTGCGCGACGACGACGCCCTTGCCGAGCGCGAGACCGTCCGCCTTGACGACGATGGGCGCACCCTCGGCGTCGATGTAGGCACAGGCGGAGGGCGCGTCGGTAAAGACGCGGTATTTTGCGGTGGGGATGTTGTATTTTTGCATCAAGTTCTTTGCAAACGCCTTGCTCGCCTCGATGACGGCGGCCTTTTTGTCAGGGCCGAAGCAGGGGATGCCCGCCGCGCTCAGCGCGTCCACCGCGCCGAGGGCGAGGGGATCGTCCGGCGCGACAACGGCATAATCAATGCCGTGCGCCTTGGCAAATTCGACCTGCGCGGGGATGTCCTTCGCACCGATCTCACTGACGCAGACTGCGTCGGCGGCGATGCCGCCGTTGCCGGGCAGACAGTAAATTTTCTCGACCGCGGGATTTTCCTTCAGCTTTTTAAT
>ENA-UEPJ01003875-UEPJ01003875.1-human-gut-metagenome-genome-assembly--contig:-NODE-3875-length-12657-cov-8.366534_pt1 | contig 12657 bp, 10 predicted proteins | sample MGYA00242890_ERZ507896 | MGnify/ENA primary metagenome ERZ507896 (study PRJEB26167, sample SAMN06115508) | human gut metagenome | host: Homo sapiens | place: China:Qinghai | collected 2015-08-20... | reverse complement strand
ATATCCACTTGTGATTGCAGTTGGATTGGTGTAGAGTGCTCTTCTGTTGTGTTCAGTGTGGGTGGTACTTTAATGATACTACAAAACGGCTGCAACCTCAACTGGCTGCAGCCGTTTCTTAATACTTTTTGTAGCCAGCGCCGGGGGGCACTGGCTACTGTGCTGATAGGGAGAGTTTTCTAACAGCCCCTGAAATCATTATTTTCCCAGGTGCCAGATGTCCCGGTCGTATTCCGCTATGGTGCGGTCGGAGGAGAACAGGCCTGCATTGGCGATGTTTATCAGGCACCGTCTGCGCCAATCCAGAGGGTTGGCGGTATAGTCTGCCAGTGCCTGTCCCTTGCGTACCACATAGGCACTGAAATCCGGCAGAGTCTGGAACCAGTCCTTGTTCTTCAGCTCCGTCTGCAGGCGGCTCAGCAGCTCAGAAGAGCCGGCGGCGGTCATTTCGGGGCCGGTGAGGAAGTCGATGGCCCGGCGCAGGTTGGGGTCGCCCTCGTACCATTCGGAGGCCTTGTAGTCCCCGGCGGCGTAGCGGCGGATCACCTGATTGGAGGTCTGACCGAAGATATAGATATTTTCGTTTCCGACCTGCTGGCTGATCTCCACATTGGCGCCGTCCATAGTACCTAAGGTAAGCGCACCATTGAGCATGAATTTCATGTTGCCGGTGCCGGAGGCCTCCTTGGAAGCAAGGCTGATCTGCTCGGACAGGTCACAGGCGGGAATCATCTTCTCGGCAGCGGTGACGTTGTAGTTTTCCACGAACACGATCTGGAGCCACGGGGATACCACAGGATCTGCGGCAATGACCTTGGACAGGGTCAGCAGTGCGTGGATGATGTCCTTTGCGATGATGTAGGCAGGGGCTGCCTTGGCACCGAAGATGGATACCAGGGGCACCGGGGGCAGGTGTCCGGCCTTGATCTCGAAGTACTGGTGGATGAGGTACAGTAGGTTCAGCTGCTGCCGCTTGTACTCATGCAGCCGCTTGGACTGGATGTCGAACATGGCGTCCGGGTTCACGGTGATGTCCTGCTCCTGCTTCAGCCACCGGCACAGCTCCCGCTTGTTCTCCTTTTTGATGGCGGCCAGCTGTTCCAGCACGGAGGTATCATTCTCATAGGCCAAAAGCTTTGTAAGCTGGGCTGCGTCCTTGTGGAAGCCGGTGCCGATGAGGTTCTCGATCTGGCCGGTCAGCAGGGGATTGCACTTCATGAGCCAACGGCGGAAGGTAATGCCGTTGGTCTTGTTGTTGAACTTCTCAGGATACAGCTTGTAGAAACCGTTCAGCTCGGAATCCATCAGAATCTGGGTGTGCAAGGCGGCGACACCGTTGGTGGAGTGGGTGAAGTGAATGTCCATGTGGGCCATGTGTACCTTGCCGTCCTTGTCGATGATGGCAAGACTCTTGTCCTTGGTGCGCTTTGCAACCACTGCGTCCAGCTTTTCAATAATGGGCATCAGCTGGGGCACGACGACCTCCAGATAGGTCCGGGGCCACTTTTCCAGTGCCTCTGCCAGAATGGTGTGATTGGTATAGGCGCAGGTTTTGGTGACGATTTCCACGGCCTCCTCAAAGGCGATGCCTTTTTCGCCTAGCAGGCGGATCAATTCGGGAATCACCATGCTGGGGTGGGTGTCGTTGATCTGGATGGCAGCGTAGTCTGCCAAGTTGTGATAGTCGCAGCCCCGGGCGGCGCACTCCGCCAGAATCAGCTGGGCACCGGCGGAGACCATCAGGTACTGCTGATAAATCCGCAGCTGACGGCCTGCCTCGTCGGAGTCATCGGGGTACAGGAACAGGGTCAGGTTTTTGTCGATGGCAGTCTTGTCGAAGGAAATGCCCTCCCGGACGATGCTTTCATCCACGGTGTCGATATCGAACAGGTTCAGGGTGTTGGTGCGGCCCTCATAGCCCGTCACCGCCAGCTTGTAAAGCCTTGCGGTGAATTTCTTCCCGCCCAGCTTGACAGGGTAGGTGATGTCTGTCTTTTCCGCCCAGCTGTTTTCTGTCAGCCAGGGGTCGGGCAGCTCCTTTTGCACGCCGCTGGACAGAGACTGGTGGAACAGGCCGAAATGATACCGCAGGCCAATACCGTCACCCGGCAGATTCAGGGTAGCCAGGGAATCCAGGAAGCAGGCCGCCAGACGGCCCAGACCGCCGTTGCCAAGAGAAGGCTCCGGTTCCACCTCTTCAATGTCGGAAAGCTTCTTTCCGGCGGACTGCAAAGCAGAGCGTACTTCGTCATACAGCCCCAGATTGATCAGGTTATTCGACAGCAGCTTACCGATGAGAAATTCCGCACTGATATAATATAGCTTCCGGCCCTGTACCGGGCGGATCTGCTGGGCGGCCTTCTCGTTTACCAGCTTCAGAAGGGAAAGGTACAGCTCGCTGTTGGTGCATTCACCAAGGGATTTTCCTGTCAATGCGGTGAGCGTGTCTGTCATGGTCATGAAAGGGTTCCTCCTTTTTTATCTGTATACCCATACTATACCACGAATATTCTACAATATCTTGTACTTAACAATCAATTTGTGATACAATACTAGCATAGGAGCGTGATTCTATGTCAGATACAGCGTCATTGCAGGAGAATAAGCGCCACGGCGAAAAGTGGTTCCCCTTTGACATTTATCCCTGCACCATCCCAAAGGATTTCCCGCAGGTGGCTTTGCATTGGCAAAACAGCGTGGAACTGGTTTTTGTCAAGAAGGGAATGGGTACCGTTCAGGTAGGATTGGAGTCGATGACGGCCATGGCGGGGGATATCTTTGCGTTTGCCCCCGGTGTTCTTCATGGACTGGGGCAGATTCCCGGAGAGACTATGGAATATGAAAACATTATTTATGAGGTGGATCTGCTGGGCGGCTCCGGCGATTTGTGCTATCGGAGGTATCTGCTGCCTCTGCAAAGCGGACGGCTTTCTCTGCCGCACCGGCTGACCCAGGGCCACCCCTGCTATTGTGCGGTTTTGGAATGCCTGCGCCGACTGGAAACGGTGAACCGGGACCGGGTACTGGGGTATGAGCTGCAAATCAAGGGATTGCTGCTGTGCCTGCTGTCGGTGCTGGTTGCTCAAAGCGATGGCCTGCCCCCCAGCGAAAATGCGGATACCCGACGTCTAAAAACGGTGCTGCAATATGTGACCGCCCATTTTGCAGACAATTTGCCCGTGGCGGAAGTTGCCGCTGTCTGCCAGTGCAGTCCCAGTCATTTTATGCGCTGGTTTAAGCAGATGACCGGGCAGCGCTTCACGGAGTACCTGAACATTTACCGTTTGAACGCTGCGGCAGAAGCACTGCGAACTACCGATGATACCGTGCTGACTGTGGCGGAACGGTGCGGATTTAAGAATCTGTCCTATTTCAACCGGGCGTTCAAGACCAGCTTTGGGCTGACACCAAGAGAGTATCGGCTCAGGTAGAGATGATACACCACAATATGTTCATTCCTGGAGATTCCAGAGTGCTCAAGCAAATTAGATGGGGTCGGTTGGAGCATCTGGCAACAACAGAGGATGAAACAAAGATATCATAAGGCAGAATTATCATAATCGCATTACAAGTCTATACAGAAAAGTCCTTTTGCTTCCCGTTTGAAGTCAAGAAGGGCTTTTCTTGAAAATACCGGGGCGCACACAGTTTTCATTAATAGCTATTTTCAATTATCTACTGTTTTATTTTCAAACTGACTGTTATCCGATCATTATTGATAACTCTGCATCCCCCGCATTGATCTCTCAAATAAAGTATCTATGAATGACTTATCGTGCAATGTGCGGCTCTAAGGTGCTTTTCCTTATAAAGAAGCCCGCTGGTATTGAAGAACTTTTTCAGCGGAAGCCCGCTTTTTTGATACCACTGCCGGAGTTCTGCTTCGGTTGGGTTTTGCTCCTTGATGTGGCGGGTCACATATGGAATTCCTTTCGTGTCAAGCTATTTCTGGGCTTTCTGGCAAGTGGTGCATTTGGGGTAGCAAAGAAAGATCATGGTGGGAGTCCTCCTGTAGTTGGGTATTTGCGTGTTTCGCCGTTGGAAGTCTTATACGCCATTGCTGCATGGAAAACAATGGGTTTTGCAGCGATTCCGCGTTCATCTGCATTTCTGCCGCAGCAAAACCGTTTCGCAGACCCGGTTGGCAATCAGTTCCCGGTCACGGGCGGGGTAGTATTCCAATAATGGCGTTACCATCTGCGCAAGCTGTTCCCGGGTAAAAGAGGGGATTTCCAGCTGCTTTCCGTACAGATTTTCCATGGTATGGATCTGCCGGTTAAAGGTGGTTTGAAAGGGCCGTGCTTTTGCCTGAGAAATCAAAGATTTGGGGACGATTTCAAAGGAACTGTACATCACATTGGAAAGCAGCCCTGCGCCTTGGTCAAAGATGGGGCAGTAGTCAAAGGCACCATCTTTGGCAAGAACGGCAATATTGTTCAGGTGGCGGTCGTCATTGAGGACAAGGCCGTCGATTTCAAACAGCAGCGTCAGGTACTGGGGGAACAGGGACAGGCCGGTGATGTTTGCGGTTTCCTCAGCCAGGTAGGCCATTCTCTTTTTGTCGCTGGTCATGCGGCTTAGCGTCTCAGAGAGCGGCTTTCCTGTATACTGCTGGAATAGGTGTGCAAGGGTAATAATGGACTCGCCCGCTTTCAAGAAATTCGGACTGCTGCACCCGGTCCGCTCCCGGCCATGAACCAAAAGACGCTCCATACGGTAGTGTACAAAGGTGAAGGGAAAATCCGCTTCGGTATTGCTGTATTCCAGCAATTGGGAGGTAAACACCTCTGCCAGAGCTTCATAGCCGAACTGGTCCAGCTTATACCAGATGTTGCCGTCCTGCCATTTTTCCTGGTTGCCCTTGGAGGATGTTTCCGCGATTTTCTGATCAGATACCAATTGAACGGTCATTTCAATTCCTCCACGGTCAGCCACAGATCATCCCCTGCCATGCGCCCCTGGGTTTTGCGGATAATTTCCAACGGCTCGTAGCTGTCCACTCCAATTGCTTCCAGATATTCCTGTAGTCCGGCTCTGGTTTTCGGAATGCAGCGATCTTCCAGAAAGTGCTGGTAATCCTCCCAGATTGGATTCTTGTTATTTCCAAAGGGAAGTTTCAGACAATCCGCAGCGAGATTTTCAACGCATACCGTTTTCTCGGTTTCGTCAGCGGCAATCCGGGCGCAGAGCGCATCCCCGGAATAGCAGGAGAGCAGTAACGTTTTGTGTTCAGCGTGGCGGCTGGTTTCCAAAAATTCCGCAAAGGACAGCTTTCTGGTAATGACGATGGAAGTACCGTCAAAGCGAAGCTCCACCTGCCGCTGTTCCGGTGTCAGCCCCATTTCCTTGATCCAAGTGGAGGGGAGGGCCAGCTTATAGTTTGTCGCATTGCCCCCGGCTGTGCCGCCGGAGGTGCCGATGATCAAATTTGCGGTTCGTGTTTCCATGTGGTATCACCTCAAGAATAGTATATACTATTCGTTACGAATAATCAATATACTTCTTTAGGATAAGGGTATTGTATTCGAGATGTCAGGGAAACAGCAGCCTCAAATAGGCAAAAACGATGAATACAATCCGGACTCTATGATTATGATTACTTGCCTGATATAATGGTGCTAAGCTAAAGATATGAAAACTTGGTTTATAGGATAAAGGAGCTGAGATACAGATGGAATGGTCAGACGGAAAGAAACGCTGCTGTTGGGCAAACCCCAAAAATGAACGGTACATCCGTTACCATGATGAAGAATGGGGCGTTTCTGTTTACGATGATGGGAAGCTGTTTGAGATGCTGGTGCTGGAATGCTTTCAGGCCGGGCTGTCCTGGGAATGTGTTCTGAATAAGCGGGAGGCGTTTCGGGAAGCCTTCGATGGCTTTGACCTGGATACGGTCTGCGCATACGGGGAGGACAAGCTGGAAGCCCTGGTTCATGACCCCGGAATCATCCGGAATCGGCTGAAAATACAGGCGGCTGTCATCAATGCCCGGGTGTTTCGTGAAATACAGGGGGAATATGGCAGCTTTTCCGGGTATCTCTGGCACTGGACTGCCGGAAAAGTAGTCTACGAAACCGGGCTGACCCATTCGGAGCTTTCAGACTGCATCTCAAAGGATCTAAAGAAACGGGGCATGAAATTCGTTGGGACGACGGTGATCTACGCATATTTGCAGGCAGTCGGCGTGATTTACTCTCACGATGGGGGCTGCTTTTTGGAACACAAGACGGTGGTATAGAGAGGCAGTAACAGAAGTCAATAAAGTTTGGCAGCAGGTGCGGACGCTTGCGCCGGCTGCCTTGAAACAAGAAAAGCGAAAGGAGCCGTCCTTATGATGAAAGTAGGCGTTATTTCAGATACCCACGGCATGCTCCGGCAGGAGGTCCTGGAAATTCTACGCAGCTGCGACTGCATCCTCCACGCCGGGGACATCAACAATCAGGGCATTTTGGAGGAACTGGGCCGAATTGCGCCGGTCTATGTGGTTCGGGGAAACAACGACAAAGAATGGGCCGAACACCTGACCCATGACTTGACGGTGCAACTGGAGGGCCTGAAAATCTTCATGGTGCATAACAAGAAGGAAATTCAGAATCTGCCGCCTGATGCGGATATGGTTATTTTCGGCCACTCCCACAAGTATTTTGAGCAGGTGATCGATGGGAAACTCTGGCTCAACCCCGGCAGCTGCGGAAAGCGGCGGTTCGGGCAGGAGATCAGCCTTGCGGTTTTGACGATTGAAGGGGGAAATTATCGGGTGCAGAAGAACGTTTTGCCGCAGGGATAGGGGATGAACAGATTCTACAAATGTTGGGGCGAGCGATAAGTCTACCCTCTTTGTTATGGAAAGTTTACTTTGAGCAAAAAGAGCAAAATTGCTGCCGAGGCATATAAACGCTCTGGGTACGAGATTCTTAAATACGATTTTTTTAGAATTAGTGCGTTTTGCAATGTGACGTGAGGCCCCTCTTGCTTTGTAATCAAGAAAGATGTATAATAAAAACAATATTTGTAGACGGCAGTCGAACAGGAGCGGCTATTTCATATAAAAAATTCGAAAACTGCTCGCTGATAAGAAGGAGAGCAAGGCCTTCAATCGACCGAGCATTTGACGAAAACTGAATTTGAGATTTTCTGACGATCGAAGAAATTGAGGATTTTACGATGCTACATCCCGGTCTATACGAACAAGTCATCAACAATGCCCTGACGGGCGAGCTTGCGGAGATTCCGGAGGCTTGCAAGTCTGTTGCGCCCATTGACAAGGCGGAAGCCTCCAAGGTGCTGGCGCAGTATCTGGCGGATGTGGTTCAAAAGGGCTTGGATAACGTGCTGGACAACGGCGGGGATATTTCTGCCCAGATCGGGCTGACCAACCAGATCGTTGAGCTCATTCAAAATACGACGCAAGAAGCTGACTTTGCCGCGCTGGGCGTTGACCGGCGGGCAGAGCAGCTTCTTGCGCTTTTGCGGGAGACCGACCCGCGGCTGGCGGTGGGGAAAACAGCGGCGGACATAGAGCGCCCGGAAACCTCTATTGCACAAAGCTCACTTTTTACCGGGGCTGTGCATGAGCCGCAGATGTTTACGGAGCTCAAAAAAGAGATTGTCTCTGCTGACAGAATTGACATGCTGGTGTCCTTCATCAAATGGAGCGGCCTGCGGCTTATCATGGACGAGCTGCGGGAATTCACGCAAAACGGTGGCGAGCTCCGCATCATCACCACCTCTTACATGGGCGCAACAGATGTGAAGGCCATTGAGGAGCTTCGAAAGCTGCCCAATACGCACATCAAGGTCAGCTACAACACCAAGACGACCCGGCTCCATGCCAAGGCATATATCTTTTACCGCGAAACCGGCTTCACGACGGCCTATGTTGGCTCGTCCAATCTGTCCAATGCGGCGCTGACCAGCGGCCTTGAATGGAACACCAAGGTAACGAAACGCGACCTACCCGAAACTATCGACAAGATCGCCGCTACCTTCGAGTATTACTGGAATGACCGCGAATTTGAGTACTATGATGAGGGACAGAAAGAGCGTCTGGCCTATGCGCTGAAAGCGGAAAAATATTTCGGCACCAACAATGCCGACGTCTACACCATGGACATCAACCCCTATTCCTACCAGCAGGAGATTCTGGACAAGCTGGAGGCAGAGCGCACTGTCCGTGGCTATACGCGCAATCTGGTGGTGGCGGCCACCGGTACCGGCAAGACGGTCATCTCTGCACTGGACTACAAGCGCTTCCGCAAGCAGAATCTGGACCGACCCTGCCGCCTGCTGTTTGTGGCACACCGGGAGGAAATCCTCAAGCAGAGCTTGTACACCTTCCGCGCCGTGCTCAAGGACGCAAACTTTGGTGAGCTGTTTGTGGGTAACTATAAGCCGGAGAGCATCGACAACCTGTTTCTGTCCATCCAGACCTTCAACTCGCAGAGCTTCACGGAAAAGACGAGTCCCGATTTTTACGATTACATCATTGTGGACGAATTCCACCATGCCGCCGCGCCGACTTACCAGAAGCTCTTGTCCTACTACCAGCCGCGCATCCTGCTGGGCTTGACCGCTACTCCGGAGCGTATGGACGGAAAGAGTATCCTGCCCTACTTCCATAACCGCATTGCAGCGGAGATCCGCCTGCCGGAAGCCATTGACCGAAAGCTCCTGTGCCCGTTCCAGTATTTTGGCGTTACCGACACGGTGGATCTGGATGCGCTCAAATGGTCTGCCGGTGGCTACCAAAAGAGCGAGCTGGAGCATATCTACACGTTCAGCGGGGCGGTTGCCGACCGCCGCGCCGACCATGTTGTGACGGCACTGCTGAAATATGTGACGGACATTGACGAGGTGAAGGGCCTCGGCTTCTGTGTGACGGTAGATCACGCGGAATTTATGTGCCGCTATTTTAACGACCACAACATCCCGTCCATGTGCCTCACCGGGCAATCTTCGGACGAGGAAAGAGCGGCGGCCAAGCGGCGCTTGGTGTCCGGCGATGTGCGGTTCATCTTCGTCGTGGACATCTACAACGAGGGCGTGGATATTCCGGAAGTTAATACTGTTCTGTTCCTGCGCCCCACCGAATCCCTGACAATCTTCTTGCAGCAGCTGGGACGTGGTCTGCGTCTATCCGAGGACAAGGAATGCCTGACCGTGCTGGACTTCATCGGTCAGGCAAATCGAAAATACAATTTTGAAGATAAGTTTGCGGCGCTGCTGTCGAATGCCACCCGTAGCGTGAGTTGTGAAATTAAAGATGGTTTTGTGTCCGTCCCCAAGGGCTGCTATATCCAGCTGGAGAAGAAGGCGGCCAAATACATTTTGGAGAATATCCGCGCGTCCTATGGCAATACGGCTGGGTTGGCGGCTCGCGCAGCCTCCTTCATGGAGGACAGTGGGCTGGAGCTGACACTCAAAAACTTCTTGGATTACTACCATCTCGATCCGAGAGCAATTTACAAGTTCTCTTCCTTCTCTCGCATTTGTGCCAGAGCGGATGCCATCGAGGACTTTTCAGAACCACTGGAGGATATTCTGACCAAAGCGTTTGCAAAGCTTGCTGTGGCTGATTCCCGCCGCTGGATTTCGTTTCTGTTGGATGTTCTTCCGCGGTTGGACAACCTTGATTTTGCAGCACTTCCGGACGCGGAAAAGCGGATGATGCAGATGTTTTATGTCACCGTCTGGGGCAAAGCTGTGGAGGACTGGGACGACGAAGAGGTGCTTAGTAACCTCTATGCCCTGTCTGACAGCACGGTTCTGCTCGGCGAGCTCATGGAGCTGCTGCGCTATCGCTTCGAACAGATTGACTTCATCGACGAGCCGGTGGAGTTGGGCTTCGGCTGCCCGTTGGATCTGCACTGCACCTATACCCGCGACCAGCTCTTGGTAGCGCTGGACTTTATGAAGCCGTCCACCGTTCGTGAGGGCGTGAAATGGCTGCCGGAGAAAAGCATCGACGTATTCTTTGTGACGCTGAACAAGGCGGACAAGGACTACTCGCCAACCACCATGTACAACGATTATTCCATCAATGAGAGCTTATTTCATTGGCAGAGCCAGAGCACCACGGCGGAGAATTCGCCCACCGGTCAGCGCTATATCCACCACAAGGAACGTGGCAGCAAGGTGATGCTGTTTGTGCGTGAGTTTAAGGCGGACCGTCTGACCGGCGGCGCGGAGGCGTACACCTATCTGGGTACGGGGAACTATGTAAAGCATACGGGCAGCAGGCCAATGAATATCACCTGGCGACTGGACCGCCCGATTCCGGCGAAGTTCTTGAAGAAGACGAATAAGCTGGTAGTGGGGTAAGGTTTCACGTCTTTCATATCGGAAAAGTCGCAATAATAAAAATCAATCTACAGTGAATAGAAAGGAGTACACTATGTCATCGAATCAGTACACAAGAGAGCGTAAGGAAGATAAGCCTGTTCTTGCAATATGCTATGATTTTGATAAAACATTGTCACCAGACGATATGCAGGCGCAGGGGTATATCCAATCTGTTGGATATGATGTGGGAGAATTTTGGACAGAATCAAATGGACTGGCGAGCCAAAATGATATGGATCAGAATCTGGCTTATATGCTTTTGATGAAAAAGAAAGCGGCTGGAAAACTCGTGTTCACACGTGAAAACCTTGAAAACTATGGAGCAAAGGTTAGCCTATTTCCCGGTGTTGAGGATTGGTTTGAACGTATCCGTGCATATGGAGCGGAACACGGTGTTATTGTTGAGCACTATATTATCTCGTCAGGTCTGAAGGAAATGATTGAAGGGACATCTGTTGCGAGAAATGGTGCATTCAAAAGAATATATGCGAGTTCCTTTTATTATGATTCGGATGGGGTAGCAGAATGGCCGGCACAAGTTGTCAACTATACAAATAAGACTCAATTCTTGTTTCGCATCGAAAAAGGCGTTTTGGATATCAACGATCCGGGCGTGAACGATTCATTCGCTCCAGACGAAATACGTGTTCCTTTCCGTAATATGGTATATATTGGTGATAGCGATACGGATATCCCGTGCATGAAACTGGTTAATACCTACGGAGGACATTCAATTGGCGTCTATAGTGCAGTAACACATGATAAGGCCAAGGTATATAAAATGATGCGAGATAATCGCATTCGTTACTACGCAATGGCGGATTATTCAGATGGAGCAGAATTGGATGGGCTTATTAAAGCAATTATTGATCGAACAGCTAAAAATGAAGCACTGGAATCTAAGTTTTTTGACTGTAAAAATGAGCAGATTAGAGTTGATAGACAGAACAGCGATGATCAAAAAGAAAAGATTGAACTGTTGATAGAATTGGAAAGTAGCCGTAGCTTTGCAAGTACACATGCAACAGTAGAGAAAATGCGGCGTATTGACACATGGACACAAGAAGAACGTGAAGCGATATTTGAAATTGCGTTAAGCAACAGCCAGGTACGATACATCATTGGCGACTTAGATGTAAAAATGTTTTATTTAGGACTTTTGCAGAATTGCCAGAGCCTATCAGAAAAAGCTACGGAAGTAAAGGCGATGTTAGAAGGTTAAAGGAAAACAATCCGAATGCGATCCAGTGCATTATGGAGAATCTGAAAAAGACACAGCTTGCAGACCAGGCGGAAGTAATCCGGGAGGATGTATTTTCGGCACTTCGCAGGCTGGATGGAAGAGAAAAATTCGATTATGTGTTTATGGATCCACCGTACAACCATATGCTGGAAAAAGAGGTGCTTACTTATCTTGCAAAAGCAGACTTGCTGGAAAAGGATGTACTGATCAGCGTGGAAGCATCTTTGGCGACAGATTTTTCTTATTTGGAGGAACTTGGTTTTTCAATGATCAAACAAAAGAAATACAAGACCAATATGCATGTATTTATATCTGTGGAGGAGTAGACTCATGATAAGAGCGATTTATCCGGGAAGCTTTGACCCGGTTACATACGGACATTATGATATCATCTGCAGATCCTGTAAAATCGTGGACGAACTCATTGTCGGAGTATTGAACAATAAAGCGAAAATGCCGTTGTTTTCTGTTGAAGAACGTGTTAAAATGTTAAAGGAAGTGACAAAAGATCTCGGCAACGTGAAAGTAGTGCCTTTCGACGGGCTGCTTGTAGAATTTGCAAGACAGCAAAAGGCACGTCTTGTGATTCGCGGACTGCGTGCGATCACAGATTTTGAATATGAGATCCAGATGTCACAGACGAATCATAAGCTTGAACCGGAAGTAGAAACCATGTTCCTTACAACCAATCTCAAGTATTCTTACCTTAGCTCTACAATCGTAAGAGAAGTCGCAGCTTTCGGAGGGGATATTTCCCAGTTCGTGCCGGAGACTGTCGCCAAAAGTATAAAAGAAAAGATGTCACAGTAGGTCTGTGACAAGAAGGAGAGTGCAAAATTATGAGCAGCCGTATTGAGCAGATTATTGAAGAAATTGAAGAGTACATTGACAGCTGTAAGTTTCAGCCATTATCAACTACAAAGATTATCGTGAATAAAGACCAGATCGATGAACTTCTCCGTGAACTTCGTATGAAGACACCTGATGAGATCAAGCGTTATCAGAAGATCATTGCGAACAAGGATGCGATTCTGGCTGATGCACAGGCAAAAGCAGACGGCAGGATCCAGGAA
>ENA-UEPJ01003861-UEPJ01003861.1-human-gut-metagenome-genome-assembly--contig:-NODE-3861-length-12720-cov-8.076248_pt1 | contig 12720 bp, 16 predicted proteins | sample MGYA00242890_ERZ507896 | MGnify/ENA primary metagenome ERZ507896 (study PRJEB26167, sample SAMN06115508) | human gut metagenome | host: Homo sapiens | place: China:Qinghai | collected 2015-08-20... | reverse complement strand
AATGTAATTGATATTCAAACCAAGAAAGCGAACGCGGTGTTATCCAATCCGACTGCAATAATAAGCGGTTCCAAATACACAACAAAAATTCTTGTGGCTTATTTGAAAAGATACTTGACTGCAACATACTTGTCAATTGATAATATTGAATTAAATATGTTGAATAAGTATAAATATATCGTTTTTATAATAGACTCGGATTCAAGAGCCGCTGTAGTCAATATCTTAAACAATAATGAGATATCGGCGAATGTACTTTTACTGGAAGAGCAGGGAATTATTAAGAAATCCATACGTGATAATCTCAATCAGACAAACCACATAACAAAAGAATTATTTTTCAAAGCAGCATTTCGTGTGAAGAAATGTCCGATTATGTTTTTTAAGCAGGAGCCATCGAAAAGAACAATACTTGACGTTCAATCTAAAATAGAAAACATATTATATAAGGAAAAATAAAGAAATTTGCTTTGATGACACCCTTCCCCACGATGAAGCCCATCGACTAATTTTATATCGTAGCTACGACATAAAATTGAAAAAGACGGGCGATTTTGGAGCAAAATGTACCAAATTTATCCCATTTGCCTGAAAATATCCACAAACGATTTTGCGCGCGTCCTGCCGAAAAGCAGGGCGCGCTTTTTTGTTGCGGCGTGGATTTTCACCGCTGGCGGTACGGTTTTGAGAGCTTACCGCCAGCGGTGGCAGACAAAACCGCAACGATTTCCAAAGAAAATTCCGGCGAGGGAGACATATTCTCCCCCGCCGTTTATTATAGATTCCCGAAAGATTTTGAAATGAAAGAAGGTATTTCCCATGAGCATCATTATCGGCATTGACCACGGCTACTATGCTATCAAAACAGCCCACTGCTCGTTCCCGGCAGGGCTGACAAGCTACGGAGAACACGAACCCTACACCCGCCAAGGACTCTTAGAGTTTGGCGGGTGCTTTTTTGTTTGCGGCACCGGGCGGCAGCCTATCCAGCGTGACAAGACCGTGAACGACAATTACTATCTGCTGACGCTAGCGGCCGTTGCAAAAGAAATCCAACAGCGAAGTTTGCCGCCCGAATGTTCGGTGCGCATTGCGGCGGGGCTGCCGCTGACCAGTTTCGGACGCGACAAACCCAAGTTCAGAGAGTATCTGCTGCGGAGCAAGCAGCCGGTGAACTACAAGTTCGAGGGCGTGGAGTACAGCATCACTATCGAAGAAGTTGCCATCTTCCCCCAAGGCTACGCCGCCCTTATGACCGAAGTGGGGCTTTTGCAGGATGAACCGTCCATGCTCCTCATGGATTTGGGCGGCTGGACAGTGGACCTTATGCGCATCGACAACGCCATCCCTGCGGCTGACACTGCGCACAGCTTGGAGCTCGGCATGATTCGCTGCGTTGATGACATTCGGGAACAGGTGCGGCGGGAAACCGGGCTGTCCCTGACAGATGCACAAATCGAGAATATGCTGGCAGGTCACCCCTGCACGGTCAGCGATACGGTGCGCGACATTGTGAACAAACAAGGTCGCAAGTACACAGAGCATCTGCTCTCTGCCACGATGGAGGCTGGCTTTGATTTGCACGCGATTCCTGCGGTGCTGCTGGGTGGCGGCGCATCGGTGGTAAGCCGCCACCTCAGCCCCAAAGATGCGCTTTGCAAGACAATTTTCCTGCTGGACGACAAGGTGAATGCCGTTGGGTTCGAGCGCGCGTTGGCCGCCGTGTCGCGTCGTAAAAGCGAGGTATGAAACGACCGCAATATGTTTTTCGCCCAAACCTCAACGAACCGCAACACCGCCGCGCGTGGGCGTTGCTGCAGCAGATGCCGTCAGCCAAACGCAAAGAGTTTCTGGTACAAGCCATTCTTGCGACGGAGCAGACAGATAGGCTGGAAGAAAGCATCCGCAAGGTGGTGCGGGAGGAATTGCAGGCGGCCAGCATAGCCACTGCTGTTCCCAGTCCGCCGCCGGACGATGCAATCCCAGATTCCGCGCTCAATTTCTTATCCACACTTTAGAGGGGGTGGTTCCCATGCACTAAGTTTTTGTTGGTTATGGCTGCTTTGATAGCAAAATTCAATGAATTGTCGTTAGTTCTTGTGAATAGCTTTGCTTCTGCCGCTGTGGTATGCTTGCTTTGCAAACACAGAAAGGAGCGCACCCATGAGCAAATTGACCGTAACCATCCCGGATGACCTGCACCAGAAAATCCGTGAAGAACTGGAACGACAGGGCATCACCACATCGCAGTTCATTGAACAGGCCGTAACCACATTTTTTGAGAAACCGAAGGGAGTCAGCAACATGGCAACACGCACGTTAGCATTTCAGGTATCCGAGGAACTTCTCCAGCGCATCAAAACCTTTCTTGCAAGGTACGAGCAAATTTATCACCGCAAACTGAGCCAGAAAGAGTTTCTGGCACATCTCATTGAAAGAGAATTGGATGAAGCGGAAAAGGACTACGAAAGAATTACGACCGAGCAAGCTGCGGAGGAAAACGCTGATGTCGACTCCGGCGAACCAGATGGCACCGAAATGGAGGTAGATGCACAATACTGAAAATCACATACTTAACCAGCAAGGGCAGCCAGCATTGGTTGCCTCTTTTTTCGTTATCGAATCGGTGATTCGATTTATAGATATGTTCTCCGGCATAGGCGGTTTCCGCGAAGGACTGACCCGTGCCGGAGGATTTGAATGCGTAGGACACTGCGAAATCGACAAATACGCCAACCGCAGTTACAACGCCCTGTTTGACACGAAGGGAGAGTGGTTCATTGAAGATGCCCGAAAAGCCGACCCCAGCACCATGCCCGACTTCCAGCTGCTCTGCGGCGGATTTCCTTGCCAGACTTTCAGCATTGCAGGCTCCCGAAAAGGATTCGGAGATCCGCGCGGCACTCTCTTCTTTGAACTGGCCCGCCTGGCTGAAGCCCGGAAGCCTCCGTATTTGCTTTTTGAGAACGTGGTGGGTCTCATCAATCATGACCACTGCAGGACGTTTGCGACAATCCTCAACACGCTGGACAGACTGGGGTATGTTGTCGAATGGCAATGTCTTAACAGCAAAGATTTCGGCGTCCCCCAGTCAAGAAACCGCGTGTACATTATCGGATATCTTGATGAGCGATGTAGAGGAAAAGTATTTCCTTTCACCGAAACAGCAGGAAGTTCTCTTATTCAAACCCACGGTGGCCACCAAGGGGAGCGCGTCTACTCCCCCGAAGGATTAAGCTGTACGCTGGCTGCCAATCCGGGTGGCTTCGGTGGCAAAACCGGGCTGTATGAGGTGGGAGTGCCGATCCAGTGCGCCACAAAAACCGGCTACCAGATGGCACAGGTCGGTGACAGCATCGACCTGAGCTACGCCACAGTCAACAGTCGGCGCGGACGGGTTGGTAAAGAGATTGCGCATACACTTACAACGGGCTGCCAACAAGGCACTGTTGAAGTTCGCCCGGTCAAAAATCCCATCAAGTCAGACCTCGCCCGCAACACCGAACGCACCGGTAAGCCTGGCGCACCCATGCATACACTTACCACAAAAGACCGTCACGGTGTTCTGTACGAGGGGCGCATCCGCCGCCTGACGCCGCGCGAATGTCTGCGCCTGCAGGGCTGGGCAGATGACCGCATCGACACGGTGCTTGCCATTCAAAGCGATAATCAAGCCTACAAGCAGGCAGGCAACGGCGTGACGGTCAATGTGGTGGAAGCCATCGGGCGGCGCATTGCCAAGATGGACGCGGAACTGCGGGGTGAGGCGCTTGCCCCTTGATTTCCGTGACCAGTATTTTGGCTGTGAAATCGAACTGACCGGGATAAACCGTGCCACGGCAGCCCAAACGCTGGCAGACTTATTTGGCACCCGTGCCGAGCATTCCGGTGGTGGCTACGATGCCTACCGCGTCAAAGATTTGGACGGTAAAGAGTGGAAAATCGTCCGGGACGGCAGCATCCATCCCGAATGCCGTAGGCGGTCTGTTCTTATCGGGGAAACCTACAAGGTTGAACTGAACTCCCCCAAGCTTGAATACGGCGAGATGGAAAAGCTGCAGGAGGTTGTCCGTTCCTTACGCCGCGCAGGCGGCATCGTAAACGACAGCTGCGGAATGCACGTCCATGTGGATGCAAGCAAGCACACGCCGCAGAGCCTCAAAAATGTGCTGTCCATTATGTACTCAAAAGAGGATATTTTGTTTGCAGCTTTGAAAGTTAACCCTGCCCGCATTGATAGTTACTGTCAGGCGGTGGATGAGCCTATTCTGGAGGAAATCCGCAAGCTGCCCAGCGGCGCGAGTATGGATCAACTGAAAGATCGCTGGTATCAAGGGCGGGATGGGAGTGATTATCACTACCATTCGTCACGGTACAGGGCTTGCAATATGCATTCTGTATTCTATCACGGTACAATCGAATGGCGCCTGTTCAATTCCACGCTCCATGCGGGTGAAGCCAAAGCAAACATCATTCTGGCTATGGCGATCTCGGCGCAGGGCATCAACCAGAAGTACACGCAGTTCCGGAAAACGCCCATCGGGGATAACCCGGCGTTCACCTTCCGCACCTTTCTGCTGCGGCTGGGGCTGATCGGCCCGGAGTATAAGAATGTGCGAATGCATCTGCTGAAGAACCTGCCTGGTGACAAGGCGTGGCGGCACGACAAGTCGCTGTATCCCAGCAATCAACCACGGCTTCATACAGATGAGGTCAGATAAGGAGAAATCCAATGTCTCGAAAAGAATACTTTGCCTATGGTTCCAATCTGAATTTTGATCAGATGGTCTACCGCTGCCCGGAGGCAACCGCCGTAGGGATCGCCAAGCTGAATGGCTATGAGCTGGCATTCCGGCGCGGCTACTTGACGATTTTGCCCAAAGAGGACGCAAGCGTTGAGGGATTGATTTGGTCGATTACTGACCATGACGAATCTCAGCTTGACTGTTACGAGGGCTACCCGACATTCTATGACAAGGAAACCGTGACGGTAATGGATGCAGATGGTACGCCGCACGAAATTATGGTTTACACGATGAACGCACCGTACCGCGACCAGCTTCTCCCGGTCAGCAGCCGGTTGTCATGCAGGGGTGTCTGGATGCCGGTATCTCTCCGCAGCAGTTCTATGATGCTGACGAAAAATACAGAAAAGCCTACAAGGCCAGAGCCGCGCCGGTCCCTAAGAAACACGCTCCCGAACGCTAACCAAGCCCGCTGCACCCCGCAGCGGGCTTTTTCTTTTGCAACAAAAGGAGAAACTCATATGAAAAATAAACACAGAATAAAGCAGGGCTTGTCGCTGCTGCTGGCGGGAGGGATTGCGCTCACAAATCTGGGCGCAGCGCTGCCCGCCTTTGCAGAGGATGCCCCCGCCACACCGGAGACAGCTTCAGCGGTCACCCCCGAAACTGCCGAAGCGGACACCACAGCACCAAACCTTGTGCAGATTACCGAGAATCTTTACAACGATCTGCCGGACGCGCCTACCGGCAGCTACCTTGGCAGCATGGGTCTGCCCGTGGCAACCGGCGAGACAAAAATCGGTATCTCCGCGTGGGTTTCTGACCTGTATGACGGTGTAGATGCCCATATGGACGCCGATGCGCTGAACGCAGATGAGAACACGGTCACAATCGGCAAAACTCCCGGTACAGACTATGCCATTGTTCCACTGCTGGCGCAGGTCGAATACCCGGCAGACAGTGCAGTATCTGAAATCATACTGCCGGACGGTGTAGAGCTTTTAAGCTACCGCTCCACCGATTATGAGCCTATCCCGGCAGACGAGCAGGAGCAGGCTGAAATCCTGCACCATACATACTCGGAGCAGTCGGCGGCAGCCACCGGCCTGTATGTAAAAGCCTCTGCCGATTTTACGGCGCAGCTTGTCTATACGGATTCGGACGGCAGTTCGCAGTCAAAATCTATCCATGTACAGATCAGCGAGGATGCTGCACCCACACAGATGTATGCCGACACCGGCGATGACGGCATTGCCGCCTATGCTGCAGGGCCGACTCCGCCGTATGCCACCGGCAAAATCACCAGTATTGCCAAGGAGGGCGGCACATGGCTCATTTGGTTCAACGGTCAGGAAGCCTACTGCTGCAGCCACGGCCTGAACGGCCAGCCCAAGGGCTGTCCCACCTACAGCTTCTCTCATGTGTCCCGCCTTGAACCCGGCCAGTATACCCCCGGCAACCACTATGCAAACCAGGTCAACATCTGGGGCGGTCTTGGCCAGCTGAGTCTGGATATGCTGGATGACCGTCCTGTTGTGGCAAGCCTTGAAGATGATCCTGAAGGCGGCGAAGAACAGCCGGACATCCTTGGCAGCCTTTACGATGAAACCCAGCAGTGGATCATGCCCTGTGGGTGAGTCATGGATCGTCAGCAACTTAAATGCCGCGCTCTCCACATGGAACGACAAGCTGGCGGAGATTTGGTCGCTGTTGACCGAAAGCCCGCAGACCTTCAAAGGCGGGCAAGTTTGGGGCGTGATGACCGGCATCCACGGCGCTTTGCAGGCGATTGGCTATGGGCTGCTGGTGCTTTTCTTTGCCGTGGGTGTTATGAAAACCTGCGGCAGCTTTGTCGAGGTCAAAAAGCCGGAACACGCGCTCAAGCTGTTCATTCGATTTGCGCTGGCAAAGGGCGCGGTGACCTACGGGTTGGAATTGATGCTGGCGGTGTTTTCCATTGTGCAGGGCATGGTGTCCACCATTATTACCCAATCGGGCAGCTCCGGGATGAGCAGCGTATCGCTGCCGCAGGAGTTGATCGACGCCATCAACAATGTGGGCTTTTGGGATAGCATCCCGCTGTGGGCGGTTACGCTGATCGGCGGGCTGTTGATTACGGTTTTATCTTTTACCATGATTCTCACGGTCTACGGCAGGATGTTCAGCCTGTGGATGTACGCTGCGATTGCGCCGATACCGCTGTCCACATTTGCAGGTGAATCCACCAGCAGCGTGGGCAAAAACTTCATCCGCAGCTATGCAGGGGTCTGTTTGCAGGGCGTGGTGATTGCCTTGTCCTGCATTATTTTCTCCGCCATTTCGTCCAGCCCGCCCGCCGTGGATACCGGTGCATCTGTGGTGACGGCGGTATGGACTTACGTTGGGGAACTGGCGTTCAACCTGCTGGTGCTGGTGGGAGCAATTAAGGGCTGTGACCGCATTGTTAAGGAAATTATGGGACTGTAAAGCAAAAGCGACGCACCATTATGGTGCGCCGCAAATATTATGCCTGATGATAGAGAATCCATTCCAGCAAATCCGCTGCCTTTGCACGACCGCTTGCAATTTGCAAAATAATGTCAATCAGTTCTTCCTGCGTGTAGTCAAGTTCAATTCCGTTAATTGCCAGAAAAACCAGCATAACGTGGGCGCCGATGCGCTTGTTGCCATCCACAAATGGGTGATTGCAGACTAAGCCAAATCCAAGCTGTGCCGCCTTTGCCTGCACGGATGGATATAGATACTGCCCACCGAATGTAGCAAAAGGAGCATTCAAAGCAGATTCCAATAAACCATCGTCACGGACACCGGCAGTACCGCCAAATGTCTCCAACAGAGCATTATGCAGCCTTAAAACCTGTTCCTTGCTCAGCGTTTTCATTTGGCAAGTACCTCATAGGCTTGCTTGTTTTTGGCAATCAGGCGCTTGGAGATTTCGAGAATGTCCTCGTCTTTAGCCTGTTGCTCGTCCTCGACTTGGCTGAACTCCATTAGAACATAACGCGGGACATTATTCTTTAAGATGACCGCCGCGCCGTTCTCATCAACCATCCGTGCTACACGGGAAAAATTCTGGTTGGCCTCCGTGATGGATACAAGATTGTCTGTGTTAATAACCATAATTCAACGCCTCCTTTGAATATAGTATACACGAATTATAGGATAAATTCAACCTATTTATTAAAGAAGGAAGGAATGCAGTATAGAAATCAAAATACCGAAAGAAGTCCGCGACTACCATGAAAACATCTTTTTCGGGCTGAACACCCGGCAGTTTATTTGCTCGGTGCTGGCGGTCGGTGTTGCAGTAGGCATTTACTTTGCCTTGCAGCCGTATGTCGGCACCGAAGAAATTGGCTGGATGTGCATTCTGGGCGCCGCACCCTTTGCCGCCTGCGGGTTCTTCACCTATCACGGCATGACCGCCGAACAGGTGCTTTGGGCGTGGTTCAAGTCTGAAATCCTCTGCCCGAAACGCCTTATGTTCAAGTCCGACAGTTACTACTACGAAGCCATGCAGCCCGCCATCCGTGCGGGTATGAAACGAAAGAGAGGCAAGCCTATGAAGAAAAGCGAGGAAACCGCTTGATTAAAACCCTGTCGAAAGCGCAGAAGATGGAACGCGAAAAGTTCCGTATTCCGCGCAGTGTACAGGACGCCATCCCCATCCGCCGCATCTTTGCGGATGGGATTTTCCAAGTCGGCAACCAGTATTCCAAAACATGGTCGTTCACCGACATTAACTACGCCATCGCCAGCAAAGAGGACAAAACCAGTATGTTCCTTGATTACTCGGAACTGCTGAACGCCCTCGACTCCGGCGCATCGGCAAAAATCACGATTTACAACCGTCGCATCAACAAGGCCGAGTTCGAGCGCAGCGTCCTGCTGCCCGACAGGGATGACGGCCTGGACGAATACCGCCACGAATTCAACCAGATGCTGACCGCACAGGTCACCGGCACTAGCAACAGCATTCAAGGGAGATTTCCCGTTTCCACCTCGCCGCCAGCATACGGGCAGCGTCAAAGGACGCATGACGAATAACAATCCGGCAGTAGGTATCATGGGTATAGCGGATATGTTCTTGATAGGCTTCGTATTCAGTCATGGAAAATCCCCCTTTCTTCGATTATGGGAAAGGGCGGCAGCACTTTTTGCTGTCGCCCCTTGATTACCCACCAGCAAGGACAGACGGGGCTGTCAACGGTGGGCGCAACCCATTCACTTGCCGTTGACTGGCTCGGCTGGGTTTGGTATATTCTCCGATAAAATTAGTTCAATACAGCTTTATATCCATTTGTTTTACCACCAGTGATAGTAATAAAATATGTTTCGCCAAAGTGGGCTTCCCATGAAATAGGCTCTATATGTTTCGTGATATCATCTGGATATACATTTTCATAATTGGGAGCTACATATTCGGTTATGATTCGGAATTGCATTAACAGCTCAAAAGTATCAGAGAGATTATTTAATTCTTCCTTATTCCACACCACGATATTATCAGAATCGTGCTTGATTAATGATTTATCAGCATTTGATATACCTCCACTGTATTCATGACTATTTGTACGATAATCATAAACCAGTAATCCAACATCTTCTTCCGTATCTAATTGTATGTGCAGGGCTATTTCATCAGCAGCAGGTACATACTCGTCAGGAGTTATCTGATTATACGCTACAAGGCTCAATCCCAACACAATTACTATTGCAGTAACAATTCCGATTACCTTTTTCTTCATTTTAGAAACACTCCTGTTTATCAATTCATTTTCTCCTACATGTAAAGAAAATTCCAATGATTGCAGCAATCAAGATAATCGGTGCTACTCTGACAAATAGCCATTCAAATGAGTGGAAAGCCACTCCGAGAACAGCAGCTTCGGGATCACTATAATCCCAACCCAAATAAGGACTATTCATTCTTATTAGGGCAGCAAAAATTAGTATTATAATTGCGCATAATGAAATAAGCAGCCAACAAACAATTTTTCTTTTTGTGGTTTTCCTCTGTGCCAGTTGCAAATTTATCACCTCCAATTTTTCAGAAATTGCCTTTAAGTTATCAACCTCTGTTTCAATTACAGTTTCTCCCAATAGTGTGCTTACAGGTGTTTCAAGCACTTCTGATATGGAGATTAACATATCGGAGTCGGGAACCGACAATCCTTGCTCCCATTTAGAAACTGTTTGTCGCACAACATTTAGCTTGATAGCAAGCTCCTGTTGGGAAAGTCCTTTTGATTTTCTGATTGCTTTCATATTTTCGTTGAGCATTAAGGATAGCCTCCTTTCTTTTCATCGCTACCCTTATTGTAGTCGAAATTGCCCGTTGCCACAAGCAACGCATCTTAACATCTTTAGAAAATGGCGATTTTGAGCCGTTTTTTCTGTTTTACCATATCATTATTTTTCTATCAGATTTTTCATGTTTTGGAATAGTGGGCTGCTGTCTATCAAATTCATGTGTGTTACTTTACCACACATGAGCATTCGCGCCGGGGTTATCGTTGCCGTACCCCTCCATGAGGTTAATGCCGCCCCAAATGCCAAGTCCTGCGCCAAGCGCGATTACCAAAGTCTGCAATACGTCAACTGCGCTGTTGAAAAAATCCATATAAACCTCGCTTTCTGCCGCTAAAACGGCTCAAAAAATGTTGTTGGAAATAAAAATGCCGCCGTTTTTATTCGGCGGCTGCGTCCTCGTCGGACAAATCTATTTCGTATATGTCAAAGGGTTCGTCGGGCTTTACGATTGCCGGACGGGTGGACATATACCGTTCAACGTCAAAAGCGTTTTTCTTGTCGAAGTCGGAAAGGTATTTGTAGTTCGGGTGCTGCGTTATATCGTACTTATCGCTGAAAAAGGGGCGCACGCCGCGCAACTGCAAAATACATTTTCCTCCGTCCATAACTGCGATTTCGTCCTGTGTCATCAACTCCTTTCCCAATTTCTGATAATTGAGGCCATGAGAAACCTGCGTGCCGCGATTTTCGGAAGTGTTGAAACTGTCGATTGTTTCACGTCCCAAGTTCTCCGAAATATCCTTTGCATTTTTCCCGCGCCCTCCCAAAAACAAGGTGCTGTCGGCATTGTCAAGTATGATTTCTGCCGCGTCCTTGTAAATGGCTTTTAGCTGGCTCTGCGATTGCAGAATGATAGAAGCCGAGATTTCCCGGCTGCGGATTGTGGCAATCAATTTTTCAAACTGCGGGATTTGTCCAATGTTTGCAAACTCGTCTAACAGGCAGCGAACATGAACCGGCAGCTTGCCGCCGTATTCGTCGTCGGCCTTGTCGCACAAGAGATTAAATAACTGCGATTGCAGCATAGCGATAACAAAATTAAACGTGCTGTCCGTATCGCTCATAATCAAAAACAAAGCTGTTTTTCTGTCGCCTAACGTGTCAAGTTCTAATTCGTCGTAGGACATAAGATCGCGCAATTCCTTTATATCAAAAGGAGCGAGCCTCGCACCGCAAGAAATGAGGATTGATTTTGCGGTTTTGCCCGCCGCCAATTTATATTTTCGGTACTGCTTCACCGCGAAATGGTCGGGGTCGCGTTCTTCCAAGTCGGCAAACAGCAGATCGACGGGGCTTTGATATTCCTCGTCGTCCTCGCGGGCTTCGCTGGCGTTGATAAGTTCCAACAGGGTAATAAAGTTCATTTCCTCGGCGGGGGCTTCATACCAGATGTAGCCAACCAATGCGCAATACAATAACCTTTCCGCTTTTACCCAAAAATCCTCCGCACTTTTTTCTCCCTCGCCTTTGGTATTCGCTATCAACGTGTTTACCAGCTTCAAAATATCTTTCTCGCTGCGGATATACACAAAGGGGTTGTAGTGCATAGATTTTTTGAAGTTAATCGTATTCAGTACCTTAATGCGGTAGCCCGCCCGTTGCAGCAGCTTCCCGCACTCAATCAAAACCGTACCTTTCGGGTCTGTCAAGACGTAAGAGGAATGAAGCTGCATTAAATTCGGCTTGACGAAAAACCTTGTTTTTCCGCTGCCGCTGCCGCCGATCACGACGACGTTCTTATTTCTTGCGTACTTCGGCTGCTTCGGGCGGCTGTTCATGGTAAGGCGTTCCGTCTGTGTCAAAATGATGTTGTTTTGAAACTCCGGGTCTATGTAGGGCTTAATATCTTCGGCGTTTCCCCATCGGGCAGAGCCGTACTCCGCGCCCTTGCGGTATTTCTTCGCGTTTTTCCCTTTGACATAGACAATCAAGCGGATAATCACCGCGCCGACAATGCCGACAAGCAAATCCAGCGGGTAAATGCTCGGCAAGGCACTTTCAAAGGCTGCGGAAAATCCCTGCGTGATATTCAGTATCTTTGCGGAAATATCCGCGCCGGGGGCAAGCCGCACCGCCTGTCCATTTTCTTTACCTTGTCGCGGGCGGCGTTAAGCTGCTTTGCCTTGTCCTTTGCAGCGGCAAGGGCTTTGCGGATAGAGGGCTTTTTCTCCCTGTTCAGCTTCTTTGCGGAAAACTCTTGAAACGCTGCGGTCATAACGTCTGCGTCCCGGCCTTTGAAAAACACAAGGTAGCGGGTCTGCTCGCCCTTAACCTTTTTCAGCGAAAAATCTATGTTGTATTTCTTCGCCGTACTCTCAAAGGCTTTAATATTGCTGTCGGTGATCTCGATGTTGGAAACACCCGCGTTCTGCTTCATAAGCTGCCGCATGGTCTGTTTCCCATGCGCGGGCTTGCTTTTCTGCTCCAAAAACTTTTGGATTGCTTTCTGCAACGCCTGTTCGGTAAGCCGCGCCGCGCCTTTTCCCACTTTGACGTATAGGGCAATCGTTTTTTGGGTTACTTCCTCCTGCAAGGTATCAACTCCTTTCCCGGTAAAGTGCGGCTATGCTCATTCGCCGCCGTATAAGTCGTGATTGACAAGGGCGGTATAGTAGCTGTCAATGGTACTCGGCGCGTTGAACAGCACCGCTTTTAGATACTG
>ENA-UEPJ01003848-UEPJ01003848.1-human-gut-metagenome-genome-assembly--contig:-NODE-3848-length-12768-cov-28.143960_pt1 | contig 12768 bp, 10 predicted proteins | sample MGYA00242890_ERZ507896 | MGnify/ENA primary metagenome ERZ507896 (study PRJEB26167, sample SAMN06115508) | human gut metagenome | host: Homo sapiens | place: China:Qinghai | collected 2015-08-20... | reverse complement strand
CACCTGCTGGCAGGCGCGCCGAAGATCGGCAAATCGTGGCTGGCGCTGTGGCTGTGTCTCTGCGCCGCGCAGGGCAAGCCGCTCTGGACGTTCGCCACACGGCCATGCGAGGTGCTGTACCTCTGTCTGGAGGACAGCTTCCAGCGTATCCAGAGCCGCCTCTTTGATCTCACGGAGGACGCGCCGCCCACGCTGCACTTCGCCGTCATGTCCCAGCAGCTCCATAACGGGCTGGTGGAGCAGATCGAGCAATTTTTGAAGGAGCATCCGCAGACCAAACTCATCGTCATCGACACGCTCCAGCGCATCCGCACCGCGGGCAATGACGCGAATCCCTATGCCAGCGACTACCGGGACATTGGCGTCCTGAAAGCGATGGCGGACAAGCACCACATCGCCATTCTGCTGGTGCATCATCTGCGGAAGATGAATGACGATGATCCCATGAACATGATCTCCGGCACCACCGGGCTTAGCGGCGCTACCGACAGCAACTTCGTCCTCCGCAAGAGTCAGCGCAGAGAGAACACCGCCACGCTCTACTGCACCGGGCGGGACATCCCCTACCGCGAGTTGGCACTGGAATTCGATGGCGAGGATCACGTCTGGAAGCTGCTGTCAGATGACTGCGAACAGACGGAGCAGCCCAGTGAACGGATTCTTTTTCTCCTCTCTGAACTGCTGCGCCGGCAGCCGGAGATCAGTGCCCCTGCCAAGGTGCTGTTGGAAAAGATCGACCCTGCCGGTGCGGAGGGACTGACCCCCAACAGCTTTTCCCACCGAATCCGCAAAAGCGTTGACGCTCTAAGGAGAAACGGTATCACGGTATCCTTCCGCAAGAGCAACGGCGACCGTCTGATCTGCCTGAAAAGGGCCGATGGTGTCGATGATCTTACTACCGAAAACATCGTCACCATCGACCCTGAGAACCCGCCGTGTTTCGGCGTGTAAGCCGCTGTGTGCGCGGTTAGGGGCTGGGGTGGCGTGTGTGCCCGCCGCGGGGAGATTCAGCCCACACAGGGCAAATTCCGGGGCGGCATAAAAACGGCGAATACGCCGCCGTGACCCGCGGGCGTCCAGCGTTTCAATGGCATGAAGCGCATGCCGAGGATAGTGATACCACCCCCACACGGAAACGCCGAAAATGCAAAACGGGAGTCTTATCACCTCCCCCAACAGGGCTCCCGCCGAAACCCAGCGAAGCGGTTTCGGTGGGAAGAAGGCGGTGCAGCGGAGTGAGCGAGTCCTGCCGCTTGCGGCGGGACGAGGGATTCGTCGTCCGCTCGGACGACGGCCAGCATCGCATTTGTCTGGTCTGCGGCGAAGCCGCTGCCCTGCCAAATGCACTGGGCGGGGCATGGCCCCACACCCCCAAGCTGCGGGCAGAAGCCCACACCCACTCAAAGCTGCGAGCGTTTCTGCGGAAACGCTTTTACCCGCCTCCGGCGGCGCAGCTTCAAAGGGGGACCAGTCCCCCTTTGAGGAACCCCCAGCTCTCCGAGGGGACGAGAGAAATCATTTCAGAAAGGTCACTGATTATGAAAAAAGATATTAAATTCAGCACGCGCATGGCGTCCGCTGACCGTGAGAAGATCAAGGTGCTGGCAGCGAAGGCCCACCTGTCCATGAGCGACTACGTCACCGCCTGCTGTCTCGGCAAGCGGATCGTCGTCATCGACGAACAGAAGGAACTGCTCCGCCAACTCAAGGGCATCGGCAGCAACATCAACCGCCTCACCGTCCTCGCCAACATGGGCAAGGTGCAGGTCATCGGCCTCGACAAGACCGCGCAGGAGCTGTCCGAGGTCAGCGCCGCCCTGCGGGCTGTCATGGAAGGTCGGTGAGCCGTATGGCCATCGTACATTTTGTGAACTACAAGAGGGGCACACAGTCCCGCGCCGCCATGCGCGGCGTGATGCTCTACGTCATGCAGGAAAAGAAAACCACGTGGGAGGGCGAACCGCTCATCAGCGGCATCAACTGCCAGCCGCAGAGCGTCTACGACGATTTCCTGAACACGAAACTCCTCTACCACAAGGACGGCGGCGTGATGTTCTACCACATGGTGCAGAGCTTTCCAAAGGGCGCAGCAGTCGATCCACGGCAGGCCCACGAAGCCGCGCGGCGGCTGGCGGGGTACTTTGAGGGCTGCGAGGTGTTGGTCTGCACCCATGTTGACCGCGAGCACATTCACTCCCACTGCGTCATCAACTCCGTCAATTTCGACACCGGCAAAAAGCTCCACATGGCGAAGGAACAACTGCAGGAGCTGATGCGGCGCAATGACATGATCTGTCAGGAGATGGGGCTACCGGTCTTTGAAGCAGCACGGCAGCAGGCCCGCGGCATGAGCGGCGCGGAATACCACACGGCGCTGAAGGGTCAAAGCTGGAAGCTGCGGCTCATGAACACCATCGACGAGTGCATGAAATACGCCGCCGACAAGGACGCCTTTGTTTCGCTGATGGAATCCGAGGGCTGCGCCGTCCGCTGGGAGAGCAGCCGCAAATACATCACCTACACCACGCCGGAGGGCATGAGATGCCGTGACAACAAACTACACGAGGAAAAGTATTGCAAGGAGGCCATAGAACGTGAATTCAGAATACGCGCAGAACTCATCAAGAGAAAATTTCATCGAGCAGAGGAAAACGATGGAGAAATTGAAGCGGATGAATCAGCTGAACAGTGCGCCGCAGCCGCAGCCGATGCAGCCCATCGTGATCCAGTGCGATCTGCCGCAGGCGATGAGCAAGCTGACAGAGCAGGTGGGCGAAATAAACTGGGAGCTGGAGGAAATTCGGAAGACCCTGCCGGAGCTGAAAACGCGCGTCGACCTGACACCGGTGCAGAAGTCGCTCACAGAGATGCAGAGATCGTTGACGGAGATGAACAGACTGCTGGAACGGGTTGGGAACCTGAGCGAGAAGTATTCCTCCAAGTGGATCGACTGGCTTCCGGACTTCAGCCTGCTGGTGGCCCTCAAGTGGATCATGCTGGTGCTGATCCTTGGCACGGCGGCACTGGCGGGTTGGTATGGCGCGGCGGCGATCCGCGGCCTGTTCCTCTGATCCCCGCCGTGGCCGGACTGACCGCTGTGGGGACATTGATGGACGAGGATGAGAATGCCGAGGAAAAGCGGCGGCGCATAGAGGCGAAAATCGCCGCCGAAAACTTCGGTGCGGCGATCGGCTTCGCCGCGGGCGCGGCTATGGCTGTGAAAGAAAAATTGGATGAACACGCCGCGCGGGAAGAACAGAAAAAGCAACAGCATGAGCAAACGATGGGAGGACTATGACGGCAGACATCGGGTATAAAGTCTTGAAAGCAGAGGAAACTATTGGAAAAGGAGCGTGATGCGTTTGGAAATCAATGTCCATGATGATCGTAAGATCGTAGAGATATGGCTCAGCCATTCGGAACAGGCAGATGCCGCTTTGCGTGAACAGATCCGTCCAATCTATCAGGAATACAACGGCAAAAAATACACCGTAGCAGTCTTTCAGTCCGGCACGGAAGATCTGTATGAGCAGACCCATCAGCTCCTGCTCTACAATCGAAACCGTGCGGCAGAGCTGGAAGCGAAACAGCAGGCACCGGTGATGGAATAAAAAGCGCAAGCGGTATCGGTACTGACCGATGCCGCTTAGTCAAACCGATGATACGAAATGCGATTTGCGGTTGCTTTTATAAAAAAACCGTGATACAATATTATCTGTAAAGTGAAATCAACAGACAGAACAATCTTGATAGAAAGGCGGTGTGCCTATGAGTGGACTCTTTCCACAACACGGCGAAATTCTACTGTACGACAACGGTACTGACAAGCAGTTCGTCAGCGTGGTGTTCAAGGACGAAACCTTTTGGCTGACACAGAGCGGCATGGCAGAATTATTCGACTGCTCCGCTGACAACATCTCTCTGCACTTGAAAAACATCTATGCGGACGGTGAATTGGAGCAGGCGGCAACTACCGAGAAATTCTCGGTAGTTCGCAAGGAGGGCAGCCGCGAAGTGCGGCGCAGCATTGACCATTACGATCTCGACGCCATCATCGCCGTAGGCTACCGGGTCAACTCCAAAAAGGCAACCCACTTCCGCCAATGGGCCACCAAGACCCTGAAAGAGTACATCCAGAAGGGCTTTGTCCTCAACGATGAACTGATGAAGAATGGTCGGCCATTTGGCAAAGATTACTTTGATGAACTGCTGGAGCGCATCCGGGAGATCCGGGCCAGCGAGCGCCGGGCTTACCAGAAAATTGCCGATGTGTTTGAGCAGTGTAGCTACGACTATGATAAAAACAGCGAGACCACGAAAGCGTTCTACGCCTTCGTGCAGAACAAGCTCCACTTTGCTGTCACCGGTAAGACAGCGGCGGAACTGATTTCCGAACGAGCTACCCTGGACAGTCCCACCATGGGTCTGACTAACTGGAAGGGCGCGCCGGACGGAAAAATTCTGAAAAGCGACACGCTGGTGGCCAAGAACTACTTAAACGAAAAAGAATTGAGCCGCTTGAATCGTCTTGTGACCATGTTCATCGACTACGCCGAGCTGATGGCAGAGGACGAGCAGCTCATGAGTATGCAGGACTGGCTGAACGAAACCGACCAATTTCTAACCAACAACCGCCGCAAGGTGCTGGAGGGCAAGGGCCGCATCTCCCACGAGGCGGCAGTGAAAAAAGTAGGTACTATTTACGAGGAATTCCGCAAAAAGCAGGATGCCGACTACATCTCTGAATTTGACCGGCAGATCGCTGCATATCTGAAAGGTGACAAGCTATGATCGAACGCTTTGCCATCGCGGGCTACGCGCGTATTTCGGTGGACGAGGAACTGGACCGCGACAATGTGTCTATCGAAAACCAAAAGGCTATCATCGAAGATTATGTGAAGCACCGCTTCCCCGACAGCACGCTGACCTTCTACGAGGATCGTGACCGCTCCGGCTACACCTTCGAGCAGCGTGAGGGTTATCAGGAAATGCGGCGAGGGCTGATGAGCCACAAGTACGACATTCTTATTGTCAAAGACTTCTCCCGTTTCTCCCGCCGCAATTCCCGCGGTTTGGTGGAGTTGGAGGATCTGCGGGACGCCGGCGTACGTATCATCTCCATCGGGGACAACATTGACTTCCCAAACGACGATGACTGGCTGAAAATCCAGTTCCAATTTCTCATCAACGAAATGCCGGTGACGGACACCAGCAAGAAGGTAAAGTCCGTCATCCGCCGCCGTCAGGCAGACGGCGCGTGGCTGTGCGCCGCGCCCTATGGCTACATTCTCAACAAACAAAAGCAGTTTGAGATCGTCCCCACGGAGGCGGAGATCGTGCGGGAAATCTTCCGACTCTATCTGGACGGCTGGGGATATAAGAAAATCGCCAACCACCTGACAGATACTGGTGTGCCCACCCCTCGGATGTCAGAGCAGCTTCGCAAAGAGGCGGAGGGGGAGGAATCCCGCCGCACGGTGAAAAAGGACTGGGCTATTGTTACGGTGCAGGGTATTTTGGACAATGATTTTTACATCGGAACCCTGCGGCAGGGCAAGTACACCCGTGCCAAAATCAATGGTAAGGATGTCAAGCGGGATGAGTTGGAACACATTGTTATTGAACACCACCATCAGGCCATCATCGACTACCGCACCTTTGCCACCGTCCGCGCCCTGCGGGAACAGCGCTCTACCAACCACTACCGCGGGAAGAAAATCAATGACAATGTGTACTCAGGTTTTCTGGAATGCGGTGACTGCGGCAGTCCCATGTTTGCTATGAGCCGCCGGGATCTGCGCCCTGCCTACACCTGCGGCACCTATCACCGCCGGGGACTGTCCGGCTGCACCAGCCACCACATCCGGGTGGACAAGCTGGACGAGTTGATGAAGCTGTATCTCAAAAAGGTAAAGGACAACTCCGCCAATATGCTGGAGCGTCTCAACGCCGACCTTGCCCACGAGCAGGAGGACATAAGTGAAACGGAACGCACTGCGGAGAATCTGGAAACCCTGCTGCTGGACGCGCAGGAGGAACTGAAAGCCACCAAGCGCCAGCGTATCCGGGATATGGCGCGGCACCCGGAGCAGGAGGCCATTTTGGAGGAGACCTATGACGAGCTGGAGCATGACCTGATCCAGCGCATCAACGGCTTACAGAATCAGCTGCAAATGGCAGCGGACAAACGCAATACCATTATCCAAGTGAACCGTGCGGCGAAAACCGCCATGGAGGTCTTTGATGACCTGCTGAGCAAGGAACATCTTGACCGCAAGGATCTACAGCTTATCATTGAGAAAATCAAGGTCTATGAGGATCATCTGGAAATTCGGCTGAAAGCCGACATTGACTGTCTGCTCCGCTGCGGAGAGCTGCCGCATGAGGAGGACTCCGTTGCCGCCATGGCCATAGTGGAGGATACCGTAAATTTTCCTGACGGCACGGGAGATATCTCAACCATTACCATCGTCCAGAGCGCAAAAATGCGTCCGGACAAGGTCTTTCGTGCCAATGTTATCAGTGACGGTGACCCGTTGGAGATCTATACCAGCCGGGATGGCGAGGTCATCTTCAAAAAGTATTCCCTCATGGGCGGGTTGGATGATTTTGCGGCCCAGCTTTGCGAGACTATGAGCCGTTCCACCGGGGCCATCTGTGCCGTGACAGACCGGGACAGCGTCATTGCCGTGGCCGGCGGCGCCAAGCGGGAGCTGCTGGGCAAGGGCATTACCGCCCAACTGGAGCAGGTTATGGAGAACCGCCGCATCTACCAATATGACGGTCAAGGGCCCCAGATCCCGGTATCCGACAGCAGTGACCGCCTGATGGCCATTGTGGCCGCGCCGATCCTTTCGGAGGGAGATCTGCTGGGACTGGTGCTGTTCATCAGCGACAGCCCCGCTGCTGCCGGGGACGCGGAGTATAAGCTGGCCCAGACCGTCGCTGCCTTTTTGGGCCGGCACATGGAAAACTGAAGAGGTCGACAGCGGCAGGCGGCCATGGGTTGATCCATGGCCGCCTGCTATATTGGATCTTGAAAGCGGGCGATTACAGGGCGAGGCTGCTGCATTTTTGCAAAATGCAATCGCTTACATAGGCGGCTTTGTGAATTATCGAATAGAACCGGTGACGCAAGGAGCGCTGCATTCAAAGAAAAATATCTGGATTTGTAAATGTTGCACAATACAGAAAGACGTTGTTTTTGATATCTGTAGAAAATGGCGATTTTCTATTGCAATCCAAATTTTGCCATGATATCATATTCACAAATCACAGCACTTGGCGCTTTATTTTTATTGTGCATGAATGTAAGCGCTTTCTTACACTGGAAAGGAGAACCGGTTTTATGGATACCCCAACGATTTATGATGTATCCCGCCTGTCCGGCGTCTCCACGGCTACGGTCTCCCGGACCTTCACTACACCGGACCGTGTGCGAGAATCCACCCGCCGCCGGGTCTACGCCGCGGCGGAGGCACTGCATTACCAACCCAGCGCCATAGCCCGGGCCATGGCCCGGCAGCAGACTGACAAGATCGCCTTCCTGATCTGTAAAGAGGGCGCTACCATTCTGGATGAGTTCTACGCCAGTATCTGCGAGGGCGTCATGCGCCGCGCCAACGGCACCAACTACCAGCTTCTGATCTCCACAGCGGAGGAATGGACCCGCACGGCCCAGAGCAAGCAGATCGAGGGTGTCATCCTGGCAGGCAATGCCCAGGCCGACCTGATTTCCGAATTTCAGCGGCAGAACATCCCCGTGGTCCTGGTAAACAACCGGGCGGCGGGCTTCGATCTGCCCTGCATCGTGGCGGATGAAGCCGGCGGTGTGCGTCAGGTAGTCAGCCATCTGATCTCCGCCGGACATCAGCGGATCGCCATGCTGATGGGCCGCTTCTCCCCTTACGTCACCAGTGCCCGCTACAATGCGTTTCTCTCCGTTATGCGGGAAAACGGCCTTTCGGTGGATGAATCCGGCGCGTTGATGTGCGACCGGGATATCCAAAGCGCCACAGAGGCGGCCCTCCGTCTGCTGAGCCGCCCGGATCGGCCCTCCGCCGTATTCGCCTTTAACGATGTGCTGGCCGCCGGCGTCATGAAAGCCGCCCGGCGTCTGGGGCTCCGCCTGCCGGAGGATCTGGCGGTGGTGGGCTTCGACGATTCCTCCGTCTGCCCCATGATGGAGCCGGAGCTCAGCTCCATCCATGTGGATTGCCGACGGATGGGCGAGCTGTGCATGGAGCACATGGCTGCATTGCTGGACGGTGCGCAGGATGTTCCCCGGCTGACGGTGGTGCCGGTGAATCTCAAGATCCGGGCATCCTCCCGCGCCGCGATCTGACAGAAATTTTACACAGGCTTCACCTGGGTTTGATTGTTTCAGCACTATATAAAATGTATACTCTTCGGTGGAAAACGTTTTTCACTCAATAAGGAGGCGTTCTTGTGAAACGGAAAAAGAGAATTGGAACGGTTGGAAAGGCCATAGGCTGTCTGTTTTTTCTGATGGTCTCGCTGTTTCCCATCTACTGGCTGGTGGCAATGGCGATCCGGCCTACGGATGAAATGAGGGGACATATCGCTTTGATTCCTCAAAGTCTGACAGGCATCCATTTCGCGGAGCTGTTTTCGGCCAAGAATTTCGGCACCGCCATCATCAACAGCTTGCAGACTACGTTCGGTTCTCTGTTTGTCTCGCTGGTTGTCGGTATCTGCGCGGCCTATATCATCGCCCGCCGCCGGTTCCGGTTTGGCCTGAAAAAGCCCATGACATACTGGGTCCTGCTGGTGCGTGTACTGCCGCCGGTGGCCTTCACCATCCCGCTGTACATCATGTTCAATAAGCTCGGTATTCTGAACACCAAGCTGCCGGTGCTGCTGGCCTGCGTGCTGATCAACGTGCCGCTGATCATCTGGTTCCTGATCAGCTTCTTCCAGGATCTGCCGGAAGAGGTGGAGGAAAGTGCCAAGGTGGACGGCGCGACCGAGTGGCAGCTGTTCTGCCGGATCGTGCTGCCGCTGGTGGCCCCCGGCATCGCGGCAGTGGCCATGCTCTCCTTTATGTATGCCTGGAACGAGTACACCTACACCGTCATTTTTACCCGGACCGCCGTCAACAACACCGTTCCTCTGGCGCTGGCCCTGCTGAACACGGAGGATAACCTCACCAACTTTGGCCTGGTGGCCGCAGGCGGCGTGGTTTCCGTCATTCCCATTACCCTGTTTGTGATCTTTGCGCAGAACTACTTGATCTCCGGACTTTCAAGCGGTGCTGTCAAAGAGTAACAAAATAAAATCCAACAATTTCAGATTAGGAGGAAAACAAGATGAAAAAAGCGTTGTCCCTGATCCTGGCGCTGGCTATGGCCCTGTCTCTGGCCGCCTGCGGCGGCGGTAAGACCGAGACTCCCTCTGACAGCAATACTCCCGCTGATAATACCTCCGCAGAACCCACCAAGCTGTCCCTGATCCTGCGCGGCGGCACCTATGCCGACGTGATCAAGGAGTGCCTGCCCGCTTTCGAGGCTGAGCACAATGTTGTCTGCGAGGTGCAGGAGCTCTCTGAGGGCGACCTGTACTCCGGCATCGCTCTGGACGCCATCAATGACAAGGGCTCCTATGACCTGTGCATGGTGGACGGTTCCTGGATGGCAGAGTTCACCGAGAACGGCGTTCTGGCCAACCTCACCGAGCTGGGCTACTCTCTGGATGAGGACGTGATCCCCGCTACCACCGCCATCTGCTATGTGGGCGATGACCTGTATCTGGCTCCCTACTATGGCAACGTGACCGTCCTGCTGTACAACAAGGCCAACGTGGAAGCCGCCGGTTACACCGGTGACACCATCCTGTCTCTGGAGGATATGCTGGCGATCTGCGAAAAGGCCAAGGCCGACGGTAAGCTGGGCTTCATCTATCGTGGCGACAGCCAGAATAACCTGGTCGTCGACTTCCTGCCCATCCTGCTGTCCTACGGCGGCTGGGTCATCGACAGCAACAATCAGCCCACCGTCAATACTCCCGAGTTCAAGGATGCTATGAACTTCTATCTGAAGCTCATCGCTACCGGTTCCGCCCAGGTCAAGGATGACCTGATCGCTTCCTGCGATACCGGCGCCGGCACCATGGGTGTGGGCTGGCCCGGCTGGTACACTCCCACTGCTGATACCGCTGCTGATTACTGCGCCATCACCGGTGCTGTCGCCAAGGGCGGCGAGACCCACAACGCCAACGTCTACGGCGTTTGGACCATCGGTATCCCCAGCAACAGCCAGAACAAGGAACTGGCCACCGAGCTGCTGAGCTACCTGATGGACAAGGATGTCCAGAAGTCCACCGTTCCCTCCGGCGGTGTGCCCTGCCGTTACTCCAGCCTGCAGGATGCCGAGATCCTCAAGACCTATCCTCAGTATGAGGTTGTCTGCAAGGCTCTGGAAGGCGGTATGTATCGTCCCGTGATTGCTGAGTGGACTCAGTTCTACACCATCCTGGGCGCTGAGATGGACAACATCGTCAACGGCGTCAAGACGGTCGATCAGGGCCTGGCCGATGCCCAGACTCAGTTGGAAGCTCTGATGAAGTAAGCATTCCGCTTACATCCCCATTTAGCATGTAATGAAACGTGCGGCCGGGCGAAAAGCCCGGCCGCACAACAAAAAAGAATGTTTCCCCCATTCCTTTTAATGATTACGATCCGTAACGCTTCTGAAATGTGAGGCCGCTGTCATGAAAAGAAACGTAAATACCAAACTCCGCTCCGCAGATGCCCAGACCAAACGGTTTGGTTTGGGAATGCTGTCCCCTACCGTTGTGATCCTGCTGATCATGACGGCGTATCCTTTGTTCTTTACGCTGGTTTACAGCTTTACCGACTACAACCTTCTCCGCAGCCTGAAGAACGGGTCTCATTTTATCGCCCTTCAAAACTATACAAAGCTGCTGAGCGACCCGTATTTCCAGCAATCCATTCTCAACACCGTCAAGTTCACTATTCTTGCTGTGATCTTTGAGATGTTCATCGGTCTTGTGATGGCGCTGTTTGTCAACAGTCTGAAACGGGGCCAGAAAACCATGCGCACCCTGCTGCTCCTGCCGTATCTGCTGCCTACCGTCACTGTGGCTCTGAGCTGGCGCATGATGCTCTCTCCTAACTACGGCATTGTCAACCAGGTTCTGCAGGCTCTGCACCTGCCGGTCTACAACTGGTTTTCCGATATCCACACCGCCTTTGGCATGTTAGTACTCATCGACGTGTGGCAAAGTGCTCCCTTTGTCTTTCTGCTGCTGTACGCTGCCCTGCAATCCGTGCCGCAGAGCCAGTACGAGGCTGCACGGATCGACGGCGCGAACCGCTTCAAGATCCTCTTTTATGTGACCCTTCCCAACATCAAGAACAGCCTGGCCCTGTGCGCCCTGCTGCGTACCATCGACAGCTTCCGTCTGTTCGACAAGGTGAACCTGCTGACCGGCGGCGGTCCCGCCAACAGCACCTCCACCATCACCCAGTACCTCTACAACTACGGTATCAAGTCCCTGGACTTCGGCTTCGGCAGCGCGGGCGCCATCGTGATGACCGTTCTGGTCCTGCTGCTTTCCAGTGTGTACATCAAACGTGCGATTTCGTAAGTGCTTATGGAAGAGAAGAAGTTAACAGTTACTTTTGTAAATGTGGGCTACGGCGAGGCCATTCTTCTGGAAAGCCCGGACCCCTCCAAGCCTGACGGCGTATTCACCGCTCTGATCGACGGCGGCAGCGCCGAGGACAGCGAATTCGCGGACCGCTCCTCCGGTCGGGTCCGCATTGAGGAATATCTGAAAAAACGGGGGATCCGCCGTCTGGATCTGGCCGTCAGCACCCACATCCATGAGGATCATCTCTGCGGTCTCCTACGGGCAGCCCGGATCGCACCCCCGGCAGTGCTGTGGCAAACGCTGCCGCCGGATCTTTACCGATCCCTCCGGCCTCTGGACGGCTCCGTGGCGAGAAACCTCTCTGAAAGCAAATTCATGCAGGCCCTGAATGACTACGGCACCCTTTGCGCTCTGGTAGAGGACCACGGCGGAACCATTCTTGCGCCGAAAAGTGGTCAGGAATTGGTGATTGCGCCAGATTTGACCGTTCAGATCCTGTCACCCTCTACAAAAAAACAGTTGGCCCTTGCGGACGAAATAAATGCGTTGTATAATAGTGCAAACGTTTGCAGTACGTTCCTCCAACGGTTGGACGCGCTGGATGCCCGCATGAACAACTACAGTCTCATTCTGCGGCTGAATTACCGGGGTACCCGGATTTTGCTGCCGGGTGACACCAATGTGACGGGCTATGACGGCATTGATCCCGCGGACCTGCGGGCGGACCTGTTCAAAGTGGGACACCACGGACAAAAAGACGGCGCCGACGAAGCGCTGGCCGAATTGATCCGTCCCACCGCTGTGGTCTGCTGCGCGTCCAGCGACCGCCGCTACAACAGCGCCCATCCGAACACCATGAAGCTGCTGGCAGATCATGGGGCAGCCCTGTCTTTTTCCGACTGTCCCCCGGTCCCCGGTATGCAGATCCCGCCCCATGAGGCGCTGCGGTTTACCATCGGCCCCAACGGCGCCTTGGACGTCCGGTATCTTCCGGCATCCGAAAACGAATAGGAGGAACACACCATGGCAGAAGTCATTTTAAAGAATATCAAGAAGATCTATCCCCATCAGGAGCCTAAGAAAAAGAAGAAGGGCGAGCCGGAGAAAAAGACCAACCTCCAGATCACGGAGGAG
>ENA-UEPJ01003845-UEPJ01003845.1-human-gut-metagenome-genome-assembly--contig:-NODE-3845-length-12778-cov-10.056688_pt1 | contig 12778 bp, 9 predicted proteins | sample MGYA00242890_ERZ507896 | MGnify/ENA primary metagenome ERZ507896 (study PRJEB26167, sample SAMN06115508) | human gut metagenome | host: Homo sapiens | place: China:Qinghai | collected 2015-08-20... | reverse complement strand
AGCGCAAGGTAATGGAATACTGCGAACAAATGACGCCGATCGTTCGACCGCAATTTACCGAGGTGGATGAAGATGGGCTTACATTTGCCTCTGCGGAGATCCCACCCGTTGATATTGCGGAACGCCCTTGCTTCAAAACAGCCAAGGGACGGCTGCACGGGTCCTATATCCGCGTAGGTGACGGAGACAAGCCCATGACGGAGTACGAAGTATACAGCTACGAGGCGTTCCGAAAGAAATATCAAGACGATATTCGTCCAGTGGAGAGGGTGTCCTTCCAATCGCTGGATATGTCTAAGGTAAAAACGTATTTGGAGAGAAAAACATGTGCGCGTCCGAATTTGGCGGGTATGTCGGAGGCACAGCAGTATGAACTGACCGGCATCACGCGGGATGGGAAAATCACCATGGCGGCATTGCTGCTGTTCGGACTCTACCCGCAGGCGTTTTATCCGCAACTGAGCATCATTGCCACCTGTGTACCCGCAGAGCAAATGGGCGTTCTTGACGCAGAGGGCAACCGATTCAGCGACACAAAGCGGATCGAAGGTACGCTTCCGGATATGCTGGAGGGTGCGTTGACCTTTGTTCGAGCCAATATGCGGACGGCCACAAGGATCGACAAAGAAACAGGCGAGAGAATTGATATTCCGCAGTACCCTATGGACGCTGTCCGCGAGGCGATACTCAATGCGTTGGTACACCGGGATTATAGTCTGCATACCGAGGGAATGCCGATCCAGTTGGTCATGTATTCCAATCGGATCGAGATCACAAATCCGGGTGGGCTTTATGGTAGATTGACTCTCGACCAGTTGGGCAATGCCCAGCCGGATACCCGAAACCCGGTTCTTGTTACCGTAATGGAGGCCCTGGGGGAAACTGAGAATCGCTATTCCGGGATTCCTACGATTCGGTTTGCCATGAAAAACCGCAACCTGCCAGAGCCGGTATTCGCGGATCGGCGCAGCGAATTTGTCGTGACGCTGTACAATGGTGAGCATGGTGCAGCGGGAAGTGTCGGCGACGAGGATGTAAAACAAGCTAACGTGCAAGACGAAAAAGGTCTGCTGAAATTCTGCCGTACACCTCGAAGCCGCAGCGAGATCATTGCATATCTAAATATTGCGTCAGGGCAGTATGCCCTGCGGCGTTACCTTGATCCTCTCGTAGAGTGCGGAGCGATTCGGATGACGCTGCCCGATAAACCCCGCAGTCCCAAGCAGCGATATGTGGCAGTGGAGGAGTGACACAGTTTATTATGTCTTTTTCCGTGACCCAAAAGCCGAGAGGTCAGGAAAGCACCGGAGAGGGGCGGATGGCATCATCCGTCCCTCTCCGGCTGTTTTTTTGTGGGCTACATGGTCTGGCTGATGACGCTGCCGATGGTGTCGGCGGCGGAACGCCTCATCCCCTCCGTGGCGTGGGTGTAGGTGCTGAGGGTAAAGCCCGCGTCGTAGTGTCCCAGCGCACCGGACAGCGTCTTGACATCCACGCCGTACTTGAGGGATAGCGTGGCGAAGGTGTGTCTGAGGTCGTGAAACCTGATGTGTTCCGCGCCGATGGCCTTCAGGATCTTCTCGTGGGTGTGCCGGAAGGAGTCCGGGTCGAACATGGTGCCGGTCTTGGGCGATACGAATAGGTACGGACTGTGGGGATGCTTGCTGTGTTCCTCCACCAGCAACTCCACAGCGCGCTGCGGAATGGCCAGCTTACGGATGGAGTTGGGCGTCTTGGGCTGGCTGACCACCAGTCCGCCGTTGATGCGGTTTACCTGCTTGCTGACGGAGATGGTCATGTTCTCCACGTCCAAGTCCGTCCACAGCAGGGCGAGGAGCTCGCCCCGGCGCAGACCGGTGGTCAGCTCCAGATAGAAGGCCGCCAGCAGCCCGCGCCGTTCTGCTTCAGCCAGATACGGACCGATCTTGTCCTCCGGCAGTATCTTCATCTCTCGCTTTTCCAGCTTCGGCAGGCGGCAGCCCTTGGCAGGATTGGTGAGGAGCAGCCGCTCCGCCACCGCCTGCTCCAGACAGTTGTTCAGCAGCGTGTGGATGCCCCGCACCACGCGGGTGCTGAGGCCCTTGTCCTTCAGCTTGATGTGGGTATAGCGTTGGATGCGTCCGGACTTTTGCAGGTCGTTGTAGAACTTTTGAATCTGGATGGTGGTCAGCTTTTCCAGCGGCGTACCGCCCAGCTCCGGAACAATGTGGTTGTCGATGTAGTTGAGGTAGTAGTCTTTGGTTTTCTCCCGCAGGCGCGGCTCGGCGTATACCTCGTACCACAGCTTGATCCACGCGCCCAGCGTGTACGATTTTGCGCGGCTCATATCCAGCTTTTCGGCTTCCGCGATGGCTTGCTTGAGCTTTTCTTTGGCTTCAGCCTGCGTCTTGGCGAGGACGCTCTTGTGGATGGGCTTGCCGGTGGCGGGATCGTTGCCTGCGGTGTAGCGGCCCTCCCAGCGGCCATCTTTGCGCTTGCGGATACTGCCCTCACCATTGGCTCGTTTCTTCGGCATTGTATCAACTCCTTTTCTTTGGTAGTCAACACACATACCACAAGCCGACCTTAATAGCTATCGGAGATAGGCAGAGTTAAGAGAAAGTTATCAATTGCACAGCGGGGGTATTCTTTTGTTACAGCGTGGTCATTTTTGCGCTGTGTTGGCGTCGATCCATTCCCGCAGTTTGTCCTTCGGCACCACGATGCGGCTGCCGATCTTCAGTGCAGGGAAGCCCTCGCTGTGAACTAACTCATACGCTCCGGCACGGGAGATGCCCAGCACCGCCGCCACCTGCACGACGTTCAGCGTCAGGGGCAGCTCGTCGTAATTCTTATAAGTACACTCGTTCATTCGTTCCTCCTTACATCATGGTCATGTCGAAACCGTGATACTGCTCATATTCTTCCTCGTAATTTTCCCGTTCCTGACGGCGGGACTGATACCACTCCACCAGCTCCTGCAGCAAGAGACTGCTGTAATACAGCTCACGGGCAAGGTCACTGACCTCGCTGTCCTCGTCCTCGCAGAGGGCGCAGATGGCAACCACTGTACCCGCCATGCCGCAGACGGCATCCTCCAGCGTGGGTGTCGGCTCACGATGGTCATAGGCAATTTCCCGGCAGGCTTGCAGATAATCCGCGCCGCCCAGCCGGAAGTACAGCTCCATATTTTCGCGGGTCAGCGTCTGGTCGAACAGCTTGCTGTCCCGGCAGCGGATGTTCTCCGGCGTGGTGTAGGTGATGTATTTCTGATCCGGCTCCCACTTTACATCGTAGCCATAGGCGTTCATGTAGGCAATGAACTCCTGTCGGGTGTGGCTCTGCTCCATGGCATCTTTGATATGATCCACCAGATGTTTCTTCCACATCGGAATACGGAACGGATCGGCCTTGGACTCCGTAACGGACAGGCCATGCTCCCGACAGAGTTGGCTGCAGTAATCCTTGACCTGCTGCATCTCCCTTGCGGACTGATGGAATTTCATGCCCGTCTCGAAATTGACGGAGTTCATGATGATGTGGTTATGGATGTGAGCGGTGTTCATGTGGGTGACCACAATGCACTGGTAGCCCACAAAATGCTCCGCCAGCTTCACGCCAAGCTCGTGCGCCGTTGTGAAGTCCAGCGGGTCGTCCGGCGCGAACGCCTGCACGATGTGGTAGTAACCGCGGCCCTCCGTTTTGCGGAACTGCTTTTTCACCGCTTCGAATTCCGGCACTGCCGTCCGCGCTACACAGTTGACGCCGCTGATAAGCTGCTCCACCGTCTTTTCCCGGTTGGTGACATAGTCGACGATGCCCCTCAGCCCACGCGAGACAGCAATGAATTTAACGTTTGCCATGTGTTTTCATACACCTTCATGAGCGGCTCCATGTTGACCAGCTCGACATGACCCTGCCGCGCCATGACGACCAGCTGATTCAGGTTATTGCCCTGCCGCCGCAGCTCGCGGATGAGGTCATCCACGCCGTCGATGACCGTCACATCCTTGTCCATGGCCGCGTCCCGCACATACTGGCTGAGAGACTTGTGCGCCTTCTCCGCCTGAAGCGAGATGTATTTCTTCTGCCACCCCGCCACGCGGACGCGGATAAATTCTTCTTTTTTCATACGTTGCTCCTCCATGAAAAGGGGTGTGGGCTTAGCCCGCATTTGGCGTTTGGGGGAGCGGTTTCGGCCGGAGGCCGAAAACCGTACCACAAACGCGAAACTTGCCATCGCGCCAAAGGCGCGATGCTCCGCTTCCCCAAACCTCCGGCGTCCCACGACACGCTCGCCTTCCTGCGAGACCACACAGCGGCTCATAGGGGCGAACACGGCGGTTCTGCGGCTTGCGCCGACAGTTTCCGCCGTACCCGCTGTCGCTCGGCGGCGGCTTCGGCGAGGTACAGCTGGTGCCGGGTGTACCACTCCACTGCCTCTCGGATGGGGCGAATGTGATAACGCAGGTTGCCGTTTTTCTTCAGGCCGTTCCGCATGATGACCGACGTCGGCTCTACGGTGATGAGCCCTTTTTCTACCAGCCCAGCCACATAACGCTTGACGGAGCTCTTGCTTTTGCCGATGGCTTTACCGATGGTTTCGTAGCTGGGCCAGCACTCGTAGGTGCGCGGGTCTTCCAGCCGCATCAGTACAGCGTAGGTCGCCAGCTCGCCGGTGCTTAAGTGCAGAGAGAAGATCTCGTTGGGCAGCGGCGTGAAGTTTTTCAGCTTGTTGTTTTGTAAGTTCAATACATACCTCCGATTTCTGTTGACATGGCTGCGCGAATGATGTAGACTAATTGCAATATCGATTAGACATTCAGCTTGAGCCTATCATAACAGAGGCGGCATGATCTGTCAACGCTGTCAAGCATTATTTACAATCAGTCCATAATTGGAGGATGCTATGTGGTACTGTAAAACGTATTTCCCCGGAAGGCATGAGGTCATCGAGAGCGACGCTTTCGGCACGCAGGGAGCACCGTCACAGCGAAAGGTCTTTCCCTTTTTGGAGTCGCTGCTGTCCTTCACCGAACTGGACATCGGGAAGGTTGCCGTCGCGCTGCGGTGCATCTCCGATGACTTGGAGAGCCTTGACCGCGAACGTGTGACCAACGCCATGGCCAAGCTGGGAGCGCTGGCGGATACACACAGCTTCTTCCGCGTGCTGTATACCAAGTGGTTCTATCTTCGTTCCGTAGGTTTTAAGAACGCCACGGCTGCGGTATCAGAGGCATTGAACGAGCTGCGGTCACTGCCGGAGGAGCTGCCGCTGTACCAAAAGCAGATCCTACACTTCTTTGAGTTGGTACTGGATATAGACAAGGCCGGGCGCGAGCCCAGCCAGCAAATCATGCGATACTATCATTTCGACCAGCCTGACCGTCCCAGTGACGCAACGCTGTTTCCGTTTCGCCTGCTTACCACACGCTTCGAGCCGGTGGGTGGCGATGCTTGTGCGCCGGTGCTGTACGCGAATTCTGTGGCGGATATGATCAGCTATTCTTTGCAGACTTGCGTGGAGCGCAGCATCACGGTACGCCGCTGCAAAAACTGCGGACGGTACTTCGCCCAGACAGGCCGCATCAGCGCGGAGTACTGTGACCGCACACCACTCGACAGTCAGTCCAGCTGCCGCGCGATGGGCGCATTCCAGCAGTGGACGCTGAAGCAGGCGGACGACCCGGTGTTCAAGGTCTACCGCAGAGAGTACAAACGCCGCTTTGCGTGGATCAAGGCCGGGCGTATCAGCGACAGCCAGTTCTACGCTTGGAGCGAACAGGCCAGAGAGCAGAAAAAGAAATGTGATGAGGGTATCATCACTGAGGGCGAATTCCAGCGGTGGCTGAAGGAGTCGTAGGCAAGCAGAGGGCAGGCTAATGGCCTGCCCTCTGCTTGTCACATTCAGCCGTACAGCACGGCGATAATATATTTAGTTTGTTCGCCGTTTGTGAGCGGTAGAATCGTGCAACACAGGCTTCTTTTACTCGAACGTTCATTGTCCTTTGAAAATGCCAAATTTGGTCGATTTGAACAAATCCGCCAAATCGGTTTGACTTATATTATGTGATATGATACGATTCAAATGTAAGCAGGTCCCCAAAAATCAAGGAGGTTTCCCCTCAAAGCGGGAGACAAACAAATGGAGGAGGTCGATAAAATGTCGCACAGGCTTAAAACTTGTGGAGCAGCAGCCGTCCTGCTTTTGCTTTTGACGCTGCTTTCTTCCTGCGGACAGTCCGCCGTTCAGGACGAGACGGCAACTGACTATAATCAGTATATTCCTTCTCATGGAGTCACTGCTTATACGAAAGACCTGTATATTTTCTTTGACTCCGGCCGACTGTTTTATGTAGGTCGCTCCCAGCCATCCCAGCTGTTTCCCCTTTGCTTTCAAGCGGATTGCGACCACAAAAACAGTTCCTGCACCGCTTGGCTCAATACGCCTTCAAGATCGATCTATGCTGCCGGAGATAACCTGTACTACATAGATGCAGACAAGGATGCGAAGCCCGCGTTATATCGTATGGATCTTAGCGGAGGCGGCCGCGAGCTGGTCAAAAGTCTGAACATACTAAACGAGGAAAGCTGGCCTGGGATCTCCTCGCTCGGGTACTCCTTTCGCGTGTATGGCTCGTATTTGGCCATAGAGCTAAATCTCTTAAATGAGGATTCCTGGCAGCATAAGATCTATCTCACCGGAATCGACAGCAAAGATGAGGGGGTCTTTCTTTTTGGCGAGGAGGGCGACAGCGACAAGTCGTATATCGCCATTGAGTTTCGAGAGAATTGGCTGTTTGTGACGGAGAAAAATGCTGCGGACGGGACCAACACTCTATGGGGCTACAACTTTACAACGCAGGAGGCTGTCCCCTTGGTGGAGGGTTGGGATATCAGCAACTGTTTCACCGTGCAGGACGGGATCCTTTATTGGGCAGTAACAGGCGATGGAGTCTATTCAATGGATATGGAGAAAAAGTCTGTGACAAAGCATCGCAGCTTTGATCCTGTTTTGGAATATGGCGCCGCGGCATACGATGATCAGTATCTCTATTTGACAAACGCCATTCGGTATATGGACTCCCAAGGCACGGTCCCCGCGGAAGAGCGAGGTGTAAAGGTATACGATCTTCAGGGAAATTTGCAGCAATTTATCCCCGTACCTCAGGAGTCCGGAAACGCGCTGCTTCTGCTGTTTACTCCAGGCTATGTCTTTTTCTGTGATGACCGTAACGGCTCCTACTGCCCGACCCTGTATTTGGAAAAGGCTGCTGTTTCGTCCGGCTCTGCCCAAATGCTGCCCGTAGGCTGATTGCTATGGCAGAGTGGATACGGATTTTCTCTAACCGCGTCTGGCTGGGCGCCGCAGTGCTGCTCCTATTGTGCAATCTGGGCCTTTACGCAAGAGAACAGTCCTCTCAAGCGGGCGGCTCGGTACACGCTTATCGCGAGTATACGAACCAGTGGATGCAGACACTTTCCGAGGTTTCACCAGAAGATGGTCTTGCCCTATTGGAACAGAAAAATCAGACTTTGCAGGGATGGAACGCCGCAAGACTGTTGGCCCAGATGGAAGCTGGGCAGGGGCAAGTGGATGATGAGCTGCTGTCCCGCTATCGAACGCAGTATGACAACTTTGATGCGATGTTCCAAGCTGTACGGGACGGGACTGCCCCTGCGCAGGACATTGCCGCTCAGAAGGCGGTGACCCGCTGGATGGATCGCTTAACTTATCAGATGAATTATGATGAGTTCCTAAGCTCCATATCATCGCAGGCGGATGTCATTCGCCGTAACCCGCTGTTTTCTGATCCTCACACATTTGTATACCGCAACGCAGACAAGACGGAGACGGATTATCTCTCAACACGGGATGCAGCGCTCAAGCTACAGCCGGGGGATGTGGTGACGTCGATCATGAAGAACCGAACCTCGGTGATATTCAGTCTGTGCTTGATGGTGGTGTCCATTACACTGATTTTGGAGCCCAAGCGATTGGGGCTGGAAACACTGGAGCGAAGCTGCATCAACGGACGCTGCGCTGTGACCGGATGGCGGATCGGGGCTATCGCCATGTCCGCTGCGATAGCCGCATTCCTGATGCAAGGCGGGATGCTGCTTCTTGGAACACTGCTCTATCGCCAGCCGTTGTTTTTAGACGCTCCGGCGCAGTCCATTCTTTTTTTCCAGCGTTGGGCCGCACCGGCTACGGTCGGAGGCGTCTTGCTCTGGTATTTCCTGTTCAGCGCAGCAGGGCTGTGTGCTGTAGGGCTTCTGCTATGGCTGGCACTATCCAAGCTGCCCTCACTTCCATTAGGCTTGACCGTGTACGGCGCTGTTCTGCTGCTTGAGTTTTACTGGCTCAAGCAGTATGATGTGAACGACGCACTGTACCCATTGTCCGGCTTCAATATTTTTCGCCTGCTTCTTCCGGCGGAAGCGGCAGGACGATATCTGAATTATGATCTGCTGGGGTTCCCCGTGAGGGAGCGGACACTATTGCTCGCTGTTTCGGCGGTGTTGATCTTCGCCTGCGCGGCTGCGGCATTGATCTCCGCCCATTTCTCACGCGGAACGCGGCAGAACGGCGCAGTGTTCAAAGTCCTTCTGAGACGAGGACGGAGCAAAAGGGCATATCTGTCTCGTCACCCCAAGTCAGTGTTGGTGTACGAGTGGCAAAAGCTCCTGCTGTATTGTGGCGGGGTACTGTTTTTGGGGGTATGCGGCGTACTCCTTATGTCGCAGACACCACCTCCCGCAGCAAGCAATATGCAGCAAGTCCAGTTAGCTCAGTATATCAGCACTTACACCGGCCCTGTGGACGAGGCTGTGCTGGTACAGATCCGGTCTGTCAGACAGGAGGAAAAGCAGATCTATGCTGAATCGCTGGAGGATGACAGCAAGGCAGCCTTTTGGGAATACTATGCCGCGCGTTGCTGGGCGCTGGATGAACTGTGTGCACGGTATGAGGAGCTGCTGGATATGCAGGCAGCGGGGCACGATGATCTGCAGCTATTGGACGACCAGCCCTTTGAGCGGATCTATGGCGGATCTGGCACTGACTTTCGGCTGGTGTCGGCTTGCGTCTCCTTGCTGGCGCTGTGTCTGACGATCCCCGGCGTTTTCTGGCTCGAGAGAAATCACGGGATGGAGCTGCTGTTACACAGCACCGCAGCGGGGCGAACCAGACTCTGGCGGTGGAAAGCCGTGCTTGCACTATGCGTGTCCATCGGTATTTGGCTTATTTGGAGTGGATACGAACTCTTTCAGTTTCGAAGTCTCGGTGGTTCGTGGGACGCCTGCCCTGCCAACGCCGACAGTTTGTTCTACTGGGACAGCCATCTGGGCAGCACGCCGCTGCTTGTATACCTGATCGGGTTTTATGCGTTCCGTTTGGTAGGGCTTTTATCTGCTGCCAGTGTGACGCTCTGGATATCCTCCAGACTGCCCGCCATGCTTCCAGCGGCTGGGATAAGCGCTCTCGTCCTGCTGGTGCCCGTTCTGTTAACGCAGTTGGGCGCACCCTCACTTGAATATGTATCTTGGGCAGCAAAACTTGCTGGGGATGGCTTGGCAGTGCGCTGGGCAGATGTACTTTGCTTCGGAGTGTGGACTGTTCTGGGGATAACTGCACTGGTGGCCTCGCGGCATCAGTGGCTGAGGTATCGAGGATGAAATTAACAATCAAAGGATTGACAAAAAGCTATGGGAGCATCCGGGCACTATCCCAGTTCAGCTATGAGTTCGGTCCGGGTATCTATGGTATTCTGGGTGCAAATGGGGCCGGAAAGAGTACCTTGTTTGAACTGTTGACCGACACTCTGCGGCGCGACTGCGGTGAAATCCTGTGGAATGGTGTTGACATCCTAAAGTTGGGTGGGCGATACCGAGCCAAGGTAGGCTATATGCCGCAGGCCCAAGGCTATTACCCGCAGATGACAGCCAGAGAATTCCTCTATTACATGGGCAGACTGAAAAACATTCCCCGCAAAGAGTTGGTTCAGGGGACAGAGCGGCTGCTGACGGAGGTGGGGCTGTCCGCCGCCGCAGATCGGAAGCTTGGTCAGTTTTCCGGCGGTATGCGTCAGCGGGCATTGCTGGCACAGGCTATGCTTGGAGATCCGCCGCTCCTGATTTTGGATGAGCCTACATCGGGAGTAGATCCGCAGGAACGTATCCGGATCCGCGGGCTAATCGCCCGGGCTACCCAGAATCATATTGTCTTGCTGGCAACCCATGTTGTCAGTGATGTGGAGTGTATTGCGAATCAGGTGCTGCTGATGAACAGTGGAACGCTGTTGAAATCGGGCACACCAGAGGAATTGATCGCTTCGATTGAAACAAAAGTGGCCCAACGGTTCTGCACACCGGAGGAAATTGAGTTGTATCAGCATCAGCATAGCGTGAGCCTGCTGTTCCAACGACAAGGCGGGCAGCTGCTGCGCCTGGTAGGCGATGACCTCCCGGCAGAGTTTGAACCGGCAGCTGGTATTGGTCTGGAAGAGGTTTACCTCTACTACTGTGCAGGCAACAAGGCAATCAATACTTAAATTGGAAAGCCCTGCCGAAGCCTTTACAGGAAGTGTAAAGGTACTCTTTGATTACAGCGTGGTCATTTTTGAGCCGCCATACGGCCTGACCCAAACCGTGACCCAAACGCGGAAACGACCGGGGAGTACGGAGTGGAGACAGCGGACGTCCCCCTGAGACGAAAGTACGCAAAGGGGGCGGAAAGCGCTGGACAGCAACGCTTTTCGCCCCTCATCGTATCTTCACACGCAGGAGGTCACTGGTTCGAGTCCAGCAGTCTCCACCAAAAAGTTCCTGATTTCGTAAGAAATCAGGAACTTTTTCTGTTTATATCCTCAAATAGTGACGCAGCATTTTGGCGTTTTTCGCTTGACCCAAACCGTGACCCAAAAGCCGAGAGGTCAGGAAAGCACCGGAGAGGGGCGGATGGCATCATCCGTCCCGCTCCGGCTTTTTTGCGGGCTACCTGGTCTGGCTGATGACGCTGCCGATGGTGTCGGCGGCGGAGCGCTTCATTCCCTCCGTGGCGTGGGTGTAGGTGCTGAGGGTAAAGCCCGCGTCGTAGTGGCCCAGCGCGCCGGACAATGTCTTGACGTCCACGCCGTACTTGAGGGACAGCGTTGCGAAGGTGTGCCTGAGGTCATGGAAGCGTATGTGCTCCGCGCCGATGGCCTTTAGAATTTTCTCGTGGGTGTGCCGGAAGGAGTCCGGGTCGAACATGGTGCCGGTCTTGGGCGATACGAACAGGTAGGGACGGTGTGGATGCTTGTTGTGTTCCTCCACCAGCAGCTCCACCGCCCGCTGCGGGATGGCCAGCTTGCGGATGGAGTTGGGTGTCTTGGGTTGGCTGACCACCAGCTCACCGTTGATACGGTTTACCTGCTTGCTGACAGAGATGGTCATATTCTCCACGTCCAAGTCCGTCCACAGCAGGGCGAGGAGCTCGCCCCGGCGCAGACCGGTGGTCAGCTCCAGATAGAAGGCCGCCAGCAGCCCGCGCCGTTCTGCTTCAGCCAGATACGGACCGATCTTGTCCTCCGGCAGTATCTTCATCTCTCGCTTTTCCAGCTTCGGCAGGCGGCAGCCCTTGGCAGGATTGGTGAGGAGCAGCCGCTCCGCCACCGCCTGCTCCAGACAGTTGTTCAGCAGCGTGTGGATGCCCCGCACCACGCGGGTGCTGAGGCCCTTGTCCTTCAGCTTGATGTGGGTATAGCGTTGGATGCGTCCGGATTTCTGCAGGTCATTGTAAAACTTCTGGATCTGGATGGTGGTCAGCTTTTCCAGCGGTGTGTTGCCCAGCTCCGGAATGATGTGGTTGTCGATGTAGTTGAGATAGTAGTCCTTGGTTTTCTCCCGCAGGCGCGGCTCGGCGTAGACCTCGTACCACAGCTTGATCCAAGCGCCCAGCGTGTAGGACTTGGCGCGGCTCATGTCCAGCTTTTCAGCCTCCGCAATGGCCTGCTTGAGCTTTTCCTTAGCTTCTGCCTGCGTCTTGGCGAGGACGCTTTTGTGGATGGGCTTGCCGGTGGCGGGATCGCAGCCGGCAGTGTAGCGGCCCTCCCAGCGGCCGTCCTTCCGCTTGCGCAGACTCCCTTCCCCGTTTGCACGTTTCTTCGGCATGGTATCAACTCCTTTTCTTGGTAGCCAATACACATACCACAAGCCGACCTTAATAGCTATCGGAGATGAGCAGAGTTAAGAGAAAGTTATCAATTCCGCAGCAGGGGGTATTCTTTGGTTACAGCGTGGTCATTTTTGCGCTGTGTTGGCGTCGATCCACTCCCGCAGCTTGTCCTTCGGCACCACGATGCGGCTGCCGATCTTCAGAGCAGGGAAGCCCTCGCTGTGAACCAATTCATACGCCCCGGCGCGGGAGATGCCCAGCACCGCCGCCACCTGCACGACGTTCAGCATCAAAGGCAGCTCGTCAAAATTCTTATAGGTACACTCGTTCATTCAATCCTCCTTACATCATGGTCATGTCGAAACCGTGATACTGCTCATATTCTTCCTCGTAGTTTTCCTGCTCCTGACGGCGGGACTGATACCACTCCACCAGCTCCTGCAGCAAGAGGCTGCTGTAGTACAGCTCACGGGCAAGGTCACTGGCCTCGCTGTCCTCGTCCTCGCAGAGGGCGCAGATGGCAGCCACCGTACCCGCCATGCCGCAGACGACATCCTCCAGCGTAGGTGTCGGCTCACGATGGTCATAGGCAATTTCCCGGCAGGCTTGCAGATAATCCGCGCCGCCCAGCCGGAAGTACAG
>ENA-UEPJ01003842-UEPJ01003842.1-human-gut-metagenome-genome-assembly--contig:-NODE-3842-length-12781-cov-5.259052_pt1 | contig 12781 bp, 9 predicted proteins | sample MGYA00242890_ERZ507896 | MGnify/ENA primary metagenome ERZ507896 (study PRJEB26167, sample SAMN06115508) | human gut metagenome | host: Homo sapiens | place: China:Qinghai | collected 2015-08-20... | reverse complement strand
TTTTCATTTTTTTATCCATACTTTTGTGTGAGTTTACGACATTAAACGAGAGAGTTAACATCATTATTAATCAAATAATAAAAGAAAAATGTCAAAGATTAAAGTTGGTATCAACGGATTCGGACGCATCGGTCGTCTGGTTTTCCGTGCTGCAATGACGAGAAACGATATTGAAATCGTGGGTATTAATGACCTGATCGACGTTGATTACATGGTTTATATGTTGAAATATGACACCATGCACGGTCGTTTCAACGGAACCGTTGAGGCTAAAGACGGCAAACTCGTGGTGAACGGACACGCTATCCGCGTTACGGCTGAAAGAAACCCGGAAGATTTGAAATGGAATGAAGTAGGCGCGGAATACGTGGTAGAGTCTACCGGACTTTTCTTAACGAAAGAAAAAGCGGAAGCTCACTTGAAAGCAGGTGCTAAACGCGTGGTTATGTCCGCCCCGTCAAAAGACGACACCCCGATGTTCGTCATGGGAGTAAACAACAAGTCATACGCGGGACAAGCTATCGTTTCCAACGCTTCTTGTACCACGAACTGCTTGGCACCGTTGGCTAAAGTACTTCATGACAAATTCGGTATCGTTGAAGGTTTGATGACTACCGTACACGCCACGACCGCTACCCAAAAAACAGTTGACGGTCCTTCCATGAAAGACTGGAGAGGCGGACGCGCAGCAGCAGGAAACATCATCCCGTCTTCTACCGGGGCAGCGAAAGCCGTGGGTAAAGTAATCCCGGAATTGAACGGCAAATTAACCGGTATGTCATTCCGCGTTCCGACGTTGGACGTATCCGTGGTTGACCTGACCTGCCGTCTGGAAAAAGCAGCTACCTATGACGAAATCAAAGCAGCGATGAAAGATGCTTCTGAAAACGAATTGAAAGGAATCCTCGGTTACACCGAAGAAGAAGTAGTATCATCAGATTTCTTGGGAGATGCCCGCACTTCTATTTTCGACGCGAAAGCAGGTATCGCATTGAACTCCAATTTCGTGAAACTCGTATCTTGGTACGACAACGAATGGGGTTACTCGAACAAAGTACTCGAGTTAATCGCTCACATGGCTACTGTAAAATAATAAAAAGGGGCTATCGCCCCTTTTTTTAGTCCATAAAGTTTATAAGGTTCATAAGGTTTATAAAGTTTATGGAATCCCATCACCTTATGAACTTTATAAACCTTATAAACTTTACAAACTCAATGAATCAAGAAAAACGTCCATTCCATATCGGTTTGGCATTAAGCGGAGGAGGAGCCCGAGGATTCGCCCATCTGGGAGTGTTCAAGGCAATGCAGGAGTTAGGAATCAAACCGGACATCATATCCGGAACCAGTGCGGGAGCAATAGCGGGTGTCATGTTCGCTTCCGGACATACGGCAGAGGAAGGCGTGGATTTTTTCAAGGGGAAAAAACTTCTCGACTTTGCCCGTCCTCTCGTGTCTAAAACCGGGATAATGAACATGAACGGGATGGGAAAACGATTATCCGAATTTATTCAAGCAAAAACATTTGAAGACCTGCAAATACCGCTGGTCGTCACTGCCACGAACATGAACTTGGGAATACCCACGCACTTCAACAGCGGCGAGCTTGTACCCCGTGTATTGGCATCCTGTTCCATACCTATCGTGTTCGTACCCGTCAATATTGACAACCACCTGTATTCCGACGGGGGTGTTTTTATGAATTTTCCCGTACGTCCTATTCGTGACCTTTGCGACATCGTCATCGGGGTGCATATCGACCCGTTGGAACCCAGCAACCATATCAAAAGCATCGTGCATCTTGCCGAACGTTCGTTTCACATGGGTATCCTGTCTAACATGAGTATCGACACCCAACTCTGTGATATCGTCATCGTTCCCCGGCATATCAGCCGTTTCAGCATGTTCGACCTCAACAACGTCGAGGACATCATGGAAGAAGGCTACAAACAAGCCAAAATAGTCTTCGACCGTCCAAGAGTCAAGAAGAAATTGAAAATGGAGAATTGAAAATTGAAAATGCAAACTCCTCCGTCGGCTTCGCCGCCACCTCCTCTATAAACAGAGGAAGAGCTGGTAATTTTAGCCAAAGATGGTGAGTAACTAAGCTCTCCCTCTGTTTATAGAGGGAAACTGGCGAGTAAGCGAGAGTAGTGGGGAAACTTGTTTCCCGTTACCGAGCGAGAGCCAGTTCAAGCGATAACTCAATACGGCGAAGCCGGGAGGGAGTTTTTTTATTGAACTTTTAATCATGAATACTCAAGAATTACTCGAAAATATCGGAATCACCTCTTTGAACGAGATGCAGGAAGCATCCTTGAGAGCCTACAAGAAATCAGATAATATCATCCTGCTCTCTCCTACCGGCTCGGGTAAAACGCTCGCGTTTCTACTTCCCTTGATAGAGTCATTAGACACTGAAAAAAACGATATACAAGCCTTGATTCTCACCCCGGCACGGGAACTCGCCATGCAGATAGAAAACGTTTTCCGCTCCTTGAAAAGCGGTCTAAGAGTGGTTTGTTGCTATGGCGGTCATGACATCAACGTGGAAACCAGAAGTCTTGCCCACGCTCCCGCTTTACTTATCGGAACCCCGGGGCGTATTCTCGACCACATCGAACACGGAACAATAAATATCAGTACCGTTTCCACCATCATACTGGATGAATTTGACAAATCGTTGGAGTTCGGTTTCCTCGGTGAAATGGAACGTATATTCTCATACCTCCCGAATCTTCATAAACGGGTTCTCACTTCCGCCACAAACGTGGTCGACATTCCGGCTTTCACGGGAGTCGTTTCTCCTTGCACGTTGGATTTCCAGCATAACGCGGCTCCCGATTTGACCGTCAAATCGGTCTATTCGCGAGGAGAGAGCAAACTCGACACGCTATACAAATTACTCTGCGAACTGGACGAAGCACCCGTTCTTATATTTTGTAACTTCCGGGAACGGGCAGAGGAAGTCAGCGATTACTTGTGGGAGCGGGAAGTGGACAATCAATTCTTTCACGGGGGAATGGAACAGGACGAACGGGAACGGGCTCTATGCAAATTCCGCAACGGAAGCACGAACATATTCATATCCACCGATTTGGCGTCCCGCGGCTTGGATATCCCGGAAATAAAATACATTATCCACTACCACCTGCCCAAAAAAGAGGACGCTTTCATACATCGCAACGGCAGAACGGCACGCATGAACGCCTCCGGTACCGCCTTCCTCCTGTTCGACGACGAGGACGAACTACCGGAATACTTGACGGAAGCACCGGAAACATTCTCCCTGACAAGGAAAAACTCTTCCCCCGCGACTCCCCGCTGGACAACCCTGTACATCGGGAAAGGCAAAAAAGACAAAGTGAACAAAATGGATATCGTGGGTTTCCTCTGCCAGAAAGGACAACTTAAAAAAGAGGACATCGGTAAAATCGAAGTCAAAGATTATCACGCCTTTGTCGCCGTACGGCGAGGCAATATCCGTCAACTACTCTCCCGCGTCCGAAACGAAAAAATCAAAAACATGAAGACCAAAATCGACATCGCGAGATAAAGAAGACGCCATCGGGCTACTCCCGCGCACCCTTTACAGGGAACCTTCTCCCACGCTTCCCTAGACCATGAACGTATCATCTTCGAAGCATGAACGTATCATGGACGACGACGTGCGTTTATGATACGTTCGTGAGGCGAAAGTGTTGTACTTTTAAGGTTAAGCAAGAGTAACTCTAGAATAGCGTAACCATTTAGGTTTGATACCTCCCCGTGTAATGTCCTACAATTCTCACACTATCGTTGTTCACTCTATCGGCAGTATCTCAACAGCGTCTGAACAACGAGAGAAAAACGAGTGAAGGAGCCTATTTCAGCAGAAATGCTCCTTCCATATAACCGTTATTCTTACAACAACAAGCCGTCCAACAATTCCACCGTGGCGGGGTCGGAAGGTCGGGTAACGTTCGCGTCAAACACTTTACCCTCTTTATCAAGGATAATAAAGCGAGGAATGGCGTTTATCATGAAAAGGTCGGAAAACTCGGAATACGTGGGAACTGTCTTGATGAGCTGTACACCACCGAGCTTTTGTTCTTTCACCATGTTTTTCCATTTATTACTATCGCTATCGCTGGATATGCTGACGAAAACGATGTCTTTTCCTTTATACTTGTGTTCCAACTGTTTCAATGCCGGCAATTGTTGCTTGCAAGGACCGCACCACGTTGCCCAACAATCGATATACACGTACTTGCCCTTGAATTCAGATAGCGCAACTTCCTTATCATCAATATCCAGAAAAGTAAACTCGGGTATGGATTGTCCTTTCGCCACCCGATTCCATTTCACGTATAACTCCTCGACGGCTTGCCTTACCCGGGGAGAATGTACCTTCTGCCGGAACATGTCCATTAACCCGTCTATCGATTCCACCCCTCTTCTTTCCATGTATCTCGATAAAACGGAATTTAGCGCAAAATCGGCTACCGCCGTATCTTGAATATTTTGCACGATATATTCCAACTGTCCTTTAGCATAGCCGTAGGGGGTAGTTTGTCCTTCACCACCGATAGCATACAAACCATCCAATAAAAAGGCTTGATAATCCTCGGTCACGAGAAGTTCCGGGTTTTCCTTTAATTGCTCTTTCAAATAAGGATAAAGAGCATTCCCCCATTTCTTGTAAACAGAAAAGGAACGCAGGACATTATAACGCTGGCGCTCGCTCTCCAACCGGGTAAAATCGGGAGAAAGAGCAAGAGCCCGTAAAGCCTCCACCCGCTGACGTACCGTGTCGTCCAACAAGCGAATAACCTCGTCATCCTCAGACAAGTCATTCATAACACGCATATTAGGTCTTGTCTGTTCTTCCATATATTGATTTTCCCGTGCACCTCCGCCCTCGAATAAATAACGGGAAACTCCGGGTTGCACATGACGGGTAAAACGGACGGTCAAATCTTGCCCCCGTTCCACGAATATCATTTTACCGGTGCGCCCGAATCGCAGGAGCGCATAACCCGAGGGCACATCTTCCAACTCGAACCGAATGGTATTCGCTGTATCACGCACCGCCTTCCATTCCTGATTTCCAATACTTAATGATGCTTCCGGCAATTCCACGTCCGGAGAAGTGAAGGATACGACGGTCCGGCGGGATTGACATCCCACCAGAAGCATCGTAAACACAAACATAAAAACAGTTTTATTAATCATCTCGTTGCTATTTTACTGGTTATACTCGTCCATCTCGGTAAAATTCTCGGAAGAGTAATCCCCCAAAAGGTGTTTCGCGAAATGGAACCATATTTTACGGCGCCAGAAGAGGTCCGCCGCTCCCCGGTACAAGTGTTTCTGCCCGGGTAAGACGTACATATCGAAATTCTTTCCGGCTTTCAACAAAGCATCTACCAGACGCAAGGTATGACCGGGATGCACGTTGTCGTCCTCGTCCCCTGTTACCACCAAAAGATGCCCTTTCAGATTTTTGACCAATTCCATGTTGGTCGGTATTTTACAAGTAAACACGGTATCTTTCCCTTTCACGGTCTGGGTTACCCCGTGGAAAGTTTCTCCCCACGCCTGATTGTACATGTTGTTGTCGTGATTACCGGAAGAGGCTACCGCCGCCTTGTAAAACTCGGGATAAGTGCAAATCGCCGCGGCGGACATAAAGCCACCGCCGGAATGACCGAATATGCCCACCCGATTGATATCTATAAACGAGTGACGGGCAGCCAATTGCTCCAACCCGTGCTTGTCGTCTGCCAACGCGTAATCCCGAAGATTCCCGTACCCGTAAGTACGGTAATACTTGTCCCGCAGGGGACTTCCCCCCCGGTGTCCCATGTTCACGACGATGAAACCGACTTGCGCCAATGCCGCATTGTGATTACCCGTTGCCGTGAAATTCAAATCCATTGCCTCCTGCTGGGGACCGGGATAAACGTACGAGATAATCGGGTAGTGACGGGTGGAATCAAAATCGAAAGGCTTCCACATCACCCCGTAAAGGTCCGTCACGCCATCGGCGGCTTTCACCGTGAATCGCTCCGGCATCTTCCATCCCATAGCATAGAGCGCGCTCAAATCCGCCTCCGCCAAATCGCAAATCAATTTACCGTTTTTATCCCGCAACACGGAACGAGGTGCCAAATCCACCCTTGAATAATTGTCCACGAAGTAATTCCCGGACGGACTCATGACCACGTTATGGTTAGCATCCTCCGGTGTCAACAGTTCCACCCGACCGTTTCCGTCTAAAACGGCTTTATAAAGACAAGTGTAATAAGGATTCATGCCTTTCTCCCGCCCGTGTCCCGTGACATAAAGCTCCCGGCGATTCGTGTCGAGGCGGACGATTTTCTCCGCCATCCAGTTACCGGAAGTGATTGCCCCGCGGTACTGTCCGTCAGCAGAGTACAGGTAATAGTGTCCCCACCCGGTACGCTCCGACCACCAGATAAATTCCCGGTCACCATTCAGGAAGGTAATCGATTGACAGCGGTCGCTGAAATAAGGTTTGCACACCTCGTTCAGCACCACGGTTACCTCTCCTGTTTCCGTGTTCACCTTGCAAATATCCAACTCGTCGCACGTCCGGCGTGTGCGCTGCACGTACAGGTAGCGGCTATCTTTGGAAACGTATAATAATTTCACTTTCTGGTCTTTCCACTTCTCTAGGGCTACTTTCGTGACCTTTCCCGTTTCCGCGTCTATCAAGGAAAGCTCGTATTGTGTCACCTTCTTGTCACCCGGCATCGTGTATTTTCCACTGCCGCTGACAGGTGTCACAAGGCGAGGGCGTCCTCCCCCCGCGGAAGAAACCACAAGCAAAGTGCCAATGCCCCGATTATCTTCCCGTATCACGAACAAACGGCGAGTACCTTTCAGCCAACGGGCTTTTGCGGTGAAAATATCCACTGCCTCCCCCACTTCATTGTCCGAGTAAGAGAAATTCTCCATCCCGTCATCCGTGATACGCCGAGCCAAAGAATCCGGTTCATCGCCTTTCCGCAGCCAGATGTTATGTCCCCGGGAAAACACCACGTACGAGCTGTCCGGGGCGTATGAATACATCAATGCCAAGCGGTTGTACACCTTTCTATCAGTCGATTTCACCTCGGGACGAGGAAGCTCGGAACATTGTCCCGATACCCGGTCATACTTGATAGTGACGCCTTGAACCATGAAAGAAAAACTCTTACCATCCTCGGCAAAGTTCGGCGTGATATTCAAATCTCTCGTGTTAAATGTCTTGTTCGTGATTTCACTGACCCGAGCAGCCATATCCTCGCTGTCGAACAACAATTGTTGTTTCTTGCTTTTCGGGTTCACGATGTAATAATTATTCCCCCGACTCGTTTTGTACGAGTACCAGAATTGCTCGCTATCCGGCAGGTAATTCGGTTTCACCTCCCGGGAGAAAACGACGCCTCCCATCTTGGAAACCAAGTACTTGTCCGCCAGTTTATAATTTGCTTTCTGTTGCCCGAGTACCGTGCCGGACAACAGAAAGCAAAACGAGCATATCAATAGATTGTATAACCTCATTTTCAATGATTTTAGATTCTATCGACGATATCCCCGCATGGGTATTGTACTTCTTCCTTTACTACCTTTCCCACCGTTAAACGGTCTATCCAATGTTTCCAAATCGTGCAACACACTTTTTCCCTCCTCTTCAATCTCGGCATTAGGCTGTAATTCCAAAGCCCGTTTTACCCAAGCGGCCATTTTCAAGCGCACTTCTTTATTTTGCCGTACCATGCGTTCTCCCAAGGTCGCCCAATTACATAATCCACGGGCATCCGCTTTTGCCAGACTCTGCTCGCCCAACGCGTAAGCCTCTTCATATTTACCGGCACGAAGCAAGATGATATAATCCACCTCCTGTTGCAACATTTTGTAATCCGGTAATTTACGTTCTTTTATCAGGTCGAAATAGGCTTGTTTTCTCTCCTCGTTTACCACCTCTTTTCGCCCTTGGGTATCGTATAACAGTAACGCACACCTTATACTCGCATACAAGTTACGGATTTTTTGAAGTACAGCGTATTCTCCATGTACCTTGTACAATTTCTTGTATTCTTTCACGAAAGCAAGTGACAGAGGAACATTGATATCCGCCGCACAGCAAACAAAAGCATCCCAGTAATCTTTATCCCGTAGCACTTTACTTCCTTGTTCCTTGTAAAGTGTGTTCAACAGATTTTCCACGCCATCAGCACTATGCAAGGAAAGCATTTCATGTACATATTCTTTCAAAAAAGCCTCGTCCCGCTCACCCTTGGCAAAGCGTTCCTCGTAACCGTTGTGACCGATAGCTACCGCCTTTTCAGCCAAAGCGATAAAAGCATCCGCTTTCATTGCCCCCGAGCTACGGTGAGCCACGTATCCTTCACTCGTGACAAACAGAAACGTCGGATAGGCAGCCACATCAAAACGTTTTTTTAACGCTATTCCCTCTTCCCCTCTTTCCATGTTACATTTCAAGTTGATAAAGTGACGATTGAAATAATCGCCCACCTCTTTCAAGGGGAAAATGGTCTTCATCATATTGAAACATGGTCCGCACCAATCGGCATAGCAATCGATGAATATCATCTTTCCCTCTTTCTTCGCCTGTTGCAAGGCTTCTTCCCAAGTCCCGTGAAAAAATTGAATCCCTTCACTCTCTTGCGCACGAACGAATCCCGTGCAACTTACCGTTAATAACAGCATCCATAAAATCTTTTTCATATACATTGATTTTATCGGTTTATAATAATGCTTCCAATCTCTCTGCCGTCGCTTTATCAGAAGGACGGGTCATATTGGCATCAATGAATTTCCCCTCCCGGTCTAACAAGACGAAACGGGGTACAGACATCGAAGCCGGCATAAATATCTTCAACCAATCCCAATTCTCTCCCAAGTGCAACTGGATACCACCCAATCCCATTTTCTCGATGGTCTGTTTCCACAATTCAATATCTTTATTCTTGTCGATGGAAAGACTCACGAACAGAATATCTTTCCCCTCGAAACGCTTCTCCAATTCCAACAGGCTGGGCATCTCCCCTTTACATGGTCCGCACCACGTTGCCCACATATCGATATAGACGAATTTCCCTTTCAAATCAGCCAAAGTCACCGTCTTCCCCGTGTTGTCCGCGAAACTGAAATCGGGACAAGGTTGCCCGGGAGCAATCCGGTCCGCCTTCTTGCATGCCTTGGCATAAAGTGCCAGACGAGCCGCATCTTTCACGTGTTGGTTATAAATCTTTTCATAACGCTCGATACCCCGCTCGGCAAAGTGAAACAAGGTGGCATCCACCAAGTAGCCCACGATAGCCGGTTCTTGGAAATTATCGAAAATCATTTTCAAGCGGGCATCCGCCCAATCCTCCCCTTCCAAGGTTGACTTCGTTCCGTGCCCCAATCGCACCAACGTCCGGACGTATTGCTCCAAGAACTCCCGGTAATTCGGTAAAGACAAATAAGTCGAATCCTCCACGAAACATTGACGTATCGTCTGTAAATACACGGCAGTATCCAGTTCCCGCATACGCAACACGGGGAACCACGTTTCCACTTGCAAACGCTTTCCTTCACATGCTTTAAACGTGGCTGAATAGGACGTTTTTGCCAGTTTCGCTTTGTTGACAGTCAATACCGAATCCGCTCTCCGGGCAATTACTTGTACGTTGTGATTTTTATAATCAACGCGCACCCCGTCATAAAACTTCACTTGATTCAAGAATTGATTTTCCTCGCCCAAGGTTCCCCCGTACACAATCTCTTTCTCTCCTTTTTTCTGGCTATACGTCAAGGTCAATTCCTTTCCCGGCTCCAAGAAACACAACTTCGAATCGTATTTCCGCACGGTAATTTTCGCATAAGCAGGCTCTTTCAGCTCCAACTCGATGAATCCTTTCCCGGTGGCAGAATCAATCTCTACACCTTGGTTCGACGAACCGACTATCACTCGAGGGGCTGTCCCGTCATAATCCCGGATATCGAACCGAATCGTTGTCTTTTCATCCTTGGTGCAAGCGATAAAAAACAACGCAAAAAATAAGGTCAGTATAATATTCTTCATAACTTTCAATTTAAGAAAGAGTACAACTTATTTCATCGGTATTCCCGGTTGTTCTTTCGGTAACAACGCCCGTTTCAAATAGATACCCAAACCCCGGTAATGTTGGCGGGTAGCGGCATCACCGTGCGTGCGTCCCAATCGCTCTATTGATTTCAACAATTGACTCATTCTCCCTATCAAATAATAAGAAAGGTCACTTGGATACTTTTCAACCTTAGCCTCCGTGTACAACTTTATAAAGCTCTTCAAATATTCCGTCTGCACTAAAGCCGCATAGGAGGTCACTTTCCTGCTCGCGCTGAAATTCAAAAATACATCCCGGTCAATCACGTTCATCATGTCCCCGTAAGTGTATCCCTTGTTGCCTAATTTTCTTTCGGTCAACAACAAATACGCAAGTACTTCGGGATTATTCAATTTACCGAATACTCTCTCTAAGACATTCGTCATCAGTTCTCTTTCTGTAAACCCTGACACTTGTTCCATCAAAGGATTGTTCATCCATGCCGGCGCTCCCGCGAACACGTATTTCCCGATAAAACGCATCGCGTCCTCCTGCTGTGCCTCGGAAGCAAAATTCAACGGTTGCTCGTTATACCCGGCAATAATAGCTTCCGGGGTAACACTACCGATATAATCCAATGCCAGCGCCACATGATTCATGTATGCCGCATAAATCATCATAGTCAACTCACTGTATGTTTGCCAAGAATCATCTCTGTCCAAACGCTCTGCAATACTTTCCATGGCAGGCAGCAGCAATTTCAGATTCTTGATACCCAATTCGGCAGCCACCAGTTTATCCTGTGCCAAATCGAACTTATTAACTTTATAACCTTTCCGACCTTCAGGCATAAAACACAGTACGGCGTTATCTTTCGCCTTTCCCGCCAAAGCTTTCAATGCCTTCTTTTCCGCTTGGACATCCAAGCCGGGATATTGACGATACCCCCACTCTATAGCCCAACGGTCATAATCGGAAACCTTGGAGAACAAATCCCGCAACGGAATATTATCCCCCGGTTGCACGGCATAATTCACCCCGCATCCATCAGTCACAGAAGCCGAGATACCATGCTCTTTCACCCAAACGGCATCCCGCAATTGTGCTGTCGTGTATGCCATGCTTCCTGCCATATTAGGCACCAAGCCCAATATTTCACCCAAGTATTTAGAAGTCACGTAACGAGCAACCTCCCCCTGCACCACGGACAAGGAATCGGTAAACACGGCGGGTTCATACGCTCCCAAACCGATAAAGGCTCGCAACAGATAATCCCGTATATCAGAACTACCGATACTGATATTGGCACACAATATCTCTCCCGTGCGAGGATCGGTTACCGTATTTACTTTTCTCGTGATCAATGCCCGTGAAAAACTAATCTGGTGATAAGCGAAATAAGCCTCCGGTTCACCCTCTTTCACTTGCAACACGTTCTTGAATCCAGCCTGTTCGAAGCAACCATTCCACTCTTCAATAGCCCGAACCGCAGCAGCCCGCAAAGCCGGGTCAACAGAACGGTCAAAATAAACGACAATCGGCATCTTCGGCTCCACTAACTCACCCCGTTTGTATCTCTCCGTGTCTTCCGGTCTTATTTCCAAATTCCAACGACGCACAACATACACCGCTTCCGCTTTATACGGGTTCCGATCGAAATCGTTAAAAGAAAGGGATATATATCCCACACGGGCATCTGCCTCCCGGTCGCACACCTGACGCTCAGGCAATGCCTGCAATGTCCACTCGATCATCACTGAACTGTGCTTGTCGTACCCCATCTGTCCGGGCATCATACCGGGCATATAATCCGTCTGCGTGTGCAAACTCATGAATTTCATACCGTTATCAATCACGTACACGCTATCCAATCCCGAACGATCGGCTGTCGGACGGTTTACCCATTGCAAGTTAGGGAAAGCGAACAATTTGCCCGTGGCATTGACGTCCGCAGTAATATCAATGATATAACTTTTCTTGTCCTTACCGTAAGCAGCTATAGGATAAAAATAATCCACCGGTTCCAAAGCGGATGCCTCCACGGCTCCCGCCATCGCCCCCTCGGCACGCTCCCTACAAAGTTGTTTCCGAACCTCCAAGCGGTCATTACGCCCCAAGGTGAAAATCAGCAGATCCGTTTTCACGGATGCCGTTCCATTCCAAGGACCTTTCGAGATAATACCGCTTGACATCAAGTCTTTCCCTAACAATTCGGCAGGAATTTCCAGATAACATTTCTTGTCTGACTGGTAAACAGGAAACGTACCCTCTATCTTTCTCATCCCGTTCTTGAAGAAAGCCTCGTATGTCACGGGTGCCTTGCTTTTAGCCGCCGGAGCCGGTGTAGCCTTCTCTTGGGCAAATGCCATCCATGGCAAACAAAGCAACAGAAGTATGTAATAAAATTTATTCATCGTACTCTTTCTTAAATTCATCAACTTATTTCAACAAAGCATCTTTTTCACCCTTCAACCACATATCAATCATCCGAACGATTCCGGACAAATGGTTCTTCGTCAAATCATCTCCCGCCGATGCCAATTTTTTCTTCGCCTGAGCGGAAATCTTATCCAATTGGGCAACGAAAATCGCAATATGCTCCGGATGTTTTTCCAACGGGGCTTTATCCAAGAATTGGAACATCATGGTCAAATAAGTCGTCTGTTTCATCCGCTCGAAAGTTCCCAAGGTAGATT
>ENA-UEPJ01003838-UEPJ01003838.1-human-gut-metagenome-genome-assembly--contig:-NODE-3838-length-12811-cov-10.054107_pt1 | contig 12811 bp, 11 predicted proteins | sample MGYA00242890_ERZ507896 | MGnify/ENA primary metagenome ERZ507896 (study PRJEB26167, sample SAMN06115508) | human gut metagenome | host: Homo sapiens | place: China:Qinghai | collected 2015-08-20... | reverse complement strand
TTTGATAAAAAATGCTGCGTAAACCAGTTGCACCCACGAATGTATAATAATTTCTATCCTGTTCCTAATATTATTGACAATATGCCTCGTAAAATTGCAGACAGCAGGAGAAAATTATCTCTCTTATTTTGCCCTACCCATAAGGGCGGCGGCAGATATGGAACAAAATTTACAGATAAAACAAGTATAATTTTGGATGAACTTGGCAAATCAGGCCGGATTGAGGTCATTCGACCGTCATATGTGCCACCGTTATTGCTATCTCAAATCAGGCGGCATGCTGATTTTGTTCTGGATGAAATTGCAACAGGCGGTTTTCATCAAGCTTCGCTGGAAGCTCTCTCCGCGGGTGTCGTTGCCATCAATAATGCTGACTATTTGGCAAGAGATTTTTATGCCCGTTCCATACAGGCAACGGAATGCCCTCCATTTCTGCAGTGCTCAGATGATTCATTATATGATACATTAATGAATATGAGTGACAATCAGGATTATGTGTATGATTTACAAAAAAAGTCATATGAATATTTTGACAACTTTATGAAACCGGAACGATTAACACAAATTTATACGAATATGTATAAGGAGTTGCTTGCATAATGAGAAACAGCAAACAATTGCTTAATCGTGAAAAAGGAAAAAGGTGCTTTATCCTGGCCAATGGCCCAAGTCTTCGTGAACATAACTTGACCTTACTGAAAAAAGAACTGGTTATAGGGATGAATGCCTCTACAATTCTTGAAAAAGAGTATCACTTTTTCCAAACTTATTATGTACTAAGTGATCTCAGATTCATAACTCACCCATTAAAAAGAAGGTTTGCGACAACTGGTCTTTCCCCGGAGACGGTCCGTATACTTCGCTCAGAGCTATATAATTATGATGATAACAATTTAAAAAATATAACATACTATGTTAAATCCATAGGGAGAGATGGATTTTCAGATAATATATCCAAAGGATTTTATTTTGGATGCTCAACGACATTGCTTGCAATTCAGCTTGCGGCAACACTTGGCTGTGACAATATATATATTCTTGGACTGGATTTATCAAATTATATCGATCCCAAAATCAGATTTTACACGGAAGATATTATTCAGGAATATGATTTATTTATAAGCACTCAGATATTTAACATTTGCAATGCTTACAAAGAATTGCATAATAAAAATATAAAAATATACCACTGCAATAAAAAGTCATTAATATCCCCATACATTCCTTTTTGTTGTTATAATCATCTTTTTTAGTATCAACAAAACATGGAGGCTACTATGGTAAAAAATAGTATAATTGAAATTTATAAAAAATCTGACATTGATGAATTATATAAGTATGGATTCAAAATTAATAAAAACTCGCATGATATGATACAATTTAAACATGCACTTGATTTTATAGAAAAAATTGATTTTTCAAAAATCAATAATATTGCTGATATTGGTAGTGGTCCAGGTCATCAGGCTCTCTTGTTTTCTCAAATGGGATTAAATGTTACATGTATTGATTTTATTAATCCAATATATAATTTGAACTATATACATCCTTTAAATATTAGAGAGAGAGAGAGAGAGAGAGAGAGAGAGAGAGAGAGAGAGAGAGAGAGAGAATTTGACGCTATATGGTCACATCATTGTTTAGAGCATATTATGAATCCTATATCTTCATTAATAGAATGGCATAAACTTTTAATAGATAATGGCAAATTATTTATAGCTGTTCCTGAATGCAGTCATGTCATTTCATCAGGACATATCAATAGTTATTCAATACCGTTACTGATGTATCATTTAGCAATTTCTGGGTTTGACTGTAGTGAAGGTTGTTTTGATGTATCTGGAAGTCAAATACGTGCAGTAGTAAAAAAACAATCAAATTATTTACCTTATACAAAACCAGTTACGTCTCTTGTAGAACTTGCGAACTATGGATTATTTCCAAAAACACCAACAAATTCAATACATCAAAGCCAAAGAATGCGTTCGGAGGACATAGTGCTGAAATTCTTCGGCATTACCAGAAAGCCACGGAAAAACAGCGCATTATTTCATCAGTACGCTATCAATTCATTATGGATTTGAACAAAAGGAGGATATCATGAAGCGTTATGTTATCAATCTTGAATCTGTTGAGCAGTGCAAAATAAATTTGGCACAGCAACGAAAAGATAAACCGTATTATGGTATAATTGATATATATATATATATATATCAATAAACATACTTTAAATTTCAAAATGATTGACATGAATGATGATTTTGTTGCGCAATCTTTTTCAAACTTATACTGCTACGAACCATTTTTCATGTTAACCTGGATAGATTATTTAAATAAAACAGAAGGACTTATTCTGGATATAGGGGCCTCAACCGGCCTATATTCGCTTATTTCCCAAGCTTATATAAAAAATCGTAATGTATATGCCTTTGAACCCTATCCACGGGCTTATTCTCGACTAATATTAAATAAAGATATTAATTGCTTTCCAAAAATAAAAATTTTTCCTTACGCCGTATCAGACTATGATGGCACAGGTTCACTTTCCGTTAAAAATTTTGAAGGACCTATTACAACGGCAGGGCATATTAACTCGGATCATCATTTAATAACTATTCCAGTACCGATAAAAAACATAGCCAATCTTATCGATTCTGATATGAAAGTTGGACAGATTAAAATAGATTGTGAAGGTCTGGAAGTACAAGTATTGAATACACTCAAAAGGATTATAGAACAATGGAAACCCGTTGTATTTTTTGAATGTCTGAAACAGGACAATTTCAAAAAAATTGCTCCCCTGTTCGACAAACTTGGATACAATATATTTGGAATTGTTGAAGAAAAGAGAAAATTAGAATATAATATTTTACCAAATAAACATTGCACAAATTTTATAGCAAGTCCAAAAAATATAAAAGGAGAATTGCCATAACTATAACAGGTAAGGAAGTCCCTACAAGGTATGAAAAACATCTTCTCCCAAAAACTACGCTCAATCCCCTTTTTATGTCAATTTATCCTAGACGTGCGGAGGAAGTGCGTCCTCGGCTGGGGCCATAAACCAACAGCGGACAAGGCCCGTCGCTATGCCGCCCGGCACAACCTCCCCTATATCGCGTTGGAGGACGGTTTTCTGCGCTCCCTTGACCTGGGCTGCAAGGGGGCGCAGCCTCTCTCTCTGGTGGTGGACCATACGGGCATCTACTACGACGCCGGGGAGCCGTCCGATCTGGAGAATCTTCTCAATGCTTCCGGCTGGGAAACGCCGGAGCTGATGGATTCCGCCCGGCGCGCCATGCGGGACATCATTCGGCATAATCTGAGCAAGTACAACCACGCTCCCGATGCGCCGCAAGATCTGTGGGAGGCAACGCCGGCTCCCCGCGTGCTGGTTCTCGACCAGACGGTGGGTGACACCAGCGTCACGCTGGGCGGTGCGGATGAGGCCACGTTTCGGGGCATGCTGGAAGAAGTCCTGACGGCATATCCGCTTGCCCATGTCCGGGTAAAAACGCACCCGGATGTCATTGCCGGGAAAAAGCGCGGCTATCTTGCCGACCATGCAGCCGGGCGCGGCGTGCGGGTCATTGCGGACGATTATGCGCCGCTCTCCCTGCTGGCCGGAGCGGATGCAGTCTACACGGTCACTTCCCAGATGGGCTTTGAGGCCCTCATGCTCGGCAGGGAAGTCCATTGTTTCGGCATGCCCTTCTATGCCGGGTGGGGACTGACCAGAGACAGGCAGACCTGCCCACGCCGTCAGCGGCAGCGGAGCCTTGAAGAAATCTTTGCCGCCGCCTGCCTGCTGTATGCCCGCTATATAAATCCCATACGCGGCGAACGCTGCGACATCCATGACGTCATCGGCCTGCTGGCCGAACAGCGAAAGCAGAATGAACGCAACCGCCGTTTCCATGCCTGTGTGGGTTTTCCGTGGTGGAAACGGCCCTATGCGCGGGCCTATCTACACTCCACCGGCGGTGAAACGACATTTTTTCGGGACGAAAAACGGGCCGTCCTTTCGGCATGGGCCAACGGCGGGGAAATCGTCGCATGGTCATCCGGCGTGGATGCGTCGCTGCAAAAGGAATGTGACGATGCGGGAGTCACGCTGGCGCGCATGGAGGACGGCTTCATCCGCTCCGTGGGGCTGGGTTCGGATTTCAACTGGCCCTATTCCCTGGTGGTGGACAGAAAGGGCATTTATTACGATCCTTCCCGGCCCAGCGAACTGGAAGACATCCTCAACGCCATGCCGGAACACCCTGACCGTACCGCACTGCTGGAACGCGCCGCCGCTCTGCGCGTCCTGATTCTGGAAAATGGGCTGACCAAATACAATACCGGCTTCCGCGCCGCTCTGCCGCCAAAGTTTCCGGAAGGAAAAAAGATTGTCCTCGTGCCAGGGCAGGTGGAAGACGACGCCTCCGTGCGCTGCGGCGGCTTCGGCATGGCCAATCTGGATTTGCTGCGGGCCGTGCGGGAAGCCAGGCCGGACGCCTTCATCGTCTATAAGCCCCACCCGGATGTGGAGCGGGGCAACCGCCAGGGTGCGATCCCCGAAACGGAAACCCGACGTTATGCGGACACCACACTGCGCGGCTATCCTATGGGCCGCCTGCTTTCCCTGATCCATGAGGTGCATACCCTGACTTCACAGACCGGCTTTGAGGCCCTGTTGCGTGGGGTCAAAGTATGCACCTACGGCGGGCCGTTCTACGCGGGATGGGGGCTGACGGAAGACAAACAATCCTTCCCCCGCCGCAAGGCTCGCCTGAATCTGGATGAACTGGTGGCCGGAGCCTTGCTGCTCTACCCCTCCTATTACGACTGGCAGACGGAAAACTTCTGCCGGGCGGAGGATGCCTGCCGCCGTCTGCTCCAGCCGGACGGACAGATGCGGGGACGTGTCTGGGCGCGGCTTGCCTCTGCCGCACGCGGCTTCCTGCGGAGGATGGGACGATGAAAACCCATCTCTTTCTCCAGGGGCCGCACGGTCCCTTTTTTCGGCGTCTTGGGCGGGCGCTGGCCCGTCAGGGGGATATGGTCATCCGCGTCAACTGCTGCGGCGGCGACGTGGTGGACTGGCCCTGGCCCCACACCCGGCTGTTCAGGAAAAAGCCCACAGTCTGGAGTGCATGGATTGCCCGGCTCATGGACAGGGAACAGGTGACGGATCTTCATGTATTCGGGGACTGGCGGCCATTGCACCGGGAAGCCGTCCTGCTGGCCAAAGTCCGGGGTATCCGCGTTTGGGCCTATGAGGAAGGGTATCTGCGTCCGGATTATATCACAATGGAACAGGGCGGCGTGAACGGCCTTTCCTCCCTGCCGGACTCCAGAGAAGGCATGGCGGAACTTGCCGCCCGATGCCCGGACGTTCCGGAAGCCCGGAAAGTCGGCAATCCCCAGGCCGTCAAGACATGGCGGGCCATCGCCCATTATGCGGGAACCATCTTTCTCTGGCCGTTTTTCCGGCGCTTTCAGACACACCGCCCCCAAAGCGCCAGCCGGGAAGTCTGGGGCTGGTTTCTGCGTGTGTTGAGCCGCCCCGCACGGCGAAAGCGTTCCGCTCAGGCCCTTCGGGCCGCGTACCGTTCGCATGCGCCCTACTTCCTCTTTCCCCTCCAGCTCGACGCCGACTCTCAGGTTCGCCGCTATTCGCCCTACAGCGGGATGAAGGAAGCCATCGCCTGCGTGCTGACTTCCTTTGCCCGAAGCGCCCCTGCGGATACCCATATCCTCATCCGCAATCATCCTCTGGACAACGGCCTTATCGACTATGCGGGCTTCATCGCCTCATTCGCCGCGGCCTGCGGCATCAGCGACCGGGTACACTTCATCGAGGGCGGCAAGGCGCATCAGATGATGGAAAAAAGCCTCGGCGTGGTGGTTCTGAACTCCACCATAGGGATTTCTGCCCTGCGTCAGGGCAAGCCGGTCTACTGCGTAGGAACGTCCATCTACGCCATGCCCGGCCTGGCGGCGAACAGCGCGGAAATGCCGCTGGATGCCTTCTGGAACAATCCTCGTAGCCCGGAAGATGTCGCACTGACGGACTTTGAGCGGGTTCTCAAGGTTCATGCCCTGGTCAACGGGAATTTCTATACCCAGGAGGGTATCAGCACGGCCATTGACGGGATTCTGCAAAGACTGGAGGGCGATTAGGTGGGCACTTGCCAAGCCTGTGGGGAAGGCTTATATGGAAAGGGAACCCCGGTTCCTGCTGCTAACAGAAACCGGGGCTGGCGCGGCGCGTTACAGCGCCCCGCACGGTTGCTTGAGGTTTTTTTTTCATAGCCCCGACCCATCGCTACAATGGGCCGGGGCATTCTGCTATCTGGCGTCAGACGCCAGCAACAGTACCACAGCCAGGGCGATAAGCGAGACCATGACTAAACGTCTCATGGCCGTGCTCCTTTTCCGGCTTGCGCCGCGCCGAGCGCAGGCAGTCAGTGAAAAGAAGCAACCGTGCGGTTCGTCTTATAGCCTACTCTTTCCCTCCACGCAATGCGCGCGTAAATACGGTTATCGGACATCAGCGCAGACGAAGCGCAAACATCCTTTGGGGCTTTCCGACTCTTTACCCCCACTCTTCCGTTTCGCTGCATTAACAGTATATTTTATTGATTTATTTCATTTTTCACGAAAACTTGAAAAGTATATAAATTGGCCACTGCCCGGCCTGATTTCTCCATGCTACACAAGATTCAATCCCTTTTGAATCTGTTTTAGCCATTAGTGAGGAGAAGTTATGTTGGAGCTACTGACCAAGAAAGAACAAGAGGTCGTCAATCTGCTGATGAAAGGTACAACACCAAAAAAAAATTGCACGTGAAATGCGTACATCACGCAAACTCATCCATCTGCATCTTTCTCGCATCCGCAAAAAGTTTTCCGTGCATACCACTATAGAAATCATGCGTTGCACCGGGGAGACGCTGGCCTATCCCAAGCACCCCATAAAACTTACGCCTCGTGGAGCGGAAGTCTTTCGCCTGTCTCTCAGTGGGGTAAACACCACAAGAATCGCCCGCTGCCTGAAAATCACCCGAAGCGGCGTCCGACGCCACAGAGAAAAAATGCTCATGGCAAACGGGTGTAATTCCATGCTGGAATTGGTCGCAAAGTATTACGGGACATACGCTGAGTAATATTCTCAAGGAGCTTTCATGGAAACTGACGGACGTACCATCATCATTTCCACACCGGAAGAACTGTTTCCCCTTATTACGGAAGCCGTGCGACTCGCCGGTTATGGTTATGAGAATACCCGAAATACTTCTGACAGATCGAACCAAAAACTGCTTGCTCCCAAAGATGTGGAAAGAGAGTTCGGCATTCGCCAAAAGACTCTCGCCTACTGGCGTCAGGAAGGTATTGGCCCGGCATATACGAGCTTTGGCAGACGTGTTTTCTATGAACGCACTGTACTGGAAGAGTATATTGCCTCTGGACGTATCCAAACTTCGGAATCAAAATGATGGATTTCTCAGGCTGCCAGCATATCCCCTATAATCGAGAGCTTTTCGTTTTCCTGCCCTGGGAAAAGGTGAGCGTATCTCATCGTCATGGTGATGTTCTTATGACGCATGAGCTTTTGCAGCTCCATAAGCGTGACCTTGCCGGACTGAGCCAGCCAGGATGCGAAGGTATGCCTCATGGTATGCAGGGTAACGGCGTACAAACTATCACCGTCCTTCGGGGCCAGATTGAGCTTTCTGACGGCAGTCTGGAAGCAGGCGGGCGTTTTGGTGAACGCTGTTTTCTTGCGGGGCTGCTGGAAGATGGGTTCCGCAGGTTTGCGTTTGTATGCCTGGAGCATCCTGACCATGTCCTCCGGCACCCGGACGAAAACCCGCTTGCCTCCTTTCTGAATGATATAAAGGCCGCAGGCGTTGGCATCCACATCCTGTCCGCGCAGCTTGAAAATTTCTGTGGGCCGGAGGCCGGTTCGCAGGGAAAGCAGGGCCATGTCATGCAACTGCGGATGCCTCTTTTCGAGGTCGTCCAGAAGGGCTTTGGCTTCCTCTCTGGTCAGGAAACGCAGTCTTTCATTGTTGGCTTTGACCATTTTCCAGGTACCGCCCTTGGTGGACAACGGGTTGACTCCGCTCCACATGCCGGTAGCGACAGCACGGTTTATGGCGGAACGCATGAACGAGAAGATGTTGTTCACGGTCTGCCCCGCCAGAGTTTTCCGTTTCCGCGTCTTGGTGTTGGACTTTCCTGTGGCTTTTTTGGGCTTTGTATTCCCGGTGGGCGTCTTCAGGAGCTGCGCCTTGAGGCTGGAAAGCAAATTCGGGGTCAGCTCGACAACGGGCAGAGCGTGAATTTTGTTCTTGAGGTGGGCGTTATATTGACTGTAGTGCTGGTCAACGTATTTCCCTTCGCTCCTGCCCCATTCAAGATAGGCATCCACCAACTCCCCGATGGTGACTTTATCCCGCTCAATGGGGTTGACGCCAGTGGCTTCAAACTCGGCAAGGAACTTTGCCCGCTCCTTTCTGGCCGTAGCCGGACGGATGCCCTTGCTGTGCCTGCCGACGGTTTTCCAGTGCCCCTTACCCTCGTGGTCTGCATACCAGAAGCAGTAGATTTTGTCGTACTCTCCGGTGCGCGGATCGCGCTTGGCGGACTGACGGAAGAAGACGCCCTCGAACTTGGTCTTTATGTATTTTCTTTCAGTTTCGCTACTCATATGAGCAGGTTAGAGGATACGACGAAAGAAGGCAAGATGCTTATCCAAAACTTATCCAAAATGGATTTTCAGGATAAAAATCTTTGCAATAATATACTGAATTTAATAATTATTTATCTCTTCCTATTGGCAATATGTGACCGAGAGAGAGAGAGAGAGAGAGAGAGAGAGAGAGTTTCTGTAGCGCCTTTATGCCCTTTCAAGGCTCATCTACCGGGCGACGATGCTCTTGCCCATCCAGCGCCGGCTCTGCCAGCGGCGCCAGAAGAGGACGGCGCGGATGCTTTCATCCATCGTGAAGGCGATCCACATCCCGACGAGCCCGAAGCCGAGCGTAACGCCGAGCACGTAACCGCCGACGGTCGCCACGCCCCACATGAAGATAAGCCCGATGATGAACGGGTACACGGCGTCGCCGGTAGCGCGGAGGAAGTTCACGCACAGGATGTTGACGGCGCGCCCAAGTTCAAGGACGACGTCGATGCAGAGGATCAGGGCGGTCAGGGATACGACTTCGGGGTTGTCGCTGAGCAGCCCCATGACGCTCTTTCCGAGGAGCGCGGAAAGCAGGGCCACCGAAAAGGAAATCATCAGCGTGATGCGGATACAGTACCGCCCGAGGAGCAATGCGGCGTTTTTGTGCCCCTTGCCGATGAGGTGCCCTATGCAGATGCCGCCGCCCTGCCCCACGGACATGGCGAATACGTAGGAAAAGGTCACGATGTTCACGGCGTAGGTACGTGCGGCGAGAGCCTCATTGCCGAGCATGTTGACGAAATAGGTGATCACCACCTGCGAAAGGCTGTAGGAAAGCTGTTCGCCCCCGGAAGGCAGGCCGATGGACAGCATCTTGCGGAGCACCCCGAAAGGGAAGGGCCAGAGAAAGGAGGGGGGAAACGTCAGTTTTTTGCGGAACAGGATGAAGAGCAGCAGGCACATGGCTACGCCGCGGCTGAACGACGTGGAGATGGCCGCGCCTTCGACCCCAAGGGCAGGGAAGCCGAAATGCCCGAAAATGAGCGTATAATTCCCGATGATGTTGATGATGTTGATGAGAAAGGTCACCTGCATGGGATAATAGGCCATGCCAGCGCTCCGCAGGATGGCCGAAAGGGTCAGCGAGATGGCCTGAAAGAACGCGAACCCGCCCACGATGCGCATATACGTCACGCCGTCGCCCATGAGTTCGGGCCGCAGTTCCATAAGGCGCAGGATGCGTTCGGCCCCGAAAAAGAGGGCGGCGCTGACGATGACGCCCATCATCATATTGAAGGCCAGCGATACGCCGATGGCGCGGAATACGTTGTCCATCTGGCGCGCCCCGAGGAACTGCGAACAGAGCACGGACGTCCCGGCTGTCGTGGCCTCGAAGACGAGGAAGATCATGTTCAGAAGCTGCACGACCACGCCCACGGCGGCCACGGTGTTGTCCGAGCACTGGCTGAGCATGACCGTATCCACAATGCCGAGCAGGATGATCAGCACCATCTCGATGAAGATGGGGCCCGTAAGCCGCACCAGCCAGCGGCGGATGTTTTGCTGCTCCTGCGGCAACGCCTCTCCCCCCTACAGCAGACCGTAGTATTGGAACGCCACGATGAGCAGAGGGATGCTCACCGCCGATAAGGCTGTATCTACCACGATGCCGAGCGAAGAGTCTTCTGTAGCCACCTGATATTTTTCAGCAATGATATAAGCCGCCACAGCCGTGGGCATGGCCGCCACGATGGTCGCCGAGGCAAGCGCGATGCCGCGCACACCGAGCAGGTAGAGGACGCCGAAAATGAAAAGCGGCTCCACCACCAGTTTCAGCACGTGCAAAGGAAACTGGCGCCTGGCCCATCCCTTTACGAAGCCCTGCGAGGAAGTCATCTGCTTGGAGAGGATCATGCCCATGCAGAATAGCGCGCAGGGGGCGGACGTGGAGCCGAGCATGGCCGACATCGACAGGATCGGCTTCGGGACGGCGATATGGAGCAGGCTCACTGCTGCGCCGAGCGCCGAATAGATGAGCAGGGGATTGTGGAACAGCGAACGGAGCAGGGACAGGAATACTTGCTTGCGGCCCTCGCCCTTATGTTTCCCTGCTTCCAGCCTGCCGTCCGTGAAAAGCAGGTTCGCGGAGGTCATCACAGCGCAAAGGCTGGCGACGATGGCGGCCTCGGAACTGTCCGGCAGCAGGAGCACCACGATCGGCAAGCCCATGAACGCCGCGTTCGGGAAACTCGACAGCAGGGCGAACACCGAGCTTTCCTCCCAACGCCTCCGCAGCAGGCTCGAGAAGACCACGTATGCGAACAGGTAGGTGATCCCGTAGCCGAGCAGGATGCCCCCAACCATGGCTCCCGACATCTGCCCCGCTTCCATACGGGCAAGCTGGTTGAACAGCATCATGGGCAGGCCGATCCAGTAGACGAACTGGTTGAGGCAGCCCGATGTTTCTATGGGCAAAAAACCCATCCGTTCAACGACGATGCCAAACAGGATGATGCCAAATACGGGAACCAGCGTGGAAAGGATGGACAGCATGGGAGCCTCGGAAGAATACTGTTTGTTCAATCAATCAGAAGCCGCAAGCTATATACCGTGCGCCGCCGGTATGCAATGGGAAAAACGGCGCCCTCACCGTGCCTTGGATATCCCGGAATGTCCATGCCGCCTTTCTCACCCTTTCACGGTTATCCTTCCTTGTTTTTTCTTTTTCCCGTTGGTACTCTTGATGAAAATCACGCAACCGCTCAAAAAACCTTCCCCCCACTACGGCATGGATACCTCACAACAGCCAAGAGACGAAAACAAAATTACTCATAAAAACAGCCTGTTCCTTTCATGGTGCATTCTGCTGGCGTTGTGTTTCGCGTTCGTATCCGCCGCCCCCGCCGCTGCCGGCCCCAACCCGGCAAAATACGATAAAGCCATCCGGGATATGGGGCAGCTTCAAAAATCCAAAAAACGACTCCAGCGTGAGCCGTGGGAAAAGCTTGCCGAAACCTTCCTGACCGTCTACCGGGTCGAAAAAAAATGGAAAGAGCGCTCAGCGGCCTTGTTCCGCTCCGCCGAAGCGCTGGATCATTTGGCCCGCTGCGCCTCCAATACCAAGGACGCCCGGCGCTCGGTGGACCGGTATCTCCAGCTCGTCCGCCTCTATCCCAAAAGCTCGCTGGCCGACGACAGCCTGTACCGGGCGGCACGGCTGCGGGGCCAGATCCTCCGCGACAAGGCCGGAGCGCAAGAACTGCTCCAACAGATCCTCAAAAAATACCCTTCTTCCAATACGGCCAAGGACGCCTCCAGTTACCTTGCAACGCTCTCGCCCAAAGAAAAACGACAATCGCCTTCCGCCGACAGCAAGGCAAGCAAGCAAAAACAGCCTAGAGGCAAACCGTTCCGCCTCGGCGTAAAAACGGTGCTCATCGATCCGGGGCACGGCGGCAAAGACCCCGGCACGCACCACAACGGCATCAGGGAAAAGGATCTTACACTGGACATCTCCAAGCGCGTGGGGGCGATCCTGTCCTCGCGCGGCCTCAACGTCCGGTACACGCGCCGCTCCGACACATGGATCACGCTGGAGCAGAGGGCCGACAAAGTCCGCACCAACAAGGCCGACCTGTTCATTTCCATCCACGTCAACGCCAACCCGTCCGAAGGCGTGCAGGGGTTTGAGACGTACTATCTCGACGTTTCCCGCACCTCGGCCTCAACCCGCCTCGCCGCCGTCGAAAACGCCCTCCGCGACCGCAGCCGCGCCACGCGGGAAAAGCTGCCGCCCCATCGCCTTTTCACCATCCAGAAACAGGAATCCCGCCGCCTTGCGCGGAACGTCCACGAGACGACGCTCAAGTATCTCAGGAAAAAGAATTACCGGACCCACGACGGCGGCATCAAGACCGCCCCCTTCCATGTCCTGCGCCGTTCCGGGGTGCCCGGCGTGCTGATCGAAGTGGGCTACTGCACCAACAAGACCGAAGCCGAACGTCTGGCCGTCGACGCATACCGCGCCTCCATTGCGCGCGGCATTGCCAACGGCATTCTGATCTATACGGGAAAGATGTGAAATGTGGGGGAAGGGAGGAGAGGGCTTTCTGCAGAAAGCCCTCTCCTCCC
>ENA-UEPJ01003837-UEPJ01003837.1-human-gut-metagenome-genome-assembly--contig:-NODE-3837-length-12814-cov-12.777499_pt1 | contig 12814 bp, 6 predicted proteins | sample MGYA00242890_ERZ507896 | MGnify/ENA primary metagenome ERZ507896 (study PRJEB26167, sample SAMN06115508) | human gut metagenome | host: Homo sapiens | place: China:Qinghai | collected 2015-08-20... | reverse complement strand
TGGTATATGGATCGGTTCGTATTTTGGCGGAGTAAACTATTATCCGCGCTCGTATACCCATTTTGAGAAATATTATCCGAAAGGAGAGGAAAATAGTCTGCATGGTAAGCGGGTACGTGAATTTTGTCGTGATAACTATGGTGTGTTATGGATTGGTACGGAAGATGGCGGGTTGAACCGTTTTAATTTGAATACAAAAGAATTTTCTTTTTTTGCTCCTAGTGCGGGATTTACCAATATACATGGGTTATGTTTAGTGGACGATAAACTTTGGGTTGGCACATTCTCTAAAGGATTGAAGATTATAGATACCCGTACAGGGACTGTTTTGAAGACATATCAGAAGAACAGCTCTCCCCGTTCTTTGATTGATAATAGTATTTTTGCAATTTGTAGAACCGCCACAGGTGACATCTACTTAGGAACGATGTTCGGACTGGTCAAATATAATAAGCAATCGGACGATTTTGACCGTATACCGGAATTGAATGGGAAGTTTGTATATGATATAAAGGAAGATTCCGGCGGTAATATCTGGTTGGCAACTTATGCTAATGGTGCTTATTGTTATAATGTGAACGATCGGAAATGGAAAAACTATGTGCATGATGAAAAAGATACCACAAGTCTTTCATATAATAAGGTTTCTAGTATTTTTGAAGATTCCTATCACCGGATTTGGTTAACAACTCAGGGAGGAGGTTTTTGCTTATTTCATCCGGAGTCAGAGACGTTTACTAGTTATAACTCAACTGACGGACTACCTAGCGATGTTGTTTATCAGATTGTAGAGGATAAAGATGGACAGCTGTGGCTAACAACTAACAATGGACTTGTCTATTTTCAGCCAAACACTGAAACGATGAAAGTATACACTACTGCCAATGGTCTGTTGGGTGATCAGTTTAACTATCGGTCCAGTTTTGAAGATGAAAATGGAATGATTTATTTTGGTGGAATTGATGGTTTTATAGCTTTTAATCCTAAAAGCTTCTCGGAGAATAAGAATCTTCCCACAGTAGTGATTACAGATTTCTTGCTGTTTAATAAAGAAGTGTATGCAGATGACCCTAATTCGCCTTTGGAAAAGAATATCACTTTTTCTGATAAGATAGTACTCCGGGCTGATCAGAATTCGTTTTCTTTCCGCATCTCGGCTCTTGGTTATCAAGCTCCCGGAATGAATAAACTGATGTATAAATTGGAAGGGTTTGATAATGAGTGGTTATCTATCGGTGAGAGTCCGTTGATAACCTATGCTAATCTGCGTTATGGTGATTATGTATTTCGGGTGAAAGCTGCAAATGACAATGGCGTTTGGAATAATAATGAAATCTCGTTGAGCATCCGGATTTTATCACGATCAACCGTTTTCGCAACCGTGTAAAGGAGGAAATAAATAATGTATTTACCCAGTTGGTTCTTGTCCTTGCCGATAAAGGTTTCATCAGCCTTGATGTGGAGTATATCGACGGCACCAAGATTGAATCCAAAGCCAACAAATATACTTTTGTCTGGCGCAAGACAGTCGAACGGAACCGTACGATACTAATGGATAAAATCCGTATTCTCTTGGAGCAGGTGGATGAAGCCATTGCACAGGAGAACTCTATAAAAGACACATCCGTGGAGTTTACTCCCTGCAGGCTCTCTGACATAGTGGATGAACTTAAAGAAGCCCTGGAACACCAGCCTGCAACAAAGGATAAGGAAGAAAAGAAAGCCCTGCGCAAAAAGAAGAAGCAGGTCATGGAACTTGAAGGGTATCGTGACAAGCTGATAGAATACGACAATCACCTTGATACCCTTGGAGAACGCAACTCCTATTCCAAGACCGATCCTGGTGCCACATTCATGCGCATGAAAGAAGATGCCATGAAGAACGGGCAGACCAAACCCGGATATAATCTGCAAATAGGTACTGAAAACCAATTCATCACAGACTTCCGTCTGTTTCCCAACCCTACCGATACACTGACCCTCATACCTTTTTTCCACTCTTTCCAGTACCGCTATAACCGTTTACCGAATATCTGTGTGGCAGACTCCGGTTACGGTTCGGAAGAAAATTACCGGTTCATGCAGGAGAATGGGATAGAAGCCTTCATCAAGTACAATTACTTCCATAAAGAACAGCGTCCTCGTTATACTCCCAACCCGTTCCATGCCGAAAGTCTCCATTACAATGCCCAAGAGGATTATTACGTTTGTCCTATGGGACAGCACATGAACCGTATAGGAACCAAACGTGACAAGACAGCGAGCGGATACATCACCGAAAGTGCCCGGTATAAAGCAAAAAGATGCGAAGGTTGCCCTTTGCGTGGCAGTTGCTTTAAAGCTCGGGGGAACCGTATTATAGAAGTCAACCACCGATTAAATCAATACAAACGGCAGGCACGGGAAAGGTTGCTCTCAGAAGAAGGTATCAAGCATAGAGGCAGGAGGTGTATAGAACCAGAGGCTGTGTTTGGACAAATGAAATACAACATGGCATACAGAAGATTCCGGCATGTGGGAGAAGACAAGGTTACAATGGACTTTGCTTTCTTTGCTATAGCCTTTAATATCAAAAAAATGTGTGCTAAACTGATAAAAGAAGGAAAGGGGCTCATTACAGTTGCCAAATATATGTTTATGGGACTATTTATAACCCGATATAATTGGAATATAGCAACTTGTTGCCAAATGCATGAGGAAAAAGCAGCATAGCCAAAAGAAAATATAGCAGAACTGTAAAATATAAAAGAGGTTGTGCCAACGTTTTGACACAACCTCTTTTGTTTTTATAAACGCAACTTGCAATTATAGATTGCATTTAATGAAAAACAAGTTTACATACTGGTAATAAGAAGTTTACTAGTAATCAAAAGAAAGTTTGTTATTAATGAAAAAGAAGTTAGTTAGTAATGAGTGGGAAACAGGTTAGATATGTTTTTAGAAGTAACAGGTGGAGAAGAATTATACAGGGTTAAGAAAACGGAGGGTGAAAGGCGGATGAAAGAGCAGCCTTCACCCGCTAATGCCGATGAATAGGGCATTGTGAAGGGTGAAGGCTGTACTTGTAAAATTGAAAAACAGGTGTTAGAGGGAAATTTACCGATTGGTTACTGTTTATTTCCCCAGTGTGAGATGGTGGGAATAAAGTTGAAACTTTATAATTTTAAGTCTACTCTCTTTCCCCTATAAGAAACAGATTGATCGAATGTCGTAGCATCACCGTCACCACAACCTTTTCCCGGTTCTACAATGATAATGTTGAATTTACGATTTTTCAGCATTCCTTTGTAGTTACCTTGCCGGTCGTTAATCGTCAGGGTACGGTCTTTATCATTCCATTTCATGGCAATGGTAGTGTATGCTCCCTTTTCGTAATTGTAGTTGTCGAACTCATCTTCGTAAAGAGTAAATTCAGCGTCGGCGCCCGGATAAATGCGAAGTGTCAGATTATCCCATTTCTTTTCGGTGGAATATTGTACAGCCGGTCCCCAGGGTAGGATAGAACCAGCACGGACATAGACAGGCATGATGTCGATAGGCACTTCACGCTGGATGGTTTGTCCGCCTTTCAGGCTTTTCCCGGTCCAGAAATCAATCCATTGGGCACCTGCGGGTAGATAAACATCTGTCTTTCCTATCTTATTCATATTCTTCTGATAGCCGTTCTGTTTGTCGTCCTGCCATGTATAAAGCGAATCAGTTACGGGGCGGACAAGGAAATTACGGCCAAACATATACTCTGTATCCATCTCGAGTACTTTCTTATCTTTAGGAAAATCCATCATGAGTGGTCGGATGATGCTGCCCGCTTTGTTGGTAACTTCCCATGAAGTGCTGTAGAGATAGGGCAAAAGGCGATAGCGCAGGTGAGTATATTTTTCGAGTGCGTCATACGCCCAGTCTCCTTTCTTGCCGAACTGGTATATTTCCACAGCTACCGGACTGGAATTGTGTGAACGCATGATCGGCTGGAATGCTCCCCACTGATACCAGCGCACGTGCAATTCATGATAAGCGATATTGTGTACATTATTGTTATATTTCCGTGCGAAGAAGCCGCCTAGGTCGGTATTCCAGTATGGTATGCCGCATAGTGAGTAATTTAGTCCTGCCGCCAGTTGTTTCTTCATCACTTCCCAGGTAGAGACTACATCACCGCTCCATGAATGTGACGCATAACGTTGCTGTCCTAGGAAAGACGAACGTGTGAGCAGGAATACCCGCTTGTCGGAAGTGGTAGCACGTTGATGTTCGTATACACCCTTGTTGGACATCAAAGGGAAAGCGTTGTGCACTCTGCGGAATGAACCTAGATAGGTGGGGGTGTCGAAATCTTTGTCCTTGATTTCCAGATGATCCGGCTCGGTAGAGTCGAGCCACCAACCATCCATACCGAGATCGAAGATGTTCTTTTTCATTTCTGCCCAATACATATCGCGTGCTGTCGGATTGAACGGGTCGTAAGGTTTTACTCCGGCTTTGGGAGGCCATGTCTCGAAGTGAAGCAATGCTTTCAGGCTATCCATTTTCTGGTACATCTCTGTCCACGGACCGAACGAGGCCCATACTGAAATCATGGTATGTGCATTCTGTTTATGTACATAGTCGATCATTTCTTTCGGACTTTTGATGCGTGGCGTTCCATAATTAGCATTTCTGTCTTCTCCGTTCGGGAGGAATTTCATGTATTCCGGATCACCCATTTTGTTGATATAGCGTGGGTTTTGGAATTTCATCGAGTTCCAGTTTTCGTTGCATCCCCAATATTGCCAGTCTTGGATGATACCGTCCAAAGGTACTTTCAGTTCACGGTACTTATCTACTACTTCGCAGAGTTCGTCCGGACTTTTATAGCGTTCGCGGCATTGCCAGAATCCCAGTGTCCAGAGCGGATAGAGCGGGGCCTGACCGGTCAGCTCGCGCACTCCGGCTATTACACCGTCCGCATTGCCGCCGTAAATGAAATAATAATCAGCGCAATCGCCTACTTCCGAGTCGAACGACATCTCTTGCGGATTGTCGAGGAAAGTAGTAGGAGAGTAATTATCCCAATAAAGGGCATATCCCTTGACGGAATGAATGAATGGAATGCAGATACTCATATTTTGATTGCGGAGAAACAGTTTCTGATTGCGTTGGTTCACTTTACCCGTCTGCTGCTGTCCCAAACCGTAGATTACTTCGTCTTTATCCAGCAAAAAGGCCTGGCGGACATTGAAAGACGGAACACCTGCATCATTGAAAGGAGTGAATTGTGTTCCGTAATCCTTGTCCGTCAACAGACGTTGCTCGGACGAATCGAAAAAATGGATACCACCAGTCTCCGGGTTCACTTCCACTTGGATAAGACGGCTGCTTAATGTCACATTTTTCCCCTTTTCACCGAAAGAAACAGGAGTCGACTCGGGCGTTTTGACAATGACCAGACTTTCTTTATTGCAAGATTTCTGACTGGGCGTCTTATAAACCCTGACAATGGAGGGTGAATAAAACTCTACGTTGACATCCATCCCCTGTGTGGCACACTTGATGCCTTGTGAGGTACGCTGTACATTTTGTGCTGTACCATTGCCTGCTGCAACCATTGTTGCACATACAAGCAAGAAACCGGCTTTTCTAATAAGATTCATTTTCATGGTTTTTAAGTACTTTATGATGCAGCAAAAGTAGGGCAGAGGCAAGCAAAACGGACAACAATCAGGTTGAAACAAACAGTAATCACGTTGATTCCTTCGCTTTTTCGGCATATTCTGACGGGCGGCATCCATACATTTCCTGAAAACATTTGCTTAAATAACTGGAACTGCTAAAACCTGTGTGTTCCGCAATTTCTGTAATACTTAGCTTGCCCTCTGTTATCAGTTGTGCTGCCCGTTGCAGACGAATGTTACGGATAAAGAGGCTGGGAGACTGATCGAGCATAGTCACCAGTTTGCGGTATAATCCCGTTCGCTCCATACAGAGGTCGCGGCTTAGTTGCTCCACCGAATAGCCATTGACGTGCAGATTCTGTTCCACCAGTTTGATGGCTTGTGCCAGAAATGCAGATTCTTCTGTGTCCTGTTGCTGATGGTCGGGAGACGTTTCTTCTATGCCACAGGTTAGAGAATTATTTTGTTCGATCAGGTTGCGGATACGGAGTAATAGAATCTCTTCTTTATGCTTGCGTTCCATTTCCTTTCTGCTCCAATAGATATACAATCGGCTACCGGTGAAAGCAATCAGTAATAAAATGACTGCATACAGGATATAAGCCGTGGTTGTTTTCCACCACGGTGCATGGATGGTTAATTTTATTGCTGTCACTTTGCCGTTCCACTGAAGAGGATTGTCCGAGGCCATGACTTTGAATGTATAATCTCCCGGTGGTAAATTGGTGTAAACAGCTTGAAGAAGACCTTTCCCTACAGTCGCATTTCCCTGTCTTCCTGCAAATGTACTCATCCATTGCGGGTCGATACCTTCCAGTTGATAACGGTAGTATGTGCGTTCATGATTGATATAATTCAATGCCGAAAATTCGAAAGTCAGGAAGTTTTGGTTATAGTCCAGTTCGATTTCGGTTGTATAAGGAGCAGCCTTGGACAGGATGATGCGGTTGCCATATTCTTTTCCAGTATTCACTTTCTCTCCATACAAGCGTAAGGCTGTGAAAACCGGCGGATCAGGAAGCATCGGATGAATGGAGTCCTTGTCGGGATGGAATATGCTAAAGCCATCAATACCACCCAGATAGAGAGTACCGTCGGAAGAACTGAATACGGCATCTTTTATGTATTCGCCGTCCAAAGCACCGTCCAACTGATTGAACCGGGTGAAACTGATGTTCTTATTCTCCGGATTTATGTGGATGCGTGTGACACCGTTACTGGTCGTTACCCAGATGTCTCGATATTTGTCCTCAATAATGCCCTGGATAAAGTTATTGCTCAATCCGTTTTCACGATAGAAGATACGTGGGGCAGAGTCGTTTTCGCTGGTAAAAAGTTCCAGTCCGTCAGGAGTTCCTGCCCATGTCCAGCCGCGTGTGTCGGTATATAATGTATTGTATACTTTATTTCTGAAATGATGGTTCTTGTTGGGGGTCAACCGATTCAGGATTTCAGGAGAATTTGTAGGGATAGCTGCCGGCTTCAATACATGGGATTTCTGCTCATTGACTGTCAGTCGATAAATTCGGGAATGAGCTTTCAGATAGATATTTCCATCTTTATCTTCGGCGAAAGATTCAATATTGATTTCTTCTTCCGGGGAGACGGGAAATGCATTGCGACCTATATGAGTCAGTTTATGCATGGACGGGTGATGATATAATAATCCCCGATTGAAAGTTCCGAGCCATAACCCTCCTTGTCGGTCTTGAAAGACAGTGCTGATTTCGGTAGAGACAATCTGTCCGTTTCCGGTTTCCAATAGGGGGATGTATTTTTGTGTTCCTGTGTGGAGGTCAATCATCCAAAACCCGTGAACGCAACTGATATAGGCTTTCTCACCATTAGGGGTAATGATAAGGGTGTTGAGAGTATAGTTCTGTTCGAAGAGTTTTTTCCATGTGCGCTTGTGGCTATTGAAATAGAATAAACCGCCTTTACGCCCGTTGCGTAGTTGATAGAAGCCGTCTGCGCTTTTGACGACGAGAGAAGTATTTTGATATTCAGCCTGTTCGGATGCAGGATAAGCGGCTATGTTGTATACGGTTTTTTGGTCGGCTATGTGGTAACAGGACACTTCGCCTGTGTCATAGAATAAATATAGGGAGGTACTGTCGGCATTCAGGTCCTGCAATTTCCCGGAATACTTGCCGGGCAAGGTTATACGGGTCTTGTTGTTTAATTCCAGTAATTCGTTAGCTATGAGTAGCCAGATGTGTCCTGAATCGTCTACAAAAAGGTCTTCTACGGGGGCTTGTATCTCTCTGTTCTTAAAGTAAGCATCTAAATCAGGAATGTATTCCTCTCTGTACAGGTCAATGCACATCAGTTTGTGAGTATCTTTAATCCATAACAGAGAATCCCCACTCTGGTAAATGCGGTAATGCCCGTTATATTGGTTTAATGGATATACGTATTCCGTGGTGCGGTGAAGATAGCTGAAATGTACACCGTCGTATAGATTTACATTACCGCTGGTGGTGAATACCATTCTTCCGTCGGGCAACTGGAGGATATAACGTATTTGGTTATCACTCAATCCTTGCGACGCATTGATGGTGGTGAACAGGAATTCACCGGCATATATGAACGGTGTCATCCTGAAACAGAAAAATAAGCAGAGCAGAATCCGTATGTTTCTCAAACTATTGGTAGTCATGGCTATGTTTCAAGATTACAAAGATAAAAAAAGTCGGCTTATGAAGCACGACTTTTCTATCTGTTAAGGGCAGTTATTTATCATTCAGCTGAAAAAAGTGGCATTTTGACTTAAATTTGGGCTTTTATGAATGATATTCAGACGAATGTTTGTATATAAAGCTTTACTTTTGCGATGAATCTGACATTATAAACATATCATTACCATGAAAGCAAGATTTGCATTATTTTTATTGTTTGCTATTTTATCATTAAAACTCTCTGTGGTCTTTGCGCAGGAAAACATATTCACCGTCTGGCAGCCGGATTATCAGAAAAGCCCTTATACGGGAATGACTCGTCAGCACTGGATACAGGCAGGCGAGTATTTATTAAAAGGTGCATTTAACTATATACATACATTAGACGATCAAATGTATTTTCCGAAACAGCTGGATAAAACATATCCGAGAAATACGGGAGAAATTCCGGTAGCGAAGCTGGAAGGTCTGGCACGAACTCTATTTGTAGCTGCCCCTCTTTTGAAAGATAATCCAGAACTGGAGATGAACGGGATAAAAGTGGCAGACTATTATCGTTATCAACTGATAAATATCTCTAACCCTGAAAGTAAAAGTTATATTCCGCATCGTACGGGAGGTCCCAGTCAGACATTGTTGGAACTGGGCTCTTTGGCAATCTCGATGAAAGCTGCACAGGAAGTGTTATGGAATCCTCTCACAAAGAAACAGAAAGATTCACTGGCTGCTACCATGTTGAGTTATGGAGAGGGACCGACTATTGGTTCCAACTGGATGTTTTTCAATGTCTTTATCTTGAGTTTTCTGAAAGATCAGGGATATGCCGTGAATGAAAGCTATCTGGAGTCGAACCTGCAAAAACTTCTCGCACGCTATCGGGGCGAAGGCTGGTACAATGACGCTCCGGCTTATGACTATTATAGTGCGTGGGCTTATCAGACTTACGGACCTATTTGGGCGGAAATGTTCGGGAAGAAACAATACCCTCAATATGCAAGGCAGTTTATGGAAAATCAGCATGACATGGTTGATAATTATCCATTTCTGTTCAGCCGTGATGGCAGGATGAATATGTGGGGACGGAGTATTTGTTATCGTTTTGCCGTTACTGCTCCTTTGTCTTTGTATGAATATGACAAAAGTGGTAATGTGAATTATGGATGGATGAGAAGGATAGCTTCTTCTACGTTGTTGCAATTTTTAGAACGTCCGGAATTTCTGGAAGATGGTGTTCCGACAATGGGTTTCTACGGACCTTTTGCTCCTGCTGTTCAGATTTATAGTTGCCGGGGTAGTGTTTATTGGTGCGGAAAAGCTTTTCTTAGTTTGTTGTTGCCGGAAAACTCTAACTATTGGTCGGCTACAGAGAATAACGGTCCTTGGGAGAAAGAACTGAAAAAAGGGGAAGTGTATAATAAGTTCCAGCAGGGAACTAATCTATTGATAACCAATTACCCGAATTGTGGCGGATCTGAAATGCGTTCATGGTGTCATGAGACTGTGGCAAAAGATTGGCAGAAATTCCGCAGTACCGAAAATTATAATAAACTGGCTTACCATACAGAGTTCCCCTGGATGGCAGATGGGAAGAATGGGGAGATTTCCATGAATTATGGAACAAGGAATAAAAAAGGGGAATGGGAAGTGTTGCGGTTGTATACGTTCAAAAGTTTCGAAAATGGAATTTATCGTCGTGACGCTGTGCTCGAAACGGATAGCACTGTGAAGTATCAGTTGGCGGATATTCCTCTGCCGGATGGAATTCTGCGGGTAGATAAGGTGACTGTTTCAGAACCGGCGGAGATTTGTTTGGGACATTATTCCCTGCCTCGTCTGGATTCCGATATAAAGGAAACAGGTTGTAAGGTGGGTAAACAGAATATTCCGGTACTCTCTAACGGAAAATATGAATTGGCAATGATACCATTGACAGGTTGGGAGAAAACATATACGGTATATCCGGAGGGAGTGCATCCTGTAAGTGAGAAATGTGCATTAAATATGGTTTCCGATCAGTTATCCGGTGAAAAAATATATGTGACACTTCAATTATGGAAGAAGAATGAGAAAAGAGGTTTTACTTCAAAAGAGCTGACACCGGTGAAATCTGTCCATGTGTCAGAGGATAAGAAACAGGTGACGGTTTGTTTATCAAACGGTGAAATAAAAACTATTTCGTTTGAGTAATGAATCTCATTCAAGTAACTGATATTTAATTAAGAAACATATTGCTATCATGAAAGAGAAGATTGTTTGGATTTTTGTCGTTTTATATCTGTGTAGCTTTCATTTGAATGCCCAAAATGTAGAAAATAATCCTACTGGCGGCGGGTATCAAGTTGCAGCTGAAGGAGCTTGGTGTTGGTTTGCCGATCCGAGAGCCTTGCATTATGAAAACAAGGAGGGAACTATAAATAAGACATATATCGGTTACATCGATATTCATGGTAATATAAAGGCGATGCAGTATGACTTTCAAAAGAAGGAACAGGAAGAAGTATTGATCCGTTCGTATTTTCAGCCGGACGATCATAACAATCCCACTTTTCTTGTATTGCCCGATGAAAGAATCATGATTTTCTATTCAAGACATACGGATGAACCTTGTTTTTATTACAGAGTCTCCCGAATACCGGGGGATATTACTACTTTAGGTGAAGAAAAGAGGATTGAAACAAAAAATAATACGACTTATCCTTCTCCGTTTATTCTGTCGGATGATCCTGAACATATTTATTTATGCTGGCGTGGAATCGGTTGGCATCCGACTATTGCCAAGCTTTCATTACCGGACGACAAAGATGAGGTGGATGTAGTATGGGGACCGTATCAAATCGTACAATCTACCGGCGCCCGTCCGTATGCGAAATACATGTCTAACGGGAAAGATAAGATTTATTTGACTTACACCACGGGACATCCGGATAATGAACTTCCCAACTTCCTTTATTTTAATTATATCGATATCAAAACATTGCAGTTGACTGATGTCAGGGGAACCGTACTTTCTACTATTGCCGACGGCACATTTAAGGTGAACAAGACAGGTGATTATGCGAAACAATACCCGTCTACGGTAGTGGATAATCCTTCTGAACGTGACTGGGTATGGCAAATAGCTTCTTCGGACAGGAACGGAAATCCGGTGATAGCAATGGTACGTATCAGCGATAATAAAGAATCTCATGATTATTACTATGCAAAATGGAACGGACACGAGTGGAAAAAGACTTTTCTTATTAATGCCGGTGGACATTTTCATCAGACGCCGAATTTAGAAAAGTGTTATAGTGCCGGTATGGCTATCGATCCGTCGAATGTTAATGAGGTATATTGCTCATTACCGGTAGAGGGAAAATATGGTAAGGTGTATGAGATTGTAAGATTTATCATGAGTGAAGATGGAGAGGTTATTTCTAAGGAGGCAGTCACAAAAGACTCGCAACTGAATAATGTCCGTCCTTATATGATACCGGCTTCAGAGGGTACCCCATTGCGGCTGACTTGGATGTATGGCAACTATTATGATTGGATTGTCAGTTTACAACATCCACAAGGCTATTCTACAGGGATAGCCTGCGACTTCAAAGGATTCCCCGATAGAAAAAAGAAGAAGATGATAGCGGCATCCGGCAAAGAAATACGATTTAATCCTGAAAAGCCTTTTGTGCTGGAACAGACGATTACTCTTGGCACAGATAATTATCAAGGTTGCTTGTTGCAACTCGGTGATCTGGAATATTATCTAAACGGAGAAACGATGAAACCTGAAATCAGATATAAAGGGAAGGTATATACCAGCACAAATGTATTGGGAACATCGGATTGTTGGAAAACACAGGCTCGTGGAACCGGTGGCAAGTGGTATACTCCGCAGAAATATGGGGAGGTTCGTTTGAGGATGGAATATAAGAAAGGTGTTTTATGTGTATATATAAATGACTTGCTCGATCAGAGAATTGACTTTGATTGAAAGCGAGCGAACTCTTTTATGGAGTGGGCTAATAAGTGGAATCCTCGTTTATATCGTATTATATAATAAATGAGGACTAAGTTCGAAGTACAAATTCTCCATAATATCATACATTTAATAGAGAATGATTGTTTTTAGCCCTTTTTTGACATATAAGTAGACCTTTATATTTTATGTATCATCTATCTTTGTAGACAAGAAATCTTATTTAATATCATGAATATGAATAGACATTGTGGAATAATTAAGTTTATATTATTAGGGGTGGTTTGTATATCATTACTGCCTGTATCAGTGCATGCACAGAAGTATACGGAGTTTATCCCCGGTGAAGTTTGGAAAGATACGGACGGGAATCCGATCAATGCCCATGGTGGTGGACTTTTATATCATAACGGCACTTACTATTGGTATGGCGAATACAAGAAAGGGAAAACCATTTTGCCTGACTGGGCTACGTGGGAGTGTTATCGTACGGATGTGACCGGAGTAGGTTGTTACTCTTCTAAAGA
>ENA-UEPJ01003832-UEPJ01003832.1-human-gut-metagenome-genome-assembly--contig:-NODE-3832-length-12837-cov-5.632837_pt1 | contig 12837 bp, 10 predicted proteins | sample MGYA00242890_ERZ507896 | MGnify/ENA primary metagenome ERZ507896 (study PRJEB26167, sample SAMN06115508) | human gut metagenome | host: Homo sapiens | place: China:Qinghai | collected 2015-08-20... | reverse complement strand
ATAAAGCCCCGACCACACCGCCGATGGCAACGGACAGGGCATTGATGATAATTCCTACTGGCATACATCCTTCTCCTTTGCAAAAAGGAATGTGCCTTGGCACATTCAGACATCTCGCGCGGTTGCTTGCGACAACCTACATCTTTGCGCGATCAGCACAAACAACTGCGGTGCAAGGGAAGCCCTGCACCGCAGAATCAACGGTTTGTGATTCAATTTTAACACAAATTTTAGCGTAATGTAAACACTTCACTTCACAAAAGCATATTGTAATATTTTATTATCCTATTTGTCATATGCTCTGTGCCTTCCTGAACAAACCTTTTTGTATGCCGATGATCTGCCAGCCCGAAAGTTCAGATTCATGTCAGTCCCAGACATCTTGCGACCTTTTTTCTGCTGCTCTTAGATTCCATGCACCGCGTCACACATAGACTTCACATACTCTTTCACATACGGAACCGCATCTTTTCCATACGTTCCGCAGAGCTTCACGATTGCGGAACCAACGATGGCACCATCGGAGAGACCTGCCATCTTCTTTGCCTGCTCCGGTGTGGAGATTCCGAAGCCGACCGCACACGGGATATCTTTCGCCTTTTTCACGAGCTTCACCATCGCGCCGATATCCGTTGTAATCTCGCTTCTCGTGCCGGTAACGCCGAGTGAAGATACGCAGTACACAAAGCCGGATGCCTCTTTCGCGATCATGCTGATTCTCTCATGGGAGGTCGGGGCAATGAGGGAGATCATGTCCATGTTGTACTTCTTGCACACAACATCGAACTCCTCTTTCTCCTCATACGGAACATCCGGTAAGATGATTCCGTCCATGCCAAGCTCAGATGCCTTCTTGATGAAGCGTTCTGTTCCGTAGGAGAATACAACGTTCGCGTATGTCATGAATACCATCGGAATTTGTGTATTTTTCCGAATTTTTTCAACCATTGCAAAAATTTTGTCGGTGGTCACGCCGCCGGACAGAGCGCGGGTATTGGCCGCCTGAATCACCGGTCCCTCTGCCGTCGGATCGGAGAACGGAATTCCAAGCTCGATGAGGTTTGCGCCTGCCTCCTCCATTGCGTATACAAGCTGCTCCGTGACCTCTAAGGACGGGTCACCGCAGGTGATAAACGGGATAAATGCCTTTCCATTTCCGCCTTTGAAGGCGTTTGCGATCTTACTCATAAATATCCTCCCCTCTGTATCTTGCGATTGCTGCACAGTCCTTGTCTCCTCTTCCGGAAACATTGACGGCAATGATCTTATCCTTGCCCATCGTCGGCGCGAGCTTCATTGCATGCGCAATGGCATGAGCGCTCTCGATCGCCGGGATGATTCCCTCGATTCTGGAGAGATACTCGAACGCATCGACTGCCTCGTCGTCAGTGATCGCCACATACTGGGCCCGTCCGGTATCGTAAAGGTTCGCATGTTCCGGTCCGATTCCCGGGTAATCAAGGCCTGCAGAGATGGAATATACCGGGGCAATTTGGCCGTACTCATCCTGGCAGAAGTAAGATTTCATGCCGTGGAAGATTCCGAGACGTCCTGTGGCGATGGTCGCCGCTGTCTCTGCCGTGTTCACACCGCGTCCTGCTGCCTCACAGCCGATGAGCTGAACGTCTTTATCTTCAATAAAGTTGTAGAATGCGCCGATGGCATTGGATCCGCCGCCAACACAGGCAAGAACTGCATCCGGAAGACGTCCCTCTTTCTCTAACATCTGCTCCTTGATCTCCTTGGAAATAACCGCCTGGAAGTCACGGACGATAGTCGGGAACGGATGTGGTCCCATACAGGAGCCGAGAACATAGTGGGTGTCCTCGATCCGGTTCGTCCACTCTCTCATTGCCTCCGAAACAGCATCTTTGAGGGTTCCTGTTCCGGTTGTCACCGCATGCACCTTTGCTCCGAGAAGGCGCATTTTGTAAACATTTAATGCCTGACGTTTTGTGTCCTCCTCGCCCATGTAGATCTCGCATTCCATGCCGAAGAGCGCTGCCGCCGTCGCTGTCGCTACACCGTGCTGGCCTGCGCCTGTCTCAGCGATGACACGGGTCTTTCCCATCTTCTTCGCGAGAAGCACCTGACCGAGCACGTTGTTGATCTTGTGGGCACCGGTGTGATTCAAATCTTCTCTCTTTAAGTAGATCTTCGCTCCGCCGAGATCCTTTGTCATGTGCTCCGCGTAGTAGAGTCTTGACGGTCTGCCCGCGTATTCATTTAAAAGCATTGTGAGTTCTTTCTGGAATTCCGGGTCATTTTTGTAATGGTTGTATGCCTCTTCGAGTTCCAGTACCGCATTCATAAGCGTCTCAGGAATGTACTGACCGCCATGCGCGCCAAATCTGCCTTTTGACATATTTTTTTCCTCCTCGTATAAACTGGTATATCATCGGTAACTGCCCGATCTCCGCATGATCGCGGGCTATTTTGCTTTATAAGTTCCCCCGGCAACAGGAGTTTCTGAACAGTTACTGTAATTTGCAATCTGCTGCAGGTAAAATTTTTACTATTATCTGCTGTAAAACTCTCTTACCAGCGGATAAATGTTCTTATATTTCTGATAGATCCCGTGATACTTCTCCGAAACTTCCAGATCCGGCTCCACCGTATCACAGTGTCCCTGGCTCTCCAGTGTCTCGATAAAGGACTTGTAATCCGGGATCACGCCCTCCGCCACAAACACCGCCGAGGCGATGGCCAGTGCCGGTAAAAGGTCCGGATCCTTGTATACAAAGATCTTCTGTCCCATGACATTGCTTAAGATCTGGCACCATCGCCGCTCCCTCGCTCCACCGCCGATCAGCGTGATCTTTGACGCCGGATGGTCGAACAGTTCCAGACCCTGACGGATGGAAAATGCCACGCCCTCGAGGACACTCTGTGCCATGTCCGCCGCCGTGGTCGCCTGAGATAACCCCAGAAAGCTTCCCCGGACGCTGCTGTCCATGATCGGGAACCGCTCACCTGCCACATAGGGCAGGAAGAACAGTCCGTGACTTCCGGGTTCCGCTTTCTCAAGAAGCTCTGAGATATACCCGAAATCCGGTGCCCCGTCGGGATCCCTGGACAGGATCTTCGCGATCAGCCGGTGGGCGTTTCCGCCGTTTAGGAACGGGACTACATTGATGAGCAGGTCCTTCTGCATCGCCGCCAGATTGAATCCGCCGCCTTCACTCTCCATCCTTTGGTTGGATACGGCTGCCACCCAGCCGGAGGTTCCGAGGTTGATGTTGTACTCCCCCGGTGCCAGGATGCCGCTGGCAAGTGTCGTCGCCCCGGCATCTCCGGTTCCGGCATAGACCTTTGTTCCTGCCGGATAACCACTCTCTGTCGCCCCGGTCTCCGTGACCGTGCCGACACACTCATGGGAGTAAAAAAGTTTTGGGAACTTCTTAATATCGACTCCCGCCGCTCCAATCAGCTCCTCCGACCAGATCTTCCTGTCCAGATCCATGGCCCCCGCCGTGGAGCAGGCGGTCATGTCTCCGGCGAACACACTGGTAAGTCTACCTATTATATAGTCCTTTGAGCTGATCAGGAAACAGGCGGTTCTTGCATAGATATCCGGCTCATTTTCCTTCAGCCACAAGATCTTCGCCAACGGCATCGATCCGTCAAAATGGTTTCCCGTAATCTCCGCAATATACGCATCCCCGAGAGGCACTACATTCCGCCTTGCCGCCTCTCTTATGATCACCCGTGCCTGCTCGTCCGCCCTACCGTCGGAATAAAGGATCGCATTCCGGAGTGCTTTTCCTTCTGCCCCAACCGAGATCACATCCTGCATCTGTCCGGAGAAGATAATAGCCCCGATCTCCTTTGGCGGGATGATCTCAAACATCTCTTTTGACAGCTTACAGAACGACCCATACCACTCATCCGGATCCTGTTCCTTGAAGTTTCCCGTTTCGATGGTGTGGATCACGGAGCTTCCGGTAAAGACGGGCTCTCCATTTTCGTTCACGACCACTGCCTTGACGGCTGTCGTTCCGATATCAAAGGTTGCTGCTAACATCTATTCCCTCCCCGTTCTGTACCGTTACACAGTACTGGGGATTTTGCCAATCCTTCGCATCCTAAATTGGTAAAATCCGCTCTCTCAATGTTATTTTACGGTATTCTCGGTACCAAAAATCCTTACCGTGAACCATGACCCGCGCCGAGTTTTTGGAGCACAACCGCGAGAATGATGATTCCGCCGGTGATAATGTTCTGCATGAAGCTCGGCATCTGAAGGATCGTAAGTCCGTTCGCCAGAACCGCCAGAATGATGGTTCCGACTAAGGTTCCGATCACACAGGGAACACCGCTCTTTGAAACGGTGCATCCGATAAATACCGCCGCGTAGGACTGTAAGAAATATCCCTGCCCCGCTGTGGTATTCGCGGAACCTACACGAGATGCCACGAGAGCGCCTGCAAGACCTGCCATTGCCGCGCTGAGCGCAAAAGCGAGAATTCGGTAACGGAAGATCCGGATGCCTGCCGTCTCTGCCGCCTCTTTACTTCCACCGATGGCATAAAGCTTTCTTCCGGCTGACATATGATTCATAAACATGTGGAATACGATGTAAAGCATTGCCGCCACGATGGTGATAAACGGGATGCCCGCGATTTTTAAGATCCCTGGAATCGTAAACGCCTTCGGAATCCCGTTAAATACAGTCGTGCCTCCGGTAAGTCCGTAAATCACGCCGTCCAGTACGGTTCCCATGCCAAGTGTTGTAATAAAGGAAAGGATCCCGAACTTTGCTACAATCACTCCGTTCACGCAGCCGACGATCAGACCGGCCACTACCGCTGCCAGAAAGCAGACCGGGATCGGAACGCCCTGAATCGATAAAAGCGCCGCGACCACGCCGCCAAGGCTCACGATATTTCCGATGGAAAGATCGAACTCGTTGACGGTCATAACGAAGGTCGCTCCCAGCGCCACCATTGCGAGAGGCGCTGCCTGGCGTGTTATATTAAGGAAGTTTTTCAGTGTAAAAAACGACGCAGGTCTAAGGAGTCCGAAAATTCCGATGATGATGACTAACGCCGCCACCGTTCCGTAATTCTTTAATGCTTTTCCTCTCATCTGTCGTTTTCCTCCCTCTCCGCCTCATAACAGCACGCCAGCACGTCCGTCGGTTTCAGGTCTTTATTTTCAAATATCTTTCGTACTTTTCCGTATGCCATGACAGCAACCTCGTCGGCGATCTCAAGAAGCTCCGTGAGGTCCGACGATACATAAAGGACGGCCTTGCCCTTTTTCGCCTCTTCTCTTAAGAGTCTGTGGATCTCCTGTCTCGTCGCCACATCCACCGCCTGGGTCGGCTCATCACAAAGCCAGATCGACGGCTCCGTGAGGAGTGCCTTTGCGAAAACGACTTTCTGCTGGTTTCCGCCGGAAAGCTCTTTTGCAGGCTGGCTGGTGCCGATGCACTTGATCTTTAACACCTTGATCATGTCCGCCGCCTTTTTGCATGCCGCCCGTTTCTGGAACCAGCCGCCTTTCGTGTAGCGGTCGATGGAGGAGAGCATCATGTTTTCCTCGACAGTGAAGGACGGGATCATGGCTTTTCCTCTCCGATCCTCACAGATGAACGCCATTCCCTGGCGGATGGATTCTGACGGAGTCGGACGAGTCATGGTCTTTCCGTCGATCATGACCTCGCCACCCGCCAGCTTTCTCGTCCCGTAGATGCATTCCAGAAACCCTGTCCGCCCGCTTCCGCATAGGCCAAACATTCCGGTGATCTGACCGGACTTTACGTTCAGGTCGACGCCGCGGACGATTCCGTCTTTGGAGCGGATCCCATGGACTTCCAGAGCTGTTTTTCCAATCTTTCCTTCGGCATCCTTTCCCGTTTCCGCATCTTCAACTCCGGACGCAGCCTCATTCCCGCTCATCAGCCGTACCAGCTCTTTTCTGCTGGTTCCTGCCGTATCCACCGTGGACACCAGCGTTCCGTTTCTTAAGACCGTGACCCGGTCTGTCAGCTCCATGATCTCTTCCAACCGGTGTGTCACATAGAGAACCGAAGTCCCCTTTGCCTTTAAGCTTCTCACAATAGAGAACAGCAGGTTCGTCTCCTTATCGGAGAGTGATGCTGTCGGCTCATCGAGGATCAAAAGCTTACAGTCACTCATCATCACCCGGACGATCTCCACGCATTTTTTCTGTGCCGGGGTCATCATGGATACCGGTTTCTTAAGGTCAAGATGGATCCCCAGCTCCGCCGCTTTCGCCGCGGCTTCCCGTTCCATCTCTTTCCATTGGATCAGCCCGCCTTTTACCGGATAGGGTCTTCCGAGACAGATATTTTCCATTCCCGTGAACGCCGGAATCAGGACATTGTCCTGGAAAATAATGTTGATTCCGAAGGCCCTGCTCTCTTCCGGCCGGATCGCCTCCGGGAGATCTTTTCCGTTCCACAGGATGTTTCCGCCGTCTCTCTTATAGACACCGCCGAGGATCTTGATGAACGTGGATTTTCCGGCTCCGTTCTCACCGACGAGGCCATGGACCTCCCCCTCACCGAGAGAGAAGTCCAGACCTTTTAATGCGTACACACCGTTAAATTTTTTATCTACGCTCTTTACATCCAGCAACATCCTGTTTGCCTGCCTTAATTTTTGTTTCTATTCTCCGTTTTATTCCTTTTCAACGTTTTTAGTATCATGCCCGTTGAAACAGCACTTCTAAAATTTTTCGACATTTTTATCCGGATTCATTTGCTTACTGTGCATTCTCCTGTGTGATCAGCTCCGCCGGTGCGTACATCTCACCTTTTTCGATCTCTTCACCGTCAAAGTACTTCTCCATCTGCTCACAAACGATATCTGCCATTCCTTCAAAATTCTGTTTTACTGTCGCCTTTAAGTTTGTTCCATCCTTGATCATCTCAACAGCCTGCTCGTTTCCGTCAACGCCTGTGACGATGACCTCGTCACGTCCTGCCTCCTGAAGTGCCTTTGCAGCGCCGATGGCCGGTTCATCCCATGCGGCAAATACGGCTGTGATGGAATCCTTGTCCGGATTTGCCGTTAAGAGATTTGCAACGATGTCCTGCGCGTCGTTGATCGGCTGCTCTGCCGGAACGTGCTGCTCTGTGATCAGCTTGATATCCGGATATTCTTTTATGATGTCATCGAATGCCTCGCAGCGCTTTACAACGCCCGGATGCGGTCTGTGGGTCAGGGCGATCACGGTTCCCTTTCCACCCATCAAATCGTCAAATAAGTACCTCACAATGAGCTCGCCCATCTGGTAGTTGTCGCTTGTCGCGTTGATCTGCATTCCATCGATAAATCCGCTGTCGCATCCGAATACCGGGATGTCCGCGTCAAAAGCGTCCTGAAGCTGGTTTGCTACCTGGTTCGGGTCAGCGCTCACAAGGACGATCCCATCGGTTCCGGAAGAAACAACATCCTCGATCCGGCTTGCAAGCTCCGCAAAATCGTTTGCGGTATCGATCACGAATACTTCCGCGCCCTCAGCTTCCAGATCTTCCTTAATATAGCCTGCCATCTGGTTTGTCGTGACAGATGTGAGATACGGAGTCATAACGGAGATCTTCTTTCCGGCAAGTGCACCGCCTTCCGTCTTTTCTTCCGTTGCTGTCGAACCGGCTGTTGTTGTCTCCGCTGCGGTCGTTGTTGTCTCTGTCACTGCCGTCTTCTCATCCGCCTCTGTGGAGCATCCGGTAAGCAGGATTCCTGCAAGAGCTGCGGCTGCAGCAAGGCTCATGATGGTTTTCATTTTTCTCATAATCATTTCCTCCTCGTTTTTGTCGACTGCCTCTTGCCGGGAATCAGTAAGGGGTAAAGCAGCACGTTGAAAATAAGTAAAAACGAATGTGCCTTGGCACATTCTCGCGCCTCGCGCGGTCGCTTGCGACAATCTACATCTTCGCGCGAGTGCGCATCTTTGGCACGTTAGTGCCTTTTTATGTAACAGGAAATTCCGAGGAATTCCCTGTTACATAAAAAAGGCTGTCGTCCACAAAAGGGACCGACAGCCGGCGTTACCACCCAAATTAGCTCCCGCACTTTACGGGAACTCTCCTCTGATATCCGTTAACGCCGGATCTACGCTGTACTTAGCAATGTAGTCATTCACTGCGGCAATCTGTTTTCACTGCCGTTTTCCACATCTCTCGCACAAAGCTCCGAGGCCGGTTCAACAACGCGCACATGGAAGCTCTCACCGTCTGCTTCCTCTCTGGGATGCCGCCATTCATCTACTTTCCCTCTTCAATGCCTGTCTGATATGCATATATGATGGATTTTAATGGATTTTTCCATGTTTGTCAAGACTCCGGGACGGATTTTGCAGGCCGGCATCACCATCCCGGAGTCTCACACTTTCTGTGTCCATTCTAAACACACGATCTTTAAAATATCAGCTTGATCAACAGCCATCCCGCCGCGATGCATAACAGCACCAATGCAAATGCCGTGGAAATTACGAATACGATTGCTCCGACAGCGATGGATAAGATAAATCCAAACAAACTCAGCACCGCGCCGAGAAGTTTTCCACATACGCCAAGCACAAGACCAACGCACTTAAAGATCACGACAAGAAATACGATCGCAAATAAAATTGACATGATTTCGCCTCCAGTCAAACAAAATCTCGAGGATTTCTTCGGCTTATTATATTCCCACTGTCAACATTTGTAAATATAAATCAGCTCCCAATCGCTAAATACCTGATCTGGTGTTACAGTTCATGCTTACATGAACTGTAACCGATTTTGCCGATGCTTCGCATTCCAAATCGGCAAAATCCGCTGCCATAACTGTATTGTACGGGATTTTCAGTTCAGAAAATCCCTATCCATACACGGTAATGAGCCGCCCAGTTCCGTCCTTCTGGTAAACACGGTGGGAGATCGAGATAACAGTACGTCCTTCCGACGCGCTCTTTAATGCCCGGAGCACCACCTCCTCCGTCTCCGCGTCAAGGTTCGCCGTGATCTCATCGAGAAGCAGGATCCCAGGTTTTCCGGCAACGGCTCTCGCGATGGATAAGAGCTGCCACTGACCCTGGGAGAATATCTCCGGTTTACATAATGTGTCATAGCCATCATCCAGGCTCACGATCGTCCCATGGAGTCCCACGAGCTTCGCGGCCGCCTGCACCGCCTCGTCCCCGATCGCCGGGTCAAACAGTGTGATCTGGTCGCGGACCGTGCCCGGAACCATATGAAAGGACTGTTCCACATAGCCGAACTTCTTTCTTTTCTCCTTGTCAGAGAGCCGATATGCCGCCTCGCCCTCAATCAGAGCCTCACCGGAATTCGGGCGATAGAGTCCTAAAAGCAGCTTAAAGATCGTACTCTTTCCGGCGCCGGTACGTCCCGTCAGCGTTACCTGCTCGCCCGGATAGATTGCGAAATTCATGTCATTTAAAACGATGTGGTCGTCGTAGCCGAAGGTGACATCTTTAAACTCCACGCATGGTTCTGTATTTTCGAAAATTCCGCTATCATTTACCTTGGCCGCGTCTAAATCTATACTCGCCGCACTGGTGTCCCCGGAACTATTCTCCGCTCTCCCCTGCGCATTCTCTAATTCCTGTACAGCGCCATTCTTTCCAACTGTATGTCTGGAATCCACAAGTGCTCTCTCTTCTACCATCTCCCTCTCCGGCTTCGCCAGAAACTCGTTGATCCGGTAAACACCCGCAACCGCCGACTGGATCGTCTGGATCTCCATGCCGAGATTCTCGATCGGCGAGAATACCTGGGAAATATAGTTGATGACTGCGACAGATTTTCCCACGGACATGCCGAACAATGCCAGGATCTTCGCGTTTCCGGATGCCGCAAGCAGCATGACGATCGCCACCGCCACCGCATTCAGGAACAGGATCAACGGCGAGTAAACAGCGTCGTAAAAGTTCGTCTTCTCGACCGCCGAATAGCTCTCCCCGATATAGTCATCATACCTTTTCTCCATATACGTCTCTTTTCCAAGTGTATGAATCGTTCTGATACACCGGATTGTCTCCGGAACATGATTTGTGACACGGCTCATTGCCGCGCGATTCTCTAACTGCGCCGTCAGCATCTGCTTCTGGACGATTCTCGTGAACGCAAAGATCACCGGAATCAATACAACAAGAAGCAGCGCAAGTCCCCGGTTCTGGAACCAGATCACCGCAAAGATACTGATGACTCTGCAGGCATCCGCGAACATGCTGATGATTCCGGAGGTAAACAATGCCTCCACGGTATCTACATCGCCCACAAACCTGGATACCACAGCACCCGGCTCTTCCTTATTTAATGTGTCAGTGCTCAGCCGGACAAGCTTCTTCGAAAGCTCGCTTCGGAACGCATGGGTCATCTTCTGTCCAAACACAGTCAGGAAACTTTCTCTCAAGGACTCCAGCGCCCCCGACAAAAAGATCAGCAGAAAATACTCTGCTGCCATGGAAAATCCCGGGAAATTTCCGCCGGCGATCCGGTCAATGATCTTTCCGAGAACGAGAGGCGGAAGCAGGGAAATGACAACGGCACCTGTCACCGTCAGAATGATTCCGATGGAAAGCCATTTTTCCCGCACGACGGTATTTCCGATAATCGATGCCGCGCTGATACGTCTATTTGCAGTCATGATTTCCATCTCCTCTCCCCAGAATTTTCATGCGGTCTCCCTGATGGATTCCCGCGATTTCCGCTTCTTTTCGTTGTCTATTCAATATCCTCATATTTCTGTGCGCCGTCAGGATGATCCTTTTTCTCACTTGACAGAATGTTTTCATCTTTCTCCGAAATCTGCGCCCTGTAAAGCTCCGCGTACTGCGGATTTTCCGCCATCAACCTCTCATGGCTGCTGCATGTTCCCATCTTCTGGTCCATCCAGATCACCTGGTCGAACTCCGGGAACAGGTATAGTCTGTGGGAGATCAGGAACACGATCCTGTCTTTCGAGAGCTCCTTCACATGCTCAAATACCTGTTTTTCTGTATTTCTGTCAAGCGCCGAGAACGGATCATCCAGAACCAGCACCGGCTTTCCATGGCAGAGTGTTCTCGCCAACGCAAGACGCGCCGCCTGCCCTCCCGAGAGACGGACGCCACTGTTTCCCACAACGGTCTTCTCCTTCTCCTCCATCTCCCGGACCTCCTCGTCGAAACATACAGCCCTAAGCCATGGCCAGACGTTGTCATCATCCCCCAAGAGCACGTTGTTTTCCACGCTGTCTCCCAGAAGCTCCGGATCATGTCCAAGATACCCGATGATCCGGCTCCGCTCATTTTCCGTGTAGGAGGAAAGTTCCCTGCCGCCGTAAGTCAGATGACCCTCATACGGATATTCGCAGAGAAAACTCTTTCCCAGTGTAGATTTTCCGCACGCCACCGGCCCCGTGATGCCGACGATCTGACCTGGTTTCGCGGTGAAGGAAATCTCCTTAAAGATCGGGTCACTGCCCGGATAGGCGAAAGTGAGATGATCAGCTACGGCTACGTTTTCTTTGACGCTGTTCTTTTCTGACTGCTGCCCGGATTTATGCACCGCACTGCCTCCCGGTCCATTCTTCATATCCTTGTCGGAGTTTTCAGCATTGTAGTTTTCATTCTGCGCCGCGATCTCATCTTTCTCCACAGCCTCAGACGCCCGCTCCATGTACGGATGGATCCTCTTCCAGGAAACCTGCGCCTTGTGGACCGCATTGAAGAGCTTCGCCGCCTTCGAGGACTTATCGGAGAGCTTCGCGTAACATGCCAGGAATGTGGTAAATGCCGCCACATCCCATGACGTCCAGCCCATTCCGAGGATATTTTCTGAACCGAAATACAGGATCATCACAGTTCCCGCCATAGCGATCACCTTGTAGACCGGCGGCAAAGCCGCGTTCCAGATATTCGCCTTCACAGCTGCTTGTTCATACTCTTTTAAGTGGACTTCGTAGTTCTCCCCGCGCTCCTTCTCACATCCGAAAACACGGTATGTAATGGCGTTGGTGATCCGATCCAGGGTCACCGCGTTGAGCTTTCCGGTCTGCTTCTTGTAAGCTGCTCCCGTTGTCTGGACGATCCGTTTCATCTTCTCTGCTATAATATAGGAAAAAGGAGGAAAGATCATGGAACAGAGCGCCAGTCTCCAGTCGTAATAGAGCAGCATGCACACATATCCGAAAAGCGCCACACCTGTATCAAAGATCTCCGTGGTAAACTTTCTCATACCTTCCACGCAGTCATCCACGTCGGAGATCGCCTTCGTGATGACATTTCCGGCGCCCTCTTTTTCCAGCTCCACACGGGATTTATGTATCAGTGTCCGGTACAGGATCCGCTTCATCCGCCGGTTTACATTGTTGGCGAACCGGCGCACATAGAACCGCTTGATATATCTCGCCAGCTGCACCGTTCCGATCACGATCACATAGGCGGGCGCCAGCCGGAGCATCGCCGGAAAACGCTCCGTCCCTGTCAGGATCTGCATCAGGCAGCCCGCCATCTTTCCCTCAAACCATGGCCCCGCCATGAGGCCCAGGTTATAGATCAATCCCGACACTGTGATCAACGCCAGAACCTTCCATTCTGCCCGGAAATACATCATGATCTTATCTGGGCGAAAATTTTTCTTTTCCATTGCTGTTCTTTCCTGAAGTCTTATAAACTTTTCCGAGTTACCGATTTCTCTCTGAAGCAGCTTCTTCCGGAGTGTCTGTTTTTATTTTTGCTGCAATTTCTTCAAAAATATCTTTTTTCCGCACCAGAGCCAGAATTTCTCGTTCTCTTTATTATCACCGCCGCTTTCAAGATCCTAGCTCCAAACAGTTCTTTTTTTTACATCTTTTTTTCATCTGCACCTCTATATTCTCT
>ENA-UEPJ01003827-UEPJ01003827.1-human-gut-metagenome-genome-assembly--contig:-NODE-3827-length-12852-cov-5.325245_pt1 | contig 12852 bp, 10 predicted proteins | sample MGYA00242890_ERZ507896 | MGnify/ENA primary metagenome ERZ507896 (study PRJEB26167, sample SAMN06115508) | human gut metagenome | host: Homo sapiens | place: China:Qinghai | collected 2015-08-20... | reverse complement strand
CATAAAACAACAGCATATTTTTTGAATGAATCAAGTTTTTAAGAATGATTCGTCCTTATATTTCCAAAGAAATCCTTCCATTAATTCCGATTTGCCAAGCAAACAGTAGCCCCTACTTCTTCACCACATTCAATTTCGTAATCTCCATATCCTGCGGGCCAGTCAGAGAACAACCCTTTTCCTTGGCGTACTGAATGTAATTGACGATATCCGAGGTGATTCGTTCGCCGGGGGCGAGAATCGGGATTCCCGGCGGATAGCACATGACAAACTCACTGCAAATTTCACCTACGCTCTGTTCCAGCGGCACCGCCTTTTTGTCCGCATAAAACGCCTGCTGCGGGGGGAGTGCCACGTCTGGAGCCAGATATTCGCTTTGCAGCATGCCGGTGGGGTCACCGCCGTACAGCCGCTTGATCTCCGACAGCGCAGAGATCAGCCGTTCGATCTCCAACGCCCGATCTCCGGCCGTGACAATGGCAAGGATATTGCCGATGTCGCCGAACTCGATCTGAATGCCGTATTCGTCCCGGAGCAAGTCGTACACCTCAATGCCGGCCAGACCGGTGTTTCTGGTGTGAATGGAGAGTTTTGTCCGGTCAAACGCATAGAACGAATTGCCGTTGCACAGCTCGTCTCCGTAGACATAATACCCGCCGATGCGGTTGATTTCCTCCCGTGCATAGTCCACATACTGCACCGCTTTTCGGTACATCTCCCGGCCATTCAGTGCCAGATTCCGCCGGGCAATATCCAGTGATACCATAAGCAGGTAGGAAGCACTGGTGGTCTGTGTCAGGTTGATGACCTGGCGCACATAGTCTGCATTTACGCTGTCTGCACAGAGCAGCATGGCGCTCTGTGTCAGAGAACCGCCGGTCTTGTGAATGCTGACAGAAGCCATGTCTGCACCGGCAGCCATAGCAGAACAAGGGAGATTCTCCCCGAAATAGAAATGTGTGCCATGTGCTTCGTCTGCCAGCAGCAGCATGCCGTGTTCGTGGGCAAGCTTTGCAATACGGCGGATATCCGGACAAACGCCATAGTAGGTCGGGTTGTTGACCAGAACCGCCTTGGCATCCGGATTTTCCAGAATGGCACGCTCCACAGCCTCCACGGACATGCCCAGCGGAATGCCCAGATCCTTGTTTTCGTCCGGATCGACATAGACGGGAATGGCACCATTGACAACCAGCGCATTGATGGCGCTGCGGTGCACATTGCGGGGCATGATGAGCTTTTCTCCCGCCTTGCAGACTGACATGATCATCGCCTGGGAAGCGCCGGTTGCGCCGTTGATGATGAAAAAGGCGTTGGCAGCGCCGAAAGCCTCCGCTGCGAGCATCTGGGCATCCCGAAGCACCGATACCGGATGACAGAGATTGTCCAGGTTTTTCATGGAGTTCACATCGATCTGTACACAACGGTCTCCCAGAAAATCGGCGAGTTCCTGATTGCCTCTTCCGCCCTTGTGTCCGGGAACGTCAAAGCGTACCACACGATTCAGCAGATGTTCTTTCAGCGCATCCATCAAAGGTGCATCCTGCTGTGTCCATTTCATAATCGCAAGCCTCCTCAGTAGATATTTCTGCCGCTGAAGATCTCTATCATTTCCCGACGGAGGCGGTTGGTGATATCCAGTCTGACACGGGGATCCAGTTCATAGGCATCGGTTTTAAACAAATAGTTTTGCAGCTCCAGTTCCTTGATGAGCATGCGGGTGTGGAAAATATTGGACTGATAGACATTCACATCCTGTACGTCATACCGCATTAGAATTTCCTCGCTGATAAAATCCTGAATGGAGGTCATATCATGATCCATAAAGCATTTTTTTCCGGAGACATCCCGTGTAAAACCACGGACACGATAGTCAATGGTGATGATGTCCGAGTCAAAGCTGCGGATGAGGTAGTCCAAAGTGCTCAGCGGAGAAATTTCGCCGCAGGTGGAAACGTCGAGATCTACCCGAAAGGTGGTGACTTCGTTGTCCGGATGGCTCTCCGGAAATGTGTGTACAGTGACGTGGCTCTTGTCCAGATGTGCGTGAATGTCACGGCGCTGGAGAAAAGAAGAGCCGTGGTTGCAGGAGGCATCCATATTTTCCGGCGGTACAGAACCCTCGGCGATGAGCACATTCACCGAAGCACCTTGCGGTTCGTAGTCTTGCTTGGAGATATTCAGAACAGTTGCGCCGATCATCTCTGTGACATCGCAGAGAATGTTGGTCAGACGTTCCGAGTTGTACTGCTCATCAATATATCGGATGTAATCCTGTTTTTCCCGCTCTGTCTTTGCATAACATACGTCAAAAATGTTAAAGCTCAGCGTTTTGGTGAGATTGTTAAACCCATATAAAGCCAGCTTTTTTTCCAACCCTATCATCACAGCCTTCCTGAGGTGCTGCCTTTCAAAGCAGTGCCTGAAAAAATAAAATAAAAGTCAAGTAAAAGTCAAGACAACGCTGCGCAAATCCTGTGCGTAACATGCGCCGGCAGATTGCGTGCAAAGCCAACAGGCGGACTTTGTGCAGTGTTCTCTCCGTATCCAATCAGCAGAAAGAACCTGTTCTTTCAAACAGATTCTTTCTGTGTGCAGAAGCCGTTTCTTTGCGAAAAACGAGCACTCATAATCAAACACAATTGTACCACATTTTATAGAAAAATGCAATGGAATTTGCAAAAGTTTTTTGAGAAACTCACAAAACATTTTCTTTCGAAGATTTTGGCGAAATCCATCTGCTTTTTCAGCGCTTGCATTCTCCTGAAAAGTGTGCTATAATAAGTTTGTTCAACAACCGGTGCTGCGCCGGAATATTTTGAGGAGGAATCATTTATGCCGCATATCACCATTAAAATGCTCAAGGGAAGAACTGATGAACAGAAAAAGAAGGCAGCTGATCAGGTTGCTGCTGCGCTGGTAGAGGCAATCGGCTGCAATCCGGATCATATCTCCGTTGCTGTCGAGGACTTTACACCGGTAGAATGGCAGGACGAATTCCGCAAGGAAGTCACAGAGAGCAGCCATATCTACAAGGAACCGAACTACGACCCCAAGGACGTGCTGTAATGGGGCTGATCTTAGCTTCAGCTTCGCCACGGCGGCAGGAATTGCTGCGGCTGATTACGGAGGACTTCACGGTTTTTCCGGCAGCCGTAGAGGAATCCCTGCCGCCTGCGTTGTCTGTACTGGACGCAGCGCAGTATCTCGCCCGAAAAAAAGCGTGCGCCGTGGCGGAACAGTATCCGGAACATGTGGTGCTCGGCTCTGATACCACAGTGGTACTGGGAAACAGGATACTGGGGAAACCGGGCACGCCGGAGCGTGCGGCAGAAATGCTGCGCATGCTCTCCGGAAAAACGCATCAGGTCGTGACCGGCGTAGCATTGGCAAAGGGAACACGTGTAGTGTCGTTTCAGACGGAAACAGAAGTGACGTTCTATCCGCTGACAGAAGCGCAGATTCAGAACTACGTGGCGACGAGAGAACCGCTGGACAAAGCAGGCGGCTATGGCATTCAGGGACGTGGCGCATTGCTGGTGGAAAAAATCAACGGTGACTTTTATAGCGTTGTGGGACTTCCTGTAGCAGCAGTTTCCCGTGCGCTGCATGCATTTTCTGGCGCAGAATCACAGAAAGGAATCTGAATATTCGATGAATAAAAAAGAACTCTCCGAGATTCGCAAGAACTTCTCGGAAACCAGCGATCTCTTTGTCCTAAATCATGTAGTAACGGCATTTGTAGACATGGACAAGAACATCCGCTGTCAGAGCATCCGCCCGTACCACAGCATTCCCTCCGAGTAAAATGAGTGCCTAATGGCAACGCTGAAGCGGGTGCTCTCCGGTACTCTGGGAAAGGGTTTGCTGGAATATGAATTTCCGAACGAGGCATACGAAGAGGGCGGAAGTCAGGCGATTCTGTACGAGGCATTGAACACCAAGCTAACAGACGAGAATGCCGTTTCCGTTTTGCTGGAACAGATTGTGCACAACATGGATTACGTTTCCAACTATGCGATTCTGCTGGGACATTGTACTTATACGGTATTCCGGAAGTCCAAGAGCGATGAAATCGACCCCTATCAGAGCGAGGAATATCATTTCCTGATCGCTGCAATCTGCCCCGTGGAGGTGCGGGTTGACGGCTTGATCTATAACGAGGACGACAACGCCATTGAAAAGAAGAACATCTACGATAGGATCGTTGCGGAAATTCCGACAGATGGATTCCTGTACCCGACATTTACAGGAAGAGGGCCAGATGTCAACCATGTGCTGTATTCCGCCCACAAGCCGAAAGAAGTAAACGTCAGCATCGTGGAAAATGTGTTGGGATGTACGTTTACCAGAACGGCACAGGAACAGAAGGAGACGTTCCAGAACCTCCTGCAAGAATATGTGGCAGATGAACTGAACTACTCTGTGATTACCAGTGTGAACGACAAGCTGCGGGATATTGCAGCGGAGTACGCCAACGATCCGGATATCCCTGTGATTGATGACATTCACGTGCGGGATGTTCTGCTGGACTCCGGCGTCAGCCACGAATGTGCCGAGGCAGTGCAGAAAGCATATCGGGAGGAAACCAAGGATAGTCCCATTGCCGTCAGCAATCTTGTGGAAAACAAGACGACGATCAGTCTGGACGGTGTCACTGTTTCCATTGGCAAGGATGCCACTGGAAAAGTGCGGACACAGCTGGTTAATGGCAGACGCTATCTGCTGATTGATCTGGATGATCCGGCAGTGCAGATCAATGGCTTGACCGCACGGATCACCGATGCACCTGTCGAAGAAGAACCGGCGCTTGCAGCAGAAGAAGCGGAGGAATCCGCAGAGGAAACCGAGGCGTAGAGAGGATATATGGCATGAGATGTTTTACAGAGGAATGGTATCAGGTTGCGCAGTTCATGGATTTCTACGAGAATCTGGAGGAGTCTGAGCAGGCTGCCGTTTTTTCAGAAGCGTATTTTCAGGAATTGTACGCCTCACGGGAAGCGGATATGCTGGAGATGCAAAAGCTTCTGCCGGGGATGGTCTTCGAGGAAATGTGCGGCATTTCGGAAGAGATGTTTTCGGAATTAGAGGATGCAGCCACGCAGTATCAGCAGGCAAAAGAAGCGTTTGAGCGCATGAAAAAGAATCGTGGCCCTTTTGACGAGGTGAAGGAAAAAGAAAACTTTGCAGCGTTCTTTCAGGGGCAAATCCGGACACTTCAGGAAAATCTGCCGCCGGAAATTTTAAACGAGGTGGCGGACATTCGTGTGCTTGCACTTGGAGCAGCAACGGCTCCTGTGATCGAAGAGATCACCATGTTTTGCGAGGCTTGTCGGGACGCTGTCTATGAAATTGAAGAAAATTACAGCAAGTACTGGGACAAGTTCCTGAAAACGCATCCGAATTCTTTTGTGCAGGATTTCTCGCTTCAGGACAGCGTGATTTTAAATCTGGAGCAGGCGGAAGATCAGATCGTGCTTCATATGGACTGCGCACTGAGTACGACCAAGTGCAGTGCCATTCATCTGCACCATGCGAAACTTGGGACTTGTGAGGAGCTGCCGGAGCGTGCGCAGTGGCTGATGGACGAACTGTATGAGGAAAATGGCATCTATGAGCTGCACATTCTCATGGCACAGCATGAGGATGAGAGCGCACTGCGGGAATTGACCATTCAGGCAGAGCAGATTCAGCTGGTTTGACTTGCTGTGTTGAAAACGATACAAAAAAGCGCATCGCTGCGAAATGACAGCGGTGCGCTTTGCTTTGTAATGATATCGATTATAACATGGGATTGTCCTTGGAGAGAATCCCATCGTTTTGCAGTGCTTCGCTTGCCAAATAGAGCGAACCGCAGATGACGACCATTCCGCCATCCTGAACCGCCATGGCAGAAGCCTCCCGCAATGCCGTTTCAAAATCGGGTGCAGCCTTTGCATCGGCGTATCCCTCAAAGCAGGCAGCCAGCGCTTCCGCCGGAACCGCAGACGGCAGGAAATCATCCACACAGAAAACCGTGTCCAGCGTTTCCCGTAAAATATTGCAGGCAGTGTGATAGTCCTTGGTGGTGATCATACCGCAAATGCCGTGAATCGGATGCTTTCCGGTGTGCTTCAGCAGATCGCACAGTGCGGAAACGCCCGCCTGATTGTGTCCGCCGTCCAACAGGATCAGCGGTTCCCGCTGTAAGATTTGCGTTCGTGCCGGAACCTGTACCTTTCCGAATGCCTGCTGGATCTGAGCAGCGGAGATAAGAAAACCGTGCATGCCCAGAAACCGGATCACTTCGATTGCTGTCAATGCATTGTAAACCTGATGCCGTCCCGGCATGTGCAGTGTGTATGCGAAATTGCGGTACTGGAATGTGGTGGATTCCAGTGTTTCGGAGAGAATCTGACAGTCGGTCATCGCCGGAATGGTCAGCGGTGCACGTTTTTGCAGAGCAGTTTCCTGCACCAGACAGGTAACATCCATAGGATTGTCCGACGAGAGCACCACAGGGCATCCGGGCTTGATGATGCCGGCTTTTTGTGCAGCAATTTTGGACAGCGTGTCGCCCAGAATCGCCATGTGGTCAAAGGAAATGGAGGTGATGGCGCATACCAATGGGTTGCGGATGATGTTGGTTGCATCCAGCAGACCGCCAATGCCTGTTTCCAAAATCACGAGGTCACACTTTTCCTCCACAAACCACAGCAGCGCGATAGCAAACGTAATCTCAAACTGAGAACAATCCGCAGATACGGCGCACGCTTTTACCTGTTCGCAAAAACGGCAGAGCGCATCCATGGGAATGTCGTTTCCGTCGATTTGAATGCGATCGGTGTAGTGCCGGATAAAAGGAGAGGTAAGTGTTCCGGTTCGGAATCCGGCAGCAGTTGCTGCGGCTGCGCAGAATGCGACAACCGACCCTTTCCCGTTGGTTCCGGCAATGTGAACTGCCCGAATCGAATCCTGCGGATTCCCCAGCTCTTCCAGCAATGCACGGATTCTGGATAAATCGTGCACCGGCTTTCCGCCTTTCTGAAAACTTTGGATATAGTGCATGGTTTCAGACGCTGTCATCAAATTCACCCCATTTCAATGAAAAATCTGCTTTTAGGCAACACCGCACAAAGCCCGCCTGACGGCTTTGCACAGTATTGCTTTTAAATTACTGCAATGCAGCCAAAGACTGGCTGATCTTGTCCATCTTTTCCTGTGCCTTTGCCAGCTTTTCCTTTTCTGCTTCCACCAGCTTTTCCGGTGCTTTGGCAAGGAATCCAGGGTTAGACAGCTTTTTGGACAGGAAGTCCAGATCTTTCTGTACCTTTTCCTGTTCCTTTTTCAGCCGTGCCAGTTCCTTGTCCTTGTCAATGAGTTCATCCATAGGGATAAAGATGCGGACGCTGTCGGTAACTGCGGTTGCTGCATCCGGCATATCGAACTTCTCGCCGACCTCTACCGCAGAAGCAGACGCCAGCTTCTCAAAGAATACCGCAGTGCTCCGGTACAGTTCCGGTTCGGTCGTTTCAATGCAGACACGTGCTTTCTTGGACGGCGGTACCTGCATTTCAGTACGGCGGTTGCGGATGGCACGAATGGCATCGATGACCTTTTCAAACTGTGCAGCATCGGCAAAATCATACTTGGTATCATAAACCGGATAGGACTCCGCGATAATCATGGATTCGCCGTCAGTCAGCACCTGCCAGATCTCCTCGGTGATATACGGCATGAACGGGTGCAGCAGCTTCAGCATGCCACGCATTACCCATACCAGAACAGCCTGTGCCTTTTCCATGGTTGCACCGCCGGCCTGAATGCGGGGCTTGGTCAGCTCAATGTACCAGTCACAGTAAACGTCCCAGATAAAGTCGTAGATCTTGGCGCTTGCTACGCCGATCTCGAACTTGTCCAGATTTTCGCCAACTTCCTTGGCAACGGCATTGAACTTGGACACGATCCAGCGATCCTCCAGTTCCAGTTTCTCCGGCAGTCCGCTGTACTGGAAATCGTCCGGCAGATTCATCATAATGAAACGGGACGCATTCCACAGCTTGTTGGCAAAATTGCGGGCAGCCTTGACCTTATCATCACTGTAACGCATATCGTTTCCGGGAGCGTTACCGGTCGCCAGCATAAACCGCAGGGCATCAGCACCGTATTCGTCAATGACCTTCAGCGGGTCGATACCGTTGCCCAGCGACTTGGACATCTTTCTGCCCTGCTCGTCGCGAACCAGACCGTGGATCAGAACAGTATCGAAAGGCACTTCGCCCATGTTCTTCAGACCAGAGAACATCATGCGGACTACCCAGAAGAAGATGATGTCATAACCGGTGACCAGTGTATTGGTGGGATAGAAGTATTTCAGTTCCTCGGTGTTGTCCGGCCAGCCCAGTGTGGAGAATGGCCACAGCGCAGAGCTGAACCAGGTGTCCAGGGTATCCGGATCCTGACGCATGGGCTTGCCGCACTTCGGGCAGACTGCGCTGTTTTCCTTGGTGACTGTCATTTCGTTGCAGTCGTCGCAGTAGAACGCCGGAATCTGGTGACCCCACCACAGCTGACGGGAAATACACCAGTCCTTGATATTTTCCAGCCAGTGGAAATAAATCTTGTTGAACCGTTCCGGAACGAACTTGGTCTTGCCGCTCTTTACGGCATCAATTGCCGGCTGTGCCAGCGGTTTCATCTTGACAAACCACTGCTTGGAAACTCTCGGCTCGACGGTCGTACCGCAGCGGTAGCAGGTGCCAACATTGTGACTGTAATCCTCGATTTCTACCAGTGCGCCCTCAGCCTTCAGATCTTCCACGATTGCCTTTCTTGCCTCGTAGCGATCCATGCCCGCATACTTCGGGTATGCATCCACGATCTTTGCATCGTCCGTCATGACATTGATGACTTCCAGATTATGGCGCAGACCGACTTCAAAGTCGTTCGGGTCGTGTGCCGGTGTGATCTTTACCACGCCGGTTCCGAAATCCATTTCAACATAGTCGTCTGCCACAATGGGAATCTCTCGGTGTACCAGCGGCAGGATCAGAGTCTTGCCCACCAGATTCTTGTACCGCTCATCGTTGGGATTGACTGCTACCGCAGTGTCGCCCAGCAGGGTTTCCGGACGGGTAGTTGCCAGTTCCAGATAGCCGCTGCCATCCTTGAGCGGATAGCGCAGATGCCAGAAATGGCCGGCCTGATCTTCGTACTCTACTTCTGCATCAGAGATGGAGGTCAGGCATTTCGGGCACCAGTTGATGATACGCTTGCCACGGTAGATCAGTCCCTCCTGATAGTACTTGATGAAAACTTCCTTGACAGCCTTGCTGCATCCCTCGTCCATGGTGAAGCGCTCTCTCGTCCAGTCGCAGGAGGAGCCAAGCTTTTTCAGCTGCTCGACGATTCTGCCGCCGTACTGCTTTTTCCATGCCCATGCACGTTCCAGAAATGCTTCTCTGCCGATGTCCTCTTTCTTGATGCCCTCTTTGCGCATTGCCTCTACGATCTTGGCTTCGGTTGCGATGGAGGCGTGGTCGGTACCCGGCAGCCACAGAGCGCTGTAGCCGGACATGCGCTTCCAGCGAATGAGGATATCCTGCAAGGTCTCATCCAGTGCGTGACCCATGTGCAGCTGTCCGGTGATGTTTGGCGGGGGAATTACGATGGTGTACGGCTCTTTCTCGCTGTCCACGTGGGGAGTAAAGCTGCCGCTGTCGTTCCACATCTGATAGATGCGGTCTTCGAACTCCTTCGGCTGGTATGATTTTGCCAGTTCTTGTTTCATGTGCTTGAATTCCTTTCCTATGCATATCGTTTGGATTGCCGCAATAAAAAACACCCCGGCAATCGCAGAAGTCCTGTCCATGCACACTTTGCGCATCTTCACAACTTCCAATGGATTGCTCAGGGCGAACCAAATAGTCCGTGTTACCACCTGAATTCGGTGCTCTGGCTGGATAAAATCAACGCCTGCTGAAACACCGCACTCATTGCTGCACGATAACGGGTGCATCCGGCATCGACTACTCACTTTCATTCCGAAAGCTTCCCCAATGCTGCTCCAGAGCTACCTTCCTCCACCTCGCTCAAAAACTCGCACCGACCGTTTTCTCTCTGTATCGCTGATGTATGGAGTACTCTTCTCTTTCTTTGCATTTGTTCTATTTTTCATTATACCGAATTTTTTTCCGCTTGTCAAGAAAAAATTCGAGAAGATGCGTTCTAATACGAAATGTGCATGGGATGAAAACCGGAGACAGCTTTCAAAGATGTTTAAAATTTCTAGAAAACAGTTGACTTTTTTGTGAAATCATGCTATAATGAAACTGCGATTTTAAGAACCGATGCTTGCAGAAAAAGAAATATCGCCGGAAATCCGGCTTTTCTGGCTGCATTGGTTCGAAAGTGAAGGAATATGATTGTTTATGAAATTTTTGGAAAAAATGCTTTCTGCAGCACTTGCTGTTGCAATGGGAACAGGATGCATGGGATTTTCTGCATTTGCAGCAGATGACACAGCAACAGAGGCCACGCCAATTGCATGGATCTGCATTCAGGCAGGCAGCGATACACAGTGGCATCCGGTAGGCGCTGATAATCGTGATGAAGAAACCGAGAATGCAATCGGTTCCGCAGTAGAGCTCACTGGCGATGACAAATACACCGCATCTGTTACCATGGCAAATGGTTCCTCCACTGTGGAACTGCTGTTCCTGGAAACAACACTGAACGCTTGTGACTATGCACCGGAGGGAACGGATGACCCCATTGCAAACGGCAGAATCAAGATGACCATTGAGTCGATTGAGGTAGTACATGCTTCCGGCGACACCACGAAGCTGGACTACATTGGACCGAGCACAGGCGCATTCCGCACCTCTAACGATGGTTCTTCTAACGATGGTTCTTCCATTCGCTACAACATCTGGAACACCCAGACTTCTCCGAAGGTTCGGGATATCCAGAGTGAATCCAAGAGCAGCTTCGAACCGGAAGGCGGACTGGCTGGTGGTGATACCATCAATATCGTGTTTACGATCACTGGCATGGATGCACCGGAAGTCAGCAAGGGTGACGTGGACGGCGACGGTGATATCACCATCGATGACGCTTTCAAGGTACTGCAGGAGTACTCCTATATTGCAGCAGGCCGTGGCGCATCTTTCACAGATGAAGAAAAGGGCGCAGCTGACGTAGATGGCGACGGTGATGTAACCCTGGACGATGCATTTGCAATCCTGTCCTACTACTCCGCAAAGGCAGCCGGCAAGGATGTCAATCCGTATGACTTCTTCGGAAAGTAAGAACGCTTTTTTGACAGCAAATAATTTGTGACAAAATACAGAAATGGCTCTCTGGCAGAATCGCGCAGGGAGCCATTTTATATATGCGTATATGGAAATGCTCAGGTAAAGTTTGTTTCAATGATGCGGGGTGATTCCGGCGGTGTGTACCGCCAGCAGTCGAGGTGTGTGGAAGATACGTAATAGCGAGGTGGTTCCGGCGGTTCACTGTTGTCAAAGACATCGATTAGAATCAGTTTGATTTTCAGCTTTTCCGGCAGAATGGATTTGATGTATACGCTGGCGTGCTGCCCCTGATGAGCGCCTTCGAACGGCTCCGCCAGTCCGGAGAGATTCGGGGTCAATTCCACAAACACCCCATACGGCTCAACCGAGCGAATGATGCCGGCAACCGTCTGTCCTGCGGAAAACAGCGCTGCATTTTCCGTCCATGTTCCCAGCAGCTCCCGATGTGTCAGGTGCAGCCGGCGAGGTTCTGTCTGCCGAATCATCACACGAATGGACTGCCCGACTGCAAAGCGATCTCTGGGGTGAGAGATGCGGGAAACCGAGATCATGTCAATGGGCAGAAGTGAGGGGATTCCGCAGCCGATGTCCACGAATGCGCCGAACCGCTCCAGATGTGTTACCACTGCCGGAATGATATCTCCTGCACGCAGCTGGGAGAGATAGTTTTCCCAGCACGCCTCCTGTACTGCACGGCGGGATAGTACCGCATAGGGTTCGCCATTGTCGTCCGTTTCGATGCGGAGAATTCGAAAGGCAACGGGTTTTCCGGCACGTGCAATCAGCGCAATATCCCGTGTCGTTCCCTCCGAGATTCCGATTGCGCCTTCTTCCCGCGGAATCCATCCCCGCATACACGGGAGCTGCAGCATGAGATTGTGTGCATTGTCACAGAGCGTTGTCCGTGCTTCTAAAATCGTTCCGTCCCGCATGGCACGTTCCATGGCGGAAACGCTGCTGAGCGCAGCACGGTTTTCTGCGGTATACAAGAGAGCGCCTTCCGGCAAATATTTGATCATTTTTGACCTCCTGACAAATCAATCGAATCCAGAAAATTTAGGTGGATGCAAAGCGCATGTAACTTGCTTTCAGTGTATGTGTATGCTACCGAAGTTATGACGTGCACTTCCAAAAACAAGAATTGGACATCACAAATTCTCGGAGCATTCACAGAAACAGAGGCTTCGTTTTTGCGACAATTTTGACGTTCTCGAAAACGTCTGAAATTTTTATGGAACTTCACCGGATTTGTACCGTGTCTTTTATTGCTTTTGTACAAATACAAAAAATATCCCTCGAAAATATTGCCTTATGCAAAAAAATGGGGTATAATAGAATGTACTCATGATTTATTTGAGAGCACGTAAGATGGAAAGGATGGAATGGCACATGGATGTTCGTCCGGGAGATATTCTGACTATGAAAAAGCCGCACCCGTGCGGATGCAATACCATGCATGTCATCCGATCTGGAATGGACTTTAAGCTGCAGTGTACCAAGTGTGGCAGAGAGTTCATGGTGCCACGAAATAAAATAGAACGATACATCAAAAAGATTC
>ENA-UEPJ01003814-UEPJ01003814.1-human-gut-metagenome-genome-assembly--contig:-NODE-3814-length-12885-cov-5.595253_pt1 | contig 12885 bp, 10 predicted proteins | sample MGYA00242890_ERZ507896 | MGnify/ENA primary metagenome ERZ507896 (study PRJEB26167, sample SAMN06115508) | human gut metagenome | host: Homo sapiens | place: China:Qinghai | collected 2015-08-20... | reverse complement strand
CCGCTTTAACCTCTTCCGGAAGGTTTAAGTGCTCGATAATGTGAGAGATGCCCGCCATGCTGGCGTGATGGTGGTGGGTGTGACCATGATCGTGGGTATGGTCATGTCCGCAATCATGATCGTGGTCATGGGTGTGGGTGTGCTCGTGAATGGTCTGCTCTGCTGCTAATTCTGCCAGTTCATGGGAATGGTGATGTGCTTCATGGCTATGGTCATGATGGTCACCTTCATGGTCGTGGTGATGATCATGGGTATGATGACTGTCTTCATGGTCATGAGTATGATGGTGATCTTCATCATGATCGTGATGATGCTCATGCCCCTGCAGGTCGACGTCTACACTCTCCTCCTCTTCCCCGTGGATCGTCACTTTCATATGCGTCCCGGTAATCCCGCACTTTACTGACGGTTCTGCCTCAACAGAAAGCCCCGGCAGGCCCATTTCGTTTATCATCTTCAAAAATCTCTCTTTATCCGGGCAGATTTCGTAGAGAGATGCCATCAGCATATCTCCGGCAGCGCCCATTCCACAGTCAAAATATAATGTCTTCATATCATTTCCACCTCATTTAAAAATTACGCAAATTATTTTCTTGCATTTCACCCGCTGCTGGCATCTTCCTCCAGATGCACAACAGATCGGACTGATTTTCGAGTTTTTATCCACGCATATGGTTCATCATGCTCGCCAGATACCCGGCTCCAAAGCCGTTATCGATATTCACAACGCTGACACCGCTGGCGCAGGAATTCAGCATGGAGAGCAGTGCTGACACGCCGCCGAAGGACGCGCCGTATCCGATGCTGGTGGGCACCGCGATCACCGGGCAGTCGGCGAGACCGCCGATGACGCTGGCGAGAGCGCCTTCCATCCCCGCGATGGCGATAATTACACGGGCATCCATAATAGAATCCATGTGGGACAGCAGGCGGTGCAGGCCCGCAACCCCCACATCATAGAGGCGTTCCACCTGGTTTCCAAGTGCCTCTGCCGTAAGTGCCGCTTCCTCCGCAACCGGAATGTCACTGGTTCCGCCCGTCGCAACAACGATGGTTCCGACGCCGTCTTTTTCCGGGAATTTTCCGCAGATTGCTACTTTTGCGTCCTTAAAATATGTGTAGCCGCTTCCTTCCGGGTACTTTCCAGCGAGAAGTTTCTCTGTCTCCCGGCTCTTCTCCTCATCCACGCGGGTGATCAGGATCGTCTCCTGTCCGCTTTTTTTCATCGCTTCTACGATTCCGGCGATCTGCTGCGGCGTTTTCCCCGCTCCGTAGATCACCTCCGCCGCTCCCTGACGCAGCTTCCGGTGGGTATCCAGCTTCGCGAATCCCAGGTCATCGTATCCTGCTGCCGTAAACGGCTCTTTCTTCAGTTCCAGGACAGCGTTATCCACAGACAGCTCGCCTGCCGCCACCTTTTTCAACATTTCGCGTATGTCTTCCATGTATAATAGAATTTCTCCTTTTTCCAAAAAGTTCTGCTGCTCATGTCCGCACCGGCGCAGCCGTCTTCCGCCATCTGAATTTTCGCGCAGATACAGCCGCTGAAAGCTTCCCTGGCTTCCAGGTGCACGGCACACGGCAACAAAAAGCCATGAAAAGAGCAGCCCGTCGTTCTGACCGGCTTTCTGCTCCCTTCATGGCAACTGTTCTCCTCTTAATTTTTATGATGCATGTCTTCCACGACGCGTGAGCACACCGACCCGGCATCTACTCACCAACCGTATTCCGGAGTGTACCGATTCCTTCAATTATGCACTCTACAACGTCCCCGGTCTCAAGGAATTTCGGCGGAACGAATCCCATGCCGACTCCTGCCGGCGTTCCTGTTGCGATGATCGTTCCTGCTTTTAATGTCATTCCCTGTGTGAGTTCACAGATCACTTCCTCGATTCCATGGATAAAGAGCCCTGTATTAGAATTCTGGCGAAGTTCTCCGTTTACCTTAGACTGAATCTTTAACACCGGCGGAAACGCAGTGGAATCCGCAGTCATGATACACGGACCGATCGGTGTAAACCCGTCCAGACTCTTTCCGAAATACCACTGCTTATGCTCTGTCTGAACCTCTCTGGCGCTGACATCATTCATGATCGTATACCCGAAAATATAGTCCTTTACTTCGCCCGGTTTTACGTCCTTCGCATCTTTCTTGATAATAACGGCAAGCTCTGCCTCGTAATCCAGCTGGTTTGTCAGGTTTTTATGTGCCGGAATGATTCCGTCCGGATCATTTGTGCGATTTACGCGCTTGGAGAAATAAATTGCTTTCTCCGGCTTTGAGAATTCCTCCTTCTTGAATCTCGCGGACTCTTTCGCATGATCCATGTAGTTGATTCCCAGGCAGATAATATCCTGATCCGGCTCCGCGATCGGAGATACGACACGGATCTCGTCCACCGGGGCCGCTCCCATAACATCACCCGGGGCTTTCTTTGAAATATAATCCAGCATTTCCATCTCAGACTGTCCCGCCTCGCGGATCAGCTCCTTCATGGACCGATATTCCATTCCTGCAGCAGAAACCGGATAAACCCAGGTTTCATCCTCATTCAATACACCTAAAAAAGATCTTTTGTCTACTTCATATGCCAGTAATTTCATAGCCTCTCCTTATGGGATATGTTTCAATTCAAAAATCCCGTTACCCATTATTATAGTACAAATCAGAAAGTGAGACAAGAATAAATTGACAATTAGAGTGTGCAGATCTGCTGAACAGGCACTGACAATTTACAAATTCCATCTTGTAACCACACGGTATCCCCTTTATAATAAAAGTTGATACAGTCAGACGGCATCTGCCTCTGTATTGTACAGAATTTTCAGTTCGGAAAATTCCAACCTGTGTCCAACAACAAACAGCAAAACTCACGAAAGGGTGTATCTGATTATGGAAAAGATCACAAGCTTCACTGTCAATCATCTGAAACTGATTCCCGGTGTTTACGTTTCCCGAAGGGATGTTGCCGGAGACAGCCATGTTACGACCTTCGATATCCGTATGACCCGTCCGAACTTTGAGCCGGTTATGAACACTGCCGAGGTCCATACGATCGAACATCTCGGCGCAACCTTCTTAAGAAACCACCGTATTTACAAAGATAAAGTGCTCTACTTCGGCCCGATGGGATGTCGCACCGGATTCTATCTGCTTCTCGCTGGCGATTATGAGTCTGCGGACATCATCCCGCTTCTCCAGGAGATGTTCCTCTTCATCCGTGACTACGAGGGCGAAGTTCCAGGTGCCGCTGCCCGCGACTGCGGAAACTACCTCGATATGAACCTCCCGATGGCAAAATATCTTGCCGGAAAGTTCTATGATGAGGTGCTTGAGGATATCCGCGAGGAACAGCTTGTTTATCCGGAATAAGCAACACCGGGCGCAGATTCCGACAAGTGCAGATTCTGGCAAGCACTGATTCCGGCAGACATTGATTCCGACAGGCACTGATTCCGATAAGAAGAAAACAAATATGTGCGATTTTCTTATATCATGCAAAATCCCCATCCTTCAGGCCGATATCTCTATCTTCTGACCTGTGATGGGGATTTTTTTCAACTATTTTCTGCAAAACTCTCAAGAATCACGATCCCGCGCGGCGGTACCGCCAGCATCATCTGGTTTTTCGGAACTTTACCGGTTCCATCCGTTGGAAGGTCGGCCGCATCCGGGTCGCCCGTATTGCAGATCACACGCCACTTTGCTCCCTTCGGGAGATGCGGAAGTCCAAACATATGCGGCTCCCAGTGCATGTTATAGGCTACATAGAAGTTCGCGTCATCACTCCCGTCCGGGCGTTTCGCGTAGGCACCCCAGTAGAGGATCCCGAACTGGCGGCGGAAATTTTCAAACTCCGGCTTCCAGGCGTTTTCCCCGTGGTAGGACACATCCGGTCTTCCGCAGGACTTATAGTCCATGATCCGCGGTTCCCGGTCCATATGGAACATCTTGTGGGCTTTCCGGAAGGCAATGAGACGTTTCACAAAGTCCACCTGATCCTTGTTGGTCTCCAGAAGCTTCCAGTTTAACCAGGAGACCGCATTGTCCTGACAGTAGGCATTGTTGTTTCCGTCCTGACTGTTACCGAACTCGTCGCCCGCCATGAGAAGCGGAACACCCTGACTTAAAAACAGGAGCAGATACGCATTCTTTAAGAGCTGTTTCCTCAGCTCCACGATTTTTTTCTTTCTCGTCGGGCCTTCCGCGCCGCAGTTCCAGGAATAGTTGTAGTCGCTTCCGTCCCGGTTCTCCTCGCCGTTTTTTTCGTTGTGCTTCCGGTCATAGGAGACGGTATCCATCAACGTAAAGCCGTTGGTGTTCGCCATATAATTGATCACGGCATATTCCATCGGATTTCTGCGGTTCCCGAGCTCAAATGCCGATAACATCCCCTCATCGCCCTTTAGGAACCGGCGCATGTCCTCCATGAACTGCATATTGTATTCCGCGAGATTCTTTTCCTCCACCGATACCGCGCCATCTCCCGGAGTCACATAGCCCTGTTTCGGCCGGCGGTTCATGACATCGTTCCAGTTTTCCGCAAAAAGCTTCGTCCGCTTTAAAAACGGGTCTTCCGCTGCCAGAGAAAGATCCGGGAATCCGGTCAGATGGAAACCATCCACATGGTACTCTTCCACCCAGTACCGGAGCACGGAGAGGATCTCCCCCGGAAGCTCTTTTCCTGTGAAGTACATCTCCGGGATACACTCGATCCCGGCCTTATGCAATTCTTTGACTAATGTTTTAAACTCACCTTCCGCCGACATTGTCTCACGGGAGGCATACGCCGTCTTCACCGCGTAGAGATAGGACGGACCATATCCCCAATAATTTACGTATCCTGTCGGCTCCTGTTTCGCGTTATGGAAGCCGCTTCCGGAGGATGACATCATGATCTCGTCGAACTCTGTCACCGGCATCAGCTCCACCGCCGTGATCCCGAGTTCTTTTAAATATGGGATTTTCTCCACGACACCGGCATACGTTCCGCGGGCAGATACCCCGGAGGACGCATGCGCCGTAAATCCCCTGACATGGAGTTTGTAGAGGATCGTTTCTGCATAAGGGGTTTCCGGGTTTACATCATCCTCCCAGTCAAACTCCTCCGACAGTATCCTGCCACGCACCGGTTTTCCGGCACGTTTCCGGTCTGCCCATTTCTCCCGGCCTGTGATGACGCGCGCATTAGGATCTGTCACAATTTTTCCATCTATCATGAAATTATATTCAAATGATGCAAAATCTGTCCGATCCAGCGCCAGCTCCCACACATCTCCCATCCGGTATTTCGGATCAAACGAGATCTCCTCGCACGGCGTTTTTTTTCCCGGTCTGTATAAGAGCAGACAAACCTCCTTCGCACGCCCCTGCACCAGGATCCGAACTCCATCTGCCTCCTGCGTGACACCAAGTGGATACAGGATTCTGTTTCTGTTTCGATATTCTGCCATTCTAAAATCCCCCGTTTTCCCGGACATATTCTATTTACTGATTTCAGCAACGGTTACCTGCGGTCCTGAGTTTCCGATAATCAACATCAGTAAAAATATATTTTTGAACAACTGCCGCTCTGACCTTTTCCTGCTGCCAGGTCTCGCATAACCGGCACAACAAATACACAAGTCCGCTGACAGTTATCATATTACCTGTTCTTCTGCGCTTCGATCTGCTCCGCCAGATCGTTTAAGTAGACCCAACGATCCATCTTTTCTTCGAGCTGCGCTTCCTTCTCTTCTTTTTCTTTCATAAGCTCATTGAGCTTTGTAAAGTTCGTCGCAGAGGCCTCGATCTCCTTCTCAAGGTTCTCTACTGCCTCTTCCAGAGCGGCGATGTCATCTTCGATGGTATCCCACTCTCTCTGCTCTTTGTAGCTGAATTTCAGTTTTTTCTCCCTTGGCTTCGCGTTCCCGCGGGATGCGCTGTCTGTCTCAGCCGCATCATTTCCCTTATCCGCAGACTTCTTCGCTGCCGCCGGATTCTCCGCCGCGCTCTCCGCAAGCTTCGCTTCCCGCTCCGCCTTCGCCGCCTGATAGTCCGTAAATCCGCCCTCGTACTGCTGAAGCTTTCCATCTCCCTCGAAGGCAAAAATCCTGCCGACCACGCGGTCAAGGAAATACCGGTCATGGGATACCGTGATGACGATCCCCTGAAAGCTGTCAAGATAGTCTTCCAGGATCATCAGCGTCTGGATATCAAGGTCATTCGTCGGCTCGTCCAGGATCAGGACATTCGGTGCACTCATGAGAATCTTTAAAAGATAAAGGCGTCTTCTCTCGCCGCCGGACAGCTTCTCGATCACGGTATACTGGACAGACGGCGGGAATAGAAACCGCTCCAGCATCTGGGACGCGCTGATGCTGCCGTCCTTTGTCTTTACATACTCCGCAACATTCTTAATATAGTCGATGACCTTGAGGCTCGTGTCCATGTCCTCATTCTCCTGGGAGAAATAGCCGAGCTTTACGGTCTGTCCGATCTCAATTGTTCCGGAATCCGGTTTGACCCAGCCGGCGATCATCTTCATCAACGTCGATTTTCCGCTTCCGTTGGGACCAATATAGCCGATGCGGTCATCCTTTAAGAAAAAGTAGGTGTAATCCTTTACAAGGACCTTGTCCCCGTAGGATTTGCAGAGATCCGAGATCTCGATGGTGGTACGGCCGAGACGGCTGGAGATGGACTCCATCTCGACTTTTCCGTCCTCCACCGGTCCCTTTTTATCCCGCAGTGCCTCAAATCGCTGAATTCTGCCTTTCTGCTTTGTAGAGCGGGCACGGGCGTCTCTCTGCATCCATGCGAGTTCCGTCCGCAAGATCGACTGGCGCTTGCGCTCAGAGGCCTTTTCCATGTCCATGCGCTCTGCCTTTAATTCCAGAAAGCCCTCATAGTTTGCCTGATAGCTGTAAAGTTTTCCGTTATCCAGCTCCACGATCCGGTTCGTCACGCTGTCAAGGAAATACCGGTCATGGGTGATCATAAGGAGTGCGCCCTTGAATTTCTTTAAATAATCTTCCAGCCAGTCCGCCATCTCGCTGTCCAGATGGTTTGTTGGCTCGTCTAAGATCAGAAGCTCCGCCGTCGATAAAAGTACAGATGCTAACGCCGCGCGCTTCTTCTGTCCGCCGGATAAATGCTCCACCTTCTCGTTGAAATCCGGGATTCCGAGGCGGTTTAACATGGATTTTGCCTGACTTTCGATATCCCAGACATGTTCATGTCCCTCATTTTCCCTTAAAACGCTCTCCAGTACCGTCTCGCCCGGATGGAATACCGGGTTCTGAGGGAGATATCGGATATCCAGATTCCGTCCACGGACGATCCGGCCGGAGTCCGGCTCCTCAAGTCCCGCCACCAGCTTCAATAGGGTCGATTTCCCTGTTCCGTTGATTCCGATGAGACCGATTTTGTCACCTTCGTTGATGGAAAAGTCGGTGTCATCAAAGAGCAGCCGCTCCGTATATGATTTTGTCAGATGTTCTGCCGTCACTAAATTCATGTTATGTCAACCCACTATCACTTTCTCAATCAAAACTTTTTACCTTCATTTACGTTTTTCAATATCTGCACAAAATTCTTTAATCTGTAAATTGCGTATTCTTTCGCAGATACTTGTACACAGCTTTTATCGCTACATACCGCTATACCTTGAGTCAGGTACTGTACCAAATCTATTCTATCGAATATCCAGCTCCACCGGACAGTGATCGCTTCCCATCACTTCCGTATGGATCTTCGCATCCACAAGCCTGTCCTTCAGACTTTCTGAGACACAGAAATAATCGATCCGCCACCCCGCATTCTTCGCTCTTGCCGAGAACCGGTAAGACCACCAGGAGTAGATTCCTTCCTGATCCGGGTAAAAATATCGGAACGTATCAACAAATCCAGCCTCTAAAAGCTCCGTAAATTTCGCTCTTTCCTCATCAGAGAAACCTGCATTCTTCCGGTTCGTCTTCGGATTCTTTAAGTCGATCTCCTGATGTGCCACGTTCAGATCACCGCAGAAAATTACCGGTTTCTTCGTCTCCAGTTCCTTTAAGTACGCCCGGAATGCGTCCTCCCACTGCATCCGGTAATCGAGGCGCTTTAAGCCGTCCTGGGAATTCGGGGTATAGCAGGTGACCACATAATACTCCGGGAATTCCGCCGTGATCACCCGGCCTTCATGGTCATGCTCCTCAATCCCAAGACCATAGGTCACCGCGATCGGCTCTTCCTTTGTGAACATCGCCGTTCCGGAATATCCCTTTTTCTCCGCGTAATTCCAGTACTGGTGATACCCCGGAAGCTCCAGATCCACCTGTCCTTCCTGCAACTTGCTCTCCTGAATGCAGAAAATATCCGCTTCCGTCTCCTTCAAATATTCTAAAAATCCCTTCCCCAGGCAGGCACGAAGCCCGTTTACATTCCAGGAAATCATTTTTTTCATAGACAACTTCTCCGTTTCTATCGCACTTTTTCGGCCACCGAACTGCTCCGGATTTTCTTCGATAAATGTCGGAACATTCAGAAAATGTGTGGCCCGCATATAGGTTCAGTATAACATTATTCCTAATGTTTTACCATCGAAAAAATAATCCCACATTCCTGTTACATAAAAAAACAGGTCCCCACACAGCATACCGCCATATGAGGACCTGTCTATTTTCAGCCTACCACACTCTTATCGATCACTTTCCAGTAAAGCGCCTTCTTCTCGATCAGCTCCGAGATCAGGTAAAGCGCCAGACCGATCACACTTAAAAGAATGACCGCATTCAGGATCATCTTGATATCGTATGTCTCACTGCCAAGCGTAAGCAGATATCCAAGACCTGCTTTCGCTCCGATCATCTCACCGATGACCGCGCCTGTCATCGCCTGCGTTAAGGCAAGCTTAATTCCGGATAACATCATCTCGATCGAATACGGAACCTCGATCTTACAGAAGGTCTGCCATTTGCTGGCCTTTAACACCTTCATCAGATTGTATACATTATCCTCTATGGAGCGGATCGCCGATACCTCATTGATCATGATCGGGAACGATACGACCAGAATAACTAACGCCGCCTTGGATTCGATTCCGAGTCCCATCCAGAGGATGAAAAGCGGTGCCAGAGAGATCTTCGGGGCTGTCTGGATAATGATGACGAACGGCATGATCAGACGCTCAATAAAGCGGATCTTCGCCATAATATAGCCGAGAACCAGTCCGATCACGATACCGATCGCCGTTCCCACCAGGATCTCTTCCATTGTGACGCGGATATGTTTCATCACATCACCGCTCACAAACAGCTTTACCATCGAGTTCGCCAGCTCTGCCGGACCGGGAAGCAGGTAGTTCGGTACATGAAAGATCCGGATATACAGTTCCCACACGATCAGAAACAGCGGCAGAAACAGTGCCGGAAGAATGGTTTTTCTATATTTTCTGTAAAACATCTCTCACCTCATAGCTCTTCCCGTCCGAAGCGGGGAAAATTCTTTATTTTGCCGGTGTGTAAAGGAGTTCAGATGCATCGAAGGTCTCGTCGATATTGCCAATCTCCTTGGACTCATCGATCAGTGCCTGCCACTTCTCCGGGTTTGACGCGCCGATTCCGTTTTCCTTCGTGTAATCGCTCTGCCATAAGGTCTTTACGAATACATCGTTTAAGATCTGGACAACAACATCTCTCTTCTCAGCGAAGGTCGGTGCATATTTCTCGATGGACATATCAACAGCTTCCTCAACGTGACCGTCGATGATGTACTCGATCGCTTTGTTTAACGCGCGGCAGAATCCGTCAACAGTCTCCGGATCCTCTGCTACTAACTTGTCGCCTGCAACTAATACGTTGCCGAAAGACGGAAGGAACTGGTCGCATGTGATCTCGCTTGCCGCGTAACCGGAGTTGTTTAACTCGATGGTTCTGAGTTTGGAGAACACGATCGCGTCAACCTGACCCTCTGTGAGTGCTGTCAGAATTGCGCCTGTACCAACGATCTCAACCTGTACATCGTCGATCGTAAGGCCTGCAGACTCCATAGCTGCCTGAAGCTGGAAGTAGTTTGCGCTTCCAAGGCTTGTAACTGCTACTTTTTTACCCTTTAAGTCAGCCGGTGTGCTGATTCCGGAATCGCTTCCGAAGATGATCGCGCCGAGGCCTTCCTGATAGGTTGTATGAACAACTTTAACCGGGATACCCTGTGCCTTTGCCGCTACAACTGCATCTGCGTTCGGGAAACCGAACTCAACATTTCCTGCTGCAACGTTCTTTACGATATCGGCTGCTGCTGCATAATAGAATTCAACATTCAGTCCCTCTTCCGCAAAATATCCGTTCTCCTGCGCAAGGTATAACGGTGCGTAATACGGAACTGCGGAACCATCGATCTGAATGGAAACCGTCTTTAAATCGCCTGTGTCCTTTGCTTCTGCCGCCGTTGTCTCCTCAGCCTTTGTCTCCTCTGCGGCTGTCGTTGCCTCTGCGGTCGTTGCTGCTGCTTCGCTTGCTTTGCTTGCGCTCTCAGAGCTGCATCCTGCGAGCATGGACACTGCCATTGCCGCTGTCAGTACGGTTGCAAGAATTTTTTTCTTCATGGTACTCTCCTTCTCCTTTTTATAAATACATTGGTTCTTTGTCTTACCGGAACTGCATTTCCGGCATCTATAATTTCCCTCGCCATTTTGGGCCGGGTCATTATCTATATTTTATTTGATCGCGGTCAGCGGGCGGGCCCGCAGGCCTTACAATCCGTTACTTTCTGTGCAGATATTCCTTATAAAGCTTTTCTCCCGCGGCAAGAGCCGTTCTGCACATCTCCTTCTGGGCCGGTTCAAAATCCACCAGCCACTGGTCCGTGATCCGGTTGCAGTGTACTGCACAGATGCTTCCGGAAAGAACATTGTTTAACGATGCCAGCGTAAAGATCGTCTCCGCCTCCATCTCCATGTTCAGAATGTTCCATTTTTCATACTGTTCCAGAACAGCATTTTCATCATATCCTGTCTCAAACGGCATCTGACGTCCCTGTCCGTGATAGAAGGAACCGACCGACATACAGATTCCCATGGAATATTCGTTCTTTCTCTCCTCACACGCGCGCTTTAAGCAATCCAGCACTTCAAATGAGGCTAATGCCGGATACTCAGACGGAGCGTAGAAGCAGGAAGCACCGCCTTTCCGGACAGCACCCGTGTTCAAGACCATCGCCCCGCACGGTACATCTTCTTTCAGCACGCCAGTCCCGCCGATGCGGATCAGTGCTTTCGCGCCGAGAGCAATCAGCTGGAGCACAGCGATCTCTGTTGACGGACCGCCGATTCCAGTCGAGCACACTGTAACTTTGATTCCGTTGTAATATCCGGTTCCAACCACATATTCCCGGTAGTTGCTGACGATCTTATAATCCTCTAAAAGATCCTCGAACATGGCAACGCGCCCCGGATCACCCGGAAGCAGTACGATCTCTCCGATCTCCTCAGCCGTACACTGGATATGCGGCATTTTTCCATTCATCGTCGGTGATGAAGCCGATGTAAAATTCACACTCATTTCCTCCCAAAATCTTTCTCTTATTCAGCACACCGCATTTTGTCAGAAGCGGCGGGCTGAGCACTAATTTTTCGATTCGTGCCAGTACAGGAACTTATCCTCCAGCACACTGATCACCTGATACGTCGCGATTCCCAGAATGATCGTGACGATGATGCCCGCGAGCAGCATCGGGGTGTCATAGGTCGATGACGCGTAAGTCAGGATATATCCGAGACCCTGTTTTCCGGACATCCATTCGGCAACGATCGCACCGATGACTGCCTGAACGATACCGACCTTCAGACTTGCAAACAGCGCCGGTAATGAATACTGCATTTCAACCTGTGAAAACACCTGCCATTTTGACGCTTTTAAGATCTTCATCAGGTTTCTGACATCCGGCGGGATCGATTCCAGACCCAGCATCATTCCCGACAATACCGGGAACAGGACCATGGATATGATCAAAACAACCTTTGATACGAGTCCGATTCCGAACCATACGACGAATAACGGGACAAGTGCGATCTTCGGTGCCGTCTGAAGGAAGATCAGGTACGGCATCAGCATCGTTTTTAAGGCATCGATCTTGATAAACACATATCCGAGAACAATTCCTAAAAAGGCGCCGATCACAAATCCGAGAATGACCTCATAAGTCGTCGTCCAGAGATGTGCGTATACAGTTCCTTTTACAAACATTTTGACAAGGCTGCTCCAGACCTTCGGCGGAGACGGCAGGATGTACGCCGGGACATGCTTTACCGCAACGTAGATCCACCAGAGCGCGATAAACACGCCGACGGAAAGCGCGTATTCCCCGATGGTTCTCAGGAGTCCCTGAAGTTTTCCGTTCTTTTTCATCCGATGATCCCCCTCAGATACTTATTGTATTCCGTGAACTTCGGATCATTTCTCGTTGCCTCTCCCCTTGGACGCGGCAGATCAATCTCCACCATCTCCTTGACTCTTCCCGGTCTTGCCGACATGACGAGAACACGGTCGGAAAGGAAGGTTGCTTCCTCGATGCTGTGGGTAACGAAGATAACCGTCTTTTTCGTCTTCTGCCAGATCTTTAAAAGCTCCTCATTTAAGTGGTCACGGGTCAGGGCATCCAAAGCTCCGAAGGGCTCATCCATCAGAAGTAACGGAGCGTCATAGGAAAGCGCCCGGACGATGGACACACGCTGTTTCATACCGCCGGAAAGCTCTCTCGGAAGCGCAGTCTTAAACTCCGAAAGCCCTGCAAGTTCCAGGAGCTCGTCAAGCTTCTCTTCATTCTCTTTCGTCTGCTTTTTCTGGATCACTAATGGAAATTCTGCATTCTGTCTCACATTTTTCCACGGGAGAAGAACGGAATCCTGAAATACGAATCCC
>ENA-UEPJ01003806-UEPJ01003806.1-human-gut-metagenome-genome-assembly--contig:-NODE-3806-length-12910-cov-4.453908_pt1 | contig 12910 bp, 10 predicted proteins | sample MGYA00242890_ERZ507896 | MGnify/ENA primary metagenome ERZ507896 (study PRJEB26167, sample SAMN06115508) | human gut metagenome | host: Homo sapiens | place: China:Qinghai | collected 2015-08-20... | reverse complement strand
ATCACGAAAATCTGTTTGTTTCATGGGACGAGATTACCACACCTTTTAAAATCAAAAAACATGCCGGACATCCTCTTCATATAGAAATAGGTCAGCAGGTATTGACGAAAATATGCATCAGGAGGAGATATCTAAAAAGATATATAATGTGTGATGGAGGCAGAAATGTGTCAGCAGTGGAAGCGCCTGTTCGATATCCTTCCTGAGCATGTGCAATGTGCAGCGATAGTCCAATACCTTCAGGAATTGGCAACCAATGGAGACAGAAAACGTTTGTTCGATATTGTCGAACAGGTTCGTATGATTCAAGGGTGCCCTGATACGCTTAGAGGAGAATCTTTTGCCATTTGTGCTTGCGAAGCGCTGCATTGCAGGGAAAAGAGACAGGCCCTCGTTTTCTACCAGGAGCTTTGTGACCTGAAGGAGAGCACGCACAGCTTGGTGCTCAGAGCACAGGTACTTTACCAAATAGTGCAGCATTTTCTTCCGGAATCCATGGATGTTATAGCGGATCTGTGGAGTAGGCTGGTCAGCCGTCCGCTTCCTTCCCATGCCCAATATCTCTGCGCAAGGAGCGGTAGGATGCTTCTTCAGGTGCTGTGCAGGAATGGCAGACAGACTAAGGCTTTGGAATTGATTCAACTATTCCACAATATGGATGCACAGGTGTGTAAATCCATCACAGGTGAAGTCCAGAAGATGGTCGATAAGGCGCGTGGCTAACGCAGGCTAGAAGCGTTCCTCTTCCATGAGGTGCAGCCGCTCGCGTTCGATCAGGGCTATCAGTCTATCTGGCTGCATACCAAAAGCCTGGGCTATCAAAAAAATGGAATTGAGGGTGGGGCGGTATTTTCCCTGTTCGAGCTGAAGTAGGTAGACTCTGTCGATAGTCGTTAGGCTGGCGAGCTTGCGTTTGCTGAACCCGGCATCTTCGCGAAGACGCCGGAGCACGCGGGCAACTGCTTCCGTGAGTTTGGGATAATCTTCCATAGTGCTATTGTAGCAAGATGGGTTGACCCACTGGGAGTGTTGGTATACTCAACATTTTGTTTGTATAATCACTCCTCCACTCATCAGGGATGTGTGAAAGGAAAGAGAAATCTTGCGCTCTAACTATATGAAATTTGAGGAGAAAGAATATGTCGTGTGGTGATGAACAGATAGCCGAGATTATCAAACAGAGAAAAGCCTGTCTGCCCATGATCGATGATGCCCTTAAGCGTTGCAGTGCGTTGAGGGGACCTGTCGAGGAAACCAGGAATATCATTGAAGAACTGGCAGAAAACTCCATAGGTAACGAGATGCTTGCGGATGCGTGTGCCCATTGCCAGGAGGCACTGCAAAGCTTCAGGAAAAAAATTTCCGATATCGAGCAGAGGGCTTTCATTGCGCAAAAGCGCTTTGCCCGCGACACGATAAATATCGGCTTCGGTGGCCCCAAAGGGATGGGGAAGAGCTTCTTGCTGCAAAAGCTTTCTGGCCTGACGGATAACGAAGTCCCGTCCGCTGATGGTCTTCCTGTCACCGCTGTGCGGTCTATCATCAAGAATTCTCCCAAAAATAAGGCAGATGTCACGTTCCATGACGTGCAAAGTTTTCTGGAGCAGCGCATCTGGCCGTTATGCAGAGCGATCCATATTCCGGAACCTCACAGTATCCTGGAATTCCGAACGATGAGTTTGCCGGAAAACAGGGAATCGGATCTGGAAATACAGTATTGCCAGAAGCTGGAGAAATACCAGAAGGCATTGCCGGAGTACGAGCACCTGTTGTCCGGGGAGTCCCGTGCGATCTCCCTGGCGGAGCTGCGTCCGTATGTCGCGTACAGCCTTCCTTCTCCTGATGGAGACCGCCCTGTACCCAGCAATGTTTATCTGGCAGTGGCCTCGGTCAAGATATACTGCCTCTTCCCGCGCACGACGGTGCGTGATCTGCTGCTGATCGACCTGCCTGGCCTGGGTGAGCTTGATCCCTCACTGGAATCTATCCACACGGAGGGCTTCAAAGATAATGTGGACTTATGTCTCTTCGTTCGTCGCCCGGCATGTGCCCGCCCGGACTGGGACAGGGAAGCCCAGGCGGCGCTGGATACCCTGACACAAAATTGTCCTGCCGGCCGTCCGTCAGATTTTGTCCTCATGGTGATCAATGGGGGCGGCTGCCGGAAGGATTATGCGGACATCATGGAAGAGGAAACACGGACAAAACTGGAATCGCGGTACACGATACTGTCGACTTCCAGCTCTGACTCCGAAGGCCTTTCGCGCGACATACTGGCCAAGGCCCTGGATCATCTGGCCGTTTGTCTTCCCAGCGCGGATAACCAGCTCCTCACGGATATCTCCGCCAGCCTGTCCGAACTGAGCCAGAAGATCATGAAGTTCTGCGATGAGGCCAAGCGGACGCTGCGTCAGCATGGGCAAGGTCAGGATGCCGAAGAGATCGTCCGGCGTGCGGCGGAGCAGGCCCGGCAGAGTTTTTCCAATCTCAACTGGAGCATTTTGGAGAAGATCGAAAACATGGCTGTCCGTGAGGACGATCTGGAAGAAGTGATCAGCACGCTAGACAACATCCAGGGAGAGATGGACGAGTATTTCGACCACGGGATGGATGAAGGCAGCATGGAGCAGTGGCATAAAAAAGCCATGGAAAGCTATGCGGAAACTGGCGGCATCAGCACATGGCAAGCGGATACGATCAATAAATTGAGGGTCCAGATCGCCCAGCGTTTTTCGCAGGAACTGGATAATGTCTACAGAGACTACATCTGTGTCATCCAGCAAGAGGCGGTTGCCGCCTTCAATGATGCGGAGGTGATGAACGGATTGCTCAGTGAGGGCTCTCCGGAGAAGAACCTTCAGAAGCTTGTCGAGTATTTTGACAATGCCGAACTGACTGTCCCCCAGATGCGTGATGCTGTGGAAGGCTTGCTGCATCTTAAAATAGAACATAACGCCCAGTTTTATCCCAGAGCCTACGATCCTGTTCGTAGCCTGAAAAAAATCGCTGATAATATGCTGATCGATGGCAAGACACGGGATGAAAAATGCCGCAACCTGTATATGAACTTGGTCGATATGGGAAGTCGTACGATCCTGGATATCAGGAACAGGATCATTGAAGAGACCCGCAATAACCTCTTCAATATCCTTCTGGTTGCCTATGAAAAGTTCGATGACCTCATCATCCGCAATGTTAATGTACGGGAAGAATGGATACGTTTTTTCAAGTCATATTTCAGCGACATTCGTCCTCTCGAACAAAAAACGAACAAAAGCTATCTGCTGAACAAAACTATCAGGCAGCTTGAAGCCTTGCGCACCAGAGCTATTTAAGGAGATAGAAATGTCTTTTATGTCGTGGTGGTCACTGATCGAAAAACTGTGGAAAGCTGTGTCCGATAGCCAGCTTTCTGACAGCATGAAGGATCTCGTTGCTAATTTTATTGGAAAATTTTCTTCAGCAAGCGGAAAATCCCCTTGCTATAATATCGGCTTTTTCGGGCCAAGCCGTATCGGCAAAACGACGCTCACTGCCTCCATGGTCGAGGAGTTCAAGCTCTTCTCCCGTAAGATCAGTCAGAGCGGCGGCAGCTATCTGAAGCTGTCATCCCAGGACCAGCCAACGATGGTGCGTCTTTCCGATCGTATCAACGACCTCAAAAGCGGCATACAGAAGGGTGAGTTCGCGACGGGTACCCTGACAGGTACATCGACGCATGAAGTCTTTAACCTGCGTTTTGAAGAGGGCAAGGAAAAGTCTTTTCAGCAGGACTTTGCCCTGCATGACTTTCCTGGGGGATGGATCAATGACCCCAAAAGAATCACGGAACTCAATCTGAAAAGCTGGGATGTCATTATCCTGCCCATCGATGCGGCTGTCGTCATGGAAAGCATCGAGATCAGGCGCAAGAAGGCTGCCCGCAACAGCCTGTGCATCGACCAGGTAGAGAGCTTTATCACCGACTGGGTGCAGACGCGTGACAGTTTGCCGAGCCTGTGTATCCTTGCACCGGTGAAGTGTGAGACATATTTCACCACACCGAGGATTTCTGCCATCCTCTCCGATAAGTCGCAGCAGCTCTACAACAGGATCGTCAACGAATATTATAAAGAGGTCATCGACATTATCAGGGGAGCTTGCAATATCGACTGCCTGTATATGCCGGTGAACACTGTCGGCTGTTGCTACCTCAAGCGTCCCACCTGGACGGAAGAGGGGGATCTGGAAGGGGTCTATGCTATCTCGCCCGAGCCTGGTATGGATAAGTGGAAGCCTTACGGCCCTTCCTACATCATGCTCGAAGTGTGTCTGTTCATTGCCGGTCAGTTGCGTCGTCTTCCCAATGCCGATGCCAATGACAAGATCGCCAGTTTCCTGCAGGCAACTGCTGATCTGGAAAAGGTTATGCATAATCCTGAGTGTACCGCTCCGGTGAAGCCTTATGACAGAAAAGTCATCCTGCAGAAAGGGATGTATTAGAGATGGAAGGCGCAGTACTGACACGCTTTCACAGCGAAGATTACAAGGTCTTTTTTGCGCCGGGTTTGTATGCTGATTTCCTGAAAAAAGTGGAGGCCGTCGGATTCAGTCGGGCCATGGATGACACGAAACCCGGCATGCTTTACTGGCAGGAAAAGCCCAGAAGCTGGCTATGGGTCACCGGGATACCCTCTGCGCGCAAGGATCGTATCGGTACCCCCATACGATTTAACCTGCTCCTGACGGATAGTGATGCCGTCATCCGCAACTGGGGCGCGTACTGCTTGGCATTGCTTTCTTCCCCTGCTGATGGTGGCTTGCGCCGGCTGGGAGAGGCTTGGGATGCCTTGATCGTCGATAATCAGGCATTCAGGGCTGGAGTTGGCTTTTCCCATTTGTTCGCCTGTCTGGAGCAAGTTCTCCAAACGGGCTTTGAAGGCGGGCTGTCACAACAGCTTGTTAAGGATTACTGCATCTTGTCTCCTCTTGTACCAGAGGCGGAATTTATCAGAGATGTCCTGATAGATACGTCTTTGCAAGGTGCTGTATGGAGCCGGGGCCGTTTGGAAGAAGTTCCGGCGGCAAAAAAAAAAATCCTCCCCAGCAGCGGGGATACTCCGCCTCAGTGCAATCCTTTGCTTACTGGCGTGCGGCTGCTGGTTCGTCATGGAACACAGTTGGGACACGATTTCGTCGAAAATCTCCGGGATTTGGCAGGGAGCGAGTGGCCTAAAGACGGAGCAACCAGCAGCGCCACACAAGACGGCCAGCCCGGAGACGCCGCACAAGGAGGAAGCGCAGGGAAGCCGTACCGCAAAGAGGGCAGACCAGGACCGGCCGGAACAGAAAGCCGTACCGGCAGCTTCTTCAGTCTCCCGCAGCCCCCAACCCAAGGAAGATCTGCAGGGAACAGCGGTCAAGGAGAAGCCAGAACAAGGAAAGACGGTCCGGAAGACTTCTTCAAAGCAAAAGGCAAACCAACGCCCTCTGCCGGAGAAAGAAGGGAAGAGCGCCAAGAACGACTCCGCGCCAGGATCTCGCAAGAATGGGACGACGTCACCTCCGCAGCTAAAGCAGAAGCCGCATTGATAAAAGCTTCCAGAGAGCCGTCTGAACAGGGTCCTCCTGCACCTGCAGATACGGCAAAAGACCATCCTGTCATATCGTCAGTCGATAAAAAGGATGCAGTGCGCTCCCAACAGGAAAGGAGGGCGCTGGCTGAACGATTCAGTGCCTACAAATAATGGGCTTTTTACCAAAGAGAAGTCAGTGAAAGGCGGGCAGAGCTCCATAGCTTTGTCCGCCTTTTTATGCGCGAGTACGATAAATGACTGTCTGGAGTGAATCTGGTGAACTGCCGAATCGCTATGGGGAGACTTCTGTATAAAAAGAGAATAAGATGATATGTTTTTTCTATAGTGAAACATGTTAAAAGAGAGGAGCTTATAATATGCATGAATCATTAAAAAAGCGTTGCATTGTTGCTCTTGTCCTTGCGCTTGTTCTGTCATGTCTTTTATATGCGCCCATCAGGATGGGAACTGGAGTCAACAAAGACATCCCTCTGATCGGCGCGGCCGAGAGTGTGGCCGAAAACTACTGTGAGCAGACGCTCATAGCTGCGACCAAGGCTTATGTGGCCGCCAAACTGATCGATAAATGCATCTCGACACTGCAACAGGTGGAGATCTCATTCACGCCTTTTGGCATGGGGGTGACCGTGGCCCCAGGCGAGATGCTGGCAGCAGTCAATGAAGCCATCGAACGGGTAAGCTCGGCCCTGTTTACAGTCATAGGTATCATGCTGGTGGAAAAGCTGCTCCTGGGCATGCTCTCCTGGGTCAGCTTCAAAGTGCTTTTACCGGTCGCTCTGGGCTTTGGCATTTTGTACTGTGTGGCAGGACGGTTTATGCCCTGGAGTCGGTCCATCGCCCTGTTCTTGGCCAGTACTGCCTTGCTGTGCTGGTTGTTCTTGCCATTGACCGCTCTGGTCAGCGGCTATGTTGAAGAGGGATATCTGGGGGGTGTCTATGCCGAACAGATGGAGAAGGTCGAGGGAGCTGAGGCCGGGGTCATCCTAGAGGACGTAGTGGAGCAGGAGGAACTTCGAGTCCCGTCTGCCGAAAGTTCGGGGGGAGGCTGGTTTTCCGGTCTGACAGATGGGGTGTCAGCTTTGGTGGATAAACTTTCGTCCCTAGTTGAGAACATCAGGAAGGCCGCTGATAAGCTAAGCGTCGAGGCGGTCCAGAAAAAAGCCACGGAGATCCTCAACTATGCGGATGATGCCACGGACAGACTGTTCCATGCGTTTTGCATCTTTGTGGTGACGACCATCCTCATCCCGTTATTTAGTTTTTTTGTCTTGTGCCGTCTTGTCTGTCTTTTGACCCGGCGTCTTGTACAGGAGACACCACAGGTAGAACGCTTGCTGATCATGCTGGAAAAGCAGCAGCGTGGGCGGCAGCCTGAGCTTGGCATGGCGGAGATGGACAAAAAGCTGCCGTAGGGGCATAGGCCACGTCCAAAGCTCGTCTGCAGAAGTTGCTCCCCTCCAGGGAGGCCCGCTTTTGAAGAGGTCGCTGGGAGCCGTGAAGAAGGAGATCAGGCGAAGCCCTCTGCCCACGATATTGCCCTTCCTGTTCATCCAGGGAGAGGCTATCCTGCCAGACTAGAGGGGCAAGTACAGAGGAAGAGCTTGAGAGGGGAAGGGGAGAGCTTTACAAAAAACGTCTCCGTCCCCTCTCAGGCCGTGCTGGCGGCCTTTGTAACAAAAAGCATACAAAACAGAAAAAGCCCTTGCGATTTCTCGCAAGGGCTTGATCGTCTGGCTCCCCGAGACGGACTTGAACCGCCAACCTAGTGATTAACAGTCACCCGCTCTGCCGATTGAGCTATCGGGGATCATTGATTGCTTTGTTTGCAGCTTTGGGGAAATAAGGGCTTGCGCTTGCCGCGCAAGCCCTGAAGTCCTTTGTGGCTCCCCGAGACGGACTTGAACCGCCAACCTAGTGATTAACAGTCACCCGCTCTGCCGATTGAGCTATCGGGGAGTGCTGCAAAAGCAACGAAAGTCTTTCTACGGAAAACAGGTCCGTTCGTCAAGCGGAAAAATCATTTTTTCAGGATTTTTTTATCAGGCGCTGCAACTTTTTGTCATAACGCTCGGCTTCGCTGTACACACAGCCGCAATAAGGCTGGCGATATACGCCCCATTCCTTGGAAAGATCGATGCCTGCCTGCCAGTCGGTGCGGAAATCGCGGTAGACGAAGCGGGGGCCTTCGCTCAGGGGGGCGTCTTCCGCCGCTGCGGCATGTTCTCCGGCGGCCCGGATGACGTCGTGCGGCTGATAGCGGGAGTAGAGCAGGCTGCTGCTCACATGGGCATAGCCGTTGGCGCGGGCATAGGCCATGGCGGCCTGCATGCGGCTGCTGCAACACCAGGCGCAGCGCTGCGGGGGCAGGTCACGTCCGGCCACGGAGCGCAGCCAGGCCACCAGATTCCAGGTATCGTCCTGACAGATGAGCTCGATGCCCAGACGGGCGGCGCATTCCTCGGCGGCCTCGCGGCGGCGCAGGTATTCCATCAGGGGCTGGATGTTGGGATTCATGTACCAGGCCGTGACCGTGAAGCCCTCGTCCTGCAGGCGCTTAACCGGCATGATGGAGCAGGGACCGCAGCAGATGTGCAGCAGCAGGCTGCGCTCGCCTTTGACGGGTTCAAAAACAGGGGCCTGCCCCGAAGGGCAGGCCGCGGAAGTTTCGACGGGGGCGTCCGTTACGGACGGATGCTGATTTCCAGACATTTGCCAAAATCCTGTTCCATGTCGCGCAGGCTGTCGCGCTTGTGGTTGAGCAGATAAAGGCCCAGTTCCCGCGTGGTCTCGAAGACGTACTTGTCGCCGCCGTGGGTCCGCAGGGCACGGCGCATCTCGCGCAGGGCCTGCAGGGCCTGCCATTCAAGGTTGCGCCGCTGGCCCGTGCCGCCGCAGAAGGGGCAGGGCTCCATGGTGATGGAAAGGGCCGAGGAGCCCGTACGCTGGCGCACCAGTTCCAGCAGGCCGAAGGAGCTCATGCGGCCCACGTCATGGCGGGCGCGGTCGTTCTTCATGGCCGTGCGCAGGGTCTTTTCCACTTCCAGCACGTGTTTCTTGTCACGCATCTCGATGAAGTCGATGACCACCTGGCCGCCGATGTCGCGCAGCTTGAGCTGGCGGGCGATGGCTTCGGCGGCTTCCATGTTGGTGCGGTGGGCCATGGACTCGAAATTGACCTTGCCGGAGATCTTGCCGGAGTTGATGTCCACGGCCATGAGGGCCTCGGTCTGGTCAAAGACCAGGCGGCCGCCCGAAGGCAGGGTGACCTCGCGGGAATAGATCTGGTCCAGCTGGCGGCGCAGGCTGAAGCGCTCCCACAGGGGCATGCGCACGTCGGTATGCAGGCGCACCAGCTCCTTCTTGCGGGGGAAGAGCAGGGAGACGGTCTCGCGGATGCTGTCGGCCACTTCTTCGTTGTCCACCCAGATCTCGCAGACATCGTCGGTCAGGTAGTCGCGCACGGCCCGCTGGGGCAGGCCCGGCTCCTGATAGATGAGGGCCGGCGCCGAGACTTCGGTAGCCTTCTTGCGGATGTCCTTCCAGACGCGCTTGAGGTACTGGAGGTCGTTCTTGAGCGTGGTCTTGGTGGTGCCGGCGCTCACGGTGCGCACGATGACGCCCAGGCCCTGGCCGGGGTCGATGCCGTTCATCATCTCGCGCAGGCGGGTGCGCTCTTCATCGCTGTCCACCTTGCGGGAAACGCCGATCTGCTCCTGACCGGGGGTCAGCACCAGGAAGCGGCCCGCCAGCGACAGCCAGGTGGTGAGGAAGGCGCCCTTGTTGCCGGTGGGTTCCTTGACCACCTGCACCAGCACTTCCTGGCCGGGCTTGAGCACTTTCTGGATGGGCGGGAATTTTTTGCCCTTGCTGGGCTCGTGATGGGTCAGCCAGTATTCGGGGTGGATCTCGTCGATCTGGAGGAAGCCGTTCTTGCCCGCGCCGTAGCTCACGAAGGCAGCCTGCAGGTTGGTGTCGATATTGTGGATGACACCCTTGTAGATATTGCCCTTGAGTTTGCGCTGGTGGAACATGTCCAGGTAGTATTCCTGCAGACGGCCTTCCTCGGCGATGGCCACTTCCACCTGCTCGCCGGGCAGCACGCTGATGAACATGCGCCGCTTGCCTGCGGCCACCTTGGCCTTGACCGCGGCCGCACGCACGCTGCCCTTTTTGGGGGCTTCGCTGTCCTCGCCACGGCGGCGGGGACGGGCAGGAGCGTTTTCCAGACTTTCCACATCACCGGTGGCCGCCTGCCACAGTTCCTCGTCACTGAGATCGTCCGGCAGGTCGGCAGGGGCGGCCGTTTCGGCGCTCTCCTCGGTATCCTTGTCGGCAGGTTCGGCACTTTCCGCCTGGGCCTCACGGTTCTTGCGGTTGCGCCCGCGTCCGCCGCGACGGCCGCGACGGCTCTTGCGGCGGGGCTGTTCCTCGCCGTCTTCCTGGCTGCCGGTATCGGCAGCGGCCGTTTCGTTGCTCTCAACAGCCGCAGCGGTCGCCGCATCTTCGCTATCCGGGGCGGCCTTGGCGGCAGGCGCCGCAGGCGTCTCGGCAGCGGGGGCTTCAGCCGTCACGGCAGCAGGCTGATCGTCAGAGGGACGGGCCGCGGGCGTTTCGGTGGTCTGGTCGCCGCTTTCGGCAGGGGCAACTTCGGCCGGCTGGCTCGCAGCTTCGGGAGATTTTTTGCGGGGGGTACGCTGGCGGCGCTGGGCACCGGGCGAACGGCGGGCCCCGCGACGGGGCGCGGCGTGCTGTTCGCCGTCGGTATCGGCAGAGGCTTCGGCAGCTTCGGGGGCTGCGGTCTGGGCGGGCGCCTCTTCAGCGGATGCAGCGGCGGGCGCGGCCTCGGAAGCCGTATTTTCGGCGGCAGGGGCCGTGGTCTTGCGGCGGCTGCTCCGGCGGGCAGGCTTGCGGGGCGCGGTGGCTGCCGCGTCGGTGGCCTGGGCATCGCCGTTGTCCGCAGCGGCCTGGGCGGCATCGGTGGCCGGGGAGGCCGTCAGCGTGGCCGTTTCTTCCGCGGCAGGGGCGGTCTTGGCGCGCGAACTGCGGCGGGTGGTACGGCGTTTGGGGGTGGGGGTTGCTTCAGCGACATCAGAGGAAGCGGCCGCGTCAGACACGGCCGGCGTATTTTCCTGCGTCATAAATATCCTTTTGGACCGCCAGCGGCGGCGAAATTTGTCAGCCGTTATCCCGACTGAGGGAACAGGCCGGACATCCGGCAAACACCGGATGGCGTGTCCGTGAGCGGGCACGGGCCTGGGGATGCCCGGAAAGGGCAGGGCACGGGGGATGGCAGGAGAAAACGCCCGTCACGGGACGGCGTTTTCCAGGCGGCCGGAACAGCCGCCGGAGGGGCAACGTCAGAGAGCGCGGCACCGGGCCGCGCCATGACGGGCGGGATCAGACTGTCTGTCCCCCGCGGAAGCGCTGGGCTTCGCTAATCACAATTTTCAAGGACGCGCAGCTCCACGGACAGCTTGCCGCCGCTGGAGCGCAGCAGCACATAGCCGCCCTGGGCCAGAGCGCCCGGATTCACCACGATGGTGCGGCCCACCCTGTCCACGGCGCGCGCTTCGTGGATATGTCCGCACAGGCAGACATCAGGTTGGGCTTCTTCAAGGAATTCGCGCACGGCAGTAGAGCCCACGTGAATATTGCCCGGGATGACGTCACAGGCGCTGTCCTTGGGCGGATTGTGCGAAACCAGCACGGTGTGGGGGTACTTGCGGGCCTTCTGCCAACTGTTCTCAAGCCAGCCGGCGAAGGTGGATTCAGGAAACTCGCTGGGCGTCCCGAAAGGCGTGAACGTGGAGGCCCCGATGCCGAAGATGGCCGTATCGGGCGTGAGCTCGTGCACCTGCGTGTGCAGGTTGCAGCCCAGGCCGCTCAGCCATTCATCCACTTCGGGCCGGTCCATGTTGCCGATCTGGGCCCAGATGCGGGGATTGTGCGCCCGCAGAACGTCCATGACCATCTCGGCCTGCTTGACGCCGCCTGTGATGGTCAGGTCGCCGGTGACGATGATGCCGTCTGCCTGCGCCAGCTCGGGGATACGGGCAAACAGCCCGGGCTCGTCGTGAATGTCCCCAACGGCAATCCAGAGATGATCCTGTTCGTTGACGCTTGGCATGGCGGTGTTTCCTTTGTTATAAAGTCACTCCGCGAACTATGGCACATTTTAGCAAGGATGGAAAGACCTCCATGTCCCTTTCCCCCGATGAGCAGAAGAAGGAATTGCGCGCCCGCATGCGTGGGCTGCGGCGCGGTCAGGACCCCGACCTGGCACGGCAGCGGGCCCGTGCGGCCCAGCAGGCCCTGCTGGACTGGGACGTCTGGCAGCAGGCCGCCCGCGTGGCCCTGTACGTGGCCCTGCCGGAAGAAGTGCATACCGGCTACCTGCTGGCCGATGCCTGGCAGCGCCGTGTGCGGGTCTATCTGCCCCGGGTGCGCCTGGAACGCGGGCTCATGGACTTCGTGCCCTGTTCCCGGGTGGGCGACATGGCCGCCGGGCCCTACAAGATGCTGGAGCCCCATGCCGGTCTGCTGGGCATGGCGCCCCCGGTGCTGGCCCATCCCGATTTTTGTCCCGATGTGCTCATCCTGCCCGGTGTGGCCTTTGACCGCGCGGGCAACCGCCTGGGCTTCGGCGGCGGCTACTATGACCGTTTCCTGGCGGCGTTCGGTGCCCGGGGCAGCGGTCGGCGGCCCCTGCTGGTGGGCCTGTGCTATGCTTTCCAGGTGGTGGACGCGCTGCCTTCCCAGGACTGGGACCGGCCCGTGGACTGCCTATGTACTGAAGAAGGACTCGTATGCCTGTAAGTTTCATCCCCTTTGTGTTCCCCGGCGTGGACAATGTGCGCTGCGCCTTCCAGACCCGCTGGCAGGAGGCCGGAGACGGCCCGTACGCCGGTGGCAACATCTCTCTCGCCACGGCCGATGACCGGCAGAGCGTCATCGGCAACCGCCGCGAACTGCGGGCGGCCCTGGGCCTTCGGCGCATGGCCGAACTCAATCAGGTGCACGGCGATGCCATGATCTTCGAGCCCGATGCCGTGGAGCCCGACGCCGTGCCCCGCTGCGATGCCGATGGCATGGCCACCGCTCAGGCCGGGCTTGGGCTGGTCATCAAGACCGCCGATTGCCAGCCCATCCTGCTGGCCCACAAGAGCGGCCGTTTCGTGGCCGGTATCCATGCGGGCTGGCGCGGCAACCGTTGTGACTTCCCCGGTTCCGGGGTGCGCCGCTTCTGCGAGCACTACGGCTACGACTTTCTTGCTCTCATTGGTTATCTCGATGGTCACCGGGACAGAAGCTGTGCTCTCGTTATTGATGAGCAG
>ENA-UEPJ01003787-UEPJ01003787.1-human-gut-metagenome-genome-assembly--contig:-NODE-3787-length-12950-cov-6.192418_pt1 | contig 12950 bp, 8 predicted proteins | sample MGYA00242890_ERZ507896 | MGnify/ENA primary metagenome ERZ507896 (study PRJEB26167, sample SAMN06115508) | human gut metagenome | host: Homo sapiens | place: China:Qinghai | collected 2015-08-20... | reverse complement strand
GGGGTAGAATAAGGAAAAGCATTCCTGCCGGGCGAGGCCGACGCGAATGCAACGAGTTGTAACAACAAACAAGGAGGATGAACAAGATGAAACTGTTCAAGAAAGTTCTGGCTGTGGTGCTGGTGGGCGCTATGGCAGTCTCCATGCTGACGGCGTGTGGCAGCAGCAAATCGTCGAAGGTGAAGGATGCCCTGAAGGATTTCGACATCAAGATGGACTCTGCTATGGTTCAGGACACCGAGAAGATGATGGGCGGCCTTCAGGAGGCAACCGCAAAGGTCACCAGCGGTGCAATCAATCTGACTGATGGCACTGGTGTGGACGCTGTTGTTACCGAGCTCAATAAGATGACCGACTACTCCTTTACGACTGGATCCGATAAGAAGTACGATCTCTACATCTGGACCAACGGCGCAGACGGCCGTCTGGTCAGCAGCAACAAGACTGAGAAGTATCCGTACCTGATGAAGGTTCAGGCCGCGCATGTGAGCAAGGAGGGCCTGAAGCGCCTCCTGCAGAAGGACTTCGTCCAGAAGGGCGAGTTCAGCGGCAACAGCGAGGCTGTGGATATTCTGAGAAGCCTGCTGAAGGGTGCTGGTGTTGAGAAGGCCGGCATCTCTATTGGCAAGGTCTACGGCAAGGATGTTCTGCTGGTTACCGTTCCTGCCGGAACTGCCATCCCGCAGACTGCTGCCCCCAAGACCCTGACCACCTGATCCCCCAATAAAAACTGCCTCCGGCCCCGGCGAGCTTGCAGCCCGCCGGGGCTTTTTTTATGCCCGGAAACGCCGTAAACCGTGCCTGAACCGCCGCCCGGCGGGGCAAAATGACAATATGCACAAAACAAAGCCGGGAAGTTTGGCAGGGTAAAAGCCGGAAATTTCAAATGAAATATTCAAAAATCGTTTTGAGTGTGGTATTATCTTTGTAAAATATGCCACAAAAACGGAGAGAATGCTCCGTGCGGCGGAAATGAGGGAAAAACCGATATGAAATACGCAAGCAACAACATCCGTAATATCTTGATCGCAGGCCATGCCGGCAGCGGCAAAACGACGCTGACCGAGGCATTGGTCTATTTTTCGGGCGCTGCCGAGCGTATGGGCCGGGTCGAGGACGGCACCACGATTTCGGACTTTGACCCCGAGGAAGCAAAGCGGAAGGCCAGTCTGTCGGCATCGGTCGTGCCGGTGGAGTATGAGGGCATCAAGTACAACCTCATCGACGCTCCGGGCCTGTTCGACTTTGAGGCAGGCGAGTACGAGGGCATCCGTGCAGCCGAGAGTGTGCTGGTGTGCGTGTCGGGCCGCAGCGGCGTGACCGTCGGTGCGGAAAAAGCGTTCCAGCTGGCCCGCAAGAACGGCAAGGCCACAATGGTCTTTGTCTCGAAGTGCGATCTGGAGAACGCGAACTACTTCAAGATTCTCGAGGACATGAAGATAAAGTTTGGCTCCACTGTCTGCCCCTGCGTCGTCCCGGCGAAGCTCGACGACGGCACCCCCGTGTACATCAATCTGTTCAGCCAGAAGGCCTTCAAGTATGAGGGCGGCAAGCAGGTGCAGGTCGATCTGCCCGACATCGGCCACCGTTTCCAGGGCCTTATCGAGGCTATGAGCGAGGCTATCGCCGAGACCGACGACGAGCTGATGGAGAAGTTCTTCGGCGGCGAGGCATTCACCACCGAAGAGATCGTCGATGGTATGCGCAAGGGCGTCAAGGATGGCCTCATCACCCCTGTGTTCTGCGGCAGCGCTGTCAACCAGCAGGCTCTGGATATGCTGCTGTACAATATGCATAAGCTGCTGCCCAGCCCGGAGCACAACGGCGTTCTGGCTGAGGATGCCAACGGCGAACCCGTCGAGCTGACCTGTGCAGAGAGCGAGCCTACCGCTGCCTACGTCTTCAAGACTGTGGCCGACCCCTTCGTGGGCAAGCTGAGCTATCTGCGCGTCGTCAGCGGCAAGATCACCGCAGGCGCTTCTCTCGTCAACGCCCGCACCGGTGAGACCGAGAAGATGGGCAAGCCCCTCACTGTTATGGGCAAGAAGCAGACTGAGGCCGAGAGCATCGGTGCCGGTGACATCGGCGCTGTGGCAAAGCTGGTCAGCGCAAAGACCGGCGACACCCTCTGCGACGCTTCCCGCGTGGTCAGGCTGCCCGCACCCGTCTTCCCGAAGCCCAGCCTGTTCATGGCTGTCACCGTCGCCAAGAAGGGCGACGAGGGCAAGATCAGCAGCGCTTTGGCCCGTCTGATGGAAGAAGACCCCACCCTGAGCTACGTCAACAACGCCGAGACCCATCAGCAGATCATCGGCGGTCTGGGCGAGCAGCACCTCGACGTGGTCAAGGCCAAGCTGAAGAATAAGTTCGGCGTGGAAATTGGCCTCGAGGCTCCGCGTATCGCTTACCGCGAGTCCATCCGCAAGGCCTGCCAGAAGCAGGGCCGTCATAAGAAGCAGACCGGCGGCCACGGCCAGTTCGGCGATGTCATCATCAACTTCGAGCCCTGCGACAGCGAGCAGGTCGTCTTCGAAGAGAAGGTGTTCGGCGGTAGCGTGCCGAAGAACTTCTTCCCGGCCGTTGAAAAGGGCGTCCGCCTTGCCGCTGAGAAGGGCGTGCTGGCCGGTTATCCTGTGGTCGGCCTGAAAGCCACCCTGCTGGACGGCAGCTACCACCCCGTGGACAGCTCCGAAATGGCCTTTATCATGGCTGCAAAGCTGGCTTATAAGGCCGCAATGCCCGAGGCCGGCCCTGTCATCCTCGAGCCTATCCACACCCTGAAAGCTCATGTTCCCAACGACAATACCGGCGACATCATGGGCGACGTCACCAAGCGCCGCGGTCGTGTGCTGGGCATGGAGCCCGACGAGGACGGCTTGCAGACCATCATCGCCGAAGTGCCTCTGGCTGAGCTAGCCAACTTCACCACCTTCATCCGTCAGACCACCCAGGGCCGCGGCTGGTTCACTACCGAGTTCGCCCGCTACGAGATCCTGCCTGAGATGCTGGTTCCCGCCGTGGTCGAGCAGGCCAGAAAGCTGGGCAATCTGGATGAATCTGCAGACGACTAAATAAGACATTTTCCAAGCCCTGTCGGCACTTCCCTCTGTCGGCGGGGCTTTTTTGCGGCCTTTTTGGCCCGCAGGGCGGCAGTTTTTATTGACAAGGCCGCGGCTTGCTATTATAATGAATAAGTCAAAATGGCATTCGTGTGCGGTTTTATGTTTTATGACACTCTGCCGTACCCCAAAAAATAGATAAGGAGATTTCCAAATGGCACAAGAGATCAAGATGTCCGCTGCTGGCCTGAAGGCAATGCAGGAGGAACTGGAATACCTGAAGACTGTCCGCCGCAAGGAGCTGGCAGAAGAGATCAAGGAAGCCCGCAGCCACGGCGACCTGTCCGAGAACAGCGAGTACGATGAGGCCAAGAACACCCAGGGTCTGGTCGAGAACCGCATCACCGAGCTGGAGCAGATGGTCAAGAACGCTGTCGTCATCGACGAGAGCGAGCTGAGCGTTGAGAACGTCTCTGTCGGTACTCACGTCACTATCCAGATGGAGGGCGAGGACGAGACCGAGGAGTACGACATCGTGGGCCGTACCGAGGCTGACCCCCTGAACGGCAAGATCAGCGACGAGAGCCCCGTGGGCCACGCCCTGCTGGAGAAGGCTGTCGGCGACACCGCCGAAGTCCTGCTGCCCACCGGCCTTACCGTCAACTACAAGGTGCTGGGCATTACCCACTCTGCAAACTGAGCCAAGCGGGAGGAAATTATGGAAGAACAGAAGAAGAACCCCGCACAGGGCCTGTCTGAGAGCGAGCAGGTGCAGGTGCGCCGCCAGAAGTTGGCAGACCTGCAGGCTGCAGGCCGCGACCCCTTTACCCTGACCAAGTTCCCTCAGGATGCTTACTCTGCTGACCTGAAGGAAGAGTTCAAGGATCTGCCCAACGAGACCGACAGCGGTAAGAAGGTCGCACTGGCTGGCCGCCTGATGTCCAAGCGTGTCATGGGCAAGGCAAGCTTTGCCCATCTGCGCGACGATAAGGGCGACATCCAGCTCTACGTCCGCCGTGACGAGCTGGGCGACGACGCTTACGTTGCTTTCAAGAAGCTGGACGTGGGCGACATCATCGGCGTCAAGGGTGAGGTGTTCCGCACCAAGACCGGCGAGCTGAGCGCCCGTGCCGAGGAGATCACCCTGCTGGCCAAGAGCCTGCGCCCCCTGCCCGAGAAGTTCCACGGCCTGACCGATACCGAGATGCGCTATCGTCAGCGCTATGTTGACCTCATCGCAAACCCCGAGGTCAAGGAGACCTTTGTCAAGCGCAGCCAGATCCTGAAGGAGATCCGTGCCTATCTGGACGAGAAGGGCTTCCTGGAGGTCGATACCCCCATCCTGACCCCGTTCGAGATCGGTGCGTCCGCACGTCCCTTCTACACCCATCACAACAGCCTGAACATGGACATGGTGCTCCGCATCGAGACCGAGCTGTACCTGAAGCGCCTCATCGTGGGCGGCATGGACCGTGTGTACGAGGTGGGCCGCATCTTCCGCAACGAGGGCATGGACCCCAAGCACAATCCCGAGTTCACCAGCATCGAGCTGTATCAGGCATTCACCGATTTCCACGGTATGATGGACCTGGTGGAGGAGCTGTATAAGCGCCTCGCTCAGAAGATCTGCGGCAGCCTGGTCATCCCCTATCAGGGCAAGCAGATCGACATGGGCCACTGGGAGCGTCTGACCATGATCGAGGCCGTCAAGAAGTATTCCGGCGTTGACTTCAACGACTGGAAGACCGATGAGGACGCCATCGCCGCTGCCAAGGAGCACCATGTGGAGCTGCCCGAGGTTCCCACCAAGGGCGCCATCCTGGCCGAGTTCTTCGACGCTTTCGTCGAGGACAAGCTCATCCAGCCCACCTTCATCTATGATTACCCCGTCGAGATCAGCCCGCTGGCCAAGCGCAAGCCGGATGATCCCGCTTTCACCGAGCGTTTTGAGTACTTCATCGACTGCACCGAGTACGGCAACGCTTTCAGCGAGCTGAACGACCCCATCGACCAGAAGGGCCGCTTCGAGCGGCAGGTCGCCGAGCGCAAGGCCATCGAGCCCGACTGCAAGGCACAGGTCGATTACGACTACGTCAACGCTCTGGAGTACGGTCTGCCTCCCACGGGCGGCCTCGGCTTCGGTGTTGACCGTCTGGTCATGCTGCTGACGGACAGCGCTTCTATCCGTGACGTGCTGCTGTTCCCCACGATGAAGCCGATTGAGCAGTAAGATACAAAAATCGGCTTTATTACGTTAAAAAGCTAGATGCGCGATACTGTAGCAACGTGGATTTACCACCAACTTACCACCCAATTTGATAATTTGCATCAGTAAAATGGAAAGCAGCCTACAATAAACACAAGCACCCCTGCCAATGAAATGTGCGATGACACATAGATTGGCAGGGGTGCTTTTTGAATTGCAAAAAATATCAAAAAATAGCTTGAATTAGCATCGCAAAAGTGATATTATAATAAAGGAAAGCGAGGAATGTTCAATGGCTACCATAAACAATCTCCGTTTAATCCGTGAATTGTATGGAGCAACACAAGAGCAAGTTGCTAGAGCTCTCTCAGTTAACCGTATGACTGTAGCAAATTGGGAGAATGGTAATTCGGTGGCTTCAGCAGCAAACCGTGAAAAGCTCTCGATGTATTTTGGAATCGGACCAGAGTTTATCTACGATAAGGCTCTTAGCGAGGATGCCAAAAAAGTGATTCTGTCTGCGGCGAAGTATTCTCGAGAAGTTACAGATAAAGACGGTGATGAACTTTCGAAAGAAGAGGTTCTAAGCAGGGCGTTTGAGTCCGTGACTTTTTCGAATGCACTGAACCAGTATATTGTTGCGATGAAGATGATGCTGGCAACGGCTGATCAAGAAAGCATCACCACGCTGGAAAATGCGCTTCAAATTTATGAAAAGATGGGAAATCGACTGAAGCTGATTGTCAAGCTTCGGTATGACGAGTCGAAAGACGGTACATCTTTACAAGAGCTTTTACGGACAGTACAGCAGACTGAGATAAAAAAAGCACTCGAGAGATGAGAGTGCTAACTTTTTTCTTGACGTACAATTCAGCCTATGGTATAATAAGTTGTGAAGTGGGCAAAGAAAAACAGCACAATGGCTGGAATCCACTGTGCTGTCAACTGTGTCTCATAGAATCAAGCTTTAAATATGTGATCCTACATACACTTAGGTCGTGTTATAGTATATCACAATTTAAGGCTTGGTTCAATATGGGAAAATTACAAAATGTGACCCATATGAGCCGGCTTTTTTCTATTGTCTGCTACATTATATGATTTTATACACCTTTTTGGATTCCTAACTATTTAGGAGAAAGGAGTAGCAGATGAAAGCTACTGGTATTCGTTTGAAAGCAAGTTGCAGTAATCCTGACAGCCCTAAGCTTACGGAAATTGATTCCATTTATGTGGAGGGTTGCACTAATCCGGGACTCTTTAAAAAAGAAGCTCTATATGATTATCTGCAGGAACACCCCAAAACTATTCAGGTAAACATCCGCCCCTACCCCAATTTGATCCCGCAACTGAGCAAGAACAATGAGAAGTACGTTAAGTCAGAGCCCAACGGTTCTGGTAAAGATAATCTCCTGTGCTTGCGTCATGTGTGAGGAGGTTCTGAAGATGGGAAAAGATCAGCATGTAACGCCGCATCCCAATGGTGGTTGGCAGGTAAAAGGTGCAGGCAACTCTCGTGCGACAGTACGCACCAACACGCAAAGGGAGGCTATCAACATCGGACGTGAAATTTCGCGTAATCAAGGGTCGGAACTCGTAATCCATGGGTGCAATGGGCAGATTCGCGCTAAAGATTCTCACGGACACGATCCATATCCGCCTAAGGGTTAATTGACGAAACACCTCTGTGCATACTGGATTCCAGGCGGTATGTACAGAGGTATTGTTTTTATGGACAGAAGTTGGCCGATGAACTTGACTACATATAAATTTACAGTTGAAAACGTAAATCATTAGTAGAGAAAGATGGCAGATATACTGCAGAACAGGCGGTATATCTGCTTTTCTATTGAAAGATTTCGCAGTTCCCTTGATTCATAGCTTGTCCTTAGCAAATAAATAGCGTATACTTGTTTCTGAAAGAATTTTATGGAGAGGTTCGGAGGTGTTGGTGTTGGAGGTCAAGGAAGTTCAAACTTTATCGGAACAGGAAAAGACGGTTTCTCTGTTTGAGTTTATCAAGGAGTTGAACAAACTCAAACAAAAAGTCGTTTTGAATATTAGAGATTACCCATGGCATCTTGCCATTTCCGATATTCCTGTTTTTTCAGAGTACATCAATGTTTCCTATCGAGATCGGGTAGAGGAAGAAAGTGAAACAGCGGATGATTTATTGCTTTCCATCCGAAAACCTGAATTTGAAGAATGTCCGATTCCAGATGAACTTTTTGCGGACTGGCTGGTATCTGGTTGGGGCGATTATCATACAGAAGCAGATGTAATGCCTGAACGAAACATTACCTCTGAAAGTCCTGATACGGAAGAACTCTCAGAAGAAGATGCTGCCGTTGAGCAATTTGAGGATAATTCCGAAAGAGTAGCTGCCTATCAGAATTGGCAAGTTCCGCGCACTGCATGGGCAGACAGACAACATGTCATTGAAAAAACGCGAGAGTTGTTTACAGATTTGTACCAGCTCTATTTTGAGTTGCAGCGAGAAGCCGAAACCGAAGAAATCATTGTAGCGAACGGTATGTTTCGTGATGCGCAGAACCCTGATATTGCACATCCTGTGCTGACTCATCGTGTGCAGCTTGAGTATGACGCAATGGAGAATGTCATCTCCATCCATGATACAGAAAGCTCTTCCGAACTCTATTCTGTATTGTTTCAGATGATGGAAGACATCAATTTGGATGCTATCAATCACCTCAACGATGATCTGCGCGCAAATGACTATCATCCGTTGGACAGAACAAGTACGCCGGACTTCTTAAAAGCACTGGTACGTCAGCTTTCATCGGACAGCATTTTCTCCGCAGTGGGTGTTCCAGCTGGTTGGAGTAAGAAGAATCGGTTGCTTCTGTATCTTGAGCCCTGCTATATAGTCCGTAAGAGATTGGATGGCACTCCGAAAGCTATCGAAAAAATTATCGAGAACATCCAGCAGACCGGGTTTGTTCCTGCGCCGATCTCTGACATTGTAAGCGGTGGAAAAATTGATTTACCAGAAGATGATGGCGAAGAATCCATTGAGGAACAGCTTGCAGCTGTTGGCGGTGAAAGTGTCGATGTTTTACTTTCCAAAGAGGCCAACAAAGAGCAGCTGGAAATCGCACATCGTATCGAGCAATACAATGCTGTTCTGGTGCAGGGGCCTCCGGGTACTGGCAAAACTCACACCATTGCAAACCTGATGGGGCATTTTCTCGCACAGGGCAAAAGTGTTCTGGTGACGAGCCATACCAAAAAGGCTTTGAGTGTTCTGAAAGAAAAAGTTGCACCGGGGCTGCAAAGCCTGTGCGTGTCGATTCTGGATGATTCTAACCTTGATATGGAGCGTTCGGTAGATGGCATCACCGATTATATGTCCAAGACCACTTCCCATGAGATGCAGCGCGAAATGAATCGCCTTGCCGGGGAGCGCAAGGAGGTCATTGACCAACTTGCCAATGTTCGGCGTAAGATTTTTGCGATTCTGAATCAGGAATGCAGCTGTATTGTGTACAATGGAGAAGAATTTTCTCCATCTAAGGCTGCAGAGTTCGTGTTAGCTCATGCGGACGATTTGTCTTATATTCCGGGCAAGGTGCGTCTGGATACTCCTTTGCCGCTGACATTCGAGCAGCTAACGGAACTGTATAGAAGCAATCGATTAGTGTCCGAATCGGATGAAGAAGAACTTTTAGCGGATCTTCCCGATCCCTCTAATCTGCTGCCTCCGGCAGAATTTGATCGCATTCAGACCGAAATGCGCTCCATGCAAGATCGGCTAAAGCAAATTGAACAGCTCAAGGGATGGACTATTCACAATCGCCCGATTGAAAAACTGATTGATGTTGATGGTCTGAATGGGCAGTTCACAATTTTTTATCCAAAGCGTGATGCACTACAAGCACTCTCTGCATACGTTCATGAGTTTTCGGCAATCGATCCATGGATGAAGTCCGCAGCAGTAGACGGCAAAAATGGCGGCTCGTATCTCCATCACTGGGAGCTGCTGATCGAGCAGATTGAAGCAACCTGCCGCTATGCAGAAACGCTGGTTGAAGAACAATTCGGTGTGGAGATCGTTTTTGTACAGCCTGATAATGCAAGTGACTTAAAAACCTCATTTGAGGCTCTTAAAACTGTGCTTGGTCCCAATGGAAAAATTCCGACACTTACCCGGATGTTCCATAAAGACTATGTTGCTGCACATGAACGCGTAAAAATCAACAGTAAATTGGCACAGTCTGTGGCAGACTGTGACTTGGTGCTCCATGCTATCGAATTAAAGGAAGTACGCCAGAAATGTGCGACTTATTGGGACGAACTGCTTGCAACGCAAGGCGTTCCAAAATTCTTTGAATTGGATGCGTCTTCTCCTGAACGCATTGCACACAACTGGATTCCACACATCCAGAAGTATCTGAACTGGTATCAGGATGACTATGCAAAGCTGAGCGAGAAGCTGATGGCGGCTGGAATTCCAGCTGATCAGATATTTGGTATTAGCACTTTGGATTCCGACCTGTCTGCAACCTCTAAGATCCTTGGTGCAGTTGAGCAGACCATTCCAAAGCTGTGTGATGTTTGCTCTCTTATTCTTGATTTGGGTGAACGAGAAGCTCTTCTCCGGCAGACCAAAAACTTACTGCTTTCCGATAAGCGTGTGAACAGCACTCTTTGCACTACGCTTGCAAGTGCAATTACAGACGGTGACGCGCAAAAATATATGGATACGTTCTCCCTACTGGAAGAAATGTACGGCAAGTACGCTTTACAGCGAAGCCGAATGGAGATGCTCAGCATTTTGAAGCCGATTGCACCGCAGTGGGCTGACGCAATCCAAAATCGAGATGGAATCCATGGTTCGGATACTGTTCCAGATACGATTGAAGATGCGTGGAAGTGGAAGCAGCTTTCCGGCCGAATTGATGAAATCACAAAAGAACCTTTTGAGCAGCTTCAAGCTGATAGTTTGCGGCTTAGTAAAGAATATCGGTCTATCACAGCAGAATATGCGGAAAAGTGTGGGTGGTATCACCTCTTGCGCAGAACGGAAGCCGACATTGACATGAAACAAGCTCTGCAAGGTTGGAAGCAGACCGTCAAGCGAATCGGCAAGGGTACGGGCAAAACCGCGCCGGCCTTGAAAGCTAAGGCGCGCGAGCTAATGTCAAAGTGCCAAGTAGCTGTTCCATGTTGGATTATGCCGATCAGCCGTGCGCTGGAAAGTCTGAATCCTAAAGAGAATCAGTTCGATATTGTTATCATTGATGAGGCCAGTCAATCGGATGTTTCTTCGCTGGCTATTCTATATATGGGCAAAAAGCTGATTATTGTGGGCGATGATAAGCAGGTCAGCCCAATGGCAGTCGGCACAGATACGGATAAAATGAGTGCATTGGAACAGATGTATCTGCACGACAAAATCCCAAACTCTCATCTGTATAACGCTAAAACGTCCATTTATGACATTGCCACCACGACATTCCAACCCTTGATGCTCCGAGAACATTTCCGTTGTGTACCCGAAATCATTGGATTCAGTAATATGCTGTCCTATGATTACAAAATCAAGCCACTTCGGGATGCCAGCAGCAGTACGCTCCTTCCGGCAGTGGTCAATTATCGTGTGGCCGATGGTCAACGTATGGGGCGGTTCAAGACAAATCCCAAAGAAGCCGAAGCTATTGTTGCTCTGATGAAAGCCTGCATGGAGCAGGACGAATACCAAGGGAAAACATTTGGTGTGATCTCCTTGTTAGGTGATGAGCAAGTCAAGATTATCCAGCGTGAGATTGAGCAGGAAATTGACGCAAAGGAAATCGTTTCGCGGAATATTCTTTGCGGAAATTCAGCGAATTTCCAAGGCGATGAGCGTGATGTGGTATTCCTTAGTCTAGTCGATAGTGGTGATGGAACGGGGCCTCTGTCTATGATGGGATTCGGTGTGGATGATGCCATGCGGAAACGCTACAATGTTGCCGCCAGCCGTGCAAGAGATCAGCTTTGGGTAGTACATTCACTTGATGCTGCAAATGATTTGAAACCGGGTGATATGCGGAAGCGGTTGATCGACTACGCCGCGAACCCTCATGCGCTGGATGTTCAGCATACCGAAATCGAAGCGCATTCCGAATCGCCGTTTGAATTGGCAGTCGCTACGAACCTTTCTGATCGTGGGTATCACCTTGTCCAGCAATGGAAGGTCGGTGCGTATCGTTTGGATATGGTCGCGCTGTGTGGTAAAAAGATGGTGGCTATCGAATGTGATGGCGAACGTTGGCACAGCGGCGAAGAAAAAGTCCGGGAGGATATGGAACGACAGACAATTCTGGAAAGATTGGGCTGGCGCTTCATTCGGATTCGTGGCAGCGAGTATTATCGCGCTCCAGAGGAAACGATGGAACGTGTTGTTTCCGAACTTACAGCTTTTGGTATTGAGCCGGAAACTGCTGAAGGCAGCAACAGCGGCGAACAACGCTCCTCTGAATTGTTGAGCCGAGTAAAACTTCGTGCTGCTCAAATCATCGAAAGTAAGCATAGCGAGGACGATTCTATCGACTTGGAAACTATTCAGATTGCTCTTGACCCGAAGAGTATTGTCCCGAAACAGGATGAGGAAAAGGGTTCATCGGTGCAGATGGAGGCCGTAGTAGAGCAAACCATAATCGATGTTCCGGGAGTTGAACCTGAACTTCCTGCGGTTGAGGTCGTACCGCCGCAAAAAGCTGCCACACGAAAGACGCCTAAAAAATCTTCCACAGCAAAATCCCAAAAGGCACCCACCTCTAAGGTGAAGAACGAATCGCAAGGCGAGGCTGTTCAGCAAGTGATGCCCGGTATGGATATTTCATCAGAAGATATTTTGACTTTTTTGAAAAATCGAAATGTCCACTATGTCGATAAGCGTTCTAACGGTGGTGCGCTCTGGATTATTGGTGGGCATGAACTTGATTCGCTTGTCGCAGAGGCTAAAAACACGGGAATCTTGTTTCATTTCAAAATGGGCGGTGGAAATGTAACGAAAGGAAAAGATGGATGGTGGTTTAAGTAGGGTGAATTCTTTAATCAGCAAAAAATTATAATACAGTCAAACGGTAAAGTGGATTTTGGTTCGCTTTGCCGTTTTTCTTTTTGCCCAAAATTGTGAAATTTTCAAAACTGTATTCTAAAACAGCCCTGCGGATTCCTATTAGTGTAGGGGCCTTCAAAATCTTTTGTGAAACGGCTTTCCTCTAGTTTTATGAGTGGAAAATAAACAAAATCCATGTTCTAAAATTAGGCAGTTCAACAAAATTTGAAAAACTGGTTGCCAAACGCCCATTTTAGAATGTTATAGGTAGAGGGGAACGTTGGAAAAATGAATTTTCTTTGAACTTTCAAAAGACCCGGTTTAAAAACACCCCTTAAAGTTTGTATAGGGTATAGGAAGTGTTTTCAAAAGTAAGCCAATTCACTACGGTATCACTGATGAAATTCCCCGATTCCTTACAAAGTCACATCGCACCTTGAAAATCGCATGAGCCACCCCAGCAGGATACCTCTGGTACTGAATGTGCATTCTGCGCGTCTTACCGGAAAATACGCCGGAGAAAATCGGGCAGGAACGGGCCGGGACAGAGTGGACGGTAGTTAAGAGCAAGATTCGCCTTTGTATACGAAACCGCTCCTACGGGCGATTTTTCTACGGCGGC
>ENA-UEPJ01003784-UEPJ01003784.1-human-gut-metagenome-genome-assembly--contig:-NODE-3784-length-12963-cov-6.881965_pt1 | contig 12963 bp, 7 predicted proteins | sample MGYA00242890_ERZ507896 | MGnify/ENA primary metagenome ERZ507896 (study PRJEB26167, sample SAMN06115508) | human gut metagenome | host: Homo sapiens | place: China:Qinghai | collected 2015-08-20... | reverse complement strand
AGTTTCTTTATATTATTTTATCTAGCACAACAGGTTAGTTATATTTTCAGCATTGTCATACATCGATAACCATAGAGACAAAAAGAACTAGCATCCTACCTACCACAGTAACTTGCTAGTTCTTTTTATACTATAACATACTGAGGGCATCGGACGTATATCCGAGTACCTTTCTGACTTCATTATAACTGGAGCGGCCTGAAAAAACAAGCCGCTCCAGTTTAATTTTAACTATTTTATTCAGAAATTAGCCAAAATATCTCTTTAAGAGACCAGCAAATGCCTTACCATGTCTAGCCTCGTCTCTTGCCATCTCGTGAACGGTGTCATGGATCGCATCAAGACCAGCAGCTTTTGCTCTCTTAGCGAGGTCTGTCTTACCGGCAGTAGCGCCGTTCTCAGCCTCAACTCTCATCTCGAGGTTCTTCTTTGTGCTGTCTGTAACAACTTCGCCGAGGAGCTCTGCGAATTTAGCAGCGTGCTCAGCCTCTTCGTAAGCTGCTTTCTCCCAGTAAAGACCGATCTCCGGATAACCTTCTCTGTGAGCAACTCTTGCCATAGCGAGGTACATACCAACCTCAGAACATTCACCCTGGAAATTAGCTCTTAAATCAGCAAGGATATCTTCGCTAACGCCCTGTGCAACACCAACTACGTGCTCAGCAGCCCAGTTCATCTCGCCGCTCTGCTCAACGAATTTGGAAGCCGGTGCGCCGCACTGCGGACATTTCTCCGGAGCAGCCTCGCCCTCGTATACATAACCACATACAGAACATACAAATTTCTTCATAGTATTTTTCTCCTTTTTAAAATTTTATCAGGGGTCAGGGATCTTGAAATATAGAGATCCCTGATCAATTGACGGTTGTAATATGGATCACAGCTCTTTTGAAAGAGGATCACTGACGGATCAAAAGCAAGTCAGTGGATCTAAATAAATAATAGTAACTGTTATCGTTATTATATTCTAATTGACAACGAATGTCAATAGAATTTTAAACTTTTTCGTTTTTCTTTTTCAGGCAGTCCTCGCATTCACCGTAAAAGAAAACCGTGTGGGAATCAACCCGTCCCGGGAACGGAGCGGTGAGAAGGTCTGAAGTGTCACAAACCAGATCCAGAGGCATATCGATGATCGCCCCGCAGGCCTTGCACACAAAGTGGTAATGGGGATCGGTATTATAATCGAAGTGTTCCGATCCGTCTCCACTGGAAAAACGCTGGATCTCGCCCATATCTGCCAGAAGATTTAAGTTGCGGTATACAGTTCCCAGACTGATCTTCGGGTAATCTTTGCTGATCGTCACATAGACGGCATCCGCGGTAGGATGATCCTTGCGGTTTTTCAGACATTCCCGGATAGATTCACGCTGGCGGCTGAATTTTAATGCTTTCATGGTGCACCTCCTTTCCGGAGTGTAGAGATCAAATAAACAATAATAATGATAATTGTTACTGAAATAATACCATCAGATACATCAACTGTCAAGTGCAAAGTGACAGATTCTTTTACCAGCCGCGGTTCGAGTATGATGTGAAAAGAAACGATCCAAGCACGATCTGAAAAGAAAAATCATCGGTGCACGATCTGAAAAGAAAATTTCTTGAAAACACCTCAGGAAATGTTTATACTGGTCTTATAATTGTGGACAGCCGGAAAACTCTCCCCAGCCCGTCCGATGTTCCCGGATTAATCCGGAAACCGATACAGCGGCAGGACAGAAATTTCCGCGCAGCCCGCCCTTAACATCCTCGAAATGGAGGTATATCCATGTATAACAGACACATCCGCCACCTTGTGACAGAGCTTGGAAACCGTCTGTCAGACAAAGAATTTTTAAAAAAGATCGGTCTCAGCCGCCGCAGCATGCAGCAGCTCTTTGATAAAGACCGCTGGGAAGTGATCTTCGAGAAGGCATTCCCGGTAACAAGACGTTTTTCCTGCGCGGAGATTCTGGAATTCTGCCGCGTAGATATGGAAAAACTCAGCAATGAACCGGAGGAGGGATGGCTTTCCTTCGCTTATAAATATTCGACCCACATTCTGTACCCGGATGCGGATTTCGCTGTGTCCGCAGCTCCTTATGCGCCGTCTGCGCTCTATTTCCTGAATGTTCTCCAGTACTTCTTTGATGAAGAACGGAAGGTTCTGCCGTTCGATCCATATGATGATTTCCGCTTTCTGACAGAAGAAGAATATGCCGGTTTTGAGCGTGCCGGTGAGTATGCCCACTTTATCCGTGAGTTCCGTGATCAGTACATATACGAGATGATGCGGTTAAACCGTGAGGCGACCCCGTTCGAGACGCTGGGACATATCGCGGGTGTCCACTATGTTGCGATGGTGGCAGCCCGGGGGCTTTATGAGGCGGGGGTGCCAATTGACCTGGCGTTGGCGTCGGGCGCAGCAGCGGGACATGACCTCGGAAAATTTGGCTGTAAGCCGGATGAGCGGGTTCCGTACCTTCACTATTTTTATACGAACCAGTGGTTTACCGCCTACAATATGGAAGGAATCGGCCACATCGCCGCGAACCATTCCACCTGGGATCTGGAGCTCGACAATATCTCTGTGGAGTCCCTGGTTCTGATTTACGCCGATTTCCGCGTAAAACAGATGCGCGGCGAGGATGGCCGCGAGATCACGAAGATCTACACGTTAAAAGATTCCTTTGATGTGATCCTGTCAAAGCTTGACAATGTGGATGAGGCAAAACGGAACCGCTACCGCGTCGTCTACTCCCGCCTCTACGAATTCGAGCGTTACATGCGTTCCAAAGGCGTGGATGTGGATCTGACAGGAAACCCGGATCCGGCGGAGCAGCCGGTAGATATTGTCGTACAGACCGGAAAACAGGTGGTCCGCTCCTTCGTATTCTGGGGAATCGAGCATAACATCGACGTGATGCACCGCCTCGGAACCGAGCGTCAGTTCGGAAATATCCTGGAGGCGGCGAGAAGCGAAAAAGACTGGAAGAATGTCCGCGCGTACTTAAATATGTTCAACGAATATTCGATCCACCTGAACCACCGCCAGAAAGAGCAGACCATCAGCTTCCTGTATGAGCTCCTCTTAAACCGCGAGGGCGATATCCGGAGACAGGCGGCGGCGCTCATCGGAAAAATGTTCGCAGATTTCAACGCCGGATACCGGAAAGAGCTGCCGAAAAATATGCCGGATCCGGACGCTAAGACGGCACTGACGCTCTGGGAGGAGTATCTTGGACAGCTCATATGCCCGGATTATCGCCTGACACTGCAGCAGAAGAACCGAATTCAGAATTCTCTGAAATTTGTCATGGTATCCGCCATGGACCGGAGTTCGGAGAAGGTCCGGGAAGAGCTGTTCGAAGTCTTCATGAAGTGGTTTGACGGACACCACCGCCTTGTGGGTGATCCGGTATTCTACCTATTAGACTGTATATTCTCCCTGCCTCTGGATCTTTGCAGCAAGGGGAGTCGTCTGGAACGTTTGATCTGCTTTGCCATCAGCCATATGGACGACCCGGATGAGAAGGTGCAGATCGCGGCCGTCCGCGTCTTAAAGGTTCTGACCCAGGCGGTGCCGCCGGAAAGCGCCTGCTACGAGATCGTCTGCGACGCGGCGCACCGGATCAATCCGAGGACGATCACGCTGCTGTTTTTACAGTACCGGATCTATACGAACCTGCGCCTGGACACCACTGCCCAACGGGAAGTTCTCTATGGACACGATGTGGTCAGCGATATCTTCCTTGAAAACTTAAAATCCGCGACCCCGTGGATCTTGAAGTCCGTAAATATCAAGCTTCTTGCGGATCAGGTCGATCACGGAAAGAGGGATCACCTGCTCCACATCTGCGCGCACTTTTCGAACCTTATTAAGGTCAGCGAGCAGGTCGGTGTCCGCCATGACGCGGGCCGCGCGCTCCTGCGTCTTGCCCATTTGCTGGCAACAGACCAGAGAAACGAGATCGCGGTGGAACTCTTAAAGGGACTGGAAGTGGGAGAGTACGAGTTCTCCAAATACATTCCGGAATACCTCGGCGAGTTCGCCTTATGGCTGCCGCCGGAACAGCTTGATGACATGATCGAGCGACTGCACATCCTGCTGGCGAACGGAAACGAACGGATCGTGTCCGTTGCCCTCGATACGTTAGGAGTCCTTTTGGAGTGCTATTCGCGGTATACCGTCCGTTTCCATGAGTCCGAGGAAGTATCGGAAGAACGCCGCATGAAGCTTCTCGGCCTGATTTTAAGCTGTCTTGCAAACTACCGGGAGCAGGTCCGTCAGGAGGCACTGCTTGTCATCGGACAGCATATTTTCGGTTCACAGATCCTTGCGGAGAGAGACAAGAGCAGGATGTTCTCCCTTTGCGCAAAGAAACTCCTGTTCCTGTTAAATGAGAATAAGGGCGGCGAGCTGAGTCTCTACTACCGTGCTGCGACCCTGTCCCATATCGACCGTTTTATCGCCCACTACCAGTTGTTCGGCGGTCTGGTGGAGACCAGGACGCGGGAGAAGATCGCATTTTTCCCGGGAACCTTCGACCCGTTTACCTTATCCCACAAGGAGATCGCAAAGAAGATCCAGGAGCTCGGATTTACCGTATTTCTTGCCATTGATGAGTTTTCCTGGTCGAAGAAGACCCAGCCGCATCTGGTGCGCCGCCAGATCGTAAACATGTCCATCGCGGACGAGTTTTATGTCCATTTATTCCCGGACAACACGCCGGTAAATATCGCGAATCCGGCGGACCTGCGGAGGCTGAAGGAGATGTTCCCGACGGAAGAACTCTATATCGTTGTGGGATCCGACGTGATCCACAACGCGAGCTCCTACAAGAAGGATCCGGAGGAGAATTCCATCCATTCCTTCAACCACATCGTCTTCCGGCGCCCTGGTGAGGCACACCCGACGGAGGTTTACGAGCAGATCGCCGGAAAAGTCGTGCAGCTGGAGCTCCCGCAGGAGCTGGAGGATATCAGCTCCACGAAGATCCGTGAAAATATTGATAACCACCGCGATATTTCCAGCCTCATCGATCCGGTAGTCCAGGAATACATTTACCACAAGGGCATGTACCTGCGCGAGCCGGAATTCAAGCCGATCTTACGGGCGAAAGCTATCGCCTTCGAGAACGCGGCGGGCAGGGACCGTGAGGTACTGGACGAGCTTGGAAACACCGTTCTCTACGGACATCCGGACGCCCAGGCGATCCTGACAAAGATCCAGGTGGAGAATGACCGCCTGCTGATCTTAAGAAATACCGTGGAAGGTGAGCGCCCGGCGGGCTTTGTGAGCTACCGGGAGATCGGAAACGAGGATCTGTTCGGCGTCTTAAAGGACATGGAGCTGGCAAACCTGGTCCGCGGAAAGAGCAGCCGGGAGATCCTTCTGATCACAGGCATCTATGCGAGAGAGGACGGCACCGGGGACAGCGGGGTGATCCGCGATGCCCCGCAGCAGCTTCTCGTTGAAGTGCTGGCGAAAGAGTTGGAGAAAAACTACAGTTTCGCATTGTTTGTCGCGGAGCGCGGCACAGTGACGAAAGAGGTCGTGTACGTGCTGGAGAGACAGGGCTTTATCCGTCCGCATATGGCGGACGAGAACGACAAGCGGACGATCTACATGGTCGACATGCATGAGCCGTTAATGTTCCTGCATAACCTGGATACTACGATCAAGGAGCCGTTTGCCAGCAATCCGGCGGTTCTGGATGCTGTGGAGAAAAACCACAAAAAGCTTCAGATCGCTATGACGAAGCTGTATCCGGGAAATCTTGTACTGTCCTTGTCATCCGGCATCATGTATCATCGTCTTGTGGACCGGATCACGGCGCTCAACGATGTTCCGAGAGAGCCGCTGGTGCCGAGAAGACTCGGAAAGAACATGTGCGTTCCGTTCGGTAAGATCCTGCGTGGAAAGGTTGTGCCGAATACGGTGACGAAGACGCTGCATACCGATAAGGTCTATGAGCCGGATCTGAACAGCTTTACGATCGAGCCGTTCCCGTACTACTCACCGTTAAAAAGCCAGATCGAGACCATCAAGTCCTTCGACCGGCCGGTGATCCTGGTGGATGACCTCGTCCACACGGCGAACCGGCTCCAGGTGCTCGTTCCGCAGCTCAGGGAAGACGGGATCCCCATCAAGAAGGTCGTCGTGGGCGTCCTGTCCGGCTACGGCCGCGACCTGATGCAGTGCCTGAAGGTGCCGGTGGAGAGCATCTACTCGATGCCGAACCTGCGCCAGTGGTTCGTGGAGTCTACACTGTATCCGTTTATCGGTGGCGATACCGTGCGCCGTGAGGAGATGAAGGTTGCGGGACTTCAGCCGTCCATCAACATGATTCTGCCCTACGCGACGCCGAGACTTTCCGGCTGCAGCAGAGAGGCGCTTGTGGAGTTCTCGGCCTGCTGTATCGAGAATTCCAGGGATCTTTTCCAGGTCCTTGAGGCGGAATACCGGAAAATGTACGCGAAAAACCTTACCCTTTCACGCCTCTCCGAGGCCGTCATCCTGCCGCTCTGCCCGGATAAGGGAAGCTGTATGGAGTATGATGAGAACCTGGCGGCGTCAGTATATCTGGAGAATGATCTGGAGACGCTGTGGAGGATGAAAGAGTTTCTGATCAAGGGATAAAATGCTGAACGCCGTCTGGAATTTTGAGAGGCTGAGGGCTTAAAAGGAAGATCTGCGATAATCGTGGGCTGTGTATCAAAGCCGTAAGGTCGGCAGACCTGAATGGCTTTGGTTCATGGCAGTAAAATATGGAAATCAGGGGGAATGAAATTATGGTAACCTATTATAAAATCGGAGACATGTTTTGTGCGTCCGCGCACGGCGATCTGCCATATGAAAAAACGGAGAAACCGGCAGCAGGGACAACGCTCACCTGGCTCTTTACCGGAGAACCGGGCAGCCGCCGCGCATCATTTCTCGTAAACCATCCGGCAGAGCTCTTCATGGAGAAAGAGGATGTCAGCTGGTTAAACACAAACAGATTAAATGCGTCCGCATACGACGGACAGACCAGGGAACTCCCGGCGGATCTCCTCGCGCAGCTCGATGCCGGAACACTCCGCGCGGTAAACGCGTCCCACCCGAAATTTGAGGAGATCCTGGCATATAAGCCGAAAGAGGGCAAAAAGCGTGTCCATGTTCTGGCGATCGGCGATGTGGGCAGCATGCTCTTAACAGGTCTCCATCTTCTCGGCGGAGATGTGATCTCCTCCATCGGAATCTGTGATATCTCCGACAAGGTGACTGCCCGCTGGGAGTTTGAGGAGAACCAGATCGCCTATCCGTGGGACTATGACGCGATGCCGGAGGTGGACGTTGTGGACCAGGATCACCTCTTTGACTGTGATGTGTTCGTATTCGTGGCCTCAAAGGGAATCCCGCCGGTCGGTTCCGGTGTCAAGGATGTCCGCATGTACCAGTTCGAGAACAACTCAAAGATCATCGGACATTACGCGAAGATGGCGAGAGAAAAGAACTTTAAGGGCTTATTCTGCGCCGTCTCCGATCCGGTGGACCCGCTTGCGAAGACCGCGTTCCTTGAGAGCAACAAGAATGAGGCAGGAGAGTACGACTGGATGGGGCTTCTCCCGGAGCAGATACAGGGATTCGGCCTCGGTGTTATGAATGCGAGAGCTGCATATTATGCAAAACGTGATCCGAGGTTTAAGCAGTTTTTGACGGAAGGCCGTTCCTTCGGACCGCACGGACAGGATCTCGTTATCGCGGATTCCATCGAAAACTACAACGATGAGCTCTCAAAAGAACTGACAAACCTCACCGTCACCGCAAACCTCCACATGCGCGCCATCGGCTACAAACCGTTCGTTGCCCCGGCGTTCTCATCCGGCGCGATCTCGATCCTGATGACGCTCAGAAAGCAGTGGCACTGCGGTTCCGTGTTCCTCGGCGGCGTTTACATGGGCGTGAAGAACCGCTATACAGAACATGGCCTCGAGACGGAGGCACTGGCGCTGCCGGATGCTTTGTATGAGAGGATCGTGTTCGCGGCTGAAAATCTTGCGAAGATCGTGTAGAGGTTGTTTCTGCGGCGAAGGCTAGAATATAGAAAAATGCTGATCTGATTTGTCCCGGCAGGTTTCCCGTATGTCGGGGAGAACTGCCGGGATTTTTATACGTGCCGTGTTGAGGATGGAAAGCCGTTGTTATAAAAATATCAGTGATCATGTATATTGAGTGAAGCAGATTTATCAGGGAGAGTGATACATCATGGAGAGTGACAGATTGTTAGTTCTATATCCGCAAAAACGAGGCCCGGAGAAAGAACGGTCGCGTATGGACGAGGTTTTGAGGGCGGCGCTTGACGGGATCGATGCCGAGATCGTGGAAGATATGGAAATTTTGGAGCAGGATCCCTTCAAATATCGTGGACGCAGACTCCTGTTTGCAGTTCCACTTGGGAGAAATGGCATCAACCGCGGTTACTACGAAGTTCTCGCCTGGCTGCGGGGCGGTGACCAGGTCCTCGCGGGGGCGACTGCTGGGATGATCATCGACGCGGAGAGCGAATTCTACACGAAAGCGACGGCAAGAGAGCTTGCGGTGGCGGCAAACCGCGCCGGATGTGCCTTTGTCGGCCGCCCGCTGGTGGAAGGAACCGCCTCCCTCGATAACTACCTGATCCAGGCTGCCAATATGAACACCGATCGATTCGGCGCTTATAAAAAGAGCGCTGCGATCCTGGCGCATCAAATTCTGGAAGAAACATGGCAGCCGAAAGAAGAATCGCACCTTCTGGTCCTTCACGCCTCAAACCACAGGACCTCCAATACCCTGGCGATTTGGCAGAAAGTAAAGGAGTGCCTGGATGAACGGATCAGGATCCAGGAGATCAACCTGCGAAACGGCACTCTCGTGGACTGTTCGGGATGTCCATACCAGATGTGCCTGCACTTTGGTGAGCAGGGAAAATGCTTCTACGGCGGAGCCATGGTGGAAAATATCTACCCGGCGGTCAAGTGGGCTGACGCGATCCTGCTCCTCTGTCCAAACTACAACGATGCCCTGTCCGCGAATATGACGGCGTTTATCAACCGCCTGACAGCCCTGTTCCGGACCACACGGTTCTACGACAAAGCCCTGTTCGGAATTATCGTATCCGGCTATTCCGGCAGTGACCTTCTCGCTGGGCAGCTCGTAACAGCCCTCAATATGAACAAGACCTTCTACCTCCCGGGCAATTTCTGCATGATGGAGACAGCCAACAACGCCGGTGCTGCCATGAAGCTTCCGGGTATCGAAGACAGGATCAAGGAATTTAGCGAAAAAATGACGCATATACTGATAAAAGAGACACAAAATAGCTGATACAATTTTTGAATTTCAAGCAATTGTGCGTCAAAACTTTACATCACGGAAGTGAACAACTGCAATTATGAGAAAAGCAACGAATAGCTGAAAGATTTCAGACGTTTACAAAAATTACTAATATTTGTTGCAAAAGTAACAATAGAGATGTATAATATGTTCGTAAGCTTCCTTTGCTGAAACGTTGTGCAAAGGAACAGAAAAAGGAGGTAGAAAGATATGAGAAAGAGATTTTCCGCAGCAATGGCACTCGCATTATCCTGTGCAATGGTACTGACCGCTTGTTCCGGCGGCAGCAAACCGGCAGAGACAACAGCAGCCGCAGCTGACACTACTGCAGCAGCAGCTGAAACAACAGCAGCCGCAGCAGCCCCGAGTGGTGATGCCCAGAAGTTAACAATGGGTACTGGCGGAACCACCGGTACATATTACGCATTCGGTGGCGTAATCGCGAATGTATTAAACAGCAAAGACCTCGGAGTGAACATTAACGTTCAGTCTACCGGTGCTTCCAAAGCAAATATCTACCTTGTAAACGACGGTGAAGCAGACCTCGCGATCGTACAGAACGACGTTATGGACTATGCTTACAACGGAACTGACCTCTTCGCAGAAGAAGGCGCAGCAAAAGATTTCACAACAGTTGCAGCCCTCTACGCTGAGGTTTGCCAGATCGTATCCTCCGGCGATATCAAATCTGTCGCTGACTTAAAGGGCAAGAGAGTATCCGTTGGTGACGCAGGCTCCGGTGTTGAGTTCAACGCACGTCAGATCCTCGAGGCTTATGACATCTCCTTCGATGATATCCAGGTCAACAACCTCGGATTCGGTGATTCCGCAGATGCGTTAAAAGACGGCAAGATCGATGCTTTCTTCTGTACAGCAGGCGCACCGACAACAGCGATCGTAGAGCTCGCTACAACAAATGCGATCAACCTTCTTGAGATCGATGACGAGCATGCGAAGAAGCTTGCGGATGCACATCCGTTCTACACAACATACGCAATCCCGGGCGGCTCCTATAAGGGCGTTGACGATGATGTTCAGACAGTTGCTATCAAAGCTACTCTGATCGCATCCCCGAAGCTTTCCGAAGAAACAGTTTATAACCTCACAAAGGCTATTTTCGATAACAAAGATGAGATCGCTTCCACACATGCAAAGGGCGAAGAGCTTGATCTCGAATATGCGGTTTCCGGTATTTCTGTTCCGTTCCATCCGGGTGCTGAGAAGTACTTCAAGGAAGTAGGAGCAATCAAGTAATTACCTTGAAAAACAGGAAAGTAAGATTCTTTACAGTGGCAGCAATAATCACGGCAATTATTGCTGCCACTCTTGCCTATACTTTACGAAGCGGAGACTATCTGGTCCTAAGGAACGGAGACACAAATGCAGAATATGCCCGCTTCCGGGTAAAAGAGGGGGATGAGTTTTCTGTAACGTTCATCCACTCGGTAAATAAGTATCCGTTGACGGACGTTTACGAGATCCGCGACCACAAGATCTACGTGATCCGCACGATCTACAATAATTTCGGCGCGGGCGTGCAGACAGAGATCGAGGATGGGCAGACGCTTACGTATGATGAAAACGGGGAGATGGTTGTTTCCGGGTTTGACAAGGAAATGCCGTATCTCTCATATATTGTGGGTACGGTCTCGGACCACACACTCACACTTCACGGAAAAGAAATCAGTTTGAGGGATCTCTGCGGACGAAACAGCAAAGTAGAGTTCTCCTGTGAACATAAAGGATTCTAAGCGTTAAAAGAGTTTCGGACATATCCGGCGCCTGTTTGTATAGGGGGTATACAGGGGCAGCGCCGGAAACGAAATATAAAGGAGGGATTGGTATGGCAGAGAAAGACAACATGAAAGTCAACACATCTCCGGTGGCTGATGTGGAGACCGGTACCGCCGAAGACGTCGAAGCCATCATGAAAAAGTACGACCGTGAATCGAATACCCGAATCTGGGAAGGCACCCCGAAGCAGGTCATTCGTTTCCTTCTGGCAGCGTTTTCAGTTTTAATGCTCTATATGAACCTGTTTGCAAACTGGGATGAGCGTGTAAGACGTTCCCTGTTTGTCGGTTTTGTAATTATCCTTTCATTCCTGGTATACCCGATGAAAAAGGGAAGCTCAAAAAAGAATTCCGTTCCGATCTACGATATTATCCTTATGGTACTCGGAGCCGGTGCTTACTTCTATTTCGTATTTAACTTTAAAACAATTATCGGCCACGCGACACGAATCAGCCAGACAGAGGTTATCGTTGGCGTGATCGGTATCCTGATCTTAGCAGAAACATGCCGCCGCGTTGTAGGTATTCCGATCCTCTGTGTGGCGACATTCTTTGTGGGTTATGCGTTTTATAACGGACTTGGACAGGGCAGAGCCTTCGCGGTAGTCTTAAAGTCCATCGTTTACAACCTGTTCTATACGACGAGTGGTGTTATCGGTACTCCGATCGGTGTCTGCTCCACGTATATCGCACTGTTTATCCTGTTCGGCGCTTTCCTTGAGGCGACCGGTATTTCTGAATTCTTTATCCAGCTGGCAAACTCTCTGGCAGGCGCTTCCACAGGCGGACCGGCAAAGGTAGCGGTTATCTCCTCTGCTCTCTGCGGTATGGTATCCGGAAGCTCCGTTGGTAATACAGTAACGACCGGTTCCGTAACGATCCCGTTAATGAAGAAGACCGGTTATCAGGGCGAATTCGCAGGTGCCGTTGAGGCAGCTTCCTCCACCGGTGGACAGATCATGCCGCCGATCATGGGCGCCGCCGCATTCTTAATGGCTGAGATGGTAGGCGTTCAGTACGGCGAGATCGCGATGAGAGCGATCTTCCCGGCACTCCTCTACTTCACAGGTATCTTCATTACCGTACATCTTGAGGCAAAGAGACTTGGCTTAAAGGGTATCCCGAAGGATGAGCTTCCGAAATTCGGACCGTTATTTGTCCGTCAGGGTTATCTTCTTATTCCGTTAGTTGCCCTTGTTGCAATGGTTATGATGGGCTACACGATGTCCCGTGCAGCGATCATCGCTACCGCCCTTGCAATCCTTGTCAGCATGCCGAATAAAGAAACAAGAATGAACCCGACAAGATTCATCAACGCGTTGGAGGCAGGCGGTAAGAATACACTTTCCGTAGCTGTTGCCTGCGGCGTTGCCGGAATCATCGCCGGTGTCGTAACAATGACCGGTCTTGGACAGCTCCTGATCTCCGCAATCGTCGGCGTTGCCGGTGACCGCGTGATCGTAGCATTATTCCTTACTATGTTAACCTGTATCGTTCTTGGTATGGGCGTTCCGACAACTGCAAACTACATCATTATGGCTACCACATGTGCTCCGATCCTTGTAAATGGTATGGGAATCAACAAGATCGCTGCCAACATGTTCGTATTCTACTTCGGTATCGTAGCAGATATCACACCGCCGGTTGCTCTTGCAGCTTACGCAGGATCCGCGATCGCGAAATCCAACCCGATGAAGACCGCGTTAAATGCATCCCGTCTTGCGATCGCAGCGTTCATCGTACCGTATATCTTCGCGTTTAACCCGGCAATGTTATTTATCGATACAGGCGTTCTCGGTGTTGTAACGATCATCGTAACATCCCTGATCG
>ENA-UEPJ01003782-UEPJ01003782.1-human-gut-metagenome-genome-assembly--contig:-NODE-3782-length-12965-cov-5.001164_pt1 | contig 12965 bp, 16 predicted proteins | sample MGYA00242890_ERZ507896 | MGnify/ENA primary metagenome ERZ507896 (study PRJEB26167, sample SAMN06115508) | human gut metagenome | host: Homo sapiens | place: China:Qinghai | collected 2015-08-20... | reverse complement strand
GCTATAAACTATCAACTATCAACTATAAATTATATTTACGGTTGGCTTTCGCCTTCCACATATTCTTCCATAAACATGTGTTCGCCATCAAACACGGCATAGGTGAACTGCCATATCCAGTCGCCCAGAATCATCAGTCGGGTCTTTTTGCTCAACATCAGATCCAGTTCGATGTGGCGATGGCCGAACATGAAGTAATCTATATCCTTGTGGCCTTGCATATACTGTTTGGCAAAGCGCACCAGAAACTCCTTCTTTTCGCCCATATAAGGCTCTTCCTTTCCGTCAGCACGTTTCAGTCGGCTATGCTTAGCCCAGTTCAGCCCCAAAGCCATTCCCCAGCGAGGATGAATCGCATTAAGGAGGCGTTGGCAGGTATGGTTCTGGAACATTCTTTTCAAGAACTTGAATTTCTTGTCTGGGTCACCCAGTCCGTCTCCATGTGCCAGATAGAATACTTTATCGTATATCTCTACGGTCTGAGGCTTGTAATGTACGGTAACGCCACACTCTTCCTCCAGGTAGCCATAGGTCCAGAGATCGTGGTTCCCCGTAAAGAAATGTACTTCCACTCCCATATCGGTCAACTCCGAGAGCTTACCTAAGAAGCGTGTATAGCCTTTTGGTACGACATATTTATATTCGTTCCAGAAGTCAAACATGTCACCCAGGAGATAAACTGCCGCAGCCTTCGTCTTGATGCTGTCCAGGAAACGGACCAGGCGGCGTTCTTGCATGCGGGCATGCGGAATGGCTAATGAGCCAAGGTGCGCATCTGAGAGGAAATATACATTTTTCATAAGCGATTCTTTTTAAATGAATAGTGAAGAATGAAGAGTGAAGAATTCAACGGCTTTGTCTTTATTCAAAACCGAGTTCTACGCGAGCTTCCTCGCTCATCATACTCTGATCCCAAGCCGGTTCGAATACAAGGTTCACATTGGCAGATTTTACGCCTTCCACGCTGTCTACCTTGCTTCTTACATCCTCCAGAATGAAGTCGGCAGCAGGGCATGAAGGGGCTGTGAAGGTCATGTCGAGATCTACGGTGGCATCGTCTTTCACATCTATTTTATAAATCATACCGAGGTCCCAGATGTTGACAGGAATCTCTGGGTCGTAAACGGTCTTAAGCACATCTACGATCTTTTCTTCTATCTTTGTCTTTTCTTCTTGTGTCATAATAATCTTTGTTTTTGCCTACAAAGATAATAATTATTGCAGACAAAACAAAAAGAAAAGCTGTTTTTTTCTTGCAGAAGGTCTAATATACCCCAAATAGACTACAATTTACCTTTGTCGTGATATGAATAAAAGGCACCATCGGTTATGATGACATGGTCCATAAAGAAGAGGCGCATGATTTCGCAGGCTTTGGCAATCTTCTGGGTAAGCACATCATCGGCTTTGCTTGGCTGAGGATTGTTGCTGGGATGATTGTGGCAGAAGGCGATAATGGTAGCGTTGTTGAGTACCGCTTCTTTTATGATGAGCCGGATGTCGGTTGCCGTTTCTGTAATGCCGCCTTTTGAGATGCAGCTCGCTTTGATGAGTTTGAAGTTCTGGTTCATCATCAGGAGCCATGCTTCCTCTGTGTCTAAATCCTGCATCTTCGGAAGCATATAGTTGTAGATGGCAAGGGATGAGCCTAAGTCGGGACGTGTGCCAATCTTATCGAGAGCACGGCGCTTGCCCAGTTCGCAGGTGCAAGAATGGTGATGGCTTTGACGGGTCCCATTCCTTTATATTGCGTCAGTTCTCTGATGGTCTTCTTTCCTAGCTGGTTCAGGTTGTTGTCGCAATCCTTCAGAATGCGTTTCATCAGGTCTACGGCACTTTCGTCAGTAGATCCCGAACCAATCAGAATACCTAAGAGCTCGGCATTGGATAAAGCTGAGGCTCCCAAGCGCTCCAGTTTCTCGCGAGGCTTGTCTTCTTCTGCCCAATTGGCAATGGTTAGTTTCTCTGCCATAATAATAACTGATTAGTAGATTATTATTGGCTTCTCTTTTGGCGGGGAAGTCTTATTTGTAGAAAGTCTTGTTGTATGCGCTGAATTCGCTCTGTCCCAGTACGCATCTCTTCCACCATGCAGAAAGAAATCCGCATCCGTAACCCATCAGCTGTGTGAAGGCAGCGCGAATGCTCAGCAAGCCTATCTTCACGCTGTGATTCTCTCTGCTGCTGTCGATAAACAGTGCGATGGTATAGAGAATGATGCCGGCGAGACCGATGCAGCCCAATACTGCCATCGCATTACCCAAGGTTGGGAATACGTGAACGGTGCCAAGCATGTATGGCAGGAAGCCGAAGAAGAGCAGAAGCAGCGTGCCTATTACGCCCACGGTGAAGACCATAGGAAGGAGATGCACGAGTTTGAGACTCTCTGGATATTTCTTGTAGAGATTGATGCGGGCGATGCCACTGTTGTAGACCTGTCGCCAGAACTTGCGGAAATCGGTGCGGCGCTTATGCCATACCCATGCTTCAGGGAACAGACGGCAACGGCAGCCTGCCTTGAAGATACGGATAGAGAAATCTATGTCCTCACCGAAACGCATATTGGAAAAGCCATTCAACCTGAGATAAACATCCCTGCGGATGCCCATGTTGAATGAACGGGGATAGAACTTATCCATCTTCTTCTTTCCGCCACGGATACCACCGGTGGTAAAGAAAGAAGTCATGGAATAAGAAATGGCTTTCTGAGTATCTGTAAATGATGAGTGCGCCTTGTCGGGACCGCCGAAAGCATCGGCTGGCCCACGGCTCACCACATCACTTACAGCCTTCAGATAACCTTCTGGCAAGACCACGTCGCTATCGAGTATCAGAAGATACTCACCCTTGGCGCGCTCGGCACCATAGTTGCGACTCTGGCCCGGACCAGAGTTCTCCTTATAGTAATAATGTATATCCATCATGTGCTCATATCGCTTGCACACATCCTCGCAGGGAGTCTGTGAGCCATCCTCTACGATGACAACCTCGAAGTCTTTCTCTGATTGATGAGTCAGACTCTCTAAAAGTTCGTCCACTTCGTCAGGACGATTAAATACAGGTACTATGATGGAATATTTCATTCTTCTTACTATTAAGGGTTAGTTTTACTCAATAAGAGCACAATCTTCCTGTTGGAGGATGTATTACTCGCTTACACGACCGAGGTAGCTACCGTCACGGGTATCGATCTGGATAGTCTCGCCTTCGTTGACGAACAAAGGAACACGAACCTCAGCACCAGTCTCCAATGTAGCAGGCTTTGTAGCGTTGGTAGCAGTATTACCCTTTACACCTGGCTCAGAGTGAGTAATCTTCAAAGTAGTCTTCACTGGCATTTCAGCCAAGAGGATAGTACCATCAGTTGTATCAGTAACCACCTCAACAACGTCACCCTCCTTCATGTACTGGCCACCAGTAACGTTCTCCTTAGCGATAGGCACCTGCTCGAAAGTCTCCTGGTTCATGAAGATGCAACCAGTAGCGTCCTCGTAGAGGTACTGGTAAGGACGGCGCTCAACGCGAACATCCTCCAATTTGAAACCTACCTGGAATGTACGTTCCAATACACGACCGTCGGCAACATTCTTCAATTTTGTGTTCATTACGGTGTTACCTTTACCTGGCTTTCTGTGCTGAAAGTCGATGCAAACCCATACTTTGCCATCCATGCGGATGCAAGTACCAATCTTAATTTCCTGTGAATTAATCATTTCTTGTTTATCTTGAATGTTATTACAATAATCTCAAAATCGAGTGCAAAGTTACGGCAAAAACATGAAAAATCAAAGGAAATATCGAAAAAAACATAAATATTTAAGCTAAATTTGGTAGTTTTCTTGGTTATTTCAGAAAATATGCGTAATTTTGCAGCCCAAAAAGGGCGTGTTTTGCACTTTTGTGAAGAATATTAATTAAAAAATAAATAAGAAAAATGAAAAGAACATTTCAGCCTCACAATCGTCGTCGCGTAAACAAGCATGGTTTCCGTGAGCGTATGGCTACAAAGAATGGTCGCCGCGTATTGGCTTCTCGCCGCGCACATGGCCGCAAGAAGTTGACAGTATCTGACGAGCACCACGGAAAGTAATTCCGAGGAAAGATTCGTCTGTTGACGATGACATTAAAAGCAGCAAGGATGTATTCTTTGCTGCTTTTTGTTGTTTATAACGCCCCTTCCTTTTCAGAGATTGCTCTTTTGGGAACAAAGATGTTTTGTTTTTATATCATAAAATTAGGTGGTGAGAGTGCAAAAACTTTCCTTTTTATTTTGTTCTTCCCCCAAATACTTGTATCTTTGCACCAAAAAATAATATATGACTTCATCAGAGTTTATAAATAAGTTTAAGAGTAAGTACCTTTGGGGGAATATCGGTGCCATGATTCTGGTGCTGGTGTTGCTCTGTGTCGGTGTCAAGTATGGCATCGATATCTATACCCATCATGGTGAGGCCATCCGTGTGCCGGATATTCGATATAAGAATATCGATGATGCTACACATATCCTCGACGATGCGGGATTGGAAATTGTTGTAACGGATACGGGATATGTCCGCTCTTTGCCGCCTGATGTCATTCTGGAGCAGACTCCGGTTTTCGGAGAAGTGGTAAAGTCGGGACATGTTATCTATGTTACCATCAATTCAGATCATTCTCCACGTATCACCATTCCTGATGTCATAGACAACAGTTCGTTGCGAGAGGCAATGGCTAAACTTACTGCTATGGGATTCAAACTGGGTACACCTGAATATATTCCTGGCGAAGAGGATTGGGTTTATGGTATCCTCGTTAAGGGTAAGCATGTTGTAGCTGGTGATAAGGTTTCTATCGATGATGTGCTTGTCATACAGGTTGGCAATGGTAAACGGAGCGTTGATGATTCTATCGATGTGGTAGATCCGGTTTATCACGGCGAAGAAGATGTGATGGAAGGCGAAGGTGACATGAGCGGAGAAACTCATGAAGACAACTTCGAGGTGGTTCCTGGTACGGAAGCCACAGAGCCTGCTCCTTCGCATGAGCACCACCAGAAGGAAGTGGTGGAGTAGGAGAAATGAAAAGTGAAGAGTGAAGAATTCAATAGTAATACGAATGATATTTTTAGATTATATATATAATAAGGTATATGCTCCTGTAGAGGATGACTTCGGGTTTGATGATGCAGGAGATATGGACGAACTGGATGATGAACTCCAGATGGAGGAAGGAAACGCTGCTTCTGGTGAAGGAGGAGATGAACTCTATGAGCACTGGAAGGTGCAGGTGGATGCCAACCAGGATCCGGTCCGCATCGATAAGTACCTGGCTGATAAGATGGCCTATCAGAGCCGTAACCGTATTCAGCAGGCTGCTGAATACGGATTCATCCATGTCAATGGTAAACCGGTAAAGAGCAACTATAAGGTGCGCCCTAATGATCTGGTTACTCTGATGCTTGACCGTCCTCGTCACGAAACGAGTATCAAACCTGAAGAAATCGCTATCAATGTGGTTTATGAAGACGACCAGCTGATGGTGGTTAACAAGGAAGCCGGTATGGTGGTGCATCCGGGTGCGGGCAACTTTCACGGAACCTTGATTCAGGCGGTAGCCTGGCATTTAAGAGATATGCCTGAGTTTGATGCCAATGATCCGGAAGTGGGCTTGGTGCATCGCATCGACAAGGATACCAGCGGACTGCTCGTTGTGGCAAAGACTCCTACGGCAAAGACCGCACTGGGTAAGCAGTTCTTCAACAAGACTACCCATCGCAGTTACAATGCGCTCGTTTGGGGCAACATTGTAGAAGATGAAGGTCGCATAGAAGGCAATATCGGCCGTGATCCGAAGAACCGCCTCCGTATGAAGGTCTTCGATCCGGACAGCGGAATAGGCAAGACGGCGGTTACGCATTACAAGGTGTTGGAGCGTTTCGGTTATACCACCTTGGTGCAGTGTGTGCTTGAAACAGGCCGTACCCATCAGATTCGTGCTCACATGAAGCATATCGGTCATCCGCTCTTTATGGACGAAACGTATGGCGGAACAGAGATTCTGAGAGGTCAGCGCAGTAGCAGCTACAAGGCATTTATCCAGAACTGCTTCAAACTCTGTCCGCGTCAGGCTCTCCATGCCAAGACACTCGGCTTCGTGCATCCTACAACCAAGCAGCAGATGGATTTTGACAGTGAGTGGCCAAATGATTTTAGACAATTAATAGAAAAGTGGCGCGGCTTCATCGCTGGCACCACACAAGATACATTCAAAAATATTTAGTAATTATGGAAAATAGCAAGAGAACGATAGCCATCGTATGTGGTGGTGATTCTTCTGAGCACGACGTATCATTGCGCTCAGGACAGGGTTTGTACTCTTTCTTTGATAAAGAGCGCTACAATATTTATCTCGTCGATGTGAAGGGCACCGACTGGCATGTTGCTTTGGATAATGGTGAGACTATCGAGATTGACAAGAACGATTTTTCTTTCGTTATGAACGGCAAGCATGTCTATTTCGATTATGCTTATATCACCATCCACGGACAGCCTGGTGAGAATGGTGTGATGCAGGGTTATTTCGACCTCATCCATCTGCCATACTCTACAAGCGGTGTTCTGGTAGAGGCAATGACTTTTGATAAGTATGTGCTCAATAATTATCTGCGCGGTTTCGGTATAAACGTAGCAGACAGTATCTTGCTCCGTCGCGGTGAAGCTTATGATGAAGAAGAGATTGCCAAGCGTATCGGTATGCCTTGTTTCGTAAAGCCTGCTGCTGACGGCAGTAGCTTTGGTGTGAGCAAGGTGAAGAATGCTGACCAGCTGGCTCCAGCCCTCCGTGTGGCTTTCATGGAGAGCAATGAGGTAATGATCGAGGGCTTCCTTGATGGTACCGAGATTTCACAGGGCATCTACAAGACAGCCGAGAAGACTGTTGTTCTGCCAGCTACAGAGGTGGTTACCACCAACGAGTTCTTCGATTACGATGCCAAGTATAACGGTCAGGTACAGGAAATCACTCCAGCCCGTCTCTCTCCAGAGACAGCAGAAGAGGTGGCAAAGACTACATCCCGCATCTACGACATTCTCCATGCCAACGGTATCATCCGCATCGACTACATCATCTCTAAGGATAAGGACGGTAAGGACAAGGTGAATATGCTGGAGATTAATACCACTCCGGGCATGACCGTTACTAGCTTCATTCCTCAGCAGGTGCGTGCCGCAGGTCTTGACATCAAGGACGTGCTCAGCGACATCGTGGAGAATCAGTTCTAGAATAACAAACTCATATATGGTTCTGCGATTTTTTCGCAGAGCCATATATATTAATAGGTATATATTATGAATATCCCTCAAGAATTTGATACCATCCGTCCTTGGGAGCCTGAAGATCTCCCAGAGGTATTCGACCGTTTGCTTTCAAACGATCAGTTTAAACAAGTGCTTGCCTATCTCTATCAACAAGTACCTTTCGAGATGATTGCCCAGAAGTTGAAGGCATGTAAGACCAATCTGGATTTCCAGTTGGCTTTTGCTTATGATTTTGTTCATGGCATTCTGAAGAAGGCAGCAACAGGTTGTGAGATGGATTGCACATCGCTCGATAATACCCGTAATTATACTTTCATCAGTAATCACCGTGATATCGTGCTCGATTCAGCCATCCTCGATGTCCTTCTTATCGATAACGGGTTTAAGACCACCTGTGAGATTGCCATCGGTGATAATCTCCTTTCTCTTCCTTGGGTCAAGGACCTGGTACGTGTCAACAAGGCGTTTATCGTAGAGCGTGCCCTGAGCATGCGACAGATGCTGATGTCGAGCAAGCGCCTCTCTGACTATATGCATTTCGCCATCAAGGAAAAGAACGAGAACATCTGGATAGCCCAGCGCGAGGGTAGGGCCAAGGACAGTAATGACCGCACCCAGAAGAGTATTCTGCAGATGATGTCGATGGGTGGCGAGGGTAGCATTATCGACCGCCTGAAACAGCTTCATCTCGTACCGCTCTCTATCAGTTACGAATATGATCCATGCGATTTCCTGAAGGCTAAGGAGTTCCAGCAGAAGCGCGATAATGCCGATTGGAAGAAGGGACCTATGGATGATCTGGTAAGCATGCAGACCGGTATCTTCGGTTATAAGGGTCATGTTCATTACCATGCAGCCCCATGTCTTGATGATTATCTGGACAGTCTTGATCCTGATATGCCTAAGCAGGATATATATAATAAGGTAGCCGCCTACATGGATGAGCAGATATTCAAGAACTACCGCCTCTATCCGGGCAACTATGTGGCTCTTGATTTGCTTGAAAACTCAACAGCTCATCAGGCAGAATATACTGCCGAAGATAAGGCAAAATTTGAAAAATATATGGCTGGTCAGCTTGCGAAAATTGACCTTCCAAACAAGGATGAAGCTTACTTGAGAGAAAGAATTCTCGAGATGTATGCCAATCCTGTACGTAATTACCTTGCTGCTCAATAGCGGCAAGGTAATACTTTTTCTGTTTGATGATGTTGGAAACTGTTATTATCTGCCTGTTTTAATCAGACTCCTAATTGGTAATTCATAAGCTGTTTACGACAGACAGTTAACAGGCAAACCACAGACAGCCTACTGGCGCTATAGCCGCTAGTGGACTGTTCGCCTAGAACAGCCTTCCCCAATGCCTTTGTTTCGTTTTTATGCGAAGCTTACGAAGAAATACTCTTCACTCTTCACCTTTCGCTCGGAATCCCCTGTGTTTATCGGCATTCCGAGTGGTGAAGAGGGGGTGAAGAGTCGCCAATAACTCTTCACCCCTTGAAACGCCCTGTTTATGGGCGTTTCAGGGCATAAGGTGAAGAGTGAAGAGTTTTTGGCTGTAAATTCCTGCATTTATCAGCATTTATTTCTGTTCTTGTTTTTCTGCAATGCATTCCATTTCTATCAGCCAGCCTGGTCTGCATACTCTTGCCTCTACAATGATATGTGGTATCTGAGGGTAAAACTGATTCATCAGTTGCTCTACGGTATGATAGTCTGAGATATCGCGCAGATAGATGATAAAGTATTGGATATCGTTCATCATCGCATCGCCATCCTTCAATAAAGCACCGATGTTCTCGAGCAATCTGCCGGTTTGTCTTATAATGTCGCCTTCGTATACAACTGCTCCATCTTTATCTATGCTGGCTGTTCCTGATATGAAATATTGTTTCTTCTGGGGCAGAGAAAGGCTGGTTCCCCGTTCAAAGGCTACTCCGTATTCGTGAGTAGGATTCAGATGGTTGAGTGCCTGAAGATATTTCTTGTCTTCTTCCCTGATGCCGGGAACGGTCAGAAAGTCGATAGCTACAGATGCATGACGTACGGATGTTGCTCCGCCGATGCCCGTACTGGCTATATAATGGGTCTCTGCCGTCAGACCTTGCTGGTCGAAAACATCATTGCGCGCTTCTACTACTCCCTGATAGTTTACATCGATATGAGTTACGTATATCCATGTTCTTACCAGGTTGCGCTCCATCGTCATATCTGTACCGGCGATAAGTTGCAGGTATTTGTCGAATAGCATTCGGGTCTGTTCGTATGAATCCTTTCCCTTCGCTTCTTCCTCTGTCAGTCGGAGACTGTGGAACAGGATAGGGGTCTTATCGTCTGTGGTCTTGATAAGAAGTGAAATCTTGCTCCCGTTGAGCGGAGGTTGCTCCACAACCGTAAGATGGGTATCCTTAAGATACTCCTGATAAAGGAGTGACTCTTCTAAATTCTGAGTCTGGTTCTGGGAGTCGCTGAGGAATACCTTACAATATTGCAAAGTACGATTTTCCAGTTTCTCTGTATCGAGATAGTTACCTAGTTTCAGATACAGAAAATTCAAGCGGTCGTTGAACGTCCCCTTAGCTTCTGGTGATAGTATTATGTATTTGTCCATCTTGTTTTTCTTTTTTCGCCGGCAAAGGTACGGATAATATATGAGATATAAGAATATAGACAGGATGAAAAGATGAAAATACCGAGAAATGGGGATAGGATGATGTGGGATAGAACGAAAAAGAGGGAAATAAAGGCATGCTTTCCTTTACTTTCCTCTATCTTTTCTTATTTCCTGTTTTATAGTGATTCGAGCATGCGCTTGATGACAACCTCGGCTGAAATCTCACGGTTGGCTGCCTCTGGAATCACCAGACTGTTCTTGCTCTCAATGACATCATCGGTAACAATCAGACCGCGGCGAACAGGCAGGCAGTGCATGAAGCAACCGTCATTGGTCCAGCTCATGTGTTCCTCGTCGATGGTCCAGCTCATATCCTTGCTCAATATTTCGCCATACTGCGCTGGGTCTTTCACGCCCGGACAGCTCCAGTTCTTGGCATAAACGAAGTCTGCACCTTCCAGCGCCTTCTTCTGGTCGTACTCCACCTTGGCGTTGCCCACGAACTTAGGGTCGAGTTCATAGCCCTCTGGGTGAGTAACCACGAAATCAACATCGGCTGCGTTCATCCACTGAGCGAATGAGTTAGGAACAGCCTGAGGCAGGGTACGGCAGTGAGGAGCCCAGGTCAGGACTACCTTTGGACGAGCCACCTTCTTGTGCTCCTCAATGGTGATGAGATCTGCGAATGCCTGGAGTGGGTGAACGGTAGCTGTCTCCATAGCGAAGACTGGGCGACCGCTGTACTTCACGAACTGGTTTACGATGGTCTCGGCATAATCATACTCTCGGTCTTTCAGACCGGCAAAGCTACGAACACCGATAAGGTCGCAGAAGCTTCCCATCACTGGGATTGCCTCAAGCAGGTGCTCGCTCTTGTCGCCATCCATGATAACGCCACGCTCAGTCTCCAGTTTCCAGGCACCGGCATTTACATCGAGCACGATAACATTCATGCCCAGGTTCATGGCAGCCTTCTGTGTACTCAGTCGGGTACGGAGGCTGTTATTGAAGAATATCATCAGCAAGGTTTTGTTCTTGCCCAACTCCTGATAACCGAAACGGTTTGCTTTCACTTCCTGTGCCTCGGCGAGAGCTGCTTTCAGGTCGCCAAGGTCTTCAACATTAAAGAATGTCTTCATTGTTATTTCGTTTTTTATTTGTTATTTCTAATATATATTGCTCTTGAATCTTTCTTCTTGAATCTTGATGTTTGCAAAGTTTGCATGCAAACCTTGCAAACATGGCAGAAACTAAGACTTGGTACGGAGAGGGTACGGAGCAGGTACGGAGCGGATCCAGAGAAACGCTATTGAATTCTTCACTCTTCACTCTTCGTTCTTCACTTCCTTATTTGTCCCTGCCCAGTAATCAACCACTTGTAGGTGGTAATCTCTTCGAGTGCCATTGGTCCGCGGGCTCCGAGCTTCTGGGTACTGATGCCAATCTCTGCGCCCAATCCGAACTGTGCGCCATCGGTAAAGCTAGTTGGAGCGTTTACATAAACGCAGGCTGCATCTACCATTGTCTGGAACTTCTTCTGGGTTGCTTCGTTATTGGAAACGATGCTCTCGCTGTGTCCGCTTCCGTAGGTGGCGATATGCTCGAGTGCCTCATCTTCCGAAGCCACGGTCTTGATGCCCATCTGCATGCTGAGCCATTCGGTGTTCCAGATGCTCTTCATGTTAGCATCAGTTTCCTTCATCTTCGCTTCGCTTTCCTCAGCCTTATATAATAAGGTGTCAGGATAGTGCCCCTTTAATGCCTCGTAGGCCTTGGCATCAGCATGAATCTTGGTCTGCTTCTCGGCGAGCCCCTCGCAGAGGGCAGGGAGGTCGTTTAATCTGCTTTCATGAATCAGCAGGCAGTCGAGTGCATTGCATACGCTCACTCTTCGGCACTTGGCATTGGTGATGATGCGCTTGCCCATCTCCAGGTCACCATCCTTGTCGAAGTAACAATGTACCACGCCGGCTCCGGTTTCGATAACCGGAACTTTGGCAGTATCACGGACGAAGTTGATGAGCTTCTTTCCTCCACGAGGAATACAGAGGTCAATATAGCCCACGGCATTCAGCATTTCGCCGGTAGCTTCGTGGGTAGCAGGGAGCAGTGTAACGACATTCGGGTCAATGCCAAAAGTTATCAACACCTTGTGGATAAGTTCGACACCCGCTGAGTTTGAGGCGTTTGCGTCCTTTCCACCTTTCAGTACGCACGCATTTCCGCTCTTGAAACAGAGTGAGAAAACATCGTAGGTTACGTTAGGACGAGCCTCGTAAATCATGCCGATAACTCCGAATGGAACGGCTACTCGCTGCAGATGCAAACCATTTTCGAGTGTTTTGTCTTTGAGAACTCTTCCGAGCGGTGAGGGCAGTGTACTGACGTGTCTCATATCCGAAGCAATATCCTGGAGTCGTTGCTCTGTGAGTTGCAATCGGTCGTAGAGCGGGTTCGCCTTGTCCATCTTCGCCAAGTCTTCTGCATTCGCTTTGAGAAGCGCAGGAGTTTCTGCGATGATAGCGTCAGCCACCGCCTGCAGGATTTCATTACGTTGTTCATCAGTTAGCAAACCAAGTGTTTTGCTAGCTGCCTTCACTTTTTGGAAAGTCTCTTTCAGTTCCATTCGCTATTTCCTTTCTTATTTTTATGATAAGATATTTTGTAATGTGTTACGAGTTCCCTCTTAACAACGGCAAAGGTAAGCATAAATATCGGAAATTGCAAACTTTATGCAAGAAAAAGTGATGATTTTATAGATAAATGGATAGTTATACGGAAAATGATATTAAAAAAGGTCAGACAGTGCCTGACCTTTTTGGGGTAGCAAAGAAGATTCTGCAGACAGTGTCTGCTGTTTTTGCTTTTTGAATTCTTCAGACAGTGTCTGAAGAATTGTTAACTCTTTGAATTTCAGGTAGAACTTCTTGAAAGATACGATTTTATATCGAAAAAGCAATCTTTCTCTTCACTTTTTTCGATAAAAAGTTGCAGATAATAATTGTATTTCCAGAAGAAAGTAGTATCTCTGCATCAGAGTTTGTAGTTGTACAACT
>ENA-UEPJ01003781-UEPJ01003781.1-human-gut-metagenome-genome-assembly--contig:-NODE-3781-length-12969-cov-14.725489_pt1 | contig 12969 bp, 12 predicted proteins | sample MGYA00242890_ERZ507896 | MGnify/ENA primary metagenome ERZ507896 (study PRJEB26167, sample SAMN06115508) | human gut metagenome | host: Homo sapiens | place: China:Qinghai | collected 2015-08-20... | reverse complement strand
CAAAGAGGTGCGCCTGATTGATTCATTAAACGGGAAAGCGTATGCTTATCGTTATCGAAGCCTGGATTCTTCTTATAAATATGCCAATGAAGCCTATCGGCAGGTGAATTTCTACAAGTCGGGGAAAGCGGAAGCATCCAACAACCTGGGGTTCTGTGCTTTTATGGCTATGGACTTTGACCGGGCGGAAGCGTTGCATAAGGAAGTATATAAACTGACTAAAAATGAACTCGAACTGTTGATTGCCGACATCGGACTGATGAAAATCTGTCAGCGGACGGCTATGAATAAAGAATTTTATGATTATCGTAATAGTGCGCTCAAGCGCATGAAACGTATTCGTGAAGAGAGTGATTTGTTTGCCGACCGTCACGAGGCGCTACGGCTGGATTATGCATTCACCGAATTTTTCATCGTTTCTTCTATTTATTACTATTATCTGCAGCAACGGCAGGAGGCCATCACATCTCTCAACCGGATTCCGGAAGATGAAGCTTTGACAGATACTAATCAGTTGCTTTATTATCATTATATTAAAGGTTCGGCTTCGTTGGTGGAAGCAACCAAGCCGGAAGACCGGAAAATGCGTGAGTTCGACCAACTCTATATTACCTGGCGGACGGCTGTTCAGACTAATCATCCTTATTTCGAAGGAAATGGTCTGCAAGGATTGGCTAATCTGATGGTTTCACCTAATAATTTCGAACTTTTCCGGACGAGAAGGGGATATGCGCTGGATCAGTTCGGTTTTCCTGTAGATTCGCTTTTGCCTTTGCGAATGGCACAGCTTGCGCTTGAAAAATTCCGGGAGTATAATGATTTGTATCAGATTGCCGGTGCGTATGTGTCTATCGGTAAATATATGAATGAGCACGGACGTTATACGGAGGCATTGGATACGCTTGCAAAAGCGTTGGATTGTGTGAATCAACATCACATGCTCTATTATCACCATGCGGCGGATACATTGGATAAACTACATGTTTTTGTAGAAGGAGATACGACTTATACCGGGGTTCCATGGATCATGCAGGAAGATGTGAGAACGGTACCTGAATGGATCTCAAGGATTCGGGAGCAATTGAGTGTGTCGTATGCGGGGCTCGGGATGAAGTATGCTTCTGATTACAACCGGAATATATATTTGGATATTTTAAATTATACCCGTCAGGATAAGGAGTTGGAGAGCCGCTATCTTTCATTGGAAGCCGATTCACGACAAATGACGCTTGTACTTTCTTTGGTTATTGTCGGACTTGTATTGGTGGTTATTCTTTGGTGGTTCTTCAATAAGCGATCTAAAATAAGGAATCAAGTAGATGTGGAACGTCTGCAGCGGATACTGGCTCTTTGCCGGGACATCACTTCTTCTATACCAATGAATGTTCCGTTAATTCAACAAGGCATCGACCAACTGTTCGGAAAAGGGCGTCTTCAACTGGAAATTCCGGAGGAAGGAAAAGCGGCACTGGTTCCTTTGCATCGGTTGAACCGTGATGAAAAAGCATTGGTGCATGTGCTTGAACCGTATATTGTTTGGGCTGCGGACAATGAGCAGATGGTGGAAGCGTTGAGTGACGAGCGGATGCAGTTGGAAAAGCAACGGTATGTTTACGAACAACATATTGCGGGAAATAAACGTCAGAATCTTATAAAGAAGGCTTGTCTGGCCATTGTCAATGGTATTAATCCTTATATTGACCGTATCTTGAACGAAGTGCATAAGTTGACGGAGCGGGGGTATATTGATAATGCGAAGATTAAGAAAGAGAAGTATCAATACATTGATGAGCTGGTAACTACGATTAATGAGTACAACGATATTCTGGCTCTTTGGATTAAGATGAAGCAAGGAACGCTTAGCCTGAATATTGAAACTTTCAGTCTCAATGAACTGTTTGAGCTGCTAGGCAAGGGAAGACGTGCTTTTGAAATGAAAAATCAGAATTTGGAAATTGAACCGACTACGGTTATGGTGAAGGCCGACCGGGCACTAACTTTGTTTATGATTAATACGCTGGCGGAAAATGCCCGTAAATATACTCCGGAAGGAGGAACAATTAAAGTGTATGCCCGTACTACGGAGGATGCCTATGTCGAGATCTCTGTGGAGGATAACGGAAGAGGTATTTCCGAAGAGGATGTGGCGCATATCATTGGTGAGAAGGTGTATGATTCCCGTGTGATCGGAATGAAGAATGCAGCCGATCCGGAAGTGTTGAAAGAAAACAAAGGTAGTGGTTTCGGATTGATGAATTGTAAGGGAATCATTGAGAAGTATAAGAAAACGAATGATTTATTCCGGGGATGCGTTTTTGATGTGGAGAGTGAACTGGGGAAGGGAAGCCGTTTTTATTTTCGTTTGCCTTCGGGAGTGCGTAAAGCAATGGGGGTATTGTTGCTTTGCTTGTTGCTTCCGTTGGGGATGGTTTCTTGTCTGCATGATCCGATTCCTCCCATGTTGCAGGATGGCGATTCGATTGTAGTAGTTATGGATTCTGCGTATGAGGATTTGCTGGATGTAGCGTCGGATTATGCGAATGCTGCCTATTTTGCTAATGTGGATGAAAATTATGAGTTGGCTTTGCAATATATAGATTCTGCGATGCTTTTTCTGAATGAGCATTATGAAAAATATGCGCGTCCGGATCGCCCGCATCGGTATATGAAGCTGGTAGGTGAGGGAACGCCTGCTGAAATCAGTTGGTGGAACGAACTGTTTGATTCGGATTATCATGTAATTCTGGATATCAGGAATGAGGCGGCAGTTGCTTTTCTGGCTTTGAAACAGTTGGATGCTTATAGTTATAATAATTCGGCATTTACAGATTTGTATAAGTTACAGGGAGAGGATCAAACCCTCGAAGCATATTGCCGGCAGTTGGAGCGTTCGAATACCAATAAGACGGTAGGAATTATTTTATGCTTTGTTTTATTGATTGTTTCGTTGGTTGGATATTATTTTCTGTACATGAGAAAACGTTTGCAGAATCGTTTGAATCTCGAACAGGTACTTGAGATTAACCAGAAGGTGTTTGCTGCATCTTTGGTGAGACCGCAGGAACAGGAAAATGCAGAGGCACTTCAACGAGAAGAGAGTACGCTTAAAGAAATTCCGCAGCGGATTGTGGATGAAGCATTCGGTTCGGTAAATGAATTACTGACGATTGACCGGATGGGAATTGCCGTTTATAATGAAACGACACATCGGCTGGAATATGCTTCTCGTCCCGGACAGGAAATGCCGGAGATGGTAGAGCAGTGTTTTAGTGCCGGAGAATATCTTTCTGAGCAGCATCTTCAGGCAATTCCGCTGATGGTGGAAGCAGGGGGCGAGCATCAATGTGTCGGTGTGCTTTATCTGGAGCGCAGAGAAGGAACGGAACAGGAGACGGATCGACTGCTTTTTGAACTGGTAGCTCGTTATGTGGCTATTGTTGTGTTTAACGCAGTGGTGAAACTGGCTACAAAATACCGGGATATCGAGTCGGCACACGAAGAAACACGCCGGGCTTCCTGGGAAGACAGCATGTTGCATGTTCAGAATATGGTGCTTGACAACTGTCTGTCGACTATTAAACATGAGACGATTTATTATCCGAATAAAATCAAACAGATTGTAGGGCGGTTGAATACGCAGAAGCTTTCGGAAACGGAGGAGCGTGAAGCGGTGGAGACCATGACGGAATTGATTGAATATTATAAGGGAATCTTTACGATTTTGAGCTCGTGTGCTTCCCGTCAATTGGAGGAAGTCACTTTCCGGCGTACGGTGATTCCGGTGCAGGAACTTTTGGATGCTGCCGGAAAATATTTCAAGAAGTTGATGAAGAATCGGCCGGAGAGGATAGAATTGGAAATAGAGTCGATGGAGGCGAAGGTGATAGGAGACGTGAATCAGTTGCGTTTTCTATTGGAAAATTTGATTGATGAAGCATTGACTGTGCGTGAAGATGGAGTGATACGTCTGCAAGCGCGCAAGGATAATGAATATATTCGTTTCCTCTTTACGGATACGAGACGTGAGAAGAGTGTGGAAGAGTTGAATCAACTATTTTATCCGAATCTGGCACGTATGACTTCCGGTGAAAAAGGGGAGTTGAGGGGAACGGAATATCTGGTATGCAAGCAGATTATCCGCGACCACGACGAATTTGCGGGACGTAGGGGATGCCGTATCAATGCCGAGCCGGCTGAAGGCGGCGGGTTTACAGTTTATTTCACTATTCCGCGCCGATAAAAGGAAAACACATAAAAGTTATTAGATAAGGAACATGGAAGAACAGAAGTTTAAAGTTATTATTGTAGAGGATGTAAAACTGGAGTTGAAAGGGACAGAAGAAATATTCCGTCATGAAATACCGAATGCAGAAGTAATCGGCACGGCAATGACGGAAAGTGAGTTTTGGCCGTTGATGGAGGCCCAGCTTCCCGATCTGGTATTGTTGGACTTAGGACTAGGAGGTTCTACGACGATTGGTGTTGATATTTGCAAGAATATATTCAAACGTTACAAAGGAGTTCGGGTATTGATCTTCACGGGTGAGATTCTGAACGAAAAGTTGTGGGTGGACGTATTGAATGCCGGTGCCGATGGAATCATCCTCAAAACGGGTGAGCTACTGACGAAAACAGATGTACAGGCTGTGATGGATGGAAAGAAATTGGTATTTAACTATCCGATTCTGGAAAAGATTGTAGATCGTTTCAAGAAATCTGTAGCCAATGATGCTAAGCGTCAGGAGGCTGTCATCAGCTATGATATTGATGAATACGATGAACGTTTTCTCCGTCATCTGGCTTTGGGTTATACGAAAGAGATGATTGCCAATCTGAAAGGAATGCCTTTTGGTGTGAAATCATTGGAGAAACGGCAGAATGATCTTATTGGACGTCTTTTCCCGAATGGAGAACGGGTGGGAGTGAATGCTACCCGGTTGGCAGTACGTGCATTGGAATTGCGTATTATTGATCTGGATAATCTGGAGCCTGACGAAGAGTAAATTAAGTATTAACGGTAGCTTCTTGCTTAGTCGGAAAATGATGAAGAATAAATGGCGCATGCCCCATCCCGCTACGATGTTCCTTCTGCTGACAATGGCAGTGGTCTTTCTTTCATGGATATGCGATATCTATGGATTGAAAGTGACATTGCCGCAGACAGGTGAGGATATCCGTGTACAAAGCCTGTTGAGTCCGGAAGGAATCCGCTGGTGGTTGCGGAATGCTATTAAGAACTTTACAGGTTTTGCTCCATTGGGCATGGTGATTATTGCTATGTTCGGATTGGGAGTGGCACAACATTCCGGTTTTATTGATGCTTGTATCCGCATGGGGGTGGGAAACCGGCAGGAAAAGAGGAAGATCATCTTGTGGGTGATTGTGCTTGGCTTGTTGTCGAATGCCATTGGTGATGGTGGATATATCATTTTATTGCCTATTGCTGCTATGCTGTTTCAATGGGTGGGGCTTCATCCGATTGCAGGGATTGTTACGGCTTATGTTTCCGTTGCGTGCGGGTATAGTGCTAATATTGTATTGAGTACGATGGACCCGTTGTTGGCGCATACCACGCAAGAGGCTGCACTGGCACAAACGGGTTATCAGGGGAATACAGAACCTCTTTGCAATTACTTTTTTATGAGTGCTTCAACGGTGGCCATTACGGCTATTGTGTATTGGATTACTCAAAAATGGCTTCTTCCTACGTTAGGTAAGTATGAAGGCAGTATGAAGGTGGTGGCTTACCATCCTCTGTCTCGTAAAGAGCGGCGTGCCATTATGATTTCCATTGTTGTGGCAGCTATCTATGTGGCTCTTATCTTGTGGCTTACTTTTTCTTCTTATGGAATTTTGCGGGGTGTGAATGGTGGTTTGATGCATTCGCCTTTTATTGCCGGTATTTTGTTTTTGCTTTCTTTGGGAGCAGGTATTACGGGAATGGCTTATGGATTCAGTTCCGGACGGTATCGCACTGACAATGATGTGATTGAAGGACTTACGCAGCCAATGAAGCTTCTTGGAGTGTATTTCGTTATCGCTTTCTTCGCTGCGCAGATGTTTGCCTGTTTTGAATATTCCCATCTGGATAAATGTCTGGCGATTATGGGGGCTGACTTGCTTTCTTCGTTTGAACCGGCTCCTTTGTCTGCTCTTGTTCTGTTTATTCTGTTTACGGCATTGATAAATCTGATTATGGTATCTGCTACCTCCAAATGGGCTTTTATGTCTTTTATCTTTATCCCGATGTTTGCACAGATGGGAATTGCTCCGGATATAGCACAATGTGCTTTCCGTATCGGAGATAGTTCGACGAATGCCATTACTCCTTTCTTATTCTATATGCCTCTGGTGCTTACCTATATGCGGCAATATGATAAGCAGATTACGTATGGTTCATTGCTGAAATATACTTGGAGATATTCATTAGGCATCCTGGTTGTCTGGACATTGCTGTTTATCGTTTGGTATTTGTTGAAAATACCGATGGGATTGTAGGGTTAAGGAATGATTGCCGGGCTCCGGTTTATCTGATTGGAATTTTCTTTTTCTGAATTAATCGCTATATTTGCACCGTTCCTTAAAGAAAGACAACGAATGAATCTACCAGAAATCTCTGAAAATCTAATTGAACAGTTAAATCACGGTAATACAAAAGCATTTGATAAAATCTATCATACCTACTACCTTTATTTGTGTGCGATAGCTGTTTATTATGTGCATGACAAGAGGGTGGCAGGGGAGATTGCGAATGATGTCTTTGTCGCTTTTTGGCAGAATCGCCACCATATCACTCACCCGGCTCTTCCGTACTTGCGGCGTGCTATTCAAAACGCAAGTATTAGTTATCTGCGTTCTTCCTACTTCAACGAAAAACAGATGACGGAACAGATGGAAGAAATCTGGGCTTTTCTCGAAAATCATATTCTTTCTTCCGATAATCCTTTGCAGGCATTGGAGCATAGCGAAATGAATACCATCATCATGAAGAAGGTGGAGGAATTGCCAGCCAAATGCCGTGCCATATTTAAAGCAAGTTTGTATGAGGGTAAGACATACAGTGAAATTGCCGAGGAGCAGAATATTAATGTGACCACTGTAAGAGTACAGATGAAAATAGCATTGACTAAGCTACGCGAATCACTGGGTACTCCTTATATGATAGCTATTTTGATGTTTCTCTAAAAAAAATCGCTTTTCTTTTAAACGTTTCTTTTTTTATTGCGTATCTAGTTATATACACCCATAGAAAAAGTACGTTTATGAATGACTCTTATCATATAGAAGAATTGGAAATCCGGATAAGCAACTATCTGTCCGGTAACTGCACCGAAGAGGAGAAAGAAGCTCTGTTCGCTTATCTGGCTTCCAATGAAGATGCAGCTAAAATTTTCCGGGAGATGTCCGCAGTATGGGCTGTTTCTTCTGTGCCTGCATTTGCCAAAGTAGAGGATGCTAATTTATCACAGATAAAAGAAAAAATAGCCGCTGCTGAGATGAAACCTGTCCGTTCGCGGAAGATAGTTCCTGTGTGGCTGAAGGTAGCTGCTGCAATTATTTTGTTGTTGGGCTGTAATTACTTCTGGTACACTTATACTGAAAATCTTACGGAAGTATATACGAATGCGGATTCTCCTTATGAAATTAAAGTGCCAGCTGGTTCGCGGACGAATATTGTGCTTCCGGATGGAACAGAGGTTTCATTGAATGCGGGTTCTGTGTTACGTTATTGCCGTGGGTTCGGTATTCGTGAACGTGATGTTACGCTTGATGGCGAAGGATATTTCAAGGTGGCGAAAAATGAGAAGATTCCTTTCTTTGTAAATACGAATGGTGTACAGGTAAAGGTGGTAGGGACTGTTTTTAATGTACGCGCTTATGATGACGATAATTATGTAATGGTATCTTTGTTGGAAGGTCGTGTCAATTTAGCCACTTTGTCCGGTTCGGTAATGAAACTATTCCCTAGCGAACAGGCTTTTTACGATAAGAATACGGGCCGCATGGAGAAAATGAAATCAAATGCTAGTTCTGCCTGTGACTGGTTGGATGGTGGCCTGACATTTGAAGATGCTCCGTTTGCCGACATCGCACACCGTCTGGAGCGCAAATTCCAGGTGAAGATCAGTTTAGAGAGTGAACGTCTGAAAGCGGAACGCTTTTCCGGATGTTTCAATAGTAATCAAAGTATCAATGATATATTGGGAGAAATCAACGTTGAGAAGCAATATATATGATATAATAACTATAGACAATTATGTCAAAAAAATACCAAAAGAAAAATGAGGTAATTATGAATAAAAAATTTGATATAGAAAAATTTAATATAATAAATGACGAAGAAAACTACTACTTCTTTAGGGTATTAGAAGACGGAGATATTTCGCTGATAGAACCTTGAATAGCAGAACGCTTATCGTTTTCTAAGTTAGTATCTACCACTTGTCCGTTATCATCTACTCCAATAAGCAAATATCCTCCGTCTGCATTGGCGAAAGCACATATTTCCTCTGTCAGTTCACGCACCTTTGAAGGAACACGAACCTTAAATTCTACATTGTAGCCTTCTCCGCTATCAATAAGTGATTGTATGTTTTCAGTATTTAACATGAATTTTATCTTAACAATGCAAATTTACGGATAAATCAGTGAAAACAAAATAGTTGTCATAAATTCCTTTTCCTAAATTCAGAGGGTATGACGCCTTTATATTTTTTGAATAGCTTGTTTAAGTGGCTTTCATCTGTAAAGCCTAATTCAGCAGCAATCTCATTGATTCTCATTTCGCTATGCAATAATCTGTTTTCTACTAACTTCAACTTATATTTGATGATGTATTGTTGCATTGTTTCATTTGTATGCTTTTTAAAATAGCGCCCCAAATAATTTTGCGAGATGCCAAAATGCTGGCTAATAGTGTCTGCCTTTATTTTATCGGGATTATATATATTGTTTTGGATATATTGCAAAATATCTAATGTCTTTTCCTCTGAACGTTCATCAATCTTTTCAGGCAGATACTTGGCTATGTTACGAGTAACGATGACTATCAATGTATTTATTAATTGTTGTATCAGTTCTTTGTTATACAAATCTTGATTTACATATTCTCTTATAAGAGCTTCTATTATAGACTTTATAAGCGGTTTATCCGTGATGTTTTTTAAGATACAACCCGGTTGATGATTGGCATGTTGAAGAATAAATTCTAAGTTCTTAATATTTTTAGTTCCAAAGAAACCAGAATGAATATATATATCATTAAAACGAATGAAAAAGAATTTTGTAGTAGTATGAATATCAAAAGAATGGCAATCTTGAGGGGTTATTAGAAACATATGTCCCTCATGATAATCAAATTTATTATTATTGATGCATTGTAAACCTGTTCCGGAAAGGATATAAACTAATTCAAAAAATGTATGTTCATGCTCTTTAAGAGGAGATTCTTCGAGCTCTTTTACGCTGATTTCAAACGGCTGATGTAGATTTTCCTTTTTCATGTTGCAAATATACTGTATTTAGGAAAATATATACTAAAAACAAAGAATGAAATCGGTATAATTTTGCTCTCTGAAATAATCTTTTAAATTATATATGAATTATGAACTTCTTAGAATTAGTAAAAGAACGCCATTCTGTTAGGCATTATGCACAGCAAGTGGTAGAAAAAGAAAAACTGGACTACATTTTGGATTGTGCTCGTTTGGCTCCTTCGGCAGTCAATAAACAACCGTGGACATTTATTGTAGTACAGAGCGATTCCCAAAAACAGAAATTAGCTAAGTGCTATCCGGCAAAATGGTTTACGGAAGCTCCTGTATATATTGTTGTCTGCGTAAATACTGATATTGCATGGAAACGACAGTTTGATAATAAAAACCATGCTGATATTGACGGGGCTATAACTACTGAGCATATTTGTTTAGCAGCAGCAGAACAAGGGTTAGGAACTTGTTGGGTATGCAATTTTGATGTTGCGATGTGTAAGGAAAATCTTGATTTAGAATCATATATTCAACCTATAGCAATAATTCCCATTGGCTATCCAATCAGCAAAGAACATCAACTATCTACGAGAAAGGAAATTAATGAAATTGTTTCATATATATAAATTAGGAAATGAAAAAGAAGATATTATTTGTTGTTACCAGCCATGATAGATTGGGAAATACCAATAATCCAACAGGTTATTATTTATCAGAAGTAAGCCACCCTTGGTCTGTTTTGATAAGTGCTGGGTATGAGATAGATTTTGTAAGTCCCAAAGGTGGTAAAGCTCCAGCAGAAGCAGTCGATTTGACAGATGAAATAAATAAAGCGTTTTGGGAAAACTCGGTTTATCGATTTAAAATAGAGCATACATTAAATCCCCAAGAAGTTAATCCTGTAGAATACATTGCAGTTTTTTATGCTGGGGGACACGGAGTTATGTGGGATTATCCTAATAACCAAGATTTAGGAAGAATAGCTCAAACAATTTATGAAAATGGTGGTGTTGTAAGTGCTGTCTGTCATGCGCCAGCAGCTTTATTGAATGTAAAATTATCAAATGGAGAGCTGTTAATCAAGGGTAGAAAAATAAATAGTTTCACGAATGAAGAAGAAAAATTCCTTAATACAGATTCAATAGTACCATTTATGCTTGAAACAGAACTAAAAAAAAGAGGTTGCCTTTTTGAAAAATCCGGTTTGTGGAAGTCACATGTTATAGTAGACCATAGAATTATAACAGGACAAAACCCTCAATCTGCCTTAGAGGTGGGAAAAGCTATTTTGCAAGAATTAGAAAATCTATAAAATTGAAGCAATATAGTGAGTTTCTTTATTTTAGGATAATAAGGAATACTCACTATATTCTTAGTTATAGCAATTAATATGAATAAATTATTACAACAGAAGTTTTTTCGATTATTATCGGAATATTCTCAGCGTAAAGTTTCTGCATCCGAGTTGATAGAAGCTATTAATGAATTAGCGGCCTATGTAGCCGATTTTAGTATTAATGAGCAGGATTATAGCGTATTACTGCGTTATTTCTTCTTTGGCTTGCATCGTCTTAAATCGTACCGTGTGCGGTTTGAGCAAGAAAAAAATGCCCTATTTGCACTTAATTGATGAAGCGATAGGAATTTTAAACACCGAAATTCGCCTTATCGAATGGCGTATCAAGTACCCGGAACAGCTACAGCAACGTGCTAATAAGCAATCTCTTTCCCCTCTCTTTCTCGCTGACAAGACAACCCTTATCAACATCATGGAAATGATAAGCGGTCTGTTCCTCTCCAAAGACATCGTGTATCAGAACGGCAAGCCCGCCTACTTGGTGGACTTGGCGAAAGCCTTTGAATGGCTGTTCAACATCAGGATAGGCGACTGTTTTAACAGGTTTCGGCATCTACGATGAAATCGGTCGCTTCGGCGGCGCAGGATCCATGGTGCCTATCAGCGGCTTTGCCAACTCGATCGTCTCTGCCGCTTTGGAGTTTAAGCGCGAGGGCATGGTTTACGGTATCGGCGCCAAAATTTTTACCGTGGCCGGTCCCGTGATCCTTTACGGCACCCTCTCCTCGGTTATCATCGGCTTAATTTCTTACATCGGAGGCTACTATGGCTGAAAAAATAAACTCCCGCACCTATCGTTTCACCCGCGATATTTTCATTAATTCCTATGCGACGGTAACAGGTCCTAAAGAATACGCCGGCCCAATAGGTGCGCATTTTGATTATCATTTTCCGGATAATTTAAACGGCGAGGCTTCCTGGGAAAAATCCGAGCAGAAACTGCAAAGCTATGCCTTGGAATTAGCCCTTGCCAAAGGAAACTTAGAAGCGGAGGATTTGGATTTCTTTTTAGGCGGCGATTTATTAAACCAAATCATCGCCACTTCCTTTACCGCCCGCGGCTTAAACGCGCCATTTCTGGGTCTTTACGGTGCTTGCTCGACCTTATGCGAAGGTTTATTTTTAGCTGCAGCTTTGCTGGATAACCATATCGGCACACATATCGCCGTCAACGCTTCCTCTCACCACGACAGCGTCGAACGGCAATTACGCTATCCGACCGAAATGGGCGTACAGCGCTTGATGAGCGCCCAGTGGACAGCGACGGCAGCAGGCTCATATATTTTGAGCCCTAAGCCCTCACCCTGGCAAATCACAGCCGCAGTCCCCGGACGCGTCGTCGACTGGGGTATCGCCGATAATAACGACCTCGGTTCAGCTATGGCGCCTGCCGCCTGCGACACAATTGCCGCTTTTTTAAAGGATAACCAAGACTCTCCACTGCCTGATTTGATTATCAGCGGTGATTTAGGTGTTTTAGGCAGCAAAATCTGCGCTAAGCTCCTTTTGAACCAAGGCTATGACATCGAAAAAATTTACGCCGACTGCGGCTGTCTGCTATACGATCCCGCGCAGGATACCCATAGCGGCGGCAGCGGCGCCGGCTGCTCAGCGGCAGTTTTAGGCGCGTATATCCTGCCCAAAATCAAAGCAGGCGAATTAAACAAAGTATTAGTAGTCGCAACCGGCGCTCTTTTAAGCCCGACATCTACCCAGCAAGGCGAAACCATCCCCTCTATCGCCCACGGTATTTTAATCGAGCGAAACTCCAGCGAAAGCAGGTGATGAAAATGTTTCACGGTTTATGGCAGGCATTTTTAGTCGGTGGATTGATTTGCACGATTGCCCAGTTAGTCATAGAATTAACGCCCTTTCAAATCACACCGGCGCATGTTTTGGTAAGCTACGTCGTTTCGGGCGCAATTTTAAGCGCCGTAGGACTATATCAGCCGCTTGTTGATTTTGCCGGAGCGGGCGCTACTGTGCCTTTATCGGGATTTGGGCATTTACTGGCGCAGGGAGCGATCGAAAAAGTCGCCGAGAACGGACTGATCGGCGCCTTTACCGGTGGACTGTCCTCCGCATCGTTAGGCATCACTGTTGCGCTAGTTTTAGGATTTACCA
>ENA-UEPJ01003778-UEPJ01003778.1-human-gut-metagenome-genome-assembly--contig:-NODE-3778-length-12978-cov-22.608713_pt1 | contig 12978 bp, 10 predicted proteins | sample MGYA00242890_ERZ507896 | MGnify/ENA primary metagenome ERZ507896 (study PRJEB26167, sample SAMN06115508) | human gut metagenome | host: Homo sapiens | place: China:Qinghai | collected 2015-08-20... | reverse complement strand
CAACAGAATCCTGGAGCAGTTCATCGTCAAGCAGTTCTGGTGGCTTGAAAACAGCGAGTTTTACCGAATCCGGTACTGTGTATAATCTTACACAAGACTCTCCTTATAGCGAGTGCGACTACACCGATCAATTCGGTGGTAAATGGGGACGTGACAGTTCCGGGTTTTACCGAAAATGAACAGGCAAGACGAATTTTGTATAACGTATTGACTGACAACTAAATATTAAAACCGTATGAAAAAGTATTTTATTTTAAGCAGTATATTATCGACGCTGCTAATCGGGGACTGTTTGGCTGCACAAACAGTTAATGAATCAAGAGCAATAGGAAATTTACCTGTGCTGGCGTACGATCTGGACGAGGCGATGGATTTCGAGCTGTTGGACGGGCGGAACGGTAACGTGGCGTACCGTATCCCTTTCCGGAATATCCGGGTTATAGAGCCGAAGAATCACAAGTACACGTGGCTGCAACTCGGCAACGGCGGCGAGCTGGTGTTGGGTGAAGAGCGCGACGTGACCTTTGACAACGACGGCATACTCGTGTTCGACGCGAAAGGCGCGGCGAGGTACGTCCGTTGGCGCGACGTGAAGCGGGTTTCCTTGCCGGCAAAAGAGGAGGGTAATGAATAGGGTGGAATATAACCGGGCGGTGGACGCGTTTTCCGATGACGTGTATCGTTTTATACACAAGATGTGCAGGTCGAGGGAAATGGCGGAAGACATCGTGCAGGACAGTTACCTGAAACTGTGGGAGGAGGTCGCCCGCGTCGATTACGGGAAAGCCAAGGCTTTCCTCTTCAGCACGTCCTATCACCGGATGATCGATATCCTGCGGCGCGAGAACAAGTTCGGGGACATCGAGTCCGTCGGCGACCGGGTGGAGGACACCTCGCCCGCTTACACGGGATTGCGGGAGGTGCTGGAATCGGCTTTGGCGAAATTGCCGCCGGTACAGAAAACCGTCGTTCTGCTGCGGGATTACGAGGCGTATTCCTATCAAGAGATAGCGGAGATCACGGGACTGAACGAATCGCAAGTGAAAGTGTACATCTTTCGGGCGAGGGCATTTATGAAGGAGTTTATCCGTCGACCGGACGTGGTCGTTTAAGCGGGAGAAGATATGATAACGAGAGAGAATTACGAGATTTATTTCATGGATTACCTCGACGGCGTGCTGCCGGGGGAATGCCGCGAGGAGTTGCGGGCGTTTCTGCTGGCGAATCCCGATCTGGAGGAGTTGTTGGACGGGATGGACGGCGTGCGCCTGCAACCGGAACAGGAGGTGTTCGGGAAAAAGGAAGAATTGAAGCGGCATGCGTCCGCGAGGGAACTTGCCTACCATGCCATAGCCGAGGCGGAAGGCGTGATAACCGAGGAAGAGCGGCAATGGGTACGCGATAACGCGGGGGAGGATGAATTCGGGAGGGAAGTGGCGGCGTACCGCGCGACACGGGTGCAACCTGACCGCGGGCAGGTGTTCGGGAGGAAAGACGCGACGCGTCGTTACCCGGCGGTGATCGTCTGGATGAAGCGTTACGCGGGAGTCGCCGCGGTTGCCATTTTTGCAGTGGTACTTGTTTTGTATATCACGAGGGAGCGGGAATTTTCCCCGGACAGCCTGCCGCGGCTTACGGCGCGAACCGAACCGGTTTCCTTGCCGGAACTCCCCGCGCGGGTGACGGAACCGGAGAAGATGGAACCCCGGCAAGAGGATAAGCCGCGAGTTGATATCGTTCCCGTCACGACACCCGCCGTGCCGACGGAACGGGTGGAACCCGTCAACTTGATCGAGAGCGCGAAAAACATCGTCGTTCACGCCGAGATACTGCCGCCGCGACCGAATGAAATGCTGGTTTCCCCCTACGAGGGCGTGCGGGTAAGGCTGGAAGTGAAGGAACAGCGTCCCCGCCCGCTCCGCGTCATCGCTCCCGATCTCGAGAGTTCGGACAATATTCTCAGCTCGATCGTCAACGCGGGAAGAAACGTGGTGAGCCGATTCAGGAACAGGGAGGAAAAAGATGAAGATCGCCTGTAACAATCGGGGGTGTTCAACCGTCATGTGATAAAAGAAAATAATCTAAAGAAAAAGAATATGAAAAAGGTGGTTATATATGTAATGTTTATGGTGTGCGTGCTGCCCGTGTCGGCACGGAGAGATTCTGTCGTTATCCGCGACAACTGGCGCGTGGACACGATCCGGCAGAAAAGCGAAAAGGTCGATACCGTCGTCCGGGAATCGGAAATGATTATCTGGGACAACACGGTGAGAGAGTCGGGGAGAAGACCGAGGCGCTATTCCGAGGTTCCCTTGAAAACGGTAAGGGAGGAGAACCGACGTGCTCTACGGCACCTCTTCCGGGGACACTGGAGCGGTTTCTACCTCGGGTTCGTGAATTTTGCCAACACGGATTATTCCAAGTACGGGGGGGACGATTTCATGGAATTGGACTGGGGAAATTCGTTCGCCATGCAGTTCAATCTCTTCTCCCACGGCATGGGGTTGAACGAGCGGCGGACTCTCGGCGTGGTGACGGGAATCGGGTTCGAGTATCAACGGCTTTGTTTCGACCGGGATATCACGATACGTAAAGACGAACACGGTATGCTGCGCCCTCTTCCCTTGGACGAACTGGGAATCGGCAACACAAAAAGAAGCACTTTCAAGACGCTCTACATGACGATACCGCTTCTCGTGGAATGGCAATTCCCCGCGTCCGTGCGCCGGAGAGCTTACCTGTCTACCGGGGTTGTCGGCGGCGTGCGGCTTCACTCGAAGACAAAAATCGTGTACAAGGACGAGAACGGCGACAAGCACCGGAAGAAAAACTCGGACAGCTACGGCATGATTCCCTTGAAAGCCGATTGGACGGTACATGCCGGGTATCACGGCGTGTGCCTCTGGGGAAACTACACGTTGACCAACATGTTTAAAAAGAGCAAATCCCCTGAATTGCACCCGTACACGATCGGGGTAGGGTTCACGTTTTAATTTATGATTTATGATTTACGATTTATGATTGAAGGATTGCCGAAGCGAAGTAGTACTCCAATTATAAATCAAGAAATCGTAAATCATAAATTATAAATCACGGGAGCATGGGATCGATAACTTCTGCTTTCACGTACCTGCTATCGGAGTATGCGCTCCAGTCGGGCGACGTGAAGAACGGGTAGAGATGCACGGTTTCCGTTTCCGGGTGGGCGGAGTCGGGGAGGGCGATTCGCGCGAAACATTCGCCACGGGTGAAGGATGTCATGATAAATTGCGGCGAATCGGGGCACGAGTCATAGAAAAATCCCAGTGCCAGAGAGTCATTCGGGTTCGCTCGCCCGTACTCGCGGGCGGGCGAGTTCCAGTAGAGAAAAAACGTCCACCCCTCGCGATTCACCCGTGTATCCCTCGGCGGTACGAGATCGCCCTTGCAGAAGTGGAAATCGGGAAAGTAATCCACGCCCTGCAACTTCAAGTCGAGCACGGGATAATTGAGCTTCCTGAAAATATCCAAGTAGGTTAGGCTGAAATACTCCCCGTACATGTTCCACGCGAAGTAGAGTACCGGGGAGAGCCGGAAAAAGTTGACAGGAAATGTTCCCGTTATCTCCATAGCGTCCCTCGCCACTTGTTGTTTCTCCGTGGCGGGTCGCTCCACTTTCTCCCGCTTGGCTGGCATGGCGCATAGTTTATCGTTCCGGTAATAATATCTTATCCCGTTCAGGATAAAACTCTTGCGCGTCGGGTCAGATTGATTTTTTCTTCCCATGGCTATCGAATTAAACGGTTACACTAATCCCCTCTTTATCTCGTACCATGTAAAAATAAACAATTATTTTGAATTAACAAAGTACTTATCAGAAAATGTTATCAACTTGTTAATAAGTTCTGCATGAGTTCTGCATAAGTAAGCCACGCGGGATACGACCGGTTTTAGGCTGTATATTGTTGTACACGTGTTGTTTACATGGCGTTTTACATAGTCGTGTGAAAGAGTGGTATTAAGAATTAAAAAATATTAATATTTAACATCAAATTCCATTGGAAATGAAAATAATAGTTCTAACTTGTGATTGGAAAAGAACATAAATCTTCCCTGTAAATCGCGGAAAGATGCGCGTGCACTTCCTGTCCTGCCGGACGGTTAGTGCCGGACTTTTATTAACTGTTTAAAATTAAAAACTATGAGAAAGAGAATTGTAGGATGCTCAAGCGTGCGAGGCACGTTGCTTGACCAAGTACATTACCCCCACCCGTTTGAACCGGGTGTGACCGTGGTGCGCCTCTTGTCGAACAAGAAAGTGAAGCTGAACGAAACCGTGGCGAAGAACGATGCCGCCTTCGGCGGGTTGGGCAGGGAAGGCGGTTACCTGTTGCCGGGGGCGAAAGTGGGTTTCCCGTACACCGGGCGGGAGGCTTCCGGGCATTCCCGTTTCGTGGGCGTGAACGCCGTGACGGGCGTGTCAACGGCGGTAAAGATAGACCCGGAAACCCCGTACGATCCCGAGCAGAGCGTGTCGAAACAATACACTTACCTGATCGATTACCCGAACCTGATTCTTGCCGCGGGCAAAGTGCCGCCGATTGCCGTGACCGTGACGCTCGACAGGGAAGCGCGCAAAATTTCCTGCGTGCAGGCAGCGGACACGACGTTGGGCACAAACCGTAACCCGGATGACGTGGGGTATTGCGTGTTATACGACCCGACGAGCAAAACGTGCATCGTGCAGCGATTGCGCGTGCGGTCGGAGGAAGGATCGACCTCGACGGCGATTCCCGCGAACGTCAATCTCGACACGCTTTTCGCTTACGTTTTCACCGCTCGCGCCAACGGGAAACCGACGTCCGATTCCGAGTGCAAGCTGCAAGGTGATTCCAACCTCGTGGCAATCAATTGTATCGCTAAAGATATGAAGTTGAAGTTCCCGCTTGCCGGGGCGATTGATAAACTGAATGCCGCCGTCGACATGGAACTGGCAAGACGGGCAACCGAACGCGAGCGACTCCGGGAGGCGGAGGAAGAAAAACGAGAAGAGGAGAAAGCGAGAAGGATAGCGAGCGGGGAGAACGCGGCGGTTGCCGCGGAGGAAAGGGATGCGCTTCTTGATAGTATCCTCGACGACGTGTCCGGTGTCGAGGACGCCCCCGGCGAACACGCCCGGCAATTCGACGAGAGAATGCAGGTACTCGCCGACACGATCTTCACCTTGAAGAAAAAGCACGAGGGCGGTTGAAATGTAACTTTTCAAACATGATAAAGGTATGCCTCGGCATACCTTTATTTCGTTTGGAAAACCTCCGTTGCCCGGTGGAATATCCCGTGCAGGTAGGCGATGGTCATTCCGTAGTTGCTGACGGGGATGCCGGCTTCGATGGCAGGTTGGAGGCGGTTTTTAAGTTGTTTGCCCGTGATCATGCAACCGCCGCATTGGATGACCATGGCGTAGTCGGTGATGGGGCGGGTGATGGCGTCCAGTCCCGCGATGAAATCGAATTGAAAGTTTTTGCCCGTGTAATCCTGTAACCAACGGGGTATTTTGTGCCGCCCGATGTCCTCGCATGACACGTGGTGGGAGCAGGATTCGAGCATGAGCACGCGATCGCCCTCTTGCAGTCGTTCTATCCGGGGAGTACCTTTCATGTAAGCGTCGAAGTTCCCCTTGTGGCGTGCCAGCACGATGCTGAAACTTGTCAGCGGTATTTCGGGCGGAACGAGTGCCGCTACTTTTTTAAATACTTGACTGTCCGTGATCGCGAGGCGGGGACGTATCCCGGTATTCGCGAGGAAACGGGTGATCTCTTCCGGTTGCAGGACGATGGCGGTGGCGTGGTTGTCGAGTATGTCGCGGAGCATTTGTACTTGTGGAAGGATCATGCGTCCGGCGGGAGCCTCGGAGTCGATCGGGGTGACGAGCAACACGATGTCACCCGGGGCAATCAAGTCGCCGACGAGCGATCGCGGGCTGTCGTTTTCCGCGTGCCACACGCTTTTCAAGGCATCCAGAACGGGAGTGGTATCCGTGTCGCGTGTCGAGAAGTCGATGACCGGACAACTGTATTCCCGCGCGAGGCGTTCCTTCAATGCCGGCGAGAGGGGAGCTTCGTCCTTTTTGTTGTGAATGATAAGGAAGGGGAGTTCCTGTTTCTTGAAACGCCCGGCGAGTTGCCGCTCGTGTTCCCCGAATTGATTGCCCGCGATGACAAGGATGGCGATGTCGGCTTGCGAGATGGCGTCACGTGTTTTCGCGACGCGTGCTTCACCCAGTGCGCCGGAATCGTCAACGCCTGCCGTGTCGATAAATATGACCGACGCGAAGCCGGGAATCTCGTAGCTTCTTTTCACGAGGTCGGTAGTCGTTCCGGCAACGTCCGAAACGATAGCGATATTCTGGCCTGTCAAGGTGTTGATCAAGGAACTTTTTCCACTGTTGCGGCGACCTAACAGGATGATGTGTAGTTTGTTGTCTTTGCCCATGGGGGAGAGTTTATAAGGTTTATAATGTTTATAAAGTTTGTAAGGTTTATAAGGTTCATAAAGTAACGGGAGTTCTTCGGACAGTGTTTATCGGCAGCTCAAGCTGCCGTGGACAAAGCGCCCCGCAGGGGTCTATAAACCTTATAAACTTTATGAACTTTATAAACTTTATGAACTGTTTTATCTGTACATTTTCACGTCTTCCCGGGTGATGGTATTTCCGCCGAGAATGACCAACCGTTCCACGACGTTGCGTAGTTCACGAATATTACCCGTCCATTCGCACTCCTTGAGGGCGTCGATAGCGTCCGCGTCGATGCTTTTCGGGGCGATGCCCATTTCGGTGCAGATGTCTGTCAGGAAATGGGGAACCAGTATTTCGATATCTTCCAACCGTTGATTTAATGGCGGGACGTCGATGATGATGACGCTTAGGCGGTGGTAGAGGTCTTCCCGGAAATTACCCCGCTTGATTTCTTCTTTCAGATTTTTGTTCGTGGCTGCGATTACGCGTACGTCAACGTTGATGTCCGCGTCACCGCCCACGCGGGTTATTTTCTGCTCCTGCAAGGCGCGTAACACTTTTGCTTGTGCGCTGAGGCTCATGTCGCCGATCTCGTCCAGAAAGAGGGTGCCGCCGGTGGCTAACTCGAACTTTCCTTTCTTTTGCTTGATGGCGGAGGTGAAAGAACCTTTCTCGTGCCCGAACAATTCGCTCTCGATCAGTTCGGAGGGAATAGCGGCACAGTTTACTTCCACGAAAGTGCTTTCTTTCCGGTGACTGAGCTCGTGCAACTGGTGGGCTACCAGTTCTTTGCCGCAGCCGTTCGGTCCCGTGACGAGCACGCGGGCATCGGAGGCTGCCACTTTCTCGATTATGGAGCGCACGCGGTTGAGCGCATCGGATTGACCGATCATCTCGTATTTCTTGCTGACTTTGTTTTTCAGCGTTTTGGTTTCGTGTATCAGCAAGTGTTTGTCTGTCGCGTTCTTTATGGTGATCAACAGCCGGTTCAAGTCCAGCGGTTTCTCGATAAAGTCGTAGGCTCCTTTCTTGATGGCCTCGATTGCCGTGTCTATCGTTCCGTGTCCCGATATCATGATAACCGGGGTGTCGGCGGAAAACTCTTTGATACGTTCCAGTACTTCGATGCCCTCCATTTTGGGCATTTTTATATCGCAAAATACAATATCCGGTTTCTCCGATTTCACTGCCACGAGTCCTTCCATGCCGTTCTCGGCAAGCACGATTTCGTGTCCCTCGTACTGGAGAATATCTTTCATGGAATTGCGGATACTCCTCTCGTCGTCAATCACAAGTATTTTTGTCATAGTACATCTTTTTTGTCTCACGGCAAATTTAGTATTTATTTTTGGATATGGGAAGGGGTGAGACAAAAGTTGCAGGTTACATTCGCCTTCGGCGAGTTGCAGGTTACAACTAAAATAAAGTTTTACCGCGGCGAAACTTTATTTTGATTATTCCCGGGAAATAAGTATTTTTGAGTGATTTTATAACTTGCCGAAGGTAAATGCAACCTAGCAACTCGCCGCACGGCGGCGAATGTAGCTTGCAACTTTTGCCGAAGGCAAAACTTAATAAACTATGAAGCGGTCTTTGGTTTTTCTTCTTGTATTGTTTCTTGTATTGGATGTTCAGGCGCAGCGCAAAAAGGTGGGGTTGGTGTTAAGTGGCGGCGGGGCGAAAGGAGTGGCGCATATCGGTGTGTTGAAGGTGCTGGAAGAGGCGGGTATCCCGATAGATTATATCGCGGGCACGAGTATGGGGGCTCTCGTGGGGGCTTTGTACTCGATCGGTTATGACGCGCGCACGATGGATAGTCTGGTGAGGGCGCAGGACTGGATGTTTTTGTTGAGTGATAAAGTGTATCGTTATAACCTGCCTTTCTCGGAGAAAGAGGAAACGGAGAAATATCTTGTTTCCGTGCCGATTAAGAACAATCGCGAGCTGAAGATCCCGTCGGGGTTTATCAGCGGACAGAATATATTCAATCTGTTTTCCGATTTGACGATAGGGTATCACGATTCGCTTGATTTCCACCGGTTGCCGATCCCGTTCGCTTGCGTGGCAAGTAATCTGGTGGACGGCAAGGAGGTGGTGCAGGATCGCGGGACTTTGCCGCTTGCCATGCGCGCGAGTATGGCTATCCCGGGGGTGTTCGCCCCGGTGAGAAGGGACGGGATGGTGCTGGTAGACGGGGGAATATCGAATAATTTCCCGGTGGATATAGCGAAAGAAATGGGTGCTGATATTATCATCGGGGTGGACGTGCAGGCGGAATTGAAAGACGCTTCCGGTCTGGAGTCCGTGACGGGAATTATCGACCAGATGACCTCGTTTCTGGGAATCCAGAAGTACGAGGAAAACAAGAAAATGGTAAACGTGTATATCAAACCGGACGTGTACCCGTACTCTGCCGCTAGTTTCTCGACCCGGGCAGTCGATACGTTGATTATGCGGGGGGAAGAAGTTGCCCGTGCCCAATGGGACGAGTTGATGAAGTTGAAACGCGAGCTGGGAATACCGGAGGGTAAGAATGCCGCGGATACGGAGGATAAAGTGGTGCTTCTGAACGATACGCTCACGATAGATGAAGTACATTTGACGGGGATTGACGCGCGGGACGAGAAATGGTTGAGAAAGAAGATACGGATCAAGAATTATAGCCGCATCACGTTAAATGACCTGCATCACGCGATAGCCGAGTTGTACGGTATCGGGGCTTTCTCCAGCGTGAGCTACAAGTTGAGCGGGGGACCGGTGTATGACTTGGAACTGATTCTGAAACAGAAGCCCATGAGTTCGTTGAATCTCGGGTTCCGTTTCGACTCGGAGGAGATGGCGGCGATATTGTTGAACACGACGATATCGCACAAGGAGTTGCGGGGGTCCCGCCTTTCGCTGACCGGGCGATTGAGTATGAATCCTTACGTGAAGTTGAATTATTCCCTCGGGAATACTTTCCTGCGGAGGTTCGAGCTGGGGTACACGTTCAAGTATAATAATCTGGATATTTACCACAAGGGGAAAAAGCAGGATAATATAGAGTACGCTTACCACAAGGTGGAGTTGGGCGGTTCGGATATTTATTTCCGGAATTTCAAGATGCAGATCGGGGCGCATTACGAGTATTTCAATTACGAGTCGTTCCTGTTCTCGGATCGGGATCATAATATTAGGGTAAAACCGGAAGGTTTTTTCAGCTACTACGGGTTGGCGCATCTGGAAACATTCGACAAGCGTTATTACCCCACGAGAGGGATCTCGTTGAAAGTCGATTACTCGCTTTACACGGATAATTTCCTGACGTACAATGACGGTGCGCCGTTCTCGGCGATAGGTTTGGATTTCGAGAGCGTGTTGTCCATTACCCGGCGCGTGAAGTTTATTCCCTCGATATACGGTCGGGTGCTGATCGGGAATAATATCCCTTATCCTTACTTGAATTGCATGGGAGGTGACGTTGCCGGACGGTATGTCGACCAGCAGTTGCCGTTCCTCGGTATCCAGCATCTGGAGATATTCGACAATTCGCTGGTGGTGGCTAAAATCATGTTGCGCTATAATCTCGGGCGGAATCATTATATATCTTTGTCCGGGAATTACGCCAAGCAGGATGCCAATTTCTTTGACGTGTTCGGGGGCGATGATATTATTGGCGGGGGCGTGGGATACTCGTACGATAGTTTCGTGGGACCGATTGACGTCACTTTCTCGCTGTCGGATTGGTCGAAGAAACTAGGGTTCTACTTTAATTTGGGATATTACTTTTAAGGTTTTATGAAGAGATTGGGGATTATTATTTGCGTGTTAATAGCATGCGCGGGATGTCAACGGAACATGTACCGGTTCACCGAGGGAACGGTGTACGGTACTACCTATCATATATCTTACAAGAGTGACAAGGATTACGCGGCGGAGATACGCCGGGAGATGGAGCGCGTGAACGAATCGCTTTCCATGTTTAACAAGAAATCGACGATAGCCCGTTTGAACCGGGGGGAAACAGACCGGACGGATTCGCTGTTCGTGAGATTGTTCGCGAAGGCGGCAGAGATACACGCGGAGACAGGGGGTGCATTCGACATCACCGTGGCACCGCTGGTGAACGCGTGGGGGTTCGGTTACAAGAACGAGCGGTTGCCGTCGGCGGAGAAAGTGGACTCGTTGCTGCGATACGTGGGGATGGAGAAGTTGAAAATAGAGGACGGTCGGCTTGTCAAGGCGGTCGAGGGAATCCAGATGGATGCCAGTTCGATAGCCAAAGGGTTGGGCGTGGATCTGGTAGCGGAGTTTCTCGAGGGGCAAGGTGTCCGGGATTACATGGTGGAGATTGGCGGGGAGGTCCGGGTGAAGGGACAAAGTAATAAATCCCGCCCGTGGCATATCGGTATCGACAAACCGATAGATGACGAGGCGGCTTCTCGCAGGGAGTTGCAATTCGTGCTGGAAATGGGAGAGGGTGCGTTGGCGACATCGGGTAATTATCGCAGGTTTTACGTCGTGGACGGGAAAAAATATTCCCACACGATAAACCCCAAGACGGGTTTTCCTGTCCAACAGGATATACTGGGGGCTTCCGTGTACGCTCCCACGTGTATGGAAGCGGATGCTTACGCCACGGCTTTTATGGTGCTGGGTATGGAGAAAGCGAAGGAAATAGTGGAGGCCAATCCTAGCGTGGAGGCTTGTTTTATATATCAAAATGAACAGGGAGAGCGTGAAGTGTGGGTGTCTGAAAAGTTGAAAACATTGATATTGAAAGATTAGTTCTGTCAGGTGAAAGTAATGATTCGTTTATTGATATTGGTTCTAGCATGGGTTTTACTCGTGGAAAGTCGCGCCGGAGCGAGACCTTTATCAGGAAACGCATGCTTGTCGCTATCGCGGGACACTGTGAAACAAAACAGTAAAATCTTCCTGCCCGATAGTCTGATTCAAGACACACTCCGGTACGAGTATTCCAAGATTAAAAAGGTGGCTTACCGTCGTAAATGGACGAAGGAGCTTTACAAGATGATATTCGTTAATCCCCGGAAATATAATATCGATATTGTTGAAACGGAGAATAGTGAAGACCGTTATAAGCCGTACCGGGGAAAAATGATCCGGGAGATTCGTGTCAAAGTGTTGCCTCCTTTCGGGACGAGTGTCAATGACACGATTACTTACGGGCAGGATAGCTTGCAGTGGATTCTTGCCCTCGCCAATTCCATTCACCAGAAGTCCGCCGAGCGGGTGATTAAAAAGCAAATGACGGTGAAGCCGGGGATGTATATCGATCCCTTCGAGTTGGTTCAGAACGAGCAATTGCTGAAGGAAATGTCCAATGTCGATGATGCTTTGATAGGGATCGAGCGAGTGGCGGGCGACACGACGATGGTCGATCTGGTGGTGGTGTGCAAGGACGAGTTCTCGTGGACGGGAGAAGTGTGGAGTAATTTCTTGAATTCCGTGGACATGGGTATCGAAACCAAGAACTTGTTCAAGTTGGGGCATATGGTACATTACGAGGCCAGTTACCGTGGGCGTAAAGACCAGAAGTGGGGAAATCTGATCGAGTACAAGGCGGCGAATGTCGTGGGAACGCACATGGATTTCTACGGGATGTACGAGAATACCTTTAATCAAGAAGTTTTGCGCGTGCAAATGGATAAACGATTCCTGACATACAAGACGAAATGGGCGGGGGGAGCTGCTTTTAGCCGGGTGTACTCGTCCAAAACGTTGGTGGACAGGGATATCACGAAGCCGATAGAGTCGTTTAATTACCAGTTATGGGATTTTTGGGGAGGGACATCTTTTTACTTGAACGAGAAATTCAGTTATAACCGGATATTTTACCTGACGGGACGTTACACGGGGACCAAGTTCGTGGATCGTCCGCAAGTAACGAGTGATTCGAATCATTTTTATTACGACCGTAACCGGATCATGGGGGCTTTGACATTCACGAAAATAAAGTATTTTAAAGCGAATTTGATCTATGATTTCGGGCGCACGGAGGATATCCCTTCCGGTTTGTCCGGCACGTTGCTTTTCGGTTACGAGAAAAGTGATTTCACGGAGTACGGTTATCTCGGCACGGAATGGCATTACTCGTGGTTTGACAAATACAAGGATAACTTTTACTCGTGGTACGCGGCATTGGGTTCTTTCTGGAACGGCTACACGGCGGAAAGCGGCGTGTTTAAAGCCGGGGCGCAGTTTATCAGCCCGCTGTACGAGTTGTCCCGGTATCGGTTACGTTTTTACAGTAACATGGATTACGTGCTGGGATTCAAGCGGAATCCAGACGATTATATCTATTTCGAAGACGCGAATATACGGGGTTTCGATACCGACACTATACGGGGTAAACAACGTCTTTCCGGTTCCGTGTCGACAACACTTTTCCCGGGAGTCTTGTTAGAATCGCTCATGGCAGCTTCAGCTTCTGTCTGCGCCCAAACGGCATCAAACTTCACTACACGCATAGCTAAACG
>ENA-UEPJ01003770-UEPJ01003770.1-human-gut-metagenome-genome-assembly--contig:-NODE-3770-length-12984-cov-6.917022_pt1 | contig 12984 bp, 15 predicted proteins | sample MGYA00242890_ERZ507896 | MGnify/ENA primary metagenome ERZ507896 (study PRJEB26167, sample SAMN06115508) | human gut metagenome | host: Homo sapiens | place: China:Qinghai | collected 2015-08-20... | reverse complement strand
AACAACAACGCACTGGCTGCCAAACTTGTCAGCCGCATCAGATATAAGCTGTGGATTCATAATAGCTGCCGTATTAATTGATATCTTGTCAGCGCCCTCTCTTAAAAGCACCTTAAAATCATCAACACTTCTTATTCCACCGCCTACTGTAAACGGAATGAAAACTTTCTCAGCCACTCTTCTTACAAGGTCAACAGTTGTATTTCTTCCATCACTTGAAGCTGTAATATCAAGAAATACAAGCTCATCTGCACCTGATTTGTCATACATTGATGCAACCTCAACAGGATCTCCTGCATCTCTTAAATCAACAAAATTAGTTCCTTTGACAACTCTTCCATCCTTGCAGTCAAGGCATGGTATAATTCTTTTAGTAAACATCAGCAACTCCTTTTAGCAATTATAATGACGCAAAGTTCTTTAATATCTTAAGTCCTACTTCGCTGCTCTTTTCCGGATGGAACTGACACGCAAACACATTACCGCTCTCAACCGAAGCATGAATATGAGTAGTATATTCTGTAGATGCAGCAACAATATTTTCATCTGCTGCCTTAAGATAATAAGAATGTACAAAATACACATAAGGATTTCCTTCAAGTCCCTTAAAAAGCTTTGCCCCCGGCTTTACATCAAGAGAATTCCATCCCATATGTGGAATCTTAAAGCCCTCCTTAGCAGGAATTTTCAATATCTTTCCCGGAAGGATATCAAGTCCTTCTGCTCCCGGAGTCTCATCACTTTCTTTAAACAGAAGCTGTAATCCCAAGCATATTCCAAGAAACGGAGTTCCATTATGTGTTACCTTCTTAATAGTATCAACAAGTCCGAACTTATCAAGATTGTTCATTGCATCTCCAAATGAACCAACTCCCGGAAGAATAACCTTGTCAGCTTGTAAGATTTCACTTGAATCTCTTGAGACTAAAACTTCCTCTCCTAATGATACCAGTGCCTTTTCCACACTCTTAAGATTGCCTGCATCATAATCGATAATTGCTATCATTGTACTGCCTTTCCATATTCCTTTATTTTTAAGTAATAATTCGTGAAATCACTGTTAGACATATCTGCCAGTGATATTCCCTGTGCTTCAGATATCTTAAATGTGTTCTGTAAAGCATCAATTATGTTCTGATACTCTGCTTTAAACTTATCATCAATTCCAAGTTCCTGTGCTGTAGAACGGAATGTATTATATCTGTCTATTCCCTTAATAAGTGCATCCAACGCCTCTGTTTTCATATTAAGGCTCATATAATTCTCATAAGAATCATACTGTCTCTTGACATACATTATGGTAGATGCCTGTTCATACAGAGTCTTATCGTTGGAATTAAGCTTCATTCCATTAAGCTTGGAATATGCTTTATCATACTCACCATTATTATAGTATGTCTTTGCCTGTGAAGAATTAGTATTATAATATAATGCTGAATTCAAAACACTGATAAGTACTACAACTCCGGCAACAAAAAGAACAAGCATAACCAGTGAAAGCGGCTTGATTTTAAGAATATCTCCAGGTTTTGGAGGTTCTTTAGGTTTCTTCTCTTTCTTAGGCTTAGACTGCTTTACTTTTTTAGGCTTTGCCGCCTTCTTCTGCTCTGCCGCCTGCTTTTTCTTTTCTTTCTTCTCTGTAGCGGCTGCCTTTTTTAACTCTTTATTCTTCTGTTTTTCTTCATTATCGAGTCTTTCAGCCTCTTCTTCAGCCTTTTCTTCTTCTATTCTTTTTGCCTTCATCTGGGCAAGTCTGTACTTAAATCTTGCAAAGAAGCCTTTCTTAGGTGCTTCTGAATCATCAAGAGTATCCTTATTGCCGAATACATCTTCTATTATCTGTTCATTCTCATCCTTAGGTTCTCCATTATCAGCTTCCGGCTTGTCTGCAGACTTATCCTCTGATGAAGTATTTTCGCCATTACCATTATCTGCAGCCTCTTCCTTAGGACTCTCATCTTCAAGACTGTCGAAAAATACTTTCTTTATCTTCTTAAAAAAGCTGTCCTTCTTCGGCTTTTCAGGTTTTATCTTGCTTTCATCTACCTGAACGCTTTCTTTCTTTTCAGGCTCTTTGTTATCTGCTTCTTCATTGCCGGCTTCTGTCTGTGCTGCATCTGGTTCAGTATTATTATCTGAATCTGCCTTGTTATCGTCAGGCTCTGTCTCATTTACCTGTGAATCATTTTTTTCTTTCTCAGCAAGTTCCTCTTCTAATGCCTGAGCCTGCGCCTGTGCTTCCGCACGCTTAAGCTCATCTCCCTGATTCAATAAATCATCTATTGAAATGCTGTCAGTATCAGCTTTGACATCATCTATCAAATCATCAAGATTCATATTCATAAGTCTTTCCATGTCATTATCAGACAGTTCCGAATCATCATCCGCAGGAGTTATTGTTGCGCCTGCTGCTTCCTCAACAGGTGTATCTTCAAGCATCTTATTAACCTCTTCTTCTGCTTTAGCATCTTTCTGTGCTTCCTGTTCCTCATTATCAGCATTCTCTGCTTCTATCTTTTCCCTTACTTCACGGGCTATCTCTTCCGGATCTTTGTCCTCAATCTCCTGCTGCCATTCACTTTTCGGTTCTTCCTGCTGAGAATCTGCCTGCTCCTTTTCATTAATTGAATCAAGCAATTTATCCAGATAATCTTCTTCCTTATCAGACAAAATTCTCACCTCCTGAAATCAAAATATACTAAAATATTAACATAAACATTCATTATTAACAATATTTTACAAGTTCTTTTATAAACTGTGCCCCATTCATCTCAAAAGCACATGCCCTGTCCCCGATTTCCTTTGGAATCTGGTAGAATGTGCTGTGTACCCTGTACAACTTGGATTTCTGGTTAATCATGACAATTCTTTCAAACGGCCATCTTATAACATTAGGGTTGGAAAAATCCTCTCCAATTTCCACAATAACCAGCTTCTTTGCAAGAGAAGATGACAGCCATTTATTGTAGAAATCCCACTGCTTCTCCTCTTCCTCTGCATTGCTTTCATTAACCGGACAGACAATTCTTCTCTCATTAAAGCCTGCATCTCTGATTGCACCAGCCTTATCAGTTGACACAATAAAATAATTCACATGTTCCATTGATTCAAATATTTTCTTAAGATTATCATAAACATCCTTATCTTCTGAAGCATATATTTCTTTTCCAAGTCCGAAAAGGACATAATCTGCACTCTTTATATCATCCATTAAATCATTGTAAATCATAAGTACCTCCATTCAATAACTATGTGATTATAACATCTTTTTGGGGTGTTGTCATCGTTACCTGTTTTGCACGGGCAGCCATATGCCAGAACTGCGTTCCGGCATTGTCGCGGCGCTCCTCGAGAAGCTATATAAAGTTCACAGTTTGTGCAAGCACAACTGTGAACTTTCCATATCTTCTCTCATCGCTGCTGTATTTTGCGCGAGCAGCCATATGCCAGAACTGCGTTCTGGCATTGTCGCGGCGCTCCTCGAGAATCTATATAAAGTTCACAGTTTGTGCGAGCACAACTGTAAACTTTCCATATCTTCTCTCATCGCTGCTCGCGCAAAAAAGGACGCCGCCCATGTCAGGCGGCGTCCTATAAGAGGAAGTGTAAAATGAAGAAAATTATCTGAGTAATTTATCGATTTCTGATACAAGCAGTCCGATTTCCGGCTTTGACAACTGGACATCTGCACCAAGTGATTCTCCCTTTGCTCTCATCTGTTCATTAATAAGTGATGAGAATATAACAACCGGAATATTCTTTAACTTGTCATCAGACTTAATAAGCTTTGTAAGTCTGTGGCCATCCATAAGCGGCATCTCCAGATCAGTGATAACACAGTCTATATCAAGTGGTACTTTTCCTGCCTTGGCATCTGATATAAAATCCCATGCTTCCTGACCATTATGACATAATGTAAGATTATCATAACCTGATTTAACAAGTGAATCAGATATCAGCTTAATAAGAAGAGGTGAATCCTCTGCTATGACAATATGTGCTTCACTTCTTGGCCTGCCTTCAAGCTTGAGAATATCAGAAGTCTTAAGACCTGTCTCCGGACTTATATCTGATACAATACGTTCAAAATCAAGAATAATAATAAGCTGACCGTTAATCTTAACAATTCCTGTAGCTATTCCATTGTCAGCAGTACTTATTGTTGTATCCGGAGTAATAATATCAGCCCATGATACTCTGTGGATTCCAACAACTGTATGTACATGAAAAGCGACATTCAATTTGTTGAAATTAGTTATAATAAACATATCCTTCGAAATATCTCCTGAAGGAGCACTTTTAATAACCTTAGCAAGGTCTACAACTGTTATCATTAAATCTCTTGGCATGAATATTCCTTCTACACTAGGATGTGCATTCGGAACCGGTGTAACCGGACTATATGGCACAATCTCTTTAATCTTGGCAACATTAATACCATAATGATTATTCCCTATTGTGAATTCAAGAACCTCTAACTCATTAGTTCCACTCTCTATCAAAATATTAGTTTCCATATTAAATTCCTCCATGTTGTTCACGAACAACTTCTATGTGAAGATTATAACAGAAACATATTAAAAAAACAATGAAATAATGAAAAACTTATCTTACAGGTCTTATAATGCTTCTGCTGCACAGATAAGTTATAAGGAAATATCCACCATAAATAACTGCAACGAATGCGAGCGTAAGCCCGATAGATGCTGCCATTGAACTCATTCCCATAGTTGCAAGAATTATGTTAATAAATTTAATTCCAAACACAGAATGTATAAGTGCGAGAATCAGCGGAAATGCGAAGAATATTCCAATCTGCTTAAAAAGCGCCATATCAATCATTCTCTCATCAACTCCAAGCTTCCTTAACATTCCATATCGTTCCTTATTGTCTGCACTGTCTGACAATTCTCTCAACGCAAGAATTGCTGCACTGCTTATAAGGAATATAATTCCTAAATATAAGGCAATAAATGTAACTAATGCTCCAAGCCCGACACTGCTTTCAGCCAGCTCAATTCTGGAATTCCAGCTAATGAAGCTCTTTTTAAATGATATATTTTTCATTAAATTATCTAACTGTGTTTCAATAGAATATCTTTCTTCCTTAGTGTCTGCCCTATAGTCAGCACTAAGCCCCATATTGCGTACCTGCTGTGGTTTTACCGCATTATCAGGCACAACAAGAATCCCATCATTCATATTCTGAACGCCAATCTGTACAAAACCATCCTTGCATTCATTATATCTTGGTTTATACTCTTTTCCATTGACAGATAATATAATTCCTTTCTTTAATGCCTGATTCCTAATCATAACCATGTTCTTATAATCTGCCACTATAATATATTCATCGTCATTAAGTTCATACGTACTATTACCATACAGTCTTGCAACAGAATTATAATCGCCAATAGTCATTACCGGCATAATAGTATCTGCCATAAACTGATAATCATCTGTATTAATATCCCCTAATGTATCTTTAACTGTCAATCCGGTGTTGTATATATTATATTCTGCAACATCCTTAAAATACTTCTGTGCATCAAATCCACTGTTATTAAGCGTTTCTATTATACTTAATTTGGAATCTTCCAGCATTTCCCTGTCTTTTTCATTCATATTCTGTGATGTGGCATATGCCTCGCTCATCGCATCATATGAATATTTTGCAAGCTGTACATCAACAGGACACATACTGTCCAGATCCTTTGAAAGCGAATCCTTCATTGAAAGTGCTGCAGAAAGCACGCTTATTGTAATAAAAAGCATGATACATATAACAGTTGTTGAGAATACAGTAGTGTTAATCTTGCTGCAGAACTGCCTTAACACAAAGCTGTTCACACCTTTATAATACACACTCTTAATACTTGTGAATATTCTTATCATAAAACCTGAGACTGACCAGAATATTAAAAATGTTGCAACACATCCAAGTGCAATAGGAATACCTATTTTATCAAAAGTATTTAAAGTTCTAACACCCCTTGTAACCATCCAGTATGCATAAGAAAGAATACCAACACCTATGACGAATACTATTGTACATATAACAGGGTTCTTCATAGTAACCTTCTCAGTTTTTTTGCCTGCGTTTAGAAGATCAATAAGCTTACATCTGCTGATACTGAATGTGTTAAATATCATAACTAACACATACATAATTGCAAAATATATTAAAGTCTTGATGCATGCCTTCATTGAGAATATGAATTTAAACTTAGTCATATCAGCATCAAACATATTAGCAACAATCACGCTCATAAACTGTGAAAGGATTGTACCAATAACAAGCCCTGCCACAAGTGAAACAATGCCGATAAGCAGTGTTTCAAAGAAAAGAATCACTGAAATCTTTCTCTTGCTCATTCCAAGTGTAAGATATATGCCAAACTCCTTATTACGTCTTTTAATAAGAAAACGGCTTGCATATATAATCAGAAATCCAAGTATGCACGATACGAATACGCTTACTCCTGAAAGCATGTCATTCATCAGCTTGATAATATCCATCATATTTGCTCTTACATCAAGCATAACGCTCTGGCTGTCAATTGCATTAAACACATAGAATATTGCAACACCAAGAATAAGAGTGAAGAAATAGACGGTATAATCCTTTAAACTCTTCCTGATGTTCTTTAATGATATCTTAAAGAGCATTATTAAGGTCGCCTCCTAACAATGTCACAACATCAATGATTTTATCAAAAAATTCTTTTCTTGTAGATTCGCCTCTGCGTATCTCATTAAAGATTTTACCGTCCTTGATAAATATCACTCTGCCTGCGTAGCTTGCTGTAAATGCATCATGCGTTACCATAAGAATAGTTGCCAAAAGCTCAGTATTAAGAAAATTAAAGCTCTCAAGCAACATCCTTGATGACCTTGAATCAAGTGCTCCTGTAGGCTCATCAGCAAGAATAAGCTTCGGATTAGTAATAATGGCTCTTGCACTTGCCACTCTCTGCTTCTGTCCGCCTGACATCTGATAAGGATATTTGTTTAATACATCTTCAATGCCAAGCTCTCTTGCAGTCTGTCTTACTCTTAATCCAATCTCCCTTGCCGGAACATTCTGTATAGAAAGCGCCAGTGCAATATTTTCAAATGCTGTTAAAGTATCAAGAAGATTAAAGTCCTGAAAGATAAATCCTAACTCCTCTCTTCTGAACTTGTTAAGCTTATTACCCTTTAACTGGGTAATCTCATTGCCTCCGACATATATCTTACCTGTAGTCACCTTATCAAGTGTTGATATACAGTTAAGAAGAGTCGTCTTTCCTGAACCACTCGCTCCCATTATAGAAACGAATTCTCCCTTTCCAACCTCAAACGAAATATTGTCAATCGCTTTGGTAAGGCTTGATTTGTTTCCATAATACTTTTCAATGTTATCAATCTTAAGTATTGTTTCCATAATAATTAATTCCTTTCATATAGATTAATTATGTTTTACCACTTAACTAATCCGGTGTCGTTTGTTCAATATTACGGAACATTACAATTTTGTAACATTACTCCAGTACTATGTAATGATACTACTAACAGGTTTTATTGATAATTCTGCCATCTGATATCTCTATAATCTCATCAGATAACTGGTCAAGTTCTTCCTTATCATGGCATGCAATAATTATTACCGCTCCTCTTTTCTTCTGTTCTTCTAATATATCATGAACCTTCTCAACACTGACATCATCAAGTGCATTAATCGGCTCGTCAAGAATAATAATATCAGGATTTTCCATAACTGCTGCCGCAATTCCTAATTTCTGCTTCATTCCCAGGGAATACTTTCTGTAAGTCCTCTTGTCATCCGGATCAAGTCCGATATCTTCAAGCGCCTTTCTTATCTGTTCATCACCAATCCTGTTCTGAATAGATGCCAGCACCTTAAGATTCTTAAATCCTGTATAATTACCTATAAATGAAGGATTCTCAATTAACACGCCTATACTTTCCGGAAAAGATATATCTTTTCCAAGTATCTTTCCATCAATATCAATTATTCCTGAATCCGGAGTAATAAGCCCGCATATTGCACGCATAAGCATAGTCTTTCCCGAACCATTCTTTCCTCTTAATCCATATACCTTTCCACCTGTGAATTCCAGATTGATATCCCTTAATATTGGTGCTTTCTTTATTGTCTTATTAACATCTGTTATTTTAATATACATTTTTTAATCCTCCCTCACAAGAATATCTTTTTTATTAAATCCAATCATTCCGGCCACATACACAACAATATACACGACAAGGCATACTGCGACCGACTGCCATACTTGTATTCTCTGTGCATTATACACACTGCTTCTTACCACCATAGAATTATTTCCTATCATAAGCGGATTGTTCATAAATACTGACATAACATTCCATGCCATAACTGCGAGCATGCCAATCATCGGATTCGTAAACATGGAGATTGTCATCTGAACCAGTGCTGTTACCAAAGAAACAACAACCGGCATTACAAGCATATACACTATAATACACACATTTGCCGTATTATCCGGGACAGACTTATTACTAATCTTTTCAAAAAGCTCATAATTAACCTTCATACTCAGGTTTCCATTACATAATCCATATACAAATGCTGTTGCATACTGAACTACATATACAGAAAGCACAGTCAGGCAGTTCCACAGACATTTACTGTTCCACCATAATCTTCTGCTTCTGCATTTCATAAGAAAATCAATCCCTACGCCTTCACAGTCATCATTGCAATAACTGTATATCATGAATGGCACAAGAAACTGAATCAGCATCCATACAAAAGGAAATACAATCTTTCCCTCCTTAATAATAAGAACAGGATCATAGCCTCCCTGAATAAAGAATATCGTATCCATCATTCCAAATTCATGATTTCCTAATATTATCAGCACTCCGGCAAGCATAAGAACAGCAATTAAATATCTGAATCTGTCAGCATAGAAACCTCTTTCAATATCATGCCATATAACGCCTCTTATACTTTTGTTACTCATCTTCTTTTTTGTATTCATAATACTCACGCTTTCTTTGAAGAATAAGACCTGCAATAATCAGAACAGCCATAATTAAAGCAGCTATGCCAAGTTTTCTGGCGCACTCTTCAGAACTATACCATGCAGCCCCGAATATAATCATTTTATGATAGGTAAGCGGTATAAATATATCTACTCCTGCAAATATAATAACAGCCGCACCTGATATAACATCTGATGAAAATATAATCTCGCATATAATTCCTATAAAACATGTTATTGCAATCATCAAAGCCATTAATATCCAGTAAACAAACATTACCTGCATACCTGTTACCTGACCTGCCGGCAATACATCCATATTCATTAATTTATAACTTGAATAACTGTTCCAGTTAAAAAATACATCAAACTTAGTTGCTGCATATGCAATTGCAGCCAGTTCATATATTAACGACAGCACTGCCGAATACACTATCGTACAGATACTCTGCCACAGATATATTCCTGCTCTCGAACTGTATTTCAGAATTATCATTGGATCTCTGTCACATTTCATCATTCTCTGATTACATACAGATGCTATAATCATCATCAGTGGAAACACATAATTCTGTGACATACAGGTCAATACATCTAATACACACGGTGTTCCCGACGCATTTCTTTGTAAAGACCTTAAGAAAATTGTAAGCAGAACTTCCTGTGAAATAACTGCTCCTGCAAGCCAGAACAGCATTTCTGTATTAACATATCTTCTTCTCAATTCATTCCACATATTATTTACCCATTCTCACATACTTACCCGGAGTTACTGAGAAATACAACTGCCATTCTTCTTTATTCAGCTTATCAGCATTTATGCTGTGAGGAAATGATATGCTGTGGATAAGGAAAGGTATATCTACAGTAATGCTTGTCCCCTGCTCAAACTTAGAAAAATTAACCTCTTTGTTAATATCTCTTATATAATCATTAGATATTCCCTGCGAGAAAGCTCCCGATGCCAGTCTGATATCTGCATAAGGAAATCCTTTCATCTCTCCCGTTATATCTAAAGTACATTCAGCAACCATCACATATAAATCATCCTGCTCATCACTTATGTCTTTTCTTTTATCAATTCCATACTCATTCAAAAAATCTTCAATTGACATAACCTTATAACTGCTGACAGATGCCGAATATCCATTCAATTCAACCGGTTCATTAAGCTCATATTCAGTTACACTTCCCTGTGGATACATCTTATTGACTTTAACTATATAGAACGCTGCCACTCCCGCCAATATACATACTAACGCTATTATTAATATTTTCTTCTTCATATCAGATTGCATCCTTTCTTCTGCTTCGTACAAAATACGATATTGTTATCAGCACTATTAACATCACCATATCAATTATCATAAATTTCAGTTCAGAATAACGCAGTTTGGATGCTGTCAGATATTCCATAGGGCCATCTCTTCCAATAGATGAACAAACAATATAATAAAAGAAATATATCATGAATGGTGTAAGCGCGACCATAAACCTGTTATTTACAAGGTCTGCAAATATGTATGCAATACAGTTAATCAGTCCAAATCCCACAAATGCAAATAAAAATACTATAACAGCCATTGCAAACGGTGCTTTGAAAAATAAATCTCCAAAAACTGACAGTTTCGAGAAATTAAACTGTGAGCTGACCGATTCGGGCTTAAAAGCCGGCAAAATCATAGCTGTCACAACAAATGATATAACAAGCGGAAAGCTTGCCACAAAACCGCCTACTATAAACTGGGCAAAAAGCTTCGCTTTGTAATACTTCTTTTTATCAATTCTTGTAAATATATTATTAACATAGTGCTTTTTCACATCCATCAATATGCTTATAGAATATGGCAATGCTGTCAGCAGCGGCATAATAAAGTAATAAAGAAATACATAAGACCCCGGTCTTACTCCCATCCACTTCATATATAGTCCCGGAAGCTGTATACCGCTGTATTTTCCCATCTCAAGCAGTTTATCTAATGTTTTTCTTGCTGGAATAATCTCGTTCCATATATTAAACCCTACGATAATTAACCCTATTGCTACTGATACAATAAGCATCTTATTCTTAAATGCTCTTTCCAATTCTATTTTAATTAATTTATTCATTTTCTCCTCCTGGTTCATGTACGATTGCTAATGGTCCTATAAATGGTGAATTTCTTAGATGAAAATTCAATGCAATTATGTCATTCTCAACTTCTTCATCTGTAAATATACAATATAATATTAAATTTTTTGTTTCTCCTTTTTCAAAACTAAAATTTGTTTTTCCAATTTTATTGGCTTCTGCATCTGAACCAACCGTTCCTGCATTTTTAATAGGCGGATGTGTTCCATCATCTTTTAAACTTTCTATATACCAAACAGTCTGAAAAATATTATCATATACACCAGATGTTTCGTTATCATCAACATCCTTAGTTATTTCTAATTCTACTGCTGCATAGTAATAATCTGATATAAAGTTATTATTACTATCCATGCTAGCCTTCTTATTTTCTAATCCATAATCAATCCTATTTATATCAAAGTCACACTGTCTCGATACTTTACAATCATTAACTCTTACATGAAATATGTTATAAGTACTTCTATCATTTTCATCATATTTACCGGCTGTCAAAATATGCAGTCTTACTTCGAACTCATCTCCATATTCAGCAACCTCGATTCCATCATAAGGCTTACTTTCTGTAGAATTATTTCTCACATTTACCGTTGCCATTTCTGTCTCTGTCTGACTTGTTGCAAGTGTCGGCATTTCTTTTGTCAACTTATCTATTGTTCCATTCTTAACACCTATTAGAATTGACAATAACAACACTACTATAATAATTATACTTATTCCTGCACTTTTTATTTTCTTCTTCATATTTCTCTCTTTTAGAATGCTCCATAAATTTTAATCAAATGCATGAGTACTTAACTTATTTAATTTGCTTCTGGTTCATGTATGATTGCTAAAGTTCCTCTATCTGGAGACCCGTAAATATGAAAATCTATCGCTAATGTTTCACTTTCAAATTCTTCGTCAGTTATTAAAAAATACAATGTTATTGTTTTAGTTTCTCCTTTTTCAAAATATACATTTCCATGCTTATCAAGTACATCTGAACCAACAGCTCCACTATTACTAATACGCTGTAATATTCCATTACTATCTACCTTTCCTATATACCACATTGTCTGGAACATACTTATTTCTCCATCTGGAGGTACATCATGATCATTAATATCTTTGTTAACATTTAATTTCACAGTTACATAATAATAGTCTGATATGAAATTATTATTATCATCCATGCTGTCTTTTTTATTTGTCAATCCATAATCAATCCTATTTATATCAAAATCACATTCTCTTGATATATCTACTGACTTTACGGTTACATTGAAAACATTATATGTATCTCTATTATTTTCATCATATCCATATCTTATATCCCAATCTATTAATTCAAACTTCTGCTTTTTTCTTTCCTGTAATTGTACTATCTGATGTTCCACATAATCTGTATAAATTTGAATATGATACTGTGTGCCTTAAAAAGTCTGTTATTGTTGTTTTTCCTGCTCCTTGTGGTCCTTCTACTACTATAATTTTTGAATTTGCCATTTTATTCTTTTCCTTTCTTTTTTGTATCTTCTGTTTTTTCATTTTCTACATCGTTTTCTAACATTTTGTTTATTGAGTTCATGATGTCGTCCATGTTTTCGTCGAAGTCGTCTTTTATTAAATTAAACATTATTTTTCACCTCTTGTTTTATTTTAACATTTTGCTTGAGTAAAATATTTTTCATTTCAATGATATCATAAAATGGAATATTAATTCCTTTTTTGGCTAACTTTATAACATTCATTGCTGTTTCTATAATTTCTTTTTTCCTGCTCCGGCAGATGCTTTTTCTTTATTTTCTCTACTTTCTTTATTTTCTCTACTTTCTTTATTTT
>ENA-UEPJ01003749-UEPJ01003749.1-human-gut-metagenome-genome-assembly--contig:-NODE-3749-length-13050-cov-52.654822_pt1 | contig 13050 bp, 18 predicted proteins | sample MGYA00242890_ERZ507896 | MGnify/ENA primary metagenome ERZ507896 (study PRJEB26167, sample SAMN06115508) | human gut metagenome | host: Homo sapiens | place: China:Qinghai | collected 2015-08-20... | reverse complement strand
CAAATGTATAAAATAAAAAATACGAGACTCATTTCTGAATCCCGTATTTCCATTTACACAAAATATTTTATAGTGCCTTCATAAGCGACTCGCAATATCTTTTCATCCAAATAGGGATTCTCTGATTCACACCTTTGTTTGTATATGCTAAAAATTTTTTCGTCGTAATTATCATTCATCATATCTCTGATATTATATCTAATACAAAAATTATGAATAAGTTGTTTGTTGAGAATAAGTTTAGGTAATGATATGTTCCCTAAACTTACCGAGTTATGCTATAAGATAGTGCACGTCTGGCAAATCAATTGGTAATCTTTTATACATCTCTATTTGCCCGGCTTTATTGGGATGTAAATTGTATGGTTGAGTATTTCTAGAGAATAAATCTTCATTAGGCAATTGTGATTCATCGTTAACTGGATTATTGTTAGCTGCTGTTGCTATGTCGAACCTTGCACCTTCAATATGATTAAGGACAGACCATTCTTCAATCATATTATTAACATATTGATGTTTTCTCTCTTCGACCGTACTTGTATAACATACGTTGTAACATAGATATAGAGTGCATCCGATGTCATCACATTTTTGCTTCAAACTATCAAAACCACCCTTAGTGTTGCCTCCGTTTGCTCCAATATTAACAACCATCTTTTTAGGCTTATAAATATTAAATTCATCTTCGAATCTACTAAGTATTGCAGCAATTGTACAACCTCCACGAGCTGAAATCATGACCTTATGATTAGGATGCTCAATTCTAAACAATTCTCCAACACGATAGCGCAAATCTTCAACACAAAATCCTTCAGTTATACTATCACCGACAAAAACTATATCCGGGTTGTATAATGTTAACACGTCTAAGGATTTTATAACAGGCATTTCAGCACCGTTTCCCAAATAGATATATAATGGCCCATTTTGCGCACCTACTGACCATATCGTATCATCACATATAAGCTCACAACTTTTCCCTGTCAAGTAATTTGTTAATCTAATTATACTTTTATATGATGATTTGATAATTTCAAAAATATATTCACCTGCTGCAAAATCTAATGGCATGTCACTTTCACCCCATACTTCAGATAACACATAATTCGCATAACCTAAAGGGTCTTTTAATTTATACATACCAATTTTCTTATTTTGCATATCAATATAGAATTTACTTGGCACTACTCCAGAACCTATATTCTCGGTAGAGAATGCAAATATTAATTTATTGTCAGAACCAATCCTTAATTTTAATCTTGTATGTTTAATATCACAGAAATAATCCTTATCTAACTTGATATAATTATCCGCACCTATACCTGTAGCCTGTATACCATCTTCGGTCTGTATCCAAGTCGTGTTTACAAAATCATCAAGAGCTTTTGATGAAAAAAGACTAACCATGTCTTTTAGTGAGTATATACTGTCATATAGTGATATGCTGCTTGTATTACTTAATAGTACCCCCTGAGAATTAGACAATGGGTAAATCCTTTCGTTATTCTGTTTTAATTCTATAATCTTTTCCATAATCAATTCAATTAATTACTTTATAAATTGAAGGAGATGTTATGTTCCAAAAATTATTCTCCAATTCTTCGATTCTCTTTTCAAATCCTTTTAGTTTTTTATCGCCAATGCACGAATATTCTATAGCTTGCCCACTAACTTTACTATACGAATGAAAACGGATATATCTTGCACCATCAGGATAGTCAGAACGGTTTAATACAAGTTCATCAAATTTTTTAACTTGTGATGGACCGCCTGGAGATAGAGTTGATAAAATTTCCTTGTTCGAATCATAATAAACTGCATAAGGGAATGACAGGATACAAGCACCGTTCAATACAAAACTGTTATATTCAGTCAAATCAAGATAATCTGTCGCATAAGCATCCGGATAAACATCAGAAGTAATATCTTTCCCATCTTTCGCAAAAAGGCATGGATTAAAAGGAAAAGGAATATTCACATCTTCGTTTCCACCAAATGAATTGACTTCCAAATGTTTTATTTTAGAATCGTATTGATTTACTCTTTCCAACAATTCTTGCCTTGATTGCTCAAACTCCTGTAAGCTGACATTTTTGTAAAACTTTTCTTGTGATGATTGATACACATTAATATCAGAAGGTCCAATATAATGATTCTCAGCATCAGCTAGAATTATGAATATATGAGTAAATCCTTGAATTTGGAAATTATTAACCCAATTTGTATTCTTGAACGATGTCCCCCCATCAACAGAGTAACTACAAACGAAATCTGCTTTTTCATTAGTTGAAAATTCAAAGTCGCATCCTTCTACATCTACAATGTCACTCACATAATATGGACCGTCTTTAAATACACCCGTAGTATAATCTCTATTACCTTTTTGCCACCCCCAATCATCTATAAACTTAGGATTTAAACTATTTGCATTTTCTAGACATAACTGGCTGTTTGACAAGCCGGTAATTCTTCCAGCCCCCACCTGCGAGAACCCACCAACTTCCCAGGAACCGCCACCGAACTCCCATTTCTCAGTATCACCGTCTGAATTAAGGAAACTGACGGTCAGTCCGGCCTTCCTAAGTTCTGCCGGAACTTGCGCAATAGCCCCTGCAAGGTCATAGCGGTTGGTTCCATCGGTACCGGATGTCGGATGATTAACCGACACATTATATTCCGTAGTTCTCTTGTCAATTTTAGTATTAAGATTATTGATTGATTGAGTTGTGTTTTTAGATTGTTCGTCGATATTTGTTTTGTCATAGTAATCCTGCTCGAGCTTGTTTATGTGTTCCAGCATTGCCGTGCCTACACGGGTGGCTGTATTCTGTTTGTTTGTTTTTTCGTCGCGGATCTGGATGGCCAGTTGCTTTAATTCTTCGAATGTTTTTGTTGCCATAATTCTGAGTTTTTTACGAAGTAAACTTACCGAGTTAGATTTCAAAAAGACATTATTTTATTTACGTTTGTGCGTTCCGTATAAACGTGATTTGAGAGTAGTGCTGCGTTTGTGGTTTGCTTCCTCAATTTTATCGACAAGCAAACCGCAGAACTCTTCGCCGTACATGTAGGCCATCTGTTCCTTCAGTACCATGATGGATGCAAAGTAGGGCCGGGAAAACCATTCTCGAGGTTTACGCGGATTGCCGGATGTATAGTATCCACCGGGCTTAGGGCCAACTTTGCGAGGTACATTTAACCCGTGTTCCTCACGATAAACCGGGTTTAATATCTCTAAGTCACCGCCGTTACCTTTGGTATATCCGTTGCCGACACCCATGTCCTGGTATATGCCGTACTCCAGAAACTTGTGCTGAATGGTGGATACCGAGTCGGTGGCAGATATGACGTTATCGCGTATCTGCTGGTGAAGCGAGTAAGTATTAATGACGTGCAGCCTCTCAATCTTTTCACGCCAGATATTCACCATCATTTCTGCCCAGGCTTCCTGATATTTTCTGCGGTCTTCATCGGTAGCCGCCGGCCTGTTTGTGTCTGTATTAGCCATTCCACTCGTCCTCCTTATAACATAAATCAGTAGGTTCGGTCAGCTCGACCATAAAATACAAGCCGGTGCATCCGGAAATAAAGTATTCGCCCAGTTCACGGGTGTAGATGCGGGATACATTCAGGAAGGATAAATCCAGGTCTTCGTAGATGTATTTGTCACGGATCATGCGGGAATGGAACTGTCGGAAGAGCTGCCGGCAGATGTCCAGCTTTGCCGCACGCTCGGTCATGTCGTCGTAGCGATAACGTATTAGGAGGAATACTGTGAAGGTGCGCTTCTTGAACCAGCCGCCTCCGATTTGTTCGGTGGCTGCGTCGTTGGTATCGTCGACACAGACGAAAGCAGACTGTTTCCGGAAATTGTCGAGCACATCCTGGAGCGAATTGATACCGCTGCAGGAACATGGAAAGAATGAGTTGGCTTTGGCCAGCTTGTTCTTTTCGGTCAGTTCTTTAAAGTAGGCGTGGCCGTCAAAGAATCTACTTGTGTCCATTTTGTTTTGATTTTAGAATTTGAATATCGTGTGCTTTGGCATCCAGCTCGGTCAGGGCCCGCCAGCAGTCCATCTGCAGGACTTCCTTTTCTTTTGTCACGTCACCGCCGGTCAGTGCCCGGATCTGGGCGTTCATCGCGCCCATCAGGTCGGGCAGTTCCGGTTGATCAGCGTCGCTCCTCTGTTGGAACGGCTGAAAGAAATGGGGAAAAAGGGAGGCGAAGTACAGTTTGATGCTTCCCCACCAGAGGAATACGGAAACCAGTTCGTACTCCTTGATGTGGGAAAAGGAGGCTTTCAGTGAACCTCTGACACCCGGCTTCTTCTTGTAAAGGAAGCCATACAGGGCTTTGAGCTGGGAAACGTCTTGCGAATACAGGTAGCCCTGGTAGTGGTTCTCACAACAAAGGTAATCTTCGAAGCTTAAGCCGTGCAGCATTGCATCGATGGCGTAACGGCCGCCTATTCTTTCCAGCCGGACGGGATAAGCGTTGGGTTCGGAGATGAAATCAATCTGCCAGAGGAAACTGCGCACCTGCCAGTCCTGAAGGATGAACCTCAGTTTCTTACGCCAGTTCAGGCGGAAGGTGCAGAGCCATCCTCCTTTCACTCGCTTCCGGACACGGATTCCGGTGAAGCGCATGAAGACGTAAGTCTTAGCCTTGACCGGAGAAAACAGGGTGATGACCAGGAATACGTACCGAAGCTGCTTTTGGTTGAGCTGCTGCCAGGAAGTGGGGAACCGGAAGTCGAGGATTCTACCCCCAAAAGTATGTGGAATCATCTTTTTCATTCTGATAAGTCTGGAAATGTTTGACTTTGTAGGCCTCGGAGTCCTTGTAACTGGTGAATACCTCTACCTTGGATTCCGCGTAGTTCTCGATGCGTTCCAGCATGCTCTTTGCTGCCGGCCAGTTCTTTGCGATGCAGAAGCCGATGAACTTGCACATGTAGTCGGCCATGGCAGACTCTTCTTTGGTGAACGCATTGTGCCGGGCCTGTTCAAGGATGTGGTCGAAGAACTCGGCCGACACGTGCTGCCGTATCTTTTCTTCTGCCTGGTATATCTTTGTCCGGAACTCGAGCAGCTTGGAACGGTGTACGTCTGCTGAAGGAAAATCAACGTACATTTTCAGTTGTTTGGCTGTATACATCAGGTTCGGGATGTTGATACGGGCCTGTGCCGTATCTGCCCAGCTGGTACCGACCAGCAGCTCCAGACACCGGTCGTAGGTATCTTCGGCTGCGTTGGTGACTTGCTGCAGCAGGTTCTTCACTCTGTCAGCTGAAGCCGGGGCCAGATTTTGGTTAGACACCACACCGAAGCCGGTGGGGGTCAGTACCAGGTCGAGCTGTGGAATCTGTTCCTGATAGGTACGCAGACAAACCAGCTTTGTGACCGCCTGCTCGAGTCCGGGAATAGTATCTAATTTGTCTGCCATGTCACCCAGCAGCACGCAGTTGATGCTTTGAAGCGTGTCGTCCAGGTGAGGAGCAATCATATCATACACCTCTGCCGTGGAATTGGTGGCAGAGGAACAAATCTTCTCGAAAATCTCTTGTGAAAATGTGATAGCCATATTGATTCGTTTTAGGATTTGTTTTCAAGGTCTGAAGCTGTCTTCTGTTTGGCATCGGTGTTCTGGTCAAGGGTGGTGAGCAGTACCATGGGCACATCCGGATACACTTTCTCACTCCATCCGTTGTACTCGATGACGATGTTATGCGGGATGTTCATCAGGTCGTGGAAAGGAATCTCCAGTGCCTGCTTGAGCGTGAACAGCTCGCGCTTGTCTGAACCGGAGTTGTTACTCTGTCCCTTGCCAGGTGTGGCACCTACCAGGTTGGGATGGATGTTGTCACCGTAACAGGTGATGTTACTAGCTTCCTGGATGTCTTCGCTCCAGTCGCCGCCTTCCTTGCCGGTCTCCACCACATTGATGCGTACCATCCGGACCTCACGGCCATTCGGGTCGATGTAGTATCCGGTAATCCAAACTTTGCCGCTGTTTTCGATTCCGGAAACAAAGTTCTTGATGTTTTCCTTCTCCTTTTTGATACGCTCCATCTTCTTCAGCGGGTCGGTAATATGCTCTTCCGCACAAATGTTACTCCAGTAGTCCTTGTGTACTTCGACCTGATACTTTACGCTGGCATGGTTGCGGAGCTTCGCTTTCTTGCCTTTCCCAATCAGTCGCTTGATGTCGTACCAGTCGCCCCGGAAAATGCTGGTGTAGTAGGGGATGGGGTAATACTGGAATCCGGGTGTGGGGAAGCGCACAAGGATAGCGAATTTACGGTCATCAGTACGGACTCTTGTTTCGCCATCGCGTCCAGGTTCACGCCCCATGAGCACCATCAGGTCGCCCAGCGGGTCGCGTGGATCCAGCAGACGGATGACTTCGTAATCTTCCGGACGGAGGGAGGCGTTTTCGCGGAAATTGGCATAAATCACATGATTGATTTTGCCCCTTCTGGCCTGTTGGAAACGGCAGTAGCAGGCCTCTTTGTGAATGAGCCGGTTGATTCTTTTGCCGTCCCTGGAAAGAATGATGACCGACACGCAGAAAAAGAAATACTTCATGTCTGTAGCTTGCTCGAGCTGGAATAGCGGCAGGCTGTTGTGAATCAGCCAGCGTTTGATTTCTGGATGGGTTGTCGGCTGTCTGGTGTCTACGTCCATGTACTTCAGTCCGGCACCGTAACAGGTGATGACGTTGAACAACTTATTTTGACTCATCACTTCGTCGATGCCTATCATCTTGATGATATTAAATGGAAGCTGGTTGTCTTCACCGAAATTGACATACGCCATGCCTTTCCGGCCGGGAACAGGCGTAGTCTTCACATTTGCATCTTCATCGAATACCAGGCTGCTGTCTTCTACGGAAGCCATTTCGGTGGCCACGTTGGAAACCTCGATGTCGAATATCTCACCAGGCATGAAGTCGCCGTCGTATTGCAGGATTGTCTTGTTCATATTAAAGGTAAATTGTCATGTTGTTAATTTCGAAAAGGGATATGTCGCGGAAGGAACGGATTACGCCGGATGCCGGAAGGCGAACCCGATGGAGTCCTTGTCGCCAGTGCGAGCCGACGCACACCGCGCCTTTGTATTCCAGAATGTCACCTGTGCTGAGCTTCCAGAGCTTCAGGTTGCAGGGCTGCCCGGACTCGAGCAGCCTTAATGCGTCTTTGATATGTATTACGTTCATAGGCTTTAATTGTATGTGTCATCGAATGAGTCGTCGAAAATGTCCGGAAGCAGACGGAGCCGCTGCTGGTACCGGGATGCGAAGATGTAGGAAACAGTGAAAGCAAACAGTCCGTCGTCTTCATCGCTCCGGCTGGTATTGCTTTCGGTGATGGTTATCGGAATGTCTCCGGATTCATCCATCAGCCAGACTTCGATAGCCCTTGCCACATCGTCGGCCAGGTTGAACATGCCTTCGGGGATGTAACCTGTATTGAGTGTGTGCTTGCGCTGCTCGTCTACGTAATAGTTTTTGTATTGCCCGGCGAAGTAAGCTGCACTCCGGGTCAGTTCCGGCTCTACCGTATCTCCGCCCACAAAGTAGAATGTCTCGACACATCCGAACGAGTTCCGAAACTTCAGACCGACGGATTCCGGTTCGTCCTGGTCTACGCGAAAAGTCTGCTTCCGGGCGCCGGCCAGGATGGTGTACCGCAACAGCCGGTAGCCGGACTGGGTAAATCGGGAAGGGGATACGTCTATGGAGCGGATACCGTAGTCGGCCACATTGCCCAGTGAACGCGTGGATTTGAGAAGCTGGTTCTGGTCGTTGACGAAGACACATTCTGCCGTCACGGGAATAGTCGTACCGCCTGAAGACAAACTTCCGGTCGTCAGGTACAGCATTTCCGTGCGGCCAAAGGAGGTGATTTTGTCACGCCCGGCTAAGGTCGTCAGGAAATAGTTCGTCACGAAATCTACTCCACTGCAGGGGATGATGGGACGGCATAACAGCACCGTGAAGGTCTTGCTGATGGTTGTTTCACTGGAAGCAGATACCTCGTAGCTGAACTGAAGCATCGGTGAACCGATAAGGTAAGGCTCCATGAGGGAAAACAAATCAAGAATGCGTATCTGGTTGCTGGCGTCCTGAGTATAGGTTTCTTGCAGAATGACCGTATTTGCTTGCTTCAGCACAAAGGTTACCCTTTTGTCTGCGCTGATTGTGAAGTTGTCCAGCTGTGAGGACAGGACGAAATCGGGTATATCTTGTGGAATAGTGAGCATAAATCTTTGTTTTTCTCAAAGATATCTGGCTCCGGAAAGGGGTAAAAAGACAAAAGGTGCAGCGTCCTCACGACGCCACACCTTGATATAAATGTAGAAAAAATGTAATCATCTAAAAAACTTACAGTCTATCTGCGCTGCATCATCCATGCCGGCCGGCCATCGGGGCCAATGGTGAGTTTGTAATTTAACTCTACCAGGGTAGCGGCAATCTGGTTGATGCTGATTTCTGCCATATCTGACAGCTCATCCTGAATTTGTTGGGATGTTTTGTAGATAACACTGTCGCTCTCCTTATCTACCGGAAGATATTCCTGGAAGTAACGGAGAAGGATATATTTGTCGAATTTGATTTTATCGGTTGCCATGTTCTGCCTCCTTTCTGTCGCTCAATGCGATTCCCATAATTTTATACAATGTCTCAAAATCTTCGCGGGGACACATTATAGAGTCACGCCCATTCATGAATATCTGGTACTCTTCTATGAACAAGCCTTTCTCGTTGTAATAGGCTGTCTTTTGTACCTTGAAGCTGGTTTTATCATCATCCATTATAAACCTCCTTTCTTGCAAAGTAAGATGGAACAAGCAAACCAGCAGAGGCAGGCAATGGCGGCCAGCCAATGGGTGAATACAGAACAGGTTAGGATACAGAAAGAAGCTAGTGCCTGGGAAATGAGCACAGTCTGGCGGTTGGAAACTTTCTCTTCCATGATGGAGGAGAACAATACATTTTCACGGTTAAGCCATAACGATATACGGCTTTGTTTTGCCTGGTTTGCAGGTAGGGCAATTTGATTTTTCATTTTTGTACAGCAGTTTAAAATGAAACAATATGTTTGTTAAATTACGGAGAGGAAACAAAAAAAGTTCCGCTCCCCGCTGCTGTACACCTGAATCAGGCCGTGGGTCCATTAAGACTCCACACGGGACGGAACTATAAGATATAATAGGCTATGCCTTGGGCATAAAAAATGCCCGCAGCAAAGTTATTTGGCGAGCCATCTCGCCTGATTCAAATGTACAGCATTGCAAATATGAGGATTTATTTTGGAATAACAAAAGAAAAAGCGGAAACTTTTTTATGGTTTCCGCTTTTTATAGAGCCTTTCAGTCATGTTTTCAGTACTTCCTAAGGAGTACTTCAGTACTGCCATGGAAGTACTGGAGTACTTTCAGGGAAGTACTGCGGTACTGGCTAAGGAGTACTGGGGATAAGTTAGTTTAGATTATCATTCGCCTTTGAGGGATTTTACTAATTCGTCTTTTGCCTCTTTACGCATTTCTGCTTTCAACACATCATAGGCTAATAACACATCTTTAATTGCTTTTATTTCTGTATTAGTAAGTTTTCGTGTGTTAGTGTATTTCCCGCTCAAACGCATTTTTACACTTTTACCATTGACCATTTTTCTTAAGAATGCAAGTAAATCGTCATTCACACGAACGTCTATCCATTCCCATACTCGTGTATCATTCTCAGTCTTTTTATCTCTGTATTTATCAAATGGTATATTAAATGTGTTTCCATCATATGAAAGATAAGCGGATTCAAAGAAAATCCAATCTTCTCCTTCATAAGACATCATCAACCTTAACCAAATACTACTCTCATCTTGGCCAATATATATTGATGTATAATTAGTGTTTGTATAATGTCTGAAATATGGGTTTTCATACCAGGTGATGTGATTTATGTCGTCATATTTCTTTCTTAATTTGTTTACAGCTTGCAATCGTTCTTTCTTTTCAGCATCTGCCTTTTCCTGTTGTTCTTTTTCGTATTTGGAAACTAAATCTTTCACCATAGTATATTCCTTGGATTCAGGATGATATTTTTCCAATTTATCTTTGATGGATTTGAGCTCATAAATATCTCCAGCTTTGTATAACTCATCAATGTTTGAGCACAATTTTTCTGGGCTATTTCTGTATCCTTCAAGTTCTGGCATTATCTTATTCAAAGAGTCTCTGAGTTGAGTAACTTCAGATGTCAGACTTTGAATTTTACGCTCCATTTCCCCGTTATTACAAGAAGAAATAATGGTACTACATGTAATTAAAATGAGATATTTTATTTTCATAAGCTAATGATTTGTAAAGTTCGTACTGATTTTTCCCAATTAAGCGATAAATATAAATCCAATCATACTTGTTTATGTCTCAAAATAAATTTTGTTGTTGTGGCTCCTTGGTAGATTCTTTGTATTTCTTAATCATGCCGAGCATCAGTTCATCTCTTTCTATGCCCTGGTTGATTGCTTCAATCATCTGCGGAGTCGTGTTCTTATCTTTCAAGTCCTTCTTGTTCTGACGAAGCTGGCCGCTTGCCCGGGTGTTTAATGATTCAAGTACGATAGATTCTGTAGTGAATTTCAGTTTCCGGTAGGGAGTTGCGCTGGCGTTAATCAGGTCTTCGAGCATTTGGAAGAATTCGTCTTTCTCTCCGCTCTTGAATTTGTTCATCAGGTAATCTGATACTACCACGACGTCAAGGTCTTTGTCGAAGTTCGTGGTTCTGGCATATCCGCCCACATTACCCAGCAGTTGCATGAAGATGTCCAGCCTTCCTGCCATTCCTGGAGAGATAAAGATTTCACGATTGTAGAATGTCAATTCTCCACTGTCCATAAAGGTCTTGAACCACAAAGCGTCGTAGGTCAAGTTTACATTTTCTTTTTTGATTGCCATAATATTTATTTTAAACCAAACATTTTGTCAATATTCAACATATCATCTAGAAAATTTCTATTATTCATGTAACTTTGTAGTCCCATGATATCCAGAAATTCATCTTCTGTTAGAAGTTCAATATCACAACCTTCCTGATTGTACTTAATAGCCTTTCTCTGCTTTGCACTTAATCCATCAGGTCCAACAACTGAAGGATTCTGGGTGCCGACAACCAAGAAATTTGTAGATTTCGTTAAGCCATCGGAATAATGGCCACCTATTTCTTCCACCCACTTTTTAGCTTCACTCTTGACAAAGCAATCAAATGTGCCTGTAAATACAATTAACTGATTAAAGAATAAATGGTCTGGTTGGAATTTTGATTCATCAATAACATAATCAGCATTTTTCTTACTCTTATAATTTCTCTTTAGAAAACATCTCTTAAATTCACTTGAGGATATTTGGCCTACAATCAGTTTTTGTTCATCGAAAAATACTTCAAGATTATCAGATTCAACTTTTTCATAGGATTTTAGTAAGATATTAACCCAAACACGAGCTTTGGTCAATGGAAGATTATCATGACATTCAAGTTCATATTTTTTACAAAGGTCGTTGAAAGCATAAGAAGGAATATGAACGCTTTTTCGCATCATATTTTTTGATGTAACATAAGAAATAGAATCACACTGAACCCCAAATCTTTTTATTGCATTATATAAAACTTCTGCGTCATATCCATCATTTGTTGCGACCACTAAAGGGTATTTATGTAGAATATCTTGTAGCTCTATCCAATGCTTGTCAAAAGAACCTTTTCCTTTTAATTCATTCAATGCCATACCTGACTCTAAATAATCAAATTCAGATTCAGATGGCTCAATAAGAATTTCTTTCTCTTCATAAATAACTGAATCTTTTACTCCTATCAACGCTATACGGCAGGGAGTATTTTTTAATGTGTTGCAACATTCTATTCTTAGTAATAGAAAATTTAAGTTCTTCATACCATTTGACTGTAAAATTAATAAGCAAATTTATAAATAAACTCTAAGTAATAAAGGTCTAATGGCAATTTTTAATCTAACAAAAAAGGAGCCTGTAAAGAGGCTCCTTCTATTTTTCAGTCAAAGTAAAGTGTTGAATTAAACAGTGACCGACATTAAATCTTTTGCTAGATTATGTAACCCTCTGGCTATTTTTTCAGCCTGTTGAGGGCGTGGCTTGCTTCTGCCTGCTGCATAATGTGCAAGCTGCTTTTGGTTTATTCCAGTAATAGTTTGTAGAGCAGAAAAAGAGAAAATACCCTGATAATAAAGTAATAGGCTTTGCACGTCAAATTTGTACACAAGCTCATATTCTCCATCAAAGACCGCAGGATATTCATCTCCGTCCTTTTTGGCGCAATCTACATAAAAGCGGATGCTGTCGACAACCTCTTTTTTAAAGTTGTCAAAATCACCAGTAGTAGCTACAATCCACCCAGGGAGCAATTCACATGCACCACTATATCCGTTTTCAGTACGTGCGGTTTCGATAACAACTTTATCCATATAATATTGTATTAAGTTTTCAAATAAAGCGGTCTTATTAAGACCGCCTATGTTGAATTAAAAATCTATTAGAGCAAGCGCTCAGGGTTAAAATTTTAACCCTGATTGCTTTTCAATACTCTTTAGCAAAAATCCCCAAACATCGTCTGAAGTATGACCGTTGACGGTTACTTTTCCTTTCTTGACAGGATGTTTGAACTGACGATGGCTGCCTTCTTGATTCGATAGATACCATCCATCATCCTGCAATTTCTGGAGAATTGCTGAAACTTTCACTGTCTTCATAGATCACTGTTTTAATTCAACAGTGCAAAGATAGTAATTTTACTATTATCTACAAATGAAAACGGTAAAATAATAGTAAAATAGTTATTATTATCGCCGATTTTAGGCGTAGAAAAAGTAAATACCTTATTTCCCGCCGCCCGATTTTGCTTGTGTCAGCAGGCAAAATCGGGCGGCGGGCGGCCGTTACGCTACCCACCTCCCTAAACGCTGCTACGGCCATTTGCAGCCCCTACAGCCTGCCTTCGTCCCCGTAGCTGTAATAACTTCC
>ENA-UEPJ01003746-UEPJ01003746.1-human-gut-metagenome-genome-assembly--contig:-NODE-3746-length-13057-cov-5.401233_pt1 | contig 13057 bp, 11 predicted proteins | sample MGYA00242890_ERZ507896 | MGnify/ENA primary metagenome ERZ507896 (study PRJEB26167, sample SAMN06115508) | human gut metagenome | host: Homo sapiens | place: China:Qinghai | collected 2015-08-20... | reverse complement strand
CAGCAGGAACATCAGGACAAAGAACATGATCGGGTAGACAAATGCCGACTCAATGATCAATGCCCCATGTTCTTTATGCAGCCATTTTTTTAATCGCTGTATTATTTTCATTCTATCCCCATGCAGCCTCTGGCTGCTCCTTTTATTATGTCGTGTTTACTCTCAAAATGTCTGGCTGCTTACTGATTCACATAAGGGATATTGTTTTCAATGGCAAAGGACTATCTTTCCAGGTACAATGATTACTTGTTCTCTTCTCTTTCTTTTCTGATTCTTGCAACTTCCTTTTTTATTATCTCTCCTGGAGGTGTATAATACGGTACAGATTGATCAGGTGGATATACACCTTCTACCTTTATATCCCAATAATCTCCTTCGTAACAGGATACAAAGTCTTCAATAATTGCCGAATGTCCTTTATAAATAATTTTTTCTCCTATTACATCCTCATTAAATTTTCCCATCTCTTATCTCCTAATAAGGTTGGCAAAAGCATCAGCGCCTATTACAGTAACACTTTTCCCATTTACCTAGCCCGGCACAATATTCGTATATGAAGATGCTATCTCTTCAAGTATTTTTATTTTCTATTCGCTTTTTTCTAATCTCGTTTATCTGTTTCAATATTTCTCCAGCTACATCGGTAAAAGTAGCTACCCAAACAGTGTCAGACTTACCATTTTCTACTTCCCTTATAATCCAAAAATCACCTTCATAATTAGATTCATATCCTTCAAAAATTGCAGGCTTTCCAGTATATCCCATTGCCACGCTCAATTTCAAACGACTAAGAACAGGACGAAGTTTTTCCATGAAATGCTCATCCCCCACGTGCCAAGCCAACCCTAAAGACCAAGTCGGATTAAACTGTTCGTCACTACCGAAATTATTTGACCCGTCCGTACGGAAAGAGAGACTGGCAATATACTTATCATACAAACTATAATCCACGGAAGCATAAAACGATGCGAAACGAGTTTCTTCGATAGATTGCCCGGAAAGCCCGTCAATCAAATTCGCCATATCCACCAACTTATTATAATCGACCTGATCATCTGTCTTTTCCGGAGCTGGGGTAGAAGAATTTCCCGTAACAGGATCATAACCGTAACGTTTCTCATAAATACTCTTCGCTTTAGAGCCCCGTATTTCCGCTCCGGCCAATACCTGCAATCGGTGAATCGAATTGAAAATATCCGAATAATTCAGTTGCCCTCTCGCACTATAATTCGTATTATTAGCTGAAGATTGAGTTATTGACCCGTAAGTTCTTCTGCTATTCCAATCATCCAACTCACTAGGTTTATCCTTAAAAGCGGCATAAGTATCAATTCCATTAATATTATCCGATTTATTATTGATAAAACTATACGAGAGCAAACCGGAAAAACGGAACTTTGAAGAAATTATATAATTCAAACTCAACATCAAATTGGCGGCATAATCATCCGCAACACTCGACGTTTCGTTAATTTCCCGCATAATATTATACCCGTTGGCAGGAAGTATGGCCTCTCTTCCTCCATTAATCTGATTCAGATTATAATAAGTATAATCCGGTCTGTACGAGCCGTCTTCATTATATGGCTTCTCATAAGGATTGGCAAAATAAGCATATTGGAAAGGATTCACGTTCAATGAAGATCCATCTGATTTCTGCTGAGAAAAATCAACTCCCAAATCTACCGAAACCCGCTCATGAGGATTCAATTTCACCTTAGTTGACAAGCTGTATCGATCATAAGAAACCTTCTTCAGTATTCCATTATCCTTCGAATAACCAAACGAGACATAGTACGTTGCGACATCCGTTCCTCCGGACAAAGACAAGTAGTGATTCATTGAAAAAGCCGTCCGGAACAACTCGTCAAACCAATTCGTCGTGGTTTTAGACAAATCTGCAATATACGCATCTTGCTCCGCCGCACTCATCGGTTCAAATCCCTCGTCAGTCCATACCTTACCGTCCTTCCCCAACTTATTGGCCCGTAACATACCGACAATACCGACCACTGGATAATACGATCCGTTCGTAAACCCATCTGCCGAGAATTCATCCCACAACTCCTGCTCCCAAGCCAATTTTTGTTTTGAATTCATCAAATCACCATCCCTTTGCGGTTTCATTACCATCGAAAAATTAGCCGAATAATTCACCGCCATTTTCCCGACTTTACCTCTTTTCGTTGTAATAACGATAACTCCACCCGCAGCTCTTGATCCGTAGATTGCAGCAGCAGAAGCATCTTTCAATATGGTAATATTCTCAATATCATTCGGATTTATCCCGGCGATACCGTTAGCAAAAATATCATTAAAATCACCCGCTTTAATTCGTCCTTTTTCAATACTCGGTATATTACGTTGCAAAGGTACCCCATCAATAACCCACAAAGGTTCTGCATCCCCGGTAAGCGTATTTGTCCCCCGAATCCGAATCTTGGCCGATTCACCCGGACGACCGGATTTAGCCACGATACTCACACCAGCCACCTGTCCCTGCAATAATTGATCGATCGATGTGGGGACTTTATTTTCAAACACCTCTCTGCCTACCACGGCCACGGAACCCGTGGTTCTTTTTTGGGTCGTCTGCGTGTATCCCGTGGAAACGATAACCTCATCCAACTGTCCCACGGCCATCTTCAACACCACATTCACTTGAGTATCCGTACCACCTAGCTTAACTTCTTGAGTCTCCATCCCGATAAAAGAGAACTGTAAAACCTGATACCCATCCGGCATATCCAATACAAAATTCCCGGCAGCATCCGTTGAGACCCCCATCGTCGTTCCTTTAATCATTACCGTGACACCGGGTAACGGCGCCCCCTCCTCGTCTTTCACATTTCCTCTAATCACCTTAAACTTCTGTCCGGATGATTCTTGTGGAGCCCTCTCCAATAAAATAATCCGGTCTTGAATTCGATAACGCAACCCCGTTCCCTCCAACACTTCCTTCATCACGCTATCCAAAGAAACTTCCTTGACATCAACCGTTATTCCCCCAAGATCCTTCACGAATTTCTCGTTGTATACAAAATTATACCCGGATTGTTTTTTAATCTCTTCCAGCACTTTAACCAGTTTCTCGTTTGTCACCTTCATGGTTATCTTTTCCGGTGAATGCCCTGCCCAGAGCGTGCCCGATGCGAATAACAGTAGCATCAAAAATGCACAACACTTGTTGAATTTCCTGAAAAAAAACTTTTCTACCATCATTTTTACCTATATTTGTGTGTTATGTCTATATAACATTTTGCGTTAAAGAGATTAGGAAAGACCAATTAGCCTAATCTCTTTTCTTGTGTACATAGACGATTTTGCGTTCTACTTTAAATGACACGGAAGTTGAGGATTCAATAACGGCAAGCAAAGACTCTAACGACACATCGCTTGACACATCTCCCGTATAATACTCTTCCTCAAATACTTGTTCTCGAATAACGGTTACATCATAATACCGGGACACCCGCTTCAAAATTTCCGTCAACGAAGCATTCCTAAAACTGAAATTACCATTCTTCCAAGCAATATAATGCTCCGGATCACATTTCGAAATTTGAATCTTAGCCTGTACATCATGCATATTCACCTCTGCCATATATCCCGGGGTAATGATCCGGGATTCCCCTTTCCCTGCTGATACTTCCACAAGACCTTCAACCAAAACGACAAAACTCTTCCCCTCATCCTCGTACGTGTTCACGTCAAAAGTTGTCCCCAAAACCCTCACATCCATTTTATCTGTACTCACGATAAAAGGACGTGTACTATCTTTTGCAACCTCGAAGTAGCCTTCCCCACGCAAACTGACCTCCCTTTTATCTTGACCAAAAGACACCGGATATTTTATTTTTGAATCCGCATTCAACCACACTTTTGTTCCATCCGAAAGAACCAAATGGTAGAATGTTCCTTTCGGAATGATCAACTGGTTAAATTCTAACTCTTTCTTATGCAAAGAATCAGGTCGAACATATTCCAAACGGTTCCCCTCATAAAGCTTTGTTCCCTTATCCAATTTTACCTCCTCTTGCCCCACATTCGAAATATCCACCATTTCTCCGGTTGACAACACAAGGCAAACATTATTTTGTCGTCCCTGCTCTGCCAGTACAACACGCTCCTCTCCTAAAGTTCCCAACCATAACCACAACCCACTTGTTATCAACAAACAAATACTTGCCGCAACAGCCACACCCATCCTTATATTTCTCTTTCTCTGTTGTTGCCGTTTCTTGAAACTCTCCCATTTCAAATCAACATCCACCTTGTCATACCGTTTTTCTAACTCTTCCGTGGAAATTCTTTGCAGGTCTAAAAAGACACGTTCCCTCTTCCCAGATTCATTCCTCCATGAATCCAACCGCTTTTTCTCCGAATCATTCAACCCGGCAATTCGTTCCTTACAGATTAATTTAGCTATAAATAAATACTGACTTATCTCTTTCATCTAACTCTCGTTTCCCCAATAACGATCGAGACAAAAAACAGTATAGGTGAAATTTTTTATTTTTTAGAAAAAAACTACGACAACATGGCAACCATTAAAAACAAATGACCCAAAGACTTATTTAATTCTCTATAAGCAACTGATTTATGAAATTTCACCGTTGTTTCACTTATCCCCATCTCCTCCGCAATCTCCTTATTCTTCTTACCCTCTAAATGCAACTTTATCACCGCCTGCACTTGAGGTGTTAATGATTGGATAGCTTTATGAATTAAAAAACGACTCTCTTCATCTATGATTGCCTGCATTAAATAATCACTAGTTTCCAGCTCTCTTGAAAACTCATTTGAATAACGTTCTTTAATTTTTTCATGACGAATATAATCTAAACACTTGTTTCGAAGAGTTCGATAAATAAAAGCCTGCAATGACACCTCAGAATCAAACATCTTCAAATGCCGAGACCAAACAATAATGAAAGTTTCCTGTACTATATCTTCCCGCACATACGCATCATCAATAAAACGAGAAGTAAAGGCAAAAAATTTAGAGAAATATTCTTTAAAAAAGTGCTTAAAGACAAGCACTTCCCCATTCAAAAATCGAATATACTCACCTTGTTCCTTTGTCATTAAACGATCCTTTTTTGATCTTTTACATTTTCAAGGAAGATGTTAAAGTCTTATGGATGCAAAAAAATTAAGTACCTGATAATTAGGTTAGGCTAAAAAGTGTTATCTTTGAATTACCAATAATTTCTTATTGAAAATAATTGTCAAAAAAGGATCGTTTAATCATTATCAATCAATCTCATCCATATCGACATTATCCAGCCTCTGCCCTAAAAGATTTTCAACAAAATAATACCGGATAAGATTCACATAATATGGAGAACCCAAGCCGTGATCTGCCCCGGGAATAAGCATCAAATCAAAGCGTTTATTTGCCTGCATCAATGCATTAGCCAACCGGATCGTATGAGCCATGTGCACGTTAATATCCATATCTCCCGTTATCAAAAGCAACTTACCTTTCAAATTTTTAGCTAATTCAATCGTTGTAGGGATCTTGGATCCAAACGAATACACCACGCTATCCCGCTTTTCCACCTTCTTCTCATGCATTTTCACGCCATGATAAGTTTCACCCCACCATTTCGTATATATATTATTATCATGATTACCGGATGCGGCAACCGCAACCTTATAGAAATCCGGATACGTCAGAATAGAAGCCGCAGCCATAAAACCACCCCCGGAATGTCCGTAAATACCCACCCGGTCCAAATCAATAAAAGAATATCGATTAGCCAACTGTTCGATCACGAACTTACAATCCGCCAAAGCATAATCCCTCAAATTCCCATACCCAAAACAATGGTAATTCCGTCCCCGGGTAAAACAACTGCCCCGAAAACCGACATTAATCACGATAAAACCTAACTGAGCCAAAGACTCGTTTCCATTATCATCCAACGTGAAAGACTGTGGAACAAAATTCTCTTGCGGTCCCGGGTACACATTTATGATAATCGGGTACTTCCGTGTCGAGTCCATATCAAAAGGTCGATACATCACACCATAAAGATCCGTAATCCCATCAGCCGCTTTCACTTTTATTCGTTCCGGCTTCCTCCATCCCATCTCGTACAGCAAATGCAAATCGGGACGTTCCAATTCCATAATTTTCCTTCCCTTCGTGTCTCTCAATTCGGCAATCGGCTCCTGATCCACCCGGGAATAATTATCAATCAGATATTTCCCGTTCTTGGCCAGATCAATCGAATGAAACCCGTCTCCGGGAGTCAACAACGTCAAATCGGAACCATCAAAATTCACTTTATAGAAAAGACGATACTCCGGATTTATTCCCTTCTCCCGGCCATACCCCTCAAACACGAAACTACGTCCCAACGTGTCCATCTCCGTGATTCTCCCGGCCATGAAATCACCCGTTGTCACCGGATTCTTTAACTGCCCGTCCTTGTTATAAAGATAATATTGCCCCCAACCCGAACGTTCCGACCACCAAAGAATATCCTCCCCTCCATTCAATATTCGACATTCAAATAATTGTTCTGTAAAATGTGGTTCACAACGTTCGTGAATAATTTCAAAAACCTCCCCCGTGCGAGTATCTACCCGACAAAGATCCATTTCATCACACGTCCGGCTCTTGCGGGTAAAATAAATATATTCCGGGTATTTATTAAAATCAAAAAGTATCACTTTTACCTCCTGATCCGGATATTTCGCGATATCAACCACTTGATGCGATCTTTTTTCTGCATTAAACAGATGTAAATCATACGTGTAGACATATTTTTCTCCCGGCATCGGGAATTTATAGGTTCTCAATGTCGGACGAGGTTCCGCCAAATGATCGATCAAATATCCCTCATCCACGTTCCGGCGATCCTGCCGCAAAGAATAGAACACCTTAGAATCCCCGGACCAAGTAATTGATGCTCATTCCTTCTTGTCCGTATCCTTATCTCGTTGAAAAGAATAAGAATAATAACGTTCTCCATCCGTCGTCAACTGGTAAGAAGTCGTGTCTCCTTTTTCCTGCATATACACGTTATGCTTGTAAGCATACACCATATAATTACTATCTGGGGACCAACGCTGCCAATAAGGAACCCGACTAAAGCGATTCTCTTTTCTTTCCCGTGAATATTCTTTCAAGACATCACGTTTCACATCGTATTCAAAATCTTTCCCGTACTTGGAAAACATCAATCGATAAGGATTATCCTCCTCGAAACGGAACCCTCCCAATTTAAAATTTCGGACATCTTCAGTTTTACCTGTCAATTCCGCTAATCTTGCAGCAAGTCGTTCCGTTGAAAATAATTTTTGCTTTTTCCCCTTCTTAGCATCTACCAAATAATACACCGTCCCGTCACCCGTCGTGTAATAATACCAGAAAAAATCAGAATTTCCGATCCACGAGGGATAAACCGATAAACTGTGGACATAATCAGAAAGATTACTCTCGGAAAACTTGACACAAGCCTCAAAATTTGCCTTTTGTGCAAATACACTACTCCCCATCAAGAAGAGTAGTATGCATACAATACTTCTCATCATGTTTATTACATTTTGCGTTCTACATAAGCACGATTACACGGTAAAGACCAATAAACCATGAAACCGCTTGCCTCAAAAGTAACTCTTTTTTTCAACAAATTCCTGCCTATGCCTTAAAATAAAATAAGGATGTAACTTACCACACCCTTATTTATCAAATTCCGATACTGCTAATGATTCAAACATCACCACAACTTGTAGCTCGCCACTGACAATTAAATCCTCTCAAACTCCGGTAACACCATATCCAACCATTTACTTATTCGGGTATCCGTCTTTTCCGGTTCAAAATCCTCATCCAAAGGTAACCCCACAAACAAGTCATCAATCACGGCAGTGGAATCCTCGTACACATACCCATCCGTCGAAGTTTTCCCCACAAGTGTTCCGCCAAGTTCTGTTACTAACTCCGCCATGTACCCCATTCCATCCACGAAATTCTTCGGGTAGGTCACGTGATCCCCCAAACCGACAAGAGCCACAAACCGATCTTTCAAAGAAATTTTACGCATACTCGGGAAGAACTTGGCCCAACGATCCCTCTGCTCCCTTTCCCATGTACTACGTCCCAAAGAAGAGCATACCAGTATCAGATTTTTATAATCTAACAACTTGCCAACCTGAATATCATTCACGCAAAACATATCCACCTTATCCGCCCCGATCTTCTTCTTCAGCATCTTGGCAACCCGGTGAACACTTCCTCCTGCGGGAGAATAAAAAATCCCCAACCACTTCATCTCGCTAGTCCGCTCATCCAGTAAATAGTTCCCTTCCAAGTCGGCAGTTAAACGTAAAGTAGTATCATTTTTCACGCCCTCTTGCATTGTCCCCGATTTCTCTTGTTCAATCTTATTCTTATCCATAAAAATATAGTTTATAGTGATTAAACCTTATTATCAACTATAAACTATACGGTAAGAAAGACGAAAAGTTATAGACGCCTATTTTTTATGCGTGGCAATAGCCAACAAAACTCCCAGGACAACCCCTAGCAAGGCTGCAAATAAAACCCGCATATCACCCGGCAACAAGAACGTAATCGTGTGAGCCGGGAACCAAAAAAAAGGAATTGTTTTCTTGAAAACGAAATTCCATTGCACCCGCCAATTCAAATTGGCCATAATCTCCCCCATCTGTATCGGGGTAAAAAAACCGGCTAACGTTCCGCCGTGAGTCAATATATGTGTATCCGTAATCTTATGCAATGTCATAAAAACAGGAGCAAAAATCGTGTTCATTCCCACTGAAATGCAAAAAGCTACAAACACTTTCGACCAAGACAATGACTCTCCCATTACCGAAGTCGCATTTTCCATTCCCATGCTTTTTAAAAAGGCAGGCACTCCATTTGCAAAAATCGTCATGGCCATACTGATTCCCATTCCCAGAATACCCCACACTATAGCACGAGGCCAGATCCCAAAACCTTTCCGGTTATACACCCCCGCACTTATCCTCAACCCGATACATTCTCCCAATGTCGATAAGATCGCAAACTTCAAAAAGCTCATAATCATACCATGCTCGGCATTAAATGTTTTATAAAAAGAATACACGGAATCAGACACGAAGAAAGGCAACAGGCATACGATTACACACCCGATAACTATAAAATCACTTTTTTTCATCACACATACTTTACCTATCCTCCGGAAAACCACGCCATTCCGGGGAGTCTTAAACATTATTTTTCAACACTCTCGCTTGACGCATCCACGTTCTCACCTAAGCCTTGGTTCAACTGGGCGTCTTCATTCACTTCCTCTTTGGGAGAGGAATAGAAAAAATCAAACCCTTTTTTCCAACTACTGCTTATACGACCAAAACTTAGGAGTATCGCCAATAGCAATACTCCTATTATAATGATCATTCTTCTCTCTTTCTGGTTATAATTTTTCCAAGATTTCATGAGAAATCCCTATTTTTCAATACGGATACGAGCATCTACAGCCACCACGTTATCTTTATTTCCTAATAACGGGTTCAAGTCCATCTCGAAAATTTCCGGGGCAACTTTCACCAAAGCAGATATTCTCATCACGGCCTCGGCAAATTTATCCTCGTTCACGGGTTCTTGTCCGCGAACACCCTGTATAATCTTGTAAGATTTCAACTCTTTAATCATTCCGTGAGCCTCATCTTTAGACATCGGGGCCAACCCGGCCTTCACGTCTTTCAATACCTCGATAAAGATACCTCCCAACCCGCAAAGTACCATGTGACCGAACTTATCATCCCGTTTAGCTCCGATAAACACTTGCGTTCCGCTCAACTGTTGAGCCAACATGATCGCGTACGTATCCTTGATCTGCATCATCCGATTGAACTCACGCCGAACCGTCTCCTCGTCGCTCACGTTCAACACAACTCCACCGACATCCGACTTGTGGATCGGCCCGACAACTTTCATTACCAGCGGGAACCCAATCTCTTTTGCCATCTTAACAATCTCCTCCTCGTTATCAGATACTCCCTCTTTAGCTCTCGCAACCCCGGCAGCATCCAACAAGGCATGAATCTCATCCGGAGACAAATAACCGTTTTGTGCATTATCCACCACCTCTCGAATTTTCTTCACATCCATATCCGGCATTTCAAAATGTTCCGGCTGCGGGGCAGGAGTCTTGTATATCTTACACAAGGCATTTCCAAACAACACCTCGTCCGGGAAATAAACACGACCTTTAGACACGAATTCCGCAATTTCGTCCTTCACAATCTTGGAAGAAGGGAAAATCGGGAAAATCGGTTTTTTGCTGGTTTTCATCTTCTCGTCAAGAACATTGTACACGTCGAACACGGGGAACAAACCGGGACTACCGAAAATAACCGCCATCCCGTCAATATTATCAAAATCCCGATCACAAGCATCCAGGATATATCCTAATTGTTCAGCCGTACCTGTTGCCAAAAAGTCGATCGGGTTACCCACGGATGACCCGGCAAACAATTTCCCCAACAACTCTTGTGCTTTCTCTCCTTCAATATGCGGAACATCCATTCCTCCATTAGAAAGAGCGTCCGTCAACATAACAGCAGGTCCACCGGCATGAGTCACGACAGCCATATTACGACCTTTCATTTCCGGGTGCATGAAGATCCCGGCAACAGTCATCAACTCGTCACGTCCGTTACAACGCACAATCCCAGCCTTACGGAATAAAGCTTCCACGGCAACATCCGAACTAGCTAAAGCTCCCGTGTGAGAAGATGCCGCACGACTTCCGGCTGCAGAACCTCCTGACTTAACAGCAGCGATCCGGCATCCCTTGCGAATCAAAGAAGATGCGTGTTTCAACAACTTCTCCGGCTTCTCGATACTCTCCACGTATAATAATTTCACTCGCGAACTCGTCTTCGGATCAAACGACTCGTCCATGTATTCCAAAATCTCCTCCACGCCTAATTGAGCGGAATTACCCACGGAATACATGCTATTGAACTTGATCCCTTTTTGCATTCCGGAGTCCATGATAAACAATGCCGTCGCACCAGAACCGGAAATCAAATCCACCCCTTGCGGGTTCAGTTCCGGAATCGGGCTCGTGAACACCCCACTGTAATGGTTTGTCAAAACACCGATACAGTTCGGTCCGATCAATGACCCTCCTACCGAATTAATCGTCTCCACGATCTGACGCTCCAGCTTAGCTCCCTCCTCGTTCTCTTCATGGAATCCGGCAGAGAGAATAATAAATGCTTTCGTGTTCTTCTGTTTAGCAAGCACCTCCACGGTTGACGGGCAAAATTTAGCGGCAATCGCTAATATAGCGCAATCCACCTCCGGAAGATCCTTCACGTCACGATACGCTTTAATTCCTTGCACTTCATCCATCTTCGGGTTCACCACGTAAAGCGAACCTTTAAAGTTCCCATCTTGTAAATTCCGTAACACGGTACCCCCCGGCTTGTGAATGTCGTCAGAACCACCCACGACCACAATGCTCTTTGGCTCAATTAATTGTTTTGCTATCATATATTTTCGATTTATTTTTAACTTCCTCTTTAATTTCAAATGGATGATCGCTATTACAATCATCCATTTGAAGTTCTTTGTTTCTATATATTATTGAAGAATGTCAGAAACTCCTGTACCTTCTGTACCATATTCCTCGATCCCGTGTATAACGGCACCCGCTGATGGAGTGCTTCCGGCTTTATCTCCATGATTCGTCGCTCCCCGTCCGTGGCCAACCCGCCGGATTGTTCGGCAATAAACGCCATCGGATTACACTCGTACAACAGTCTCAATTTTCCAGTCGGATGAGAACTTGTTTGCGGGTAAAGGAACACCCCACCCTTCAACATATTCCGATGGAAATCAGCCACCAAAGACCCGATATAACGGGACGTGTATGGACGCTTCGTTGCCTCATCTTTTTCTTGGCAATACTTGATAAATTTTTTCACACCCACGGGGAAATTCACGTAATTACCCTCGTTAATGGAATATATCTTTCCACTTTCTGGTGTCTGCATGTTCGGGTGAGACAAACAGAACTCCCCGATAGAAGTATCCAGCGTGAAACCATTCACCCCGTTACCGGAAGTATACACTAACATGGTCGATGATCCGTAAATCACATAACCGGCAGCCACCTGCTCCGTTCCGGGCTGGAAGAAATCGTCCATCACGAGCGGTTCCCCGATAGGAGAAATACGTTTATAAATAGAGAAAATCGTACCCACGGAAACATTCACGTCAATATTTGACGATCCATCCAACGGGTCCATACATATAATATACTTTCCATCCTTGCTCAATCCCTCTTCGAAAACCACAATATCCTGATTTTCTTCGGTAGCCACCCCACAACACTCGCCACTCGCCCTCAACTCATCCATAAAAGTTTTGTCGGCATAGACATCCAACTTCTGTTGGTCCTCTCCTTGCACGTTGATAGAACCAACCTTTCCAAGTATATCTACCAAACCAGCCTTATTAACCTCCCGGTGAACTTTTTTGGCAGCAATACCTATATGGTGCAAAAGTCGTGAAAATTCTCCGGTAGCCCCGGGAATCTCGGCTTGCCGTTCAATAATAAATTGATTTAAAGTTGTAACTTTATGCATTATCATGGTTATGTGTTTTAATTTTTTTGCAAATATAGACTTATAATCTGTAATTTAAAAGGTTTGCGAACTTAAATTCCGAAAGATACCCATCCATCCTTTACCGAACAAACGGGTCTCTTTCAGAATTACGGCATATAGTTCAAAGGGTTTTATCAATAGGCTCGGACGGCTCGAACTTCAGCTTCAGTATCTTTACCATCATATCTATCCGTTCGCCAATAATCTTTAATACTAGCTTCCGTTCCCCCTCGTTCTGTAGAACTCCCATACACAATACTATCATCTATCAAATCTCCACCTTGTTTTACTATATTAGGATTCAATATAATTAATTGCGATACTATATATTTTATTTCATTTATTGCGGGAAGATACCATTCTTCACCTTTATTTAAACATGCATTAAAAGCGGGATACTTAGTTATATCTT
>ENA-UEPJ01003744-UEPJ01003744.1-human-gut-metagenome-genome-assembly--contig:-NODE-3744-length-13061-cov-11.278574_pt1 | contig 13061 bp, 7 predicted proteins | sample MGYA00242890_ERZ507896 | MGnify/ENA primary metagenome ERZ507896 (study PRJEB26167, sample SAMN06115508) | human gut metagenome | host: Homo sapiens | place: China:Qinghai | collected 2015-08-20... | reverse complement strand
TGGCCCCTTGCAGGGGCTTTGCTAGTAAGATGCCCTTCTAGGGCTTACTCAAGCCACCGGCTCAGCCGGTGGTTTTGACTGCCCGGAGAAAAATTACCATACCTCACATGCGCAGCATAGAAAGAAAATCGGGCCCAAGATTTTCGGCCAGAAGCCGGAAACACTTTTGGCTGATGGTCTTTTGTCCGGTTTCCCAGCAGCGGATGCTTGTCCGGCTGACCTTTGCGTGGTCGGCAAGTTGCTGACGGTTCCAGCCTTTTGCCTCCCGGTATCTGCGGAGGAAGGCTCCTCCGCCCCGGTGCAGAAACAGGGTGTAGTCGTCCAGAATATCCTCCACCGGGATGCCGTAAAGGGCGGCGAGCTTGTCCGCAAGTTCGGGCGTGAAGCTGCGGTGAAATGTGCCGCTTTCCAGATCCCGATAGAGCCATTCTTCCATGCCCACCATGGCGGCAACCTCTTTTTGCAGTAGGTCAAGACCATAGCGGCACCAACGCAGACGGTCCCATGGGTTCGGGATGTCGGCGTAAGAGCGGTACATACGGTAGAACGCCTGCGCCTCTACGGTGGTGCGGGGGCCTGCCAAACTTACCTGTAAGATGTATAGAGGGGTTAGACCACAACCCTCACATGACACCCTCTGAAGCAGAAAAAAGGAACCGCTCTCTCGGCTCCAAAAAATCAATTTTGACGTAGATGCGTCATTGCGTGAAAGAGGTGGATTCTCTTTTCCATCCCAAAGTGCGCTGGGGAGAGGATAGCATTTTCAATGCACCGGCTGGCGTAGGTAGAAAACCGTGTCCGGCGGGCAGAGTCGAAGGTGTCCACCGCTTTCATCAGGCCGATGGTGCCGATGGAAACAAGGTCGTCCTGATCGCCGGGCAGGGCGTAGTATTTTTTTACGATGTGTGCCACCAGACGCAGATTGTGCCGGATCAGCTTTTCCCGCGCGGCAGGGTCACCAGCACGCAGTGCGGCAAAGGCTTCGGCTTCCTCCTGGGCAGAGAGGGGCCGCGGAAAGCTGCCGCTCTCCAGATGAAGCGCCAGAACCAGAAACTTTGTGGCAAAAAATTGCAGAAGAGATAAAAACATGCCGACCCCTCCCCAAAGCATTATAAACGGTTTACTGCAATTTATGAAGGAGGGCTTGCCCTTTTTCCGGACTCCGGGGCGAAAAGCTCCGCTTCATTGTCCACAAAATACGGATATCGGAAAGCCGGGTACAGCAAAGCCTTTCTGGAAACTCACCGGGAGAAAATTACTCTGCACAAGGCGGCGAAAGCTGCCTTTGACGAAGCAGGGCTGCAAAAGCTGCCGAAGGTCAAGGAGTTGGATGCAGAGTTCGCAGAGCTGCTGACCAAGAAGAAAGCCGCTTACCCGGACTACCGCAAGGCGCGGAACGAGATGCAGGAACTGGTTCGGGCACAGAAAAATGTAGAACGTTTTTTTGCAGAGGAAAAGAACACCACCGAGAAAACACAGACACGTTAAAAAAAGCCGCCGAGGAGCTTCCCTGTTGGGAGACATCCTCGGCGGATTTTTTAGTTTATATAGCAGCTTTGCGGAGCAATGCGCCTGTTACCCGTATATTTTCCCCACGATTTTTCCTCGTGCTGCGGCAGGCAGGAGCTTGCACAAAAGGCTCAGGAATTTATACTGTGCACCGGCAACATAAACGACTGCCGGGTTCTTTTTCTCCACAATACCGGCGATGTACCGTCCAATGCGTGCCGGGTCCATGCCGTTTTGTTCGTCGTGCTCCATCTGACTGACGCTCCGGGAGATGCGTCCGCCGTATTCATCATCGCCGAGAATGCTTTTCTGACGTGCCTTTGTAAATCCGGTGCAGATATCGCCCAACTCTACGACGGTAACATGGATGCCGTAGGGCTTGACTTCGTTTGCCAGAGCGTAAGAGTAAGAGGAAACGGCGGCTTTGCTTGCAGAGTAGAAGGTCTGGAACGGAATGTGCGCTACGGCAGCAACAGAGCTGATGTTCACAATATGCCCCTTCCCTTGACGGCGCATGAAGGGGAGAACCGCTTTATTTACAGTGACTGTCCCGAAAAAGTTCACATCAAACTGTGCTTTGGCTTGCTCCATGGACGTAAACTCCACCGCACCGGAAATGCCAAAGCCTGCACAGTTGATCACTGCATCAATTTTGGTCTCTTTTTGGATGACCTGCTGCACAGCGGCGTTGACCGCATCCTCATCGGTCACATCGACAGACAGATGGGTAACACCCTCCATAGGGATACTTCTGCGGCTGAACTCATAGACGATGCAGCCGTTCTCCTTCAGAGCGGATGCCGTGCACCGTCCGATGCCGGAGCTTCCTCCGGTAACGATGACCACCTTGTTGTTTTCTCCCACCATGATTTTCCTCCTGAAAATGTTGATCTGGTTCGAGTATACCGCATCGCAGGGGCGGCTGTCTATACGGATAGCCGGATTGTGGAAAAGTACAGGAATCAACTTGCGCAAATTTTTACGCAGATTGGTCTCTCTTTTTTACACAACCAATGCCAATTAGTACTTGAAAACGAAACGCTGCGCAAGTATACTATACTAGTTATGTTGTACAAGTTTGAACGTGCGTTAGTATATCAGTTGGCTGTAAAAGACCTACCAGAATTGAAATGCGCGGCAGGATCAAAACCTTACGAGGATGAAAATGAAATTCGATAGAAGACTTACAGATGAAATCTACACTTCCGATACAGTAAGGCTGGGAAAAAATGCATTTCAGGCCATGCAGGAGACAATCTACCATAATGGCGGTGTCGGAACCATTACCGGGTACTATGATGCCGAATTGTCGATCCTGTCGGTCAGTGATCTGTTGCTGCATAATCTGAACCACAGCTATGCATCCCTGATGGAGCAGACAAAGGGTTCGCTGAAGAATCTTTTCTATAAGAAAGATGCCATATTCCTTGACAATGCGCGCTTTCGTCAGCTCCAAGGCGAAGGGGAAGGCCGGATCCTTACAGCAGATGGGTCTCCCGTCTATGTGCGTCTCTACAAAAAAGATGCAGTCGATACGGATGGAACACCGATCTGGATCATGTCAGTACAGATGAACTGGGCGTATGAGAACCTTGCGCTGGTTAATGAATCCATCCATTCTGCACTATGGTATTTTGAGTGCAATGAAAATGATGAGATCGTTCATGTGAACTGGAGCCATGCGTTCCGGCAGATCCTTGGATATCATGACATTCTGGATTTTCCGAACAAACTGGATTCGTGGTCGAACCTTCTGCACCCGGAGGATCATGACCGGGTAATGCAGCTGCTTTTGGAAACGATTGCGGACAAAACCAATACTACAAAATATAATGTAGAGTACCGGCTGAAAATGCAGGATGGCCAGTACCAGTGGTTCCGAGCATCAGCGGAGGTGATACGCCGTCTGGATGGCTCGGCCAATCGCATTGCCGGAATCATCAGCAACATTGACGCGGAAAAAAGAAGCCGGATGCAGGCGCAGCGGGCAGCGGCATTTCACCGTGCATTTACCAGCGCAAACCTCTGCGAATACTATGTAAATCTGGAAAAGAACACCTTTGATACTTTCAAAGTGGAGCCTTCTTTGATGACGGCCTTTGAGCAGAACCACACATGGGATGGACTGGTCAGATTCTTTGTGGATAACTATGTGGTTGAAGAGGACAAAAAGTCTGTAACGGATTTCTACAATCGCGCCTACATCACGGAAAAACTAAAGGGGCTTGAGACGGAGCTGCGTCAGGAGTGCCGCATCGTTCTGGATGGAGAGGAACGATGGGTCAGCAACGTGGTCATGCGCGGTGAGATCGAAGATTCCGAATATGCGATGATTTTTCTGCGGGACATCACAGAGTCCAAAGCAGAGACGGCACGGCGGATGCAGATGGCCTCAGATAACGCATCGATGGATCTTTTGATCCAGAGCATGGTGCGTCTGCTGGACCGCTTTGTCGTCTGCGATCTGGAGAATGACCGGTATCGGTTCTATAATCTGCAAGGTGAAATGATCTACGCGCCGACGGGAACCTACCATGATTTTGTGGAACAGGTGGCTGTAAGGTATAAGACGTTGGAGCCATTGGCGGCGATAGACGCATTGTTCTCACCGGAAAATATCCGAAAGAATCTGCAGGGCGAGAATGACATCTACAAATTTGAATACTGCTCCATAGACGAAAATATCTATAAGATCGCTTCCTTCATTCCGCTGGAGTGGGATGGCACAAAGCTGGTCAAAGCACTGTTGGCCTCTATGGATGTGTCACAGGAGAAAAAGGCCGAGATCGAATCCCATAAGGCACTGAAGGATGCGTACCGGGCGGCGGAAAACGCAAGCCGCGCCAAGACGGAATTTCTCTCCAATATGTCCCATGATATCCGTACACCGATGAATGCAATCGTTGGCTTGACCGCCATTGCGGGTGCGAATATCGAGAGTCAGGACAGGGTGGTCGAGTGCCTTGGCAAGATCACAAAGTCAAGCCGTCATCTGTTGGGACTGATCAATGAAGTGCTGGATATGGCCAGAATCGAGAGTGGGCGAATAAGCCTTGCCGAGGAGGATTTCAGCCTGCCGGAGCTGGTCGATAACCTGCTCACACTCACAAAACCGGCAATCGACGAGCACCACCATCAGCTCGAAGTCCATATTGAGCACATCGAGCACGAAGCTGTCTGCGGCGACAGCCTGCGCATCCAGCAGGTCTTTGTGAACCTGATGAGCAACGCCGTCAAGTATACCCCGGATGGAGGAAACATCACCTTCACGATCAAGGAAAAACCGAACGGCTTCTCGGAGCTTGGCTGCTACGAGTTTTCCATCGAGGACAACGGCATCGGTATGACGCCGGAATTCCAGAAGATCATGTTCGAGCCGTTCAGCCGGGCAGACGATCACCGGACGACCAAGGTGCAGGGCACCGGTCTTGGCATGGCCATTGCAAGAAACATCGTCAACCTGATGAATGGTGACATTCAGGTCGAAAGCGCTCCCAACAAGGGAACGAAGATCACGGTCACGGTCTATCTGAAGCTTCAGGAGAACGAGAAGGAACAGGAAAAAGAACTGCTCGATCTGCCGGTACTGGTCGTGGACGACGACAAGACCTGCTGCGAAAGCACCGTTGCAACCCTTCAGGAGATCGGCATAGCGGGCGAATGGGCCCTGACCGGCAAGGAAGCCGCGGAACGCTGCGCGGCGCGGCACAAGACCGGCCGCGACTATTTTGCGGTGATCCTGGACTGGAAGATGCCGGAGATGGACGGTATTGCAACCGCCAGAAAAATCCGGGAACGGGTAGGAGAAGATGTCACGATCATCATCCTGACTTCCTTTGATTTCAGCGAGATCGAAGAAGAAGCCAGAGCAGCGGGCGTGAATGCTTTTATGGCAAAACCGCTGTTCCGTTCCCGTCTGACGGCAACTCTGCGGCAGTTTACATCCGGGAAGAAGGAGAAAAACGCCCGGAGCTATCTGGAAGACTTTGCGAAGGAAAATTATGCAGGTAAGCGGATCCTTCTTGTGGAAGATAACGAGCTGAACCGTGAGATCGCAACCGAGATCATAGGCATGACGGGCGTGACCATTGACATTGCCGAAAACGGAAAAATTGCAGTCGAAAAGGTGATGGAAGCGCCAGAAAAGTGGTACGATCTCATTTTTATGGACATCCAGATGCCCATCATGAATGGTTACGAAGCCACTGCTGCGATCCGTGCGCTTGCCGGCAACCGTGGAAAGGTGCCCATCATTGCCATGACGGCAAATGCCTTTGCCGAGGACGTGCAACTGGCAAAGAACACCGGCATGAACGAGCATATCGCCAAACCGCTTGATTTGAATAAGCTGAACGATGTGCTGAAACAGTGGCTGTGATCTGTGCATTGCAGTAAGGTACATTATACTGAAGAACGCCGAGGAACTTCCCGTTGGAAAGGTGTCCTCGGCGACTTTTTTGTATATAGGGCAGCAATTCTTGACCGTTTTTTGTGAAGGTGATGAGTTACGAGATGGAGCACAGCTTTCTTTGCAATGATCTCGATTGAATGCAACTGCACATATAAAGCAAAAAAGGAATATCCCTACTTGTCAATCTGCTGTAGAAAATCACCTGAGTTTGGGCAAAATTGATAAAGTGAAAAAGAAATCCGTTCCCATCTTGACACTCCGCAAAGAATATGGTATTGTAATCAAGCATAGAATAAATTTCCATTCAAGTGCTTAATTTGTTCGTGCCTTACAAAAAAGAAAATTGTACGCGAGCAGCGTCGTTGGATTGTTACCGTTTGGCGGGCTAGACCAACTCTGCATAGCACAAGCCGAAAGCGTGTTTCAGCCTTCGGTATGTTTGCTGTGTCAAGAGTGGTCTTTTTTTATTGCCTTTTCCAACTTGGGGAGGAGAAACAATGCAATATACCGTCAAAAAACCGATCAACAACAACATCCTGCGCGTGGTGGACCCCACGGGCTGTGAGCTGATCGTCACCGGGCGCGGTCTGGGCTTTGGCGTTAAGCCTGGCTATAAAATCGAGGCTGAAACCGTGGAGCGCAGCTACCGCATGACCAGCCCTGCCGTGCAGCAGAAGTTGGTGGAACTTCTGGAACAGATCCCGTATGAGCATCTGCTGCTCACCGATGAGCTGGTGGCAATGATCCGCAGCCGGGTGAACTACCCGCTGAACGAGAGCCTGCTCATCACGCTGGCCGACCACATCAGCTTTGCCATCCAGCGCAGCGAGCAGGGAATTCGCTTTTCCAACCCGCTGATGGCTCCCATTCGGGAATTCTACCCGGAAGAGTATCGCCTTGGCATGGAGTGCCTTGCCACCATCCGCCAGCGCTGCCATGCAGACCTTTCGGACGACGAGGGCGGCTTCATTGCGCTGCACATCGTCAACGCAGAGCTCAACACCACCATGAGCGTGGTGAACGATGTCACCCGCTTTGTGGATGGCTGCGTGCAGGTGGTGGAATACTTTTACAACTGCCATTTTGACCGGGATGCACTGGATTTCAGCCGCTTTACAGTGCATTTGCGTTTTTTTGCGCAACGCGTATTTCAAGGAAAACAGGAGCAGGAAAACGATACCCACGACGAAGTGTTCCGCGCCCTGATCGCCCGCAATTGCAGCGAACACTACAAATGCGCCTGCTGCATTGCGGAGTATGTCCGCAACACCTGGCACAAGGAGCTTTCGGACGAGGAACTGGTGTTCCTTACGATCCATCTGAAACGGATTCGGATGGGGAAGTAAGCTTTCTTGCTCCACCTTTGATTCTCCACAGGTCTTTCCTGTGTGGATATATATGCTGGATACGAACTTGAGAAAAGGAGAACTGAAGATGAAAGACAAGATCTTTGGCGTGCTGCAGCGCGTGGGACGCAGCTTTATGCTGCCCATTGCACTGCTGCCTGTAGCGGGCCTGCTGCTGGGTATCGGCAGCTCGTTCACCAACGAAACCATGCTGGCGGCCTATGGCCTGAACAGCGTCATCCACCCCGGTACCCTGATCTACACCATTCTGGACGTAATGAGCCAGACCGGCAGCGCCGTGTTCAACAATCTGGCGCTGCTGTTCGCCATGGGCGTGGCCATCGGCATGGCCCGCAAGGAAAAAGAGGTGGCCGCCCTGTCCGGCGCAGTGGCCTATATCATTATGAACACGGCCATTCAGGCCATGATCAATGCGGCAGGCGGCGTAGAAGCGATGCCTGCCAACTCCACCACCACCATGCTGGGCATCACCACCCTGCAGATGGGTGTGTTCGGCGGCATCGTGGTCGGTCTGGGCGTGGCGGCGCTGCACAACAAGTTCTATAAGATCGAGCTGCCGCAGGTGCTGGCCTTCTTCGGCGGCACCCGCTTTGTGCCCATCGTCAGTTCTATTGTGTATCTGGTGGTCGGCATTGCCATGTTCTATATCTGGCCGGTGGTGCAGAGCGGTATTGCCGCGCTGGGTGCACTGGTGCTGGCTTCCGGTTACGCAGGCACCTTTATTTACGGCCTGCTGGAGCGTGCGCTGATCCCCTTTGGACTGCACCATGTGTTCTATATGCCGTTCTGGCAGACCGCTGTGGGCGGCACCGCCATCATCGATGGTGTCACTGTGACCGGCGCGCAGAACATCTTCTTTGCCGAGCTGGCTTCCAAGTCCACTACGGTGTTCTCGGTCAGCGCTACTCGTTTCATGGCCGGTAAGTTCCCCTTTATGATGTTCGGTCTGCCCGGCGCAGCGCTGGCGATGTACCAGTGCGCCAAGCCGGAAAAGAAAAAGGTTGCAGGCGGCCTGCTGCTGTCTGCTGCGTTGACGGCTTTCCTCACCGGCATCACCGAGCCGCTGGAATTTACCTTTATCTTTGTGGCACTGCCCATGTACGCGGTGCACTGCGTGCTGGCCGGTCTGTCCTTCATGCTGATGCACATCCTGAATGTGGGCGTGGGCATGACCTTCTCCGGCGGTCTCATCGACCTGGTGCTGTTCGGTGTGATGCAGGGCAACGCCAAGACCCACTGGGTGTGGGTGGTCGTGGTCGGTGCGGTGTACTTTGTACTGTACTACATCATTTTCCGCTTTATGATCTCCAAGTTTGACTACAAGACCCCGGGCCGCGATGATGCCGAGGAAGTCAAGCTGTACACCCGTGCGGACGTGAACGCCCGCAGCGCCGCTTCCGGCAGCACCGCCCCCGCAGGGGATGATCCGGTCAGCGCCCTGATCGTAGAAGGTCTGGGAGGTGCCGACAACCTGTCCGACGTGGACTGCTGCGCCACCCGCCTGCGCTGCACCGTCAAGGATGTTGCGCTGGTCAAACAGGATGTGCTCAAGGCCTCCGGTGCCTCCGGCGTGATCTGCAAGGGCGACGGCGTGCAGGTGGTATACGGCCCCAAGGTGGCCGTCATCAAGGCAAAGCTGGAAGATTATCTGGAAAATGCACCTAAGACCCCGGCGGCGACCGCAATACCCGCCCCGGCAACGGCTCCCGCAGCCCCGGCAGCAGCCGCAAAGGATACCGTGCTGTCTGCCTGCCTGAACGGCACCGTCGTCCCGCTGGCCGATGTGAAGGATGAAGCCTTTGCCAGCGGTGCACTGGGGGACGGTATTGCCATTGAGCCCACCGATGGTGAACTGGTGGCACCTGCTGACGGTGAAATCTCCTCCACCTTTGAGACCCACCATGCCGTGGGTATGACCACGGCTGACGGTGCCGAACTGCTGATGCACATCGGCATCGATACGGTCAAGCTGGGTGGCAAGCACTTTACCTACCTCGTCAACGAGGGTGACAAGGTGAAGAAAGGTCAGCCGTTGATCCGCTTTGAACTGGAAGCCATTAAGGCCGAAGGCTATCCCGTGACCACGCCGCTCATTGTCTGCAATACTGATGACTATGCTGCTGTCGTGGCTAAAGCCAGTGGCACCGTAAAGCAGGGCGATGCGCTGCTGGAACTGAAGCACTAAGCGTTTCTCCCAAACTGTAAGGCAGGGTTGTTATAAAGGGGGGCTGTTGCAAAATAGCCCCAACGAAAAAATGAGATAGACTTCCCCAAAAGGGGTTGCCTGTCTCATTTTTGTTGTAAGCTGAAACTGCAATGAACCAACTACAACATGAACAGTATCCTCGGCGGCTTTTTTGTATATAGGGCAGCAATTCTTGACCGTTTTTATGAACTACTAATTATCGCTGTATTCTTGCTATGAATGTCTTTTGTTGGTATAATTGGAATTAAAGGACGGTGAAGCGTAGTGGCAAAGAAAAAGAAGCCGCGTGCTCCGGTCAATCCGGAATTGGAAATGGAAGAAGATCTGGCTAACGTTAAAGCAAAAGACCAGAGTTGTAAAGTATTTTGGCTAAATAACGCTGGTCTTTTTGTTGGGGCTTGTGCAACAGCCCCTTGGTTTTACCGGGGAGCTTTTACCGCCACCCGCAGCATACAGTGCATCTGGCGCAGCCCTGCCTTTTTGGTGTAGCAGAACACGGTGCAAAGACGCTGGTCATCGACAAGGTCACCAGCGGCGGCATCCGGGACGATCTGGGTGCCATCAACAGCCGCTACGCCGCTATGTGGCACAGGCAGACGGAAAGCTCTGCGGCTATTGCAAAGAGGACCTCTGCAATACCGAAAACAGACGGATGATCGTGGAGCTGTATCTGGGTAAACAGAAACATCACGTTTCGAGGATCTTGTATTGAAATAGCTGCACAACCGCAGCTATTGGGTTGAAAATAAGGCTGAAGCCCCAATTGCTCCAGCCAATGTCAGAGTTTCTTAATTGTCTATCAAAAATACGTTGGTACGTTTTACACTGTGACGATTCAAAAAACAAAGGAGAGATATTTTACTATGATCTACAAAAAGCAATACGGTCAACCGTTTGATACCGAAAGTGTAGTGGGTTCTTTTTTGCCCATGATGGAAACGATACCCTATCTGACCAAGGAGCCGGATGGTTTCTCCTATGCCATGGAGCCGCAGGATGTCCTGTATGGTCTTGGCGAAAACGTCCGTGGTATCAACAAGCGCGGGTGGGTGTACGAAAGCAAATGCTCCGATGACGGCAACCATACCGAGGGCAAATCCTCGCTGTACGGTGCTTATAATTTTATGATCGTGTCCGGCAAGGATACATTTGGCTTTTTTATCGACTACCCGGGCAAGGTCACCTTTGACTGCGGCTACACCGACCTGGATACCTTACGCATCACGGTGGCCGAGGAAAATTACGATCTCTACATCATTGAGGGCGAAAGCCTGACCGATATTGTGCACCAGTTCCGCCAGTTGGTGGGGCGCAGTTATATTCCGCCCAAATGGGCTTTTGGCAACGCCCAGAGCCGCTGGAGCTACATGAACGAGGACGAGGTCCGCGAGGTGGTGGCAAATTACCGTGCCAATCATATGCCGCTGGACGCTGTGGTTCTGGATATTGATTACATGGAGCGTTACAAGGACTTTACGGTGGATGCGCAGCGCTTCCCGCGTTTTGCAGACTTTGCCGCCGAGATGAAAGCGCAGGGCATCCATCTTGTCCCCATCATCGATGCAGCAGTCAAGGTCGAAGATGGATATGATGTGTACGAGGAGGGCGTGAAAAACGGCTACTTCTGCACGAATCAGGATGGCACCCCCTTTGTAGCTGGTGTGTGGCCGGGACGGGTACACTTCCCTGATATGCTCAACCCGGAAGCCCGCGCTTGGTTTGGCAGTCAATATAAAGTTCTGCTGGATCAGGGGATCGAGGGCTTCTGGAATGATATGAACGAGCCTGCTATCTTCTACGCAGAAGAAAGACTGAAAAAGACCTTTGCTCAAATTGAGAAATACAGCAAACAAAACCTGGATATTTCCAGCTTTGGTGCTTTTACCGGCATGGTGGCAGAGCTTTCCAACAACGAAAACGATTATAAGCTGTTCTACCACAACACCAAACAGGGGCGTATGCGGCACGACAAGGTACATAATCTTTTTGGTTATAACATGACCCGTGCGGCAGGCGAGGCTTTCGAGCGGCTGGAGCCGGACAAGCGCATTTTGATATACTCCCGTTCTGCCTGCATCGGGATGCACCGGTATGGCGGCATCTGGACCGGCGACAACCATTCCTGGTGGAGCCACATTCTGCTTGCGCTGCGCATGATGCCCTCCCTGAATATGTGCGGCTTCCTGTACGAAGGCCCCGACATTGGCGGCTTTGGCAGCAATACCACGGAGGATCTGGTGCTGCGCTGGTACGGCTTGGGCATCTTCTCTCCGCTGCTGCGGAACCACTCTGCCAACGGCACCCGCCGGCAGGAGCCCTACCGCTTTAAGAACAAGGCCGCCTTTGCCGGTATTTTACAGCTGCGCTACCTGCTGCTGCCCTACATTTACAGCGAGTACATGAAGGCTGCTCTGCACGACGGCATGTACTGTATGCCGTTGGCGTTCGCCTTCCCGGAGGACGACTTTGCCCGCCGGGTGGAGGATGAGGTGATGATCGGTGAAAGCCTGTTGATCGCCCCGGTATATGAGCAAAATGCCCGAGGCCGTTATGTTTACCTGCCGGAGGAGATGCTGCAGGTGCGGGTAAAGTGCAGCGAAAGCAACCGCATCGAAACCAGCGTGCTGCCAGCAGGCCATCATTACATTCCGGTGGAGCTGGATGAAGTGGTGTTCTTTATGCGCAAGGGACACCTTCTGCCCCTTGCCAAGGACGGCAAAAAGATCCAGAGCGTTGCCGATGTGGACTTTGCAGATCTGCGCCTGCTTGCCTATGCTCCCGATGGTGCATCCTATGAATACTATACCGATGACGGCGAGACAAAGGATTACGACAAACCGGAACATTTTGTGCATATCACGCTGGATGCGGATGGAAACGCAAAGAGCGATCGTGCTACGGTCAAAGTAGAAGGATAATCGTCAGTCATTACGCAGTTCCTACAGAGTGACAGCGTTTCAGCTTGAAATGCTGCCACTCTTTTTTGTTGTCTATATCACAGATAAAATAGATGTTCCATCTTGAAAACAGCGTAAAGATTTATTATAATAAGATAAATGGTTGTGACTTTTGCAAAGGAGGGCTGAAGTATGGCAGCGCCGCGCACCTATCTGGCAATCGACCTGAAAAGCTTCTATGCCTCGGTGGAGTGTGTAGACCGCCATCTGGACCCTCTGACCACCAATCTGGTGGTGGCGGACGCCTCCCGCACCGAAAAGACCATCTGCCTTGCGGTGTCGCCCTCCCTGAAAGCCTACAAGATACCCGGCAGAGCACGGCTGTTTGAAGCCGTTCAGCGGGTGAAAGAGGTCAACGCTCAGCGGCTGCAAACTGCCATCCGGCAGAAAAAGGCAGTCCGGGGAGAGGATGGAAAATACCACTTTGCCAGCACCTCTTTCGATGCCAACGCCCTGAACGCAGACCCTGCACTGGGGTTGAGCTACATCGTTGCGCCGCCCCGGATGCAGCGATATCTGGACGTTTCCACCCAAATCTACAAGACCTACCTCAAATATGTGTCCCCGGCGGATATCTACCCCTACTCCATCGACGAGGTTTTCATTGATGT
>ENA-UEPJ01003731-UEPJ01003731.1-human-gut-metagenome-genome-assembly--contig:-NODE-3731-length-13102-cov-16.731977_pt1 | contig 13102 bp, 7 predicted proteins | sample MGYA00242890_ERZ507896 | MGnify/ENA primary metagenome ERZ507896 (study PRJEB26167, sample SAMN06115508) | human gut metagenome | host: Homo sapiens | place: China:Qinghai | collected 2015-08-20... | reverse complement strand
CAAGTTTTCAGAACTTCATAAAAGTTCTGAAAACTTAGGATTTTAATGGCGCGGGACACCCTTCTTGGGTTTCCCGCGCACACCCTTCCTTACCGTCGCGGAAAATTTATCCCTTTATCGACAGCCTCAGCGGCACACGGATTTCCGTGTGCCGCTTTTTGGCTGTAAAAGGACCGGGGCTGTCCGGGGAGACGCTGGACGGTTCGGCGGGGGAATTGTCATTTTCTGAGTTTGAACGGGGGATGTAAGACAAGAAAACGATTTTTCGGGGGATAAAAAATAAAAATCCCTTGACAGGCAAGAGATTTCGTGATAAGATAAGTCGCTTATATAAACGGAAGCGGATGGAATCCCATCCTGATTACGAACACAGGATAGCACATCCGCCAACGAAAGGCAATAGGAAACTGAAATAAATTTAACAACTCACCCGAGCGTATCGGATACAATACTTGCCCCGCGGCCGGACAGGGCGGCGGAGCAAAAGAAAGGTGAAAGTGAAGATGGCTAAGGACAAGTACTACGGCAAAACCCTCCGAAAGAATTTTGCCCGGCACGAGGAAGTCATGCCCATGCCCAACCTGCTGGAGATCCAGAAGACCTCCTATCGGGAATTTTTGGACACCGGTCTGCGGGAGGTTTTTGCAGACGTTGGGGCGATCTCTGACTATCAGGGCAATCTGGAGTTGACCTTCATCGACTTCCGGATGGATGAAGCCCCCAAGTATAACGTGGAAGAGTGCAAGGCCCGTGACGCCACGTATGCCGCCCCCCTGAAGGTGACGGTCCGTCTGCGGAACAAGGAGACGGAGGAGATCAAGGAGCAGGAGATCTTCATGGGCGATTTCCCCCTGATGACCCACTCCGGCACCTTCGTCATCAACGGCGCGGAGCGCGTGGTGGTCTCTCAGATCGTCCGTTCTCCCGGCGTGTATTACGGCAAGGAGATCGACATTAAGACCGACCTGCCCATCCTCACCTCCACGGTGATCCCCTATCGGGGTGCCTGGCTGGAATATGAGACGGACGCCAACGAGGTGTTCTGGGTCCGTATCGACAAGAACCGCAAGCTGCCCATCACCAGCCTGATCCGGGCGCTGGGCCTCAAGACCGACGCGGAGATCCTGGACCGCTTCAGCGACGATCCCCGCATCGCGGCTACTCTGGAGAAGGACCCCAGCAAGACGTATGAGGACGCCATGCTGGAGATCTACCGCAAGCTCCGTCCCGGCGAGCCCCCCACGGTGGAAGCTGCCGAGACCCTGATGAACAACCTGTTCTTCGATCCCCGGCGCTACGATCTGTCCGTTGTGGGCCGGTACAAGTTCAATAAGAAGCTGTCCCTCTGGCAGCGGGTCACCGGCTACAAGCTGGCACAGCCTGTGGCAGACCCCGCTACCGGCGAGCTGCTCTTCGATGAGGGCCACCTGCTGAGCAAGGAGGATGCCCGCCTGCTGGACACCGTCGGCGTTGCCGAGGTGGTCATTCTGGTGGACGATCAGCCTCTGCGGGTGCAGTCCAACAAGATGTGCGACCTGAGCCACTATGTGGACTTCGATCCTCTGGCTGAGTGCGGCATCAAGGAGCGTGTCCGCTTCGACGTGCTGCAGGAGCTGCTGGGCCAGTACTCCGGCGAGGAGCTGAAGGAGCAGATCAAGCTCCATAAGGACGATCTGGTGCCCAAGCACATCATCATCGACGATATCCTCTGCTCCATCAACTACATGAACGGTCTGGCCCGCGGCATCTCCGTGAAGGACGATATCGACCATCTGGGCAACCGCCGTCTGCGCTGCGTGGGCGAGCTGCTGCAGAATCAGTTCCGCATCGGCTTCTCCCGTATGGAGCGTGTGATCCGGGAGCGTATGACCATTCAGGATCTGGACGTGGTCACCCCCCAGAGCCTCATCAATATCCGGCCTGTTACCGCCGCCATCAAGGAGTTCTTCGGCTCCAGCCCCCTGAGCCAGTTCATGGATCAGACCAACCCTCTGGCGGAACTGACCCACAAGCGCCGTCTGTCCGCTCTGGGCCCCGGCGGTCTGAGCCGCGAGCGCGCCAACATGGAGGTCCGAGACGTACACTACAGCCACTACGGCCGTATGTGCCCCATCGAGACGCCTGAAGGCCCCAACATCGGCCTGATCTCCTATCTGGCCACCTATGCGCGCATCAATGAGTACGGCTTTATCGAGGCGCCGTTCCGCGCCGTGGATCACGAGACGTGCAAGGTCTCCAACGACATCACCTATATGACCGCCGACGTGGAGGATCAGTACGTGGTGGGTCAGGCGGCGGAGCCGGTGGACGAGAATGGGTGCCTCACCCGCGAGCGTATCACCTGCCGCCACCGCGACGAGATCGTGGAGGTCCCCCGCGACAGCGTGGACTTCATCGATGTGTCTCCCCGCATGATGGTGTCCATCGCCACGGCCATGATCCCCTTCCTGCCCAACGACGATGCCAACCGTGCCCTGATGGGCGCCAACATGCAGCGTCAGGCCGTGCCCCTGCTGAAGCCGGAGGCTCCCATCGTGGGTACCGGTATGGAGCACAAGATCTGCCTGGACTCCGAGGTAGCCGTGCTGGCCGAGGGAGACGGTGTGGTGACCAAGGTGGACGCCACCAACGTTTCCGTCCGCTACGACAGCGGTGAGACCAAGGACTACAAGCTCATCAAGTTCCTGCGCTCCAACCACGGCACCTGCGTCAACCAGAAGCCTATTGTCTCCGTGGGCGAGCGGGTCCACGGCGGCGATGATCCCACCGTGCTGGCCGATGGCCCCGCCACCGAGCAGGGCGAGATCGCTCTGGGCCGCAACATCCTGGTGGGCTTTATGACGTGGGAAGGCTACAACTATGAGGACGCCGTGCTGCTGAACGAGCGGCTGGTGAAGGAGGACGTGTACACGTCCATCCATATCGAGGAGTATGAGATCGACGCCCGCGATACCAAGCTGGGACCCGAGGAGATCACCCGCGACATCTCCAACGTGGGCGAGGACGCACTGAAGGATCTGGACGAGCGCGGCATCATCCGCGTGGGCGCCGAGGTCCACGCCGGTGACATCCTGGTGGGCAAGGTCACGCCCAAGGGCGAGACCGACCTCACCGCCGAGGAGCGCCTGCTGCGCGCCATCTTCGGCGAGAAGGCCCGCGAGGTCCGCGACACCTCCCTGAAGGTGCCCCACGGAGAGAGCGGCATCGTCATTGATACCAAGGTATTCACCCGCGAGAACGGCGACGAGCTGGGGCCGGGCGTGAACGAGGTGGTCCGCGTCTATATCGCCCAGCGCCGCAAGATCCAGCCCGGCGACAAGATGGCCGGCCGTCACGGCAACAAGGGCGTTGTGTCCCGTGTGCTGCCCCAGGAGGATATGCCCTTCCTGCCCGACGGCACCCCGCTGGACATCGTGCTGAACCCCCTGGGCGTACCCAGCCGTATGAACATCGGTCAGGTGCTGGAGGTCCATCTGGGCTACGCCGCCAAGACCCTTGGCTGGAAGGTGGCCACCCCCATCTTCGACGGCGCCACCGACAAGGATATTTCCGAGGCGCTGCAGCTGGCCGGCCTCGATCCCGAGGGCAAGAGCTGGCTGTATGATGGCCGCACCGGCGAGCGCTTCGACAATAAGGTCACGGTGGGCTATGTGTACTTCCTGAAGCTCCACCATCTGGTGGATGATAAGATCCATGCCCGTTCCACCGGCCCCTACTCTCTGGTGACGCAGCAGCCTCTGGGCGGCAAGGCCCAGTTCGGCGGCCAGCGCTTCGGCGAGATGGAAGTGTGGGCGCTGGAGGCCTACGGCGCGGCGTACACCCTGCAGGAGATCCTGACCGTCAAATCCGATGACGTGACGGGCCGTGTCCGCACCTATGAGTCCATCGTCAAGGGCCACAACGTGCCTACCCCGGGCGTACCGGAATCCTTCAAGGTGCTGGTCAAGGAGCTGCAGTCCCTGTGCCTGGATATTCAGGTGCTGGATGCCGACGGCAACCAGATCGAGCTGAAGGAGGACGAGGACGCGCTGGATACCTTCAATCTGGCCCGTATGGACGCCGAGGACGAGCGGCAGAAGCGGTTCGCCGACGAGGACGAGCTGGCCGATGCCGGTTTTGACTACGTCGCCGACGAGGAAGTGGACGCTTCCTTCGATGACGACGGGGACGATGAGTTTTAAGGAAAAGGAGGAGCTGCATTATGAGTTACGCAACATTTGACGCCATTAAGATCGGCATCGCTTCTCCGGAGATGATCCGCGAGTGGTCCTACGGCGAGGTCAAGAAGCCGGAGACCATCAACTACCGTACGCTGAAGCCGGAACGGGACGGCCTGTTCTGCGAGCGCATTTTCGGGCCGACGAAGGACTGGGAGTGCCACTGCGGCAAGTATAAGAAGATCCGCTACAAGGGCAAGATCTGCGACCGCTGCGGCGTGGAGGTCACCCGGGCCAAGGTGCGCCGTGAGCGCATGGGCCATATCGAGCTGGCCACCCCCGTCAGCCATATCTGGTATTTCAAGGGCATTCCCTCCCGCATGGGCCTGCTGCTGGACATCAGCCCCCGCATTCTGGAGAAGGTGCTGTACTTCGCCGCCTATATCGTTACCGATCCCGGCGAGACGCCCCTCATCAAGAACCAGATCCTGTCTGAGAAGGAATACCGCGACATGCGGGAAAAGTACGAGGATGATTTCGACGCCGGCATGGGCGCCGAGGCCGTGAAGAAGCTGCTGCAGCAAATTGATCTGGAGCAGCTGAGCGAGCAGCTCCATGCGGAGCTGAAGACGACCTCCGGTCAGAAGAAGGCGCGTATCGTCAAGCGCCTGGAGGTGGTGGACGCCTTCCGCCTCAGCGGCAACAAGCCGGAGTGGATGGTCATTGACGTCCTGCCGGTCATCCCGCCGGAGATCCGGCCCATGGTCCAGCTGGACGGCGGCCGTTTCGCCACATCCGACCTGAACGACCTGTACCGCCGCGTCATCAACCGCAACAACCGCCTCAAGCGCCTGATGGAGCTGAATGCCCCCGACATCATCGTCCGCAACGAGAAGCGCATGCTGCAGGAGGCGGTGGACGCCCTCATCGACAACGGCCGCCGCGGCCGCCCCGTCACCGGCGCCAACAACCGCGCCCTCAAGTCCCTCAGCGATATGCTGAAGGGCAAGCAGGGACGCTTCCGCCAGAACCTGCTGGGCAAGCGCGTGGACTACTCCGGCCGTTCCGTTATCTGTGTCGGCCCCGAGCTGAAGATCTACCAGTGCGGTGTGCCCAAGGAGATGGCACTGGAGCTGTTCCGGCCCTTCATCATGAAGAAGCTGGTGGAGGACGGCTCCGCCAACAACATCAAGTCCGCCAAGAAGATGGTGGACAAGGGCCGTACCGAGGTGTGGGACGCGCTGGACGAGATCATCAAGGACCATCCCGTCATGCTGAACCGTGCGCCTACGCTGCACCGTCTGGGCATTCAGGCCTTTGAGCCGGTGCTGGTGGAGGGCCGCGCCCTGAAGCTGCACCCCCTGAACTGCACGGCCTTCAACGCCGACTTCGATGGCGACCAGATGGCTATCCATGTTCCCCTGTCCGCCGAGGCCCAGGCCGAGGCCCGTCTGCTGATGCTGTCGGCCAACAACCTGCTGCGTCCCCAGGACGGCGGCCCCGTCACCGTGCCTACCCAGGATATGGTGCTGGGCTCCTACTACCTGACCTTTGAGCGCTTCGAAAACGGCGTGTCCCAGATGGACAACGACGAGTACTGGCCGGAGGGTATCGACTTCGCTCTGGCCGGCAGGACCTACGACGAGCTCACCGACGAGGAGAGGGCCAATGTCCATCTGAACATCTACCGCGATGAGGACGAGGTGCTGATGGCTCATAACGAGCACATCATCGGCATCCACCAGCCCGTCTGGGTCCGCGTCACCAAGGAGCTGGGCGGCGAAAAAGTGACCCATGTGGTGCGTGCCACTGCGGGCCGCATCATCTTCAACCGCAACATCCCTCAGGATCTGGGCTTTGTGAAGCGCCTCGACGAGGACGGCAAGCCTACCGACAAGTTCTTCGACTACGAGATCACCGAGACCTGCGGCAAGAAGCTGCTGGGCAAGATCGTGGACCGCACCATCAACCAGTACGGCTTCACCATCGCCGCCGAGGTGCTGGACAACATCAAGGCCACCGGCTACAAGTACTCTACCCGCGGCTCCATCACCATCTCCATCGCGGACATGACGGTGCCCAAGGCCAAGTATGAGCTGATCGCCGAGACGGAGCAGCGCGTGGTGGACATCGAGGACCAGTACAACATGGGCTTCATCACCGATGAGGAGCGCTACAAGCTGGTGGTCCGCGAGTGGGAAAAGACCACCGCCGATGTCACCGATGCCCTGACGGCCAACATGAACAAGTACAACCCCATCTTCATGATGGCGGATTCCGGCGCCCGCGGCTCCATGAAGCAGATCCGTCAGCTTACCGGTATGCGCGGCCTGATGGCCAACACCGCCGGTAAGACCATCGAGATCCCCATCAAGGCCAACTTCCGTGAGGGCCTGAGCGTGCTGGAATACTTTACCTCCAGCCGAGGCGCCCGCAAGGGTCTGGCCGATACGGCTCTGCGTACCGCCGACTCCGGTTATCTGACCCGCCGCATGGTGGACGTCTGCCAGGACGTCATCATCCGTGAGGCCGACTGCGGCGCTGCCAAGGGCATCCTGGTGTCCGAGATCAGCGAGGGCGGTCAGGTCATCGAGAAGTTCTCCGAGCGCATCAAGGGCCGCTTCCCGGTCAACGACATCCTGAAGCCCGGCACCGACGAGGTGCTGATCTCCAAGGATCACATGATGACCGAGAGCGACGCGGCGCTGCTGGAATCCTTCGACATCCACTCCGCCGAGATCCGCACCGTGCTGACCTGCCGCGCTCACAGCGGTATCTGCGCCAAATGCTACGGCATGAACCTGGCTACCAGCAAGCCTGTGGGCCCCGGCGAGGCCGTCGGCATCATCGCGGCGCAGTCCATCGGCGAGCCCGGTACCCAGCTGACCATGCGTACCTTCCATACCGGCGGCGTGGCCGGCGGCGACATCACCCAGGGTCTTCCCCGAGTGGAGGAGCTGTTCGAGGCCCGCAAGCCCAAGAAGATGGCCACCCTGTCCGAGATCAGCGGTAAGGTCCGCTTCGAGGAGGCTGCCAAGGGCAGCCTGCTGAACATCATCGTCACCGCCGATGACGGTGATACCCGCACCTACTCCACGCCCCATACCGGCCTGCTGGTGAAGGACGGCGAGGTCATCGAGAAGGGCCGCCAGATCCAGGAGGGCGCCCTGAACCCCCACGATGTGCTGCGTATCCGCGGCGCTTCCGCGGTCCACAACTACCTGATCCAGGAGGTCCTGAAGGTCTACCGTCAGCAGGGCGTGGACATCAACGACAAGCATATCGAGGTCATCGTCCGCCAGATGATGCGCAAGGTCCGCGTGGAGGAGGCAGGGGACACCACCCTGCTGTCCGGCGCCATGGCCGACGTGCTGGAGGTGGAGGATGCCAATGCCGCCGTGCGTCAGCGCATCGCCAACGGCGAGGTCCGCGAGGACGGCGAGCCCCTGCAGGAGGCCACCTGCACCCAGCTGCTGATGGGTATCACCAAGGCGTCTCTGGCCACCGATTCCTTCCTGTCCGCCGCGTCCTTCCAGGAGACCACCAAGGTCCTGACCGAGGCCGCCATCAAGGGCAAGGTGGACCATCTGGTGGGTCTGAAGGAGAACGTCATCATCGGTAAGCTCATCCCCGCCGGTGCCGGCCTGACGGCCTACCGCAAGCTGGCGGAGGAGCTGGTCCCCGACGTGGAGGCCGAGGAGGAGGCGGTGGAGAACGTCTACGCCGCGTCCGCCGGTCCCGTGGAGGATGAGACTCCTGCACAGACGGCAGAGCCCGCCGACAGCGATCCCCGCAGTGACGAGGAGTAAGCACCCCTGACCACATCCAAGCACCCCTCCGCCGGCCGGCGGAGGGGTGCTTTCGTGAAAACGCCGTATTTTCACGGGAAAATTTCAGTGAACTACACAAATTTTTGTGCCGATCCTACTTGACGCTTGCCCCGCCCTATGCTATAATTTCAAATTGCGCGGGATCGTCCGCGGGATTTGTTATGCCATGACAGGAGGGCGTCATCCGTGGCCGGAGAGCTGACTGCAAAGGAAAAGGTAGTAGGCATCAAGCAGACACGGAGAGCCGTCACACAGGGCACGGCCCGGCAGGTCTATCTGGCCTGCGACGCGGACCCCGCCCTGACGGAGCCGCTGCTGGCGCTGTGCCGCGAGAAAGGCGTCAGCGCCGACTGCTCCCTGACCATGCAGCAGCTGGGCAGGGCCTGCGGCATCGCCGTGGCCGCCGCCGCGGTGGCCATTGTGGCGCAATGAGTTTCCAGCCGGAATAAACTCCGTTTGTTCCGTGGAAAATATAGGGAAGCATCCCAAGAAATTTTTGAGAAAGGAGAAACCAAATGCCTACTTTTAACCAGCTGGTCAAGCAGGGCCGCAAGAAGAGCACCTACAAGTCCAATTCTCCCGCCATGCAGAAGGGCCTGAACACGCTGAAGAACAAGGAGACTGACCTCAGCTCCCCTCAGAAGCGCGGCGTCTGCACTGCCGTCAGAACTGCGACCCCCAAGAAGCCCAACTCCGCTCTGCGTAAGATCGCCCGTGTGCGTCTGACCAACGGCTACGAAGTCACCGCTTACATCCCCGGCGTGGGCCACTCCCTGCAGGAGCACTCCGTCGTCATGATCCGCGGTGGCCGTGTCAAGGACCTCCCCGGCGTCCGTTACCACATCATCCGCGGTACTCTGGATACCCAGGGCGTCTCCGGCCGTATGCAGGCCCGCTCCAAGTACGGCGCAAAGCGCCCCAAGAGCAAGTAAGCCTTGCATCTCTGAGCTTTGCCAAAAGGTTTCTCATTATATTTATAATGTACCTCTTTGGCAGGCCGTACAACAGCCGGACCGCGGCTGTTGAGTACCTATGAAATCATATTTTTATGAAGGAGGGAAGCATAGTGCCCAGAAGAGGTAATGTTCCCAAGAGAGAGATCTTGCCCGATCCTATGTACAACTCCGTGCTGGTGACCAAGCTGGTCAACAGCATCATGTTGGACGGTAAAAAGGGCGTCGCCCAGAAGGTCGTCTACGGCGCCTTTGATATTATCAAGGAAAAGACCGAGAAAGAGCCTCTGGAAGTGTTCACCCAGGCGATGGAAAACATCATGCCCAGCCTGGAAGTCAAGGCCCGCCGTGTCGGCGGCGCCACCTATCAGGTCCCCATGGAGGTCCGTCCCGCCCGTCGTCAGACCCTGGGTCTGCGCTGGCTGACTGCCTACTCCCGCGCCCGCGGCGAGCGCACCATGGCTGAGCGCCTGGCAGGCGAGATCATGGACGCTGCCAACAACACCGGCAGCGCCGTGAAGAAGCGCGAGGATACCCACAAGATGGCCGAATCCAACAAGGCATTCGCCCACTTCCGTTGGTAACCCAAATTACGATTTGAGAAGGAGAACGGTATGCCGAGAAAGGTAACACTGGAGAATACGAGAAATATCGGCATCATGGCCCACATTGATGCAGGAAAGACCACTACCACAGAGCGTATTCTGTACTACACGGGCGTGAATTACAAGTTGGGCGAAACGCACGAGGGCACCGCGACCATGGACTGGATGGAGCAGGAGCAGGAGCGTGGTATCACCATCACCTCCGCCGCTACCACCTGCTACTGGAAGGGCTCCAAGGATCAGTTCCCCCAGACCCGCATCAACATCATCGACACCCCGGGCCACGTGGACTTTACTGTGGAGGTGGAACGTTCTCTGCGCGTGCTGGACGGTTCCGTCACCGTAATGTGCGCCAAGGGCGGTGTTGAGCCGCAGTCCGAGACGGTGTGGCGTCAGGCCGATCACTACCATGTCCCCCGTATGATCTACGTCAACAAGATGGATATCACCGGCGCGGACTTCTACCACGTGCTGGACATGGTGCATGACCGTCTGAAGGCCAACGCCGTCCCCATCCAGCTCCCCATCGGGAAGGAGGATACCTTCAAGGGTATCATCGATCTGGTGGAGATGGATGCCGATATCTACTACGATCAGCTGGGTAAGGACATGCGCGTGGAGCCCATCCCCGAGGACATGATGGATCTGGCCAACGAGTACCGCGAGAAGCTGCTGGATGCCGTTTCCATGTTCGATGACGAGATCATGGAGATGTATCTGGAGGGTCAGGAGATCCCCACCGCCAAGATCCGCGCTGCCATCCGCAAGGCCACCTGTGCCGTGAAGATGGTGCCCGTGGTCTGCGGCTCCAGCTATCGCAACAAGGGCGTACAGAAGCTGCTGGACGCCATCGTGGACTACATGCCCGCACCCACCGACGTTCCTGCCATCAAGGGCGTCAACCCCAGGACCGACGAGGAGGAGGAGCGCAAGTCTTCCGACGACGAGCCCTTCGCCGCGCTGGCCTTTAAGATCATGACTGACCCCTATGTGGGCCGTCTGAGCTTCTTCCGCGTGTACTCCGGTACGCTGACCACGGGCTCCTCCGTCCTCAATGCCACCAAGGGCAAGCGCGAGCGTATGGGCCGCATCCTGCAGATGCACGCCAATCACCGCGAGGACATCGAGTCCGTCTACTCCGGCGACATCGCCGCCGTGGTGGGTCTGAAGAACACCACCACCGGCGACACGCTGTGCGATGAGAAGAATCCCATTATCCTGGAGTCCATGGAGTTCCCCGAGCCTGTGATCCGCGTGGCCATCGAGCCCAAGACCAAGGCCGGCCAGGAGAAGATGGGCGTTGCCCTGGCCAAGCTGGCCGAGGAGGATCCCACCTTCCGCACCTACACGGACGAGGAGACGGGTCAGACCATCATCGCCGGTATGGGCGAGCTGCACCTGGAGATCATCGTGGACCGTCTGCTCCGCGAGTTCAAGGTGGAGGCCAACGTAGGCGCACCTCAGGTGGCCTACAAGGAGACCATCCGCAAGGCCGTGGATCAGGACACCAAGTATGCCCGCCAGTCCGGCGGTAAGGGCCAGTATGGTCACGTCAAGATCCATGTGGAGCCCAACGAGTCCGGCAAGGGCTACGAATTTGTCAACGCCGTGGTGGGCGGCGCCATTCCCAAGGAGTATATTCCGGCCATCGATGCCGGTATCCAGGGCGCCATGCTGGCCGGTGTCGTGGCGGGCTATCCCGTCGTGGACGTGAAGGTCACGCTGTTCGACGGCTCCTACCACGAGGTGGACTCCTCCGAAATGGCGTTTAAGATCGCCGGCTCCATGGCCTTCAAGGAGGCCATGCGCAAGGCCGATCCCACGCTGCTGGAGCCCATCATGAAAGTCTGCGTCATCGTGCCCGACGAGTATATGGGCGATGTCATCGGCGATATCAACTCCCGCCGCGGACAGATCCAGGGCTACGAGATGCGCTCCGGCGCACAGCAGATCGACGCCTTCGTGCCTCTGGCAGAGATGTTCGGCTACGCCACTGACCTGCGCTCCCGTACTCAGGGCCGCGGCCAGTACACCATGGAGCCCAGCCACTACATCGAGCTGCCCAAGAGCCTGCAGGAAAAGCTGATCAGCAAGCGCACCGGCCGGGAAAATTTATAAAACCGTAATTTACAATTGATTTTCCCGCGTGAATACTGTAAAATGGCAGTGTTAGATTGTTAGTGCTGCCCAACACATGATACAAAACTGTTAAGGAGGATCATTTCAAATGGCTAAGCAGAAATTTGAAAGAACAAAGCCCCATGTTAACATCGGTACCATCGGTCATATCGACCATGGTAAGACCACTCTGACCGCTGCGATCACCAAGTATCTGGCGATGCAGGGCGGCGCTGAGTACACCGATTACTCTTCCATCGATAAGGCTCCCGAAGAGCGCGAGCGTGGTATCACCATCAACACCGCTCACGTTGAGTACGAGACCGCCAAGCGTCACTACGCTCACGTCGACTGCCCGGGCCACGCCGACTATATCAAGAACATGATCACCGGTGCTGCCCAGATGGACGGCGCCATCCTGGTCATCGCTGCCTCCGACGGCCCCATGGCTCAGACTCGTGAGCACCTGCTGCTGGCCCGTCAGGTGAACGTGCCCTCCGTGCTGGTCTTCCTGAACAAGTGCGACCAGGTCGACGATGAGGAGCTGCTGGAGCTGGTGGAGATGGAAGTCCGCGAGCTGCTGGACTTCTACGGCTTCCCCGGCGACGAGACCCCCATCATCCGCGGTTCCGCTCTGAACGCTCTGGTTTCCGAGTCCACCGATCCCAACGCTCCCGAGTATCAGTGCATCAAGGAGCTGATGGACGCTGTTGACACTTGGATCCCCACCCCCGACCGCAAGGAGGATATGCCCTTCCTGATGCCCGTTGAGGACGTGTTCACCATCTCCGGCCGTGGTACCGTTGCTACCGGCCGTGTGGAGCGTGGCATTCTGAACCTGAACGAGAAGGTCGAGATCGTCGGTCTGTCCGATGAGAAGCGTGAGACCACCGTTACCGGTATCGAGATGTTCCACAAGCTGCTGGACTACGCTGAGGCCGGCGACAACATCGGCGCTCTGCTGCGTGGTGTTGCGAAGACCGAGATCGAGCGCGGCCAGGTTCTGTCCAAGCCCGGTTCCATCCATCCCCACACCAAGTTCACCGGTCAGGTCTACGTTCTGACCAAGGACGAGGGTGGCCGTCATACCCCCTTCTTCAACAACTATCGTCCCCAGTTCTACTTCCGTACCACCGACGTGACCGGCGTCATCACTCTGCCCGAGGGCGTTGAGATGTGCATGCCCGGCGATAACGTCGACATGAAGGTTGAGCTGATCACCCCCATCGCTATCGAGAACGGTCTGCGTTTCGCTATCCGTGAGGGTGGTCGTACCGTCGGTTCCGGCGTCGTCATCGCCATCGAGGAGTAATTTCCCGCCGAGGGTCACGGATCAGATGATCTAAAGAAGAGAGACACGCGCAAGGGCGACTCCTCATAAGGACATCTTGAAAACACCAGATTAAACCGATTGAGAGAATCTCTTGGTGTCGACCAAA
>ENA-UEPJ01003720-UEPJ01003720.1-human-gut-metagenome-genome-assembly--contig:-NODE-3720-length-13130-cov-4.982992_pt1 | contig 13130 bp, 10 predicted proteins | sample MGYA00242890_ERZ507896 | MGnify/ENA primary metagenome ERZ507896 (study PRJEB26167, sample SAMN06115508) | human gut metagenome | host: Homo sapiens | place: China:Qinghai | collected 2015-08-20... | reverse complement strand
AAAAACCATGAGGCAGAAGCTTTCACGGTCGGCGCTTTCCAATCAACGCAGAGAAAAAGGATACGGAGATCTGCTGATGATCCAGACACCATAGCAGCCTGCGGATCTCAGAAAAGCCATCACGGCATGTGCAAAGCGCTATAGATCGCGCCCGACATGCCAACAAGATCGCCCTTATCATTATAAGAGTTTTAGCCCTCCTCTCACACTAGCGTCTCGTTCCTCAAACGCAAAAAGCCCCGCCGAAGCGGGGCTTACAAACCGGGGGGCCGAAGCCCCCACGGTCGAACTTCTCAAGCCGAAGCTTAGAAGGAGTACACGAAGGACAGGTTCACGTTCCAGGCGTCGGAGGTGCCGTTATTACCGTTGTAGCCACGCATGGGGTTCTTACCCCAGGTGCTGCGGCTGTCGTCCAGCCACAGGGCAATGTAGGCAGCGTCCAGCATGACGGTGAAGTTGTCGTACATCTGATAGGTGTTGGTCAGGCCCACTTCAAGAGCGTAGTCTTCGGTGGTCAGATACATATCCGAAGGCTGATAGAAACCGGTTCTCATAATCGCCGATACACCATCCTTACCGATAGGCGCATAGCCATTCTGACCAGTACGCATGTACTTAGCCATCTTGGGAGCGTTGGTACCGCCCATGAAGTTCACACGCAGGGTGTGCTTCAGGTCTTCCAGGAAGCTCACGTCCTTCAGGCGGACACCGATGCCCCAAGTGCCGGTCATAGTAGTACCCAGCACGGTTTCACGGGCGATGTAGGGGTTGCCGCTGAAGGCAAAGTTGGAGAACTGGTTATTGCCGTTGGCACTGATGGTAGGCATACGTTCAGAGCCGTTCTTCGGGTTGCTGTCGTCACCGGAGCCGTACCAGCCGTACAGACCAGGAGTACCCCAATCCAGCTTGTATTCCAGCAGCAGGCTGGCCAGCCAACCTTCACGGTTCATCTTTTCATCATCATAGGAAGCGGAACCGTAGTTCACATCCCAAGCGATGCGGAAGGGATCCCAGTAGGTCACTTCACCGGTCACGCCAGCCCAGAAGGCATTGCCGTAGGTGTCGTTCCAGTCAGAGCCCTTGAAGCCGGAGACCATACCGGCAGTAGCACGACCGGCAGCGTTACCGCCCAGCACAGCGCCCTTGTTGTCGAGACCATCAAACATGCCGGGGCCCATGGCAGCGTACATGACCCAGGGGGTCACCTTCACGCCGTCGAAGGTCAGGGGCAGCAGCACAGCGAACATGTCCATGTTGTCCATGTAGTTCGTGTACGGTTCACCGTTATGGCTGTTGTAGTCGCCGTTGTCATTGTAAGGACGAGCCCAGAAAGCGGTCAGGCCCACGTTTTCGTTGAACTGGTAGTTCAGGGTAACGGCGGCCACATCATCGTCGATGATCTGGGAGGCATTGGTGGTGAAGCTGGGCAGGGCCAGACCCTGGATACCCATGCGGACCTTCAGATCGGTCTGGGGCACCATCCAGTCGATGTAGGCGCGCTTCAGTTCCACGACCCTCTGGTCAGCACCCAGGGCGCCGCCGCTTTCCTGGTCGCCCCAGATCTGGTCACCGATTTCGAAGAACACGGTACCGGACAGGGCTTCGGAAGCCACGGCGTCCAACTGCAGGCGAACGCGCTGGCGGGCTTCGAATTCGTCTTCGTTACCGTAGCCGGAATTGCTGCTGGCCTTGCTGTCACCAAAGTTGCCGTGCATGCCGTAGTCGAAAGACATGATCCACTGGCCCTTGGCCTTGAAGTCGATAGCGTTGGCGCCGGTAGCAGCACCCAGCATCATAGCGGCAGCCAGAGCGAGAGTCATAAGCTTCTTCATGATAATACCTTCCTTCATTACTTCCGCATCTTGCGATCCCACCCAGTGCGGGATCATTTTCCCTTGCGGGACCCCATTCCTGACCTGTGCGGAGCGGGACAGGAATCCCGGCCGATACGGCCGGAGCTAAAAGCTCATTTTTAAAAGCCCGCGGCAGCAGTCTGCTTGTCCGTCGAACTTGTAAAAATTTTTATACCCCTTTTATCAGTTTGTCAATATTAAGTGATAAAAAACGATATAGGCTTGTTAATTTCAGGCGACACCATAAAAAGAGTCTTTCTTTACAGCATGATAGCAAGACAATCTTTAAAATCATCCATGCGAAATGCACCCGCAAAGCGAAAATTTCCACAGCCCCGGCCGGAAAATCCCCTTGGAGCGGGACAGAAAACTGAACCACGCATTTTCCCCATCAAGCTTGGCCACGGCACCAGGACAAACGTGCCGCACCATGCCCGGAGCATGCGAAGGCGTCCGCCACTCTTCCCGGTATTGCGCGGCGGCGCGAAAGATCCCGCACGCGGACGGCTCTCCTGACAGTTCCAGGGACAGGCATCGACCGCAGGCCCCGATCACTCCCAAAAGAACAGCCAGGAAAATTCCCCGCCTCCCGGTTCATTTCGGTGGCCCCCGTCCGAACCGGTTGCGAAATCCGACAGTTTGTGCCGCACGATGAGCCCCTTTCCACGGCACTACATTAGTATATGGACGGCGGCGGCCATGCCCGCATGCAGGAGCATGCGTCTCTCCCCCGCTTTCATAAAAATTTTGCCCGTCCGTCCTGTGCTTCCGGCCCTTTTCTTGCATTGACATGGACACGAGGAATGTATATGATTATATATTAAATTTTGTTGAACAATTCCAGCACATTACGAGGCAAATATGTTCACCAATCGCGGCAAGGCCCTGACTTTTGACGATATCTTGCTTGTCCCCAGCTATTCGGAAGTGACTCCCGACGCCGTGGACATCTCCACCTGGCTCACTCCTTCCATCGAATTGCGCATCCCCCTGCTCTCCGCTGCCATGGACACGGTCACCGAATCGGCCATGGCCATCAGCATGGCGCGCATGGGCGGCATCGGCATCATCCATAAGAACATGCCCATCGAACGCCAGCGCCTGGAAGTGGAACGCGTCAAGAAGAGCGAAAGCGGCATGATTCTTGACCCCGTTACCGTTTCCTCCCGCAATTCCGTACAGGAAGCCCTGGACCTGATGGCGGATTTCCGCGTGTCCGGTCTGCCTGTTGTGGATGACGGCAAGCTGGTGGGCATCCTCACCAACCGTGACGTGCGCTTCATCGAAGACGCCTCCGCCATCCGCGTGGGCGAAGTGATGACCAGCAAGAACCTGGTCACCGTGCCCATGGGCACCTCCCTGGAAGAAGCCAAGCGCCACCTGCACGAACACCGCATCGAAAAGCTCCTCGTGGTGGACGAGAACGAGCGCCTGCGCGGCCTCATCACCATGAAGGACATCGACAAAGTCCAGAAATACCCCAACGCCTGCAAGGACAGCGCCGGTCGCCTGCGCGTGGGTGCCGCCATCGGCATCGGCCGCGACTGCGACGAACGCGCCGAGCAGCTCATCCAGGCCGGTGTGGACGTGCTCGTCCTGGACTCCGCCCACGGTCATTCCCTGAACGTGCTCAAGGCCATCCGCAAGGTCAAGACCGCGTACCCCAACTGCCAGCTGGTGGCTGGTAACGTGGCCACCTACGAAGGTGCCCGCGCCGTGCTCGAAGCCGGTGCCGACGCCGTCAAGGTGGGCATTGGCCCCGGCTCCATCTGCACCACCCGCATCGTGGCCGGTGTGGGCGTGCCGCAGGTGACCGCCGTCATGGACGGCAGCCGCGCTGCCCGCGAGATGGACCGCTGCTGCATCGCTGACGGCGGCATCAAGTTCTCCGGTGACATCGTCAAGGCCCTCGTGGTGGGCGCCCACTCCGTGATGATCGGCTCCCTGTTCGCCGGTACCGAAGAAAGCCCGGGCGAAACCATCCTCTACCAGGGCCGTACCTACAAGATCTACCGCGGCATGGGCTCCATCGACGCCATGAAGGACGGAAGCTCCGACCGTTACTTCCAGGAACGCAGCAAGAAGCTGGTCCCCGAAGGCATCGTGGGCCGCGTGCCTTACCGTGGCCATGTGATGGAAGCCATCTACCAGCTCATGGGCGGTCTGCGTTCCGGTATGGGTTATGTGGGTGCCCGCACCCTCAACGACCTGTTCGAGAACACCACCTTCTGTGAGATCTCGGCGGCGGGCCTGCGTGAAAGCCATGTGCACGACGTCATCATCACCAAGGAAGCCCCCAACTATCGCATCGACAACTAGCCTCAGACCTGCGGGCGATCGCTGCAGCGACCGCCCGCATCCGTTTGGTGCTTGCATCCTGTTTTCCGGCAGCCAGGCTGCCCGTTCATGACATTATATAAAGGACGCCGTCCCTCCCGGGCGGCGTCCGCATACATTGCAAGGAACACTCATGGCGCACAGCAAGGTCATTATCATTGACTACGGTTCGCAGGTCACCCAGCTCATCGCACGGCGTGTGCGTGAAGCCGGCGTGTATTCCGAAATCCATGCCTGCAACGTCACCGCCGCCGAAGTGGCTGCTATGGCTCCTTCGGCCATCATCCTTTCCGGCGGTCCTGCCAGCGTGGGCGAAGCCGATGCCCCCACCCTGGACAAGGGCTTCCTGGAACTGGGCGTGCCGGTGCTGGGCATCTGCTACGGCATGCAGCTGCTGGCCCAGAACCTGGGCGGCGAACTGGCCCAGTCCCTGACCCGCGAATACGGCCCGGCCGACCTGACCCTGAAAGCCTCCTGCGCCTTGTGGGACAGCCTGGACAGCTCCAAGGCCAGCCGCGTGTGGATGAGCCACGGCGACAAGGTCAAGACTCCCCCGCCCGGCTTCGTGATCACCGGCAGCACCCCCACCCTCGAAGTGGCTGCCATGGCCGATGAAAGCCGCAAGATCTACGCCGTGCAGTTCCATCCCGAAGTGCACCACAGTGTGGACGGCGACGCCATGCTGCGCAACTTCCTGTTCAAGGTCTGCAACATCGTGCCCGACTGGAGCATGTCCAGCTTCGTGGAACGCGTGGTCAAGGAAATGGCCGAAAAGATCGGCGACAAGCACGTGGTCTGCGCCCTTTCCGGCGGCATCGACTCCACCGTGGTGGCCGTTCTGCTGCACAAGGCCATCGGCCATCGCCTGCACTGCATCTTCGTGGATAACGGCCTGCTGCGCCTCAACGAAGGCGAGGAAGTGGTCAGCTATCTGCGCGAGCACTTTGACCTGAACCTCAACTTCGTCCAGGCCCAGGATCGCTTCCTCGACCTGCTCAAGGGTGTGGAAGATCCCGAGAAGAAGCGCAAGATCATCGGCCACACCTTCATCGACATCTTCGACGAAGAAGCCAGGAAGCTGCCCGAAGTGGAATACCTGGCCCAGGGCACCCTGTACCCCGACGTCATCGAATCCGTGTCCCACAAGGGCCCCAGCGCCGTCATCAAGAGCCACCACAACGTGGGCGGCCTGCCCGAGACCATGAAGCTCAAGCTGGTGGAACCCCTGCGCGAACTCTTCAAGGACGAAGTGCGTAAGGTGGCCGCCGAGCTGGGCATGCCCGATTCCATCGTCTGGCGCCATCCCTTCCCCGGTCCCGGCCTGGCCATCCGCGTGCTGGGCGAGATCACCGAAGAACGCCTGAACATCCTGCGCCAGGCCGACAAGATCGTGCAGGAAGAACTGCGCGAGTCCGGCTGGTACCGCAAGGTCTGGCAGGGCTTTGCCGTGCTGCTGCCGCTGAAGACCGTGGGCGTCATGGGCGACGGCCGTACCTATGAGCACGTCATCGCCCTGCGCGTGGTGGATAGCGTGGACGCCATGACCGCCGACTGGGCCCGCCTGCCCGCCGACCTCATCGCCCGCATGTCCGGCCGCATCATCAACGAGGTCAAGGGCGTCAACCGCGTGGTTTACGACGTCTCCTCCAAGCCCCCGAGCACCATCGAGTGGGAATAATGCCGAAGCAGCAGGCTCCTTGTCCTGCTTCCGGCCACAGTGCCGGCGCACTGTGAAGACAGCATAAAAAAAGAGCTGACGGCTTGCCTGTCAGCTCTTTTTTTATCATGGCACTGCAACGCTATGCCAGCTCGTCTTCCTCCACATCACGCAGCGCCTTGTTCCCCGCCGTTTTCCACTCCGTCCGGCCATTGGCGTTCCTGCCCAGGACGACAGCCGCCGCCAGAGAAGGGCTGGTGAAGATATGGTCTTTCACAAAATGGAAGTCCGCATCGACGATCCCTTTTTCGAGCAGACTGTCACGCAGACGGCGCAAGCTCTCTGCCATGCTGGGGACCACGGGCGAAGCGATGGTTGATCCCTTGAGCACGGCAAAACCATCCGCCACGACAAGCCCTTTGGCGGCGGCCCCCCTGGCAGCATTGATGAAAAAGCAGGTCGGCTCATTCTGTTGCCCCACGCTGCTTTCTTCCAGGGTATCGAAAAGCTTGTAGCCCAGCGTATTGACGAGCAGACGGGCGTTGCTGATGAACTCCTGCAACATGGCCTCGTCATACTCCGAGATCGAGGAGCAGGGGGGGACCGTGCTGTTGATGATGACGGCTCTTCCCGAATCCTGTGCCAGGCAATAGAACCTGTTCTCAAGATATTTCACGTGCGCCTTGTTGAGCAGATCATCCTTGCTGATGACGACGATGGCATCGCTCCAGTAATCCGCATCATGCAGATGCTGCTTCAGACGTGTGCAGACCTTTTCCGCCTCACCGATGTAGACGGTATCCGTATTGTTCTCATCCTTCCCCAGCAGGAAATAGACGCCGGTGTTCTCGGCATCGGCCCGCTGGGAAAAGACAGAAAGTTCATTGCGCGAGACCTTGTAGATGCGGCCGTTCCAGTTGGAGAGCTCGCACATGATGCGACCATTGGGATTACCGTCAAAAATATACATCTGTATCGTTTTGCTGAATGCCACAGATGCTCCCCCTCATGATGGCAGGTGCTTTCAGGATATTTTTTGCCATGACAGTCTATCCTTCCCGGCCGCGGCATTCAACAACCTCGTCCGTCTTCCCGAAGCAGTCCATCCCCTTATCCGCACCTGACGGCGATATCGAGCTATCATCGTCGTCCGCCGCTGGGCAGAGCCCTGGGCCCCGCTGGACTCCGCTTTCCGTTCCGGTACAGTACGCCCCTGTCCGGGGCACATTTTCCTCTTGTCCTTGCCGAAGCCAGTCCCTATCCTCCCGAAAACATATGACGAGGCCTGCCCGTATCTTCGGGTATCTCCATAGAACACCGCATCCCTGTGAGCTTTCCATGTCACGCATCTTCCCTGCCCTTTTGCTCTCCCTGGCTCTGCTTTCCCCTGCCATGCCTCTTCAGGCGGCAGAAGGATTGCCCGCTACGCCGCAAGCCGCCGTGGACGCCCTGTCCCTGGAGCGGGACATCCATACCCTTATGCGGAACAAAAAGGCCCTGGCCGGTGTGGCCCTGCTTACCGAAGACGGCCTCTGCGCCGGTGTCCACATGGATGCGCCCTTCCCCCTGCTCAGTGTCATCAAGTTTCCCCTGGCTGTGGCTGTGCTGGAAAAGATGCAGCACGAGCAGGCCACACTGACGACCATGATCCCCGTGCGGGCGGAGCAACTCCACACCGGCACCCACAGCCCTTTACGCGACCAGCGTGGCCGCCGCGACATGGAAGTCAGCCTGGAAGACCTGCTGCGGTATACCGTCACTTTCAGCGACAACAACGGCTGCGACATCCTGATGGAATATGTGGGCGGCCCGGCCGTGGTGGAGGCCTGCGCCCGCCGTCTGGGGGCGGACAATGTTTTCATCGGTCATAATGAAGACTGGATGCACCTGAACATCTACAACCAGTATGCCAACTGGGGCACGCCGCGCAGCATGGCCCGGATGCTGCCGGGCTTTTTCAACTCCCCGGCCTTCTCCCAGGAGCACAAGGACTTCCTGACCGGCATCATGGCCGGGACGCCCGCCCTGCCCGGCAAGATCCTTGAGGGCCTGCCGCAGGGACTGACCGCCGGACACAAGACCGGCTCTTCCGACAGGACGCCCCAGGGACTCAAGCTTGCGGACAACGATCTGGCCTTTTTCCGCCTGCCCGATGGGCGCTATGTGGCCCTGGCGGTCTTCCTCTGCAATTCGCTGGAAAGCCCCGAGGCGAACCTCTCCCTCATCAAGGACATCACCCGCCTGTCTGTGGACTGGCTGGCACGGCAGCCCATGCTGCTGCAGGGCGGTACCGCGCGGCCCTGACATCCCGCACCGGGACACAAGGCCCTTTCAGGCAATATCCTGCCTTCATCCACAGGGCGTCCTCCCTGCTGAAGAGTGGAAGCCGCAGGCGGCAGGCGTACTTTACAAGGCCTGCGGGCTCAGGTAATTTTGCGTTTTAGCATTTCCGCGTCCATGACGCTCAGGACTAACAGCAGAGGAAGATATGTTCGGTATCGGCAGTACGGAATTTCTGGTTATCCTTCTTGTGGCCCTTGTGGTGCTGGGGCCCAAGAGTCTGGCAAGTGTTTCCCGCACCCTCGGCAAGGCTATGGGTGAATTCCGCCGCGTCTCCACCGATTTTCAGCGCACGCTGAATGCCGAAGTGGAGCAGGAGGAACACCTCAAGCGCAAGCAGGAAGCTGAAAAGGAATTTTTCAGCCCCGAAGCTCGTGCTGAACACGCGGCCAAAACAGCCGCCCAGACGCAGGCAACGGCCCAGCCCGCAGCCTCCCAGCCCCAGGCGGCACCCGCTGCCGCACCTGCGGCAACGGAGACCGCGGCCCGTCCTGCTGTCCAGCCGGAAGTCGTCCCCTCTGCCGCGCCCGTACCGCCTGCGGACAGTCCTCTGGCCCAGGCCTTTGTCAAGGCCCAGACCGAAGCCGGTAGTGCCGCCACGCCTGCCAGTGGAGCAAAAGCATGAGCACCACCCAGGACAAACAGGATCTGACCGTCACGGTCACGACTCCCGAACAGGATGCTCCCCTCTCTTCTGCGGCCCCGCAAACGGTCGCAGCAGGCGAAGATCTGCCCGAAGCGGCTGAGGAAAAGGCCGCTCCTGTCATGGCCTCCGCTACGGGACCGGAACAGACGGCCCCCCTGACCGCACAGGAAGGCGCCGTGCCCTCTGCTCAGGACGGGGAAGCCGCCATCCCTGAACCTCCGGCGGACAGCCCTCTGGCCCAGGCACTTGCCAAGGCCCGGGCCGAAGCCGAGGAAGCCCCCGCCCCTGTGGAACAGCCTGCCGCCCCCGCTCCCGAAGCTCAGGCAGACGATGCTGCCCCCGCAGCGGCAAACGCCCCTGCCGACCCGTTGCCGGATACGGCAGCTCCGGCTCCTGATGCCGTGGCCGCTCCCGCACCGCAAGGTGGTGATGACGCAGGCCAGCCGCCCGTCCCGCCTGCCACGGCTGCTGCCGGTACCGGTGGGACGCCCGAGCCCGAAGAAAAGACCATGGGCCTCATGGATCATCTCAACGAGCTGCGCTGGCGCCTGGTGCGCTGCTTCATCGCCGCCGGTGTGGGCTTCCTGCTCTGCTGGACGGTGGTCGAGCCCATCTTCAACTTCATCACGGCCCCGCTGCTCAGCGCCTTGCCCGCACACGGCACGGCCATGTACACCACCTTGCCCGAACCCTTCTTCGTGCGCATGTTCGTGGCCTTCGTAACCGGCCTGTTCGTGACCAGCCCGTACATCTTCTATCAGATCTGGGCCTTCATCTCCCCCGGGCTGTACGAGGAAGAGAAAAAGGGCCTGCTGCCCATCGCCCTGCTTTCCGCCATCTTCTTCATTGGTGGCGGCGTGTTCTGTTACTTCATCGTCTTCCCCTACGCGTTCAATTTCTTCCTGGGCTTCTCGTCCGAGCAGATCCAGGCCATGCCGCGCATCACGGACTACCTTGATTTCGTCATCAAGCTGCTCCTGGCGTTCGGCCTCATCTTCGAGATGCCCCTGTTCTCCTTCTTCCTTTCCCGCATGGGGCTCATCACGGCCCAGATGATGCGCAAGGCGCGTCGCTATGCCGTCCTGTGCATCTTTATCGTGGCCGCCATCCTGACGCCGCCGGACGTTGTCTCCCAGCTGCTCATGGCCATGCCCATGCTGCTGCTCTATGAGATCAGCATCCTCGTGGCTGCGGCCTTTGGCCGCAAGAAGAAGGAAAAGAAGGAAGAGGAAGAAGGGACGCCCGGCGATCCCGCTCCGGCCGACCCTGCGCCCGCCTCTCCCGCTCCCGAAGGACCGGACGGCACGACGGTCGCGGCCACTGCCGCAGCTGCCGCCACGGTGGCTGCCATGAGCGATGACGACGCCCAGCGTATGCCGCCCGAAGAAGAAACGCCCGCCCCCGCCATGGAGACGGCTGAAATCTCTACGACCGAAGCAGCTGGGACTTCCGAGGAACTCCCCGAAGGGACCGGGGACCATCCTGTGGAGCAGGAAGGCCTCGCGCCCGATGCTGCCGATACGGCCACACCTGCGGAACAGCAGGACGATCCCGCTTCCGTGGCGGAAGTCCCTGCCGCTGACGACGATCCCGCAACGCCTGCCAAGGACAAGGAATGATGATGGAAACGACTCTGCCCCAGCGTTCGGCCCGGCATGCCCGTAAAAGCGCCGAGACCGACATCAGTCTGAGCCTTACTCTGGACGGCTCGGGCAAGACCGATATCCAGACCGGCTTCGGCATGCTGGATCACATGCTGACCCTGACGGCATTCTGGGCCGGAATGGACCTGCACCTGCGCTGTCAGGGCGATCTGCACATCGACGCCCATCACAGCGCCGAGGACATCGGCCTGGTCCTGGGCCAGGCCGTGCTGGAAGCCCTGGGGGACCGTGTGGGCATCGCCCGTGTGGGCTACGGCCGCGTCCCCATGGATGAGGCCCTGAGCGATGTCACCATCGACCTTTCCGGCCGCCCCTGGCTGGAATGGCGCGGTGATGAACTCCTGCCCCCGGTCATCGCCGGGGAGGAAAAAGACCTCTGGCGGGAGTTTTACAAGGCCTTTGCCAGCAGCGCCCGCTGCAATCTGCATGTGACCATGCATTATGGCAAAAATGGCCATCACCTTCTGGAATCCGTCGCCAAAAGCCTGGGCCTGGCGCTCGCCCAGGCGGTCCGGCGTAGCGGGAACGTCATCCGCAGCACCAAGGGAGGGCTGGATTGATGAAGAACCGTTTCCTGTGGATATTGTGTGCGCTTCTGTCCCTGCTGGTCCTGACGGGCGGCTGCAACCGCAAACCTGCCAGCACGGCGGACGTGCCGCGCTCGCTGTCCCATCAGTACAAGATCGCGGTGGCGCCCTTCACCCAGCCCCGCGACATCAGCCAGCTCATCATGGGCCAGCTTCCCCAGCCGCAGGCCCTGGCCGCCCGTGACGTGCTGATCGCCCAGGACCGCCAGCTGCGTGATGTTTTGTACACCACGACCAAACGTTCCTATGACTTCCTGCCCCGAACCCGTCCCCTGCCGGACCTGAAGCGTTTCCACACCTCGGAGCGTCCCCAGGCCCTGCCCCTGTGGGTGGAATACGCCCGCAAGACGTCGGCGGACATCCTGTTCATCCCGCAGGTCCTCACCTGGCGGGACCGTCAGGGCTCGGCGGCCGGTGTCACCGAACCCGCCCATGTGCGGCTGGAGTTCTTCCTGCTGAACATCAAGGAAGGCAACATCATCGGTCACTCTGTCTACGAGGTCGAGCAGCAGGGCCTGACGGAAAACCTGCTCAACGTGGGCGACTTCTTCAAACGCCAGGGCAAGTGGGTCACTGCTGAAGAGCTGGCCCGCGAAGCCATGACCAAGGCTGTAAAGGATCTGAACTTATGATTATCTTTCCCGCTGTCGACATCCAGGACGGAAAGGCCGTCCGCCTGAAACAGGGACGTGCCCACGAGAGCACCGTGTTTTCCCCCGATCCTGTGGCCGCTGCCGTGGCCTGGCGGGACAAGGGCGCCCGCTGGCTGCATGTGGTCGATCTGGACGGCGCTTTCGACGGTCTGCCCAAAAGCCGGGACATCGTGCGCAACATCTGCCGGGAGCTGGATATCCCCGTGCAGCTGGGCGGCGGCATCCGTGACGAACAGACGGCCCGTGCCTATCTCGAAGCCGGTGTGCAGCGCCTGATCATCGGTACCATGGCCCTGGAGCAGCCCGAAGCCTTTGCTTCCCTCTGCAAGACCTTTCCCGGGCAGATCGGGGTCTCCCTCGATGCCGAGGGCGGACGCCTCAAGACCAAGGGCTGGGTGGCCGATGCCGGTCTGAGCGTGGACGATGTCCTGCCCCGCCTGCAGGAAGACGGCGCGGCCTTCATCATCTATACGGATATCGAGCGTGACGGCATGCAGTGCGGCGTCAACCTGACGGCCCTGCGCCATCTGGCCGAGACCTCCACCGTGCCGGTCATCGCCGCCGGTGGCGTGGCCACGCTGGCTGACGTACAGGCCCTGTACCCGCTCAGCACGCAGGCCAACCTGCAAGGTGCCATCAGCGGCCGGGCCCTGTACGAAGGCACGCTTGACCTTGTGGAAGCCAACGCCTGGATCGCTGCCCAGCAGTAGCTTTCAGGGTACCGCAAACAGCAAAGGGAAGGAGATACCATCTCCTTCCCTTTTTTATGTCTTTGATCTCCCCGATGCAGGTGGGATGACAGGCTCTGGCGGGATTCCTTTTCTGCCATCCGCAAGGATAAAATAGATAAAACAGAAGAAATATGAAAGCAATGAAACTTATCACCGCCCTCGGGCTTGCTACGCTGGCCCTGACGGCATGTACCGACGAAGACGAAATGCGGAACAATACCCTGCCCGAAGGCGCAGTACACATCATCGCCGGCATCGATGGAGTGCAGACACGCGCACCGCAGCTTGATGCCGAAGGGAAAGGCAACTTTGCGCAAGGCGACGTATGGGGAATGTATGCCTATACAGACGCTGCCGCGGCGGGTGAAAACATGGAATACAAGTACCGGGAAACCGTCCTGTATTGGGAAGACCTGAGTGAAACATCCCCCATCACCTTCTCCGCACATTATCCGCGCATCACGGAAGCCATTGCCAATCCTGCGGCATACATGCATACACCTTTAGAGTGGAACAAGACAGACGACCTGCTCCACGCCACTGCCACAGCAAGCAAGGGCGAAACGGTGGCACTGACATTCAAGCATCTGATGCACCGGCTCGTCGTCAACCTGGCGGCGGGCGATGGCATGGAGGGGGCGGACTTGTCTTCCGCCCTGATA
>ENA-UEPJ01003718-UEPJ01003718.1-human-gut-metagenome-genome-assembly--contig:-NODE-3718-length-13131-cov-9.963230_pt1 | contig 13131 bp, 14 predicted proteins | sample MGYA00242890_ERZ507896 | MGnify/ENA primary metagenome ERZ507896 (study PRJEB26167, sample SAMN06115508) | human gut metagenome | host: Homo sapiens | place: China:Qinghai | collected 2015-08-20... | reverse complement strand
AAATACTTCTCAGGCTGCGGAGTGTAGAATTTGTGTGCCGCAGGCGCGCAAATTATGCGCGCAGCAGACTGCAAAAAACTTGTCGGAAAAGCCCGTAAGGGATTTTTCGACAGTCTGAAAGGCCCGGCGCGCAGCGCCGGGCCTTCACTTTACAGCTGCGAATAGCCGAAGCTGTTGACCAGGGCGTCGATTTTCTGCCCGGCCTTGCAGTAGGGGCACTCCCGGTAGTCGTAGCTGGCGTAGCCGGGAAGGTCCTGAATGGTGTAGACCGCCCGGACGGGGTAGCCCTCCACCTGGTCTACGGCGCTGTAAATGGCCGCCACACCCGCCACGGTGCCGCCGTAATAGGTGATGGCCTCCAGGGCGCGCTTGGCGGTATAGCCCGTGGTGACGGAAGCCATGAGCACCAAAACGTGCTTGCCCCGGATCATGCCCTGGGTATTGTCCCGGAAAATGATCTGGGAGTTGGCATTGTATTCCGGTTCCAGGATATAGATGGTCTCGTGGGCATTGATGGTGCGGAAGCCGCTCTTGGTCAGCTCCTGGGCAAGGCAGGTGCCCACCACACCGGTGCCGTCCAGGCACAATATGGTGTCCACAGGGGTGTCATTCACGAAATTGGCCACCAGCTGCCGCGCGCTGTCCTTGGCCTCGCTGAGGCGGGTCTTCTGATAGGTGATATCCACATAGTAATTGATGTGGGAGTGATTGGTCGCAAAATGGCCCCGGGCAACGCGAAGGGGCGCACTGCCATGGCGAATGGGCATCTTCATCAAAGTGATCATAGTTCCTGCCTCCGTAATCTGTGATAAATAAAAGGGTGTTTCGCGGCCCCCAATTGGGCATTTCGACGAAACACCTTACGGTTATTATACAGCTTCCGGCTTTCGGACGCAAGTAGGACTTCACTTCAAACCATCCAAAAATCTGTGCTTCATTTTGGGCACATTGCGCACACGGAGGGCCTTTTCCTGGCGGCAGAACTGCCGGGCAATGATGCGGCAGATCTTCCCCCGGCGGATCATCCAGTGGATCTTGCCGTAGCCCGCCCACATGACGCCATCGGTCTCCCCCGGCTGGAGCCGGATCTCCTTCAGAGAAACGGGGTTTTTCAGGCAGTAGAAATCATAAAAGGTATTCCTGTCCCGCTCGCTGTCCAGCAGCTCAAAGCGGTCGGGGGCGGCTTCAATGCCGGTCTCCTCCCGCAGCTCCCTTTGGATCGCGGTCAGGCTGTCCTCTCCGGCCCGGGCCGCGCCGCCGGAATTCTCCCAGGTGCCTGGAAAGCTCTTCTCCGGAGCCCGCCGGGTCAGCAGCAGTCTGCCCCAGCCGTCGTAGACCCAGACGCAGACCACCAGTCCATATTCCCCCGGTGCCCAGGGCGTGCCCCGCAGGTGTGTCTTCCCCGTCCTGCGGCGCTGGGCATCGTAGACATCATTCCATTCTTCCATGGCGCTTTACTCCGTTTTTTCCCGGTATACCTTGTTAAAGGAGAAGCCCCGGCCCGAGACCTCCGTGACCTGGGTCACCACCATGAAGCACTCCGGGTCAATGGCCCGGGCCAGATTCTGCACCCGATGCAGCTCCCGGGTGGCAACCACGCTGAGCACCACCTCCGTGGGCTCGTGAAGGAAGCCTCCCTCGCCGTGGAGCAGGGTCACCCCCCGGTCCGCATTGCAGAGGATGCTTTCGCAGATCTCCCTGGCCTTTTCGCTGACGATTTTCACTTCCGTCCGGCCCGTACCGGCGGTCAGGGTCTTGTTCAGGGTGAAATTCACGGAAATCAGCATGATGATGCCGTAGAGCAGGTCCTCCGGCGTGTGGAAGAACAGCTGGGACAGCATAATGGCGAAATCAAACAGCCACAGGCTTATGGGCACCGGGATACCGAACAGCTTGTTCAGGATCAGCGGCGGGATATCCATGCCCCCCGTAGAGGCCCCGGCCCGGATGACGATGCCCAGGGCGATGCCCAGGCCCATGCCGCCGAACAGCGCGCACAGCAGCAGATCCTCCGTCACCCGGAAGTCCCCCAGCAGGGCCTGAACCCCCGACAGGAGAACCGGATAGAGCAGGGAGCTGAGCACCGTGGTCATGGCGAATTTCTTTCCAAGGATCGCCAGCCCCAGCAGCAGCATGGCCACATTGAACACAAAAACAAACCCGGAAACCGGGATGCCCCAAAGCTGCTGGGCCACCAGCGCCAGGCCCGTGGTCCCGCAGCTGATGAGCTGCCCCGGCAAAACAAACAGCACAACGATCACGGCATAGATCAGATTTCCCACCAAGATCCAGCAAAGCCCCGGCAAATTCTTCACAATTTTTTTCATGGTCTTCTCTCTTTTCTGTCAGAACATCCTGCCCTATTCTACCCGATTGCCCCCGGCTTGTCAACGCAGGAAACGCCCGGGGTGGGAAGATGGGCCCCTGCCTCAAATTCGCCAAAAATACATTCTATTATTTGTGCAACATTCTTTACAAATGATTCGAGCTTTTTCTTGCTTTTTTTGTGCAGGTATGATAAGATAAAACCGTAATTTCGGTAATCAAATATTTGCCCGGAGTGATGAGCATGGGGACAAACGGAGTTTACAACGCCGTCTGTTTTCCGTGCTTTTTTGCATCCGGTACACACCAGGGGGAGGACTGAACCAATGGATACACGGCTGTACCAGGCCATGCAGGCGAATCCGATCATTGCGGCCATCCGGGATGACGAGGGACTGGAGGGCTGCTTGAAGGCAGATGTTCAAATCGTGTTTGTGCTCTACGGGGACATTTGCAGCATCGGCAGGATCGTGGAGCGCATCAGGGACGCAGGGAAAATGGCCATCGTCCACGCGGACCTGATCACCGGTCTCTCCGGCAAGGAGATCTGCGTGGATTTCCTGCGGAATTCCACCCGGGCAGACGGCATCATCTCCACCCGGGTCAACATGATCCAGCGGGCCAAGGAGCTGCAGATGATCACCGTTTTCCGGGTCTTCGTCATCGATTCCATGGCGCTGGATTCCCTGCTCGGCGTCAAAAATCTCCGGCCGGATGCCATCGACATTCTTCCGGGGCTGATGCCCGGCATCATCCGCAAGGTGCGCGCGCTCACGGGGCTTCCCGTTCTGGCGGGAGGGCTCATCACCGAGAAGCAGGAGGTCCTCCAGGCCCTGGACGCCGGAGCCCTGGCCATTTCCAGCACGGCTCCCGCCGTCTGGCAGATGTAAGGAGGCGCTTATGTGCAGCAACACCAAGCAGCGAATTGCCGATGCCGTAGAGGAGCTGATCTCCACCCAGCCCGGCAGCCGGGTAACGGTCCAGCAGGTCATGGAGCTGACCCAGATGAACCGTCAGAGCTTCTATTACCACTATGAAGACATCAACGATGTTCTGCGCCTGATCGTCTGCCAGAAGGTTTGCGCACCTCTGGCCTTTGACCCGGAGGAAAACGCGGAAACCTGGTGCCGCCGGGGTCTGACCCTGCTCAGCGAGCAGCAGCCCCTGCTGCGGCGGATCTCCCGGGAGCTGGGGGATGAGAGAATGCGGGAGCTGATTCTGCTGGAGGTCCGCCCCCAGGTAGAGCGGCTGGTACCGGACCGCCCGGGCCAGGACCGGGCGCAGCGCAGCGTGGCGGTGGACGTGGTCTGCCAGAGCGTGCTGTTCTGCCTGCACGGAATGCTGCTGCGGCAGGAACCGGTGAACGTGGATGACTCCATGGAGCGCTTCCAGGCGCTGTTCGCCGTTTTGAATGTGGCATAGGGGGCTGTTCTATTTCTCCATGGCGTTCATAGATTGGCTATGGGCAGATTAAACAAATTTTATTTCAGCTTTAAAAAATAATTGTATTTTTTGACAGTATCCGAATTTTGTCTAATGACGAAACCCTTTCTCTCTGGTATAATCAAAAGCGTAAGAAGGATCTGGTGCAGTCCCCCGAAGCCGCTGCCCGGCTGCGGCTGATTCCGCCAGAGTTCCCCCAGAAGCCCTTGCATAAACTCATCATCATACAAGGAGGACTTTTCTATGGCAAAGTACATTATGGCACTGGACGCCGGCACAACTTCCAACCGCTGCATTCTGTTCAATGAGCACGGGGAAATGTGCAGCGTCTCCCAGCGGGAGTTCACCCAATTCTTCCCCAAGCCCGGCTGGGTGGAGCACGACGCAAATGAGATCTGGGCGACCCAGCTGGGTGTGGCCGTAGAGGCCATGCAGAAGATCGGCGCTGCCGCCGCCGACATCGCCGCCATCGGCATCACCAACCAGCGCGAAACCGCCATTGTCTGGGATAAGGTCACCGGTGAGCCCGTTTACCATGCCATTGTGTGGCAGTGCCGCCGTACCAGCGAGTACTGCGACAGCCTGAAGGAAAAGGGCCTGACCGATACCTTCCGGGCCAAGACCGGCCTGGTCATCGACGCCTACTTCTCCGGCACCAAGATCCGCTGGATTCTGGAGAACGTTCCCGGCGTCCGCCAGCGGGCGGAGCGGGGCGAGCTGCTGTTCGGTACCGTAGAAACCTGGCTGATCTGGAAGCTGACCGGCGGCAAGGTCCATGTTACCGACTATTCCAACGCCTCCCGGACCATGCTCTTCAACATCAACACCCTGGAATGGGACGACGAGATCCTGTCCGAGCTGAACATTCCCAAATGTATGCTGCCTACCCCCATGCCCTCCAGCTGTGTCTACGGTGAGACCGATCCCTCCCTGCTGGGCGGCCCCATCAAGATCGGCGGCGCGGCCGGCGACCAGCAGTCCGCCCTGTTCGGCCAGGCCTGCTACCACCCCGGCGAGGCCAAGAATACCTACGGCACCGGTGCCTTCCTGCTGATGAACACCGGCGAGAAGCCCGTCTTCTCCAGCAACGGCCTGGTCACCACCATCGCCTGGGGCCTGGACGGCAAGGTTGAATACGCACTGGAAGGCTCCGTCTTCGTGGCCGGTGCCGCCATCCAGTGGCTGCGGGATGAGCTGAAGCTCATCGAGTCCGCCCCCGATTCCGAATACTACGCCGGTAAGGTCAAGGACACCAACGGCTGCTATGTGGTCCCCGCCTTCACTGGGTTGGGCGCGCCCCACTGGGATCAGTACGCCCGGGGCACCATCGTGGGCATCACCCGTGGCGTCAACAAGAATCACATCATCCGCGCCACCATGGAATCCCTGGCCTATCAGGTCAACGACATTCTGGTGGCCATGCAGGCCGACTCCGGCATTAAGCTGGCGGCTCTGAACGTGGACGGCGGCGCCTCCGCCAACAACCTGCTGATGCAGATGCAGTCCGATATCTCCGGCGCTCCCGTGCAGCGTCCCACCTGCGTGGAGACCACCGCCATGGGCGCGGCCTACCTGGCAGGTCTGGCCGTTGGCTACTGGGCCAGCAAGGAAGACGTTGTCCACAACCGGGCCATCGACCGGGTCTTCCATCCCGAGATCAGCGAGGAAGAGCGCGCCGAAAAGGTCAAGGGCTGGAACAAGGCCGTGAAGTGCGCCTACGGCTGGGCAAAGGACTGAGCACAATTATCGCGATCCCCGAATTTTCTCCGGGGGGCGCATCCCCCCGGAAATCCCACGGAGCCGAATTTGAAACAGAAAAAGAATCCGCGTCAATGATTTAGGGAGGTCAATGAAATGTTACCGTATATTGCTGAGTTTTTGGGCACCATGATCCTGATCCTCTTGGGCGACGGCGTTGTCGCCAACGTAAACCTGAATAAATCCGGCATGAAGGGCGCCGGTGCCGTTCAGATCACCATTGCCTGGGGCCTTGCCGTTATGGTTCCCGCGTTTATCTTCGGCCAGGCCTCCGGTGCCAGCTTCAACCCCGCGCTGACCATTGCTCTGGCTGTGGGCGGCATGTTCGATTGGGCTTTGGTTCCCGGCTACATCGTTGCTCAGATTCTGGGCGGTATCGTGGGCGGTATCCTGGTTTACGTTCTGTTCAAGGATCAGTTTGACGCCACGGAAGATCCCGGCACCAAGCTGGGCGTCTTCTCCACCGGCCCCTCCGTCCCCAACACCGGCCGCAATATCCTGCAGGAAGCCATCGCCACCTTCGTTCTGGTGTTCGCCATCTGCGGCATGAATCAGGTTCCCGGCCTGGATGCAGGCATGGGCAAGCTGCTTGTCTTCGGCATCATCGTATCCATCGGCATGTCCCTGGGCGGCCTGACCGGCTATGCCCTGAACCCCGCCCGTGACCTGGGCCCCCGGATCGCCCACGCCATCCTGCCCATCAAAGGCAAGGGCGACAGCAACTTCAAGTATGGCCTGGTGGTTCCCATTGCCGGCCCCATCCTGGGCGGCATCGTGGCAGTGCTGCTGTACAACGCAATTCCCTGGTAATTCGTAAATATCTTCTGCTCTTAGTGTAAGTGTCGGGCAGCCCCCCCCTCCTACCGGAAGGTTTTCTTGGGCTGCCCGATTTTATTGAAGGAGGCGTTCCATGTGTACGATGTAATCATAATCGGCGCGGGTGTCACCGGCTGTGCGGTGGCCCGATATCTGTCCCGCTATCAGAGCAGCGCCCTGGTGCTGGAGCGGGCGGAGGATGTGTGCTGCGGCACCTCCAAGGCCAACAGCGCCATTATCCATGCAGGCTTTGACGCTGCCCACGGCAGCCTGATGGCCAAGATGAACGTTCAGGGCAGCCGGATGGTGCCCGGGCTGGCGAAGGAGCTGGATTTTCCCTTCCGGATGAACGGCTCGCTGGTGGTATGCATGTCCGAGGAGGATATGCCAAGGTTACAGGCCCTCTATGAAAACGGCGTGAAAAACGGCGTGGAAGGGCTGGAAATTGTGGACGCCCAGCGGCTCCACGAGTTGGAGCCCAACGTCAGCAAAAACGCCGTTGCCGCCCTGTGGGCTCCCACCGGCGGCATTGTCTGCCCCTTCAATATGACCATCGCCCTGGCGGAGAACGCCAATGCCAACGGTGTGGACTTCCGGTTCAACACAAAGGTCACGGGCTTTACCCGGGGCGAGGAGGGCTGGACCGTCCACACGGAGCAGGGCGATTTCCGGACAAGGTATGTTGTCAACGCGGCAGGCGTCTATGCCGACGTGCTGCACAACATGGTCTCTGCCCGAAAGCTGCACATCACCCCCCGCCGGGGGGACTACTGCCTGCTGGACAGGCAGGTGGGCGGCTTCGTCAGCCACACGGTGTTCCAGCTGCCCGGGAAGCTGGGCAAGGGCGTTCTGGTGAGCCCCACCGTTCACGGCAACATCATCGTCGGTCCCACCGCCATCGATATTGAGGACCGGGACGGCACCAATACCACCGCCGCAGGCCTGGAGGAGCTGATCGCCAAGGCGGGCATTTCCGTGGACAACCTGCCCATCCGCCAGACCATCACCAGCTTTGCCGGACTGCGCGCCCATGAGGATCACCACGAATTCGTCATCGGGGAAGCGGAAGACGCCCCCGGATTCGTGGACTGCGCCGGAATCGAATCCCCCGGCCTGACCTCCGCCCCCGCCATCGGTCTGACCGTGGCGGAGCTGCTGCGGGAGAAACTGGGCCTGCGGGAGAAGGAAGATTTTATCGCCACCCGGAAGGGCCTGCTCGATCCCAAATCCCTGACTTGGGATGCCTATCAGGCCCTGATCCGGGAAAATCCCGCCTATGGGCAGATCATCTGCCGCTGTGAGCAGGTCACCGAGGGCGAGATCATCGATGCCATCCGCCGCCCCCTGGGGGCCAGGAGTCTGGACGGCGTGAAGCGGCGCACCCGGGCCGGCATGGGCCGGTGCCAGGCGGGCTTCTGCTCTCCCAGAGTCATGGAAATTCTGGCCCGGGAGCTGGGCGTAAGCCAGGCGGAGATCACCAAATGCGGCGGCGCGTCCCGCCTCATTGTGGGCGTTAACAAGGACAGTCTTGAGGAGGTGCCCGAGGGATGAAATATGAGATCGTGATCATCGGCGGCGGCCCCGCCGGTCTGGCCGCGGCCATTGCGGCCTATGATGCCGGCTGCCGCAGCATTCTGATCCTGGAGCGTGACAACCAGCTGGGCGGCATCCTGAACCAGTGCATTCACAACGGCTTCGGCCTGCACACCTTCGGCGAGGAGCTCACCGGCCCGGAATACGCCGCCCGCTTTGCCCGGCAGGTGCTGGACCGGGGCATTGCCTACAAGCTGAACACCATGGTGCTGTCCATCGGCGAGGACAAGAAGATCACCGCCGTCAACCGCACCGACGGTCTGATTGAAATCGAAGCCACCGCCATCATCCTGGCCATGGGCTGCCGGGAGCGGAGCCGGGGCGCGCTGAACATCCCTGGCTTCCGCCCTGCGGGCATTTACTCCGCCGGTACGGCCCAGCGGCTGGTGAACATCGAGGGCTTCCTGCCGGGGCGCAGAGTGGTCATCCTGGGCAGCGGCGATATCGGCCTGATCATGGCCCGGCGCATGACCCTGGAGGGGGCCAAGGTTCTGGTGGTTGCAGAGCTGATGCCCTATTCCGGCGGACTGAAGCGGAACATCGTCCAGTGCCTCAATGACTTCGGCATTCCCCTGAAGCTCAGCCATACGGTGGTGGACATCCAGGGCCGGGAGCGGGTCACCGGCGTGACCATTGCCGAGGTAGGCCCGGACCGGAAGCCCATTCCGGGTACGGAAATTCACTACGACTGCGATACCCTGCTGCTGTCCTGCGGCCTGCTGCCGGAGAACGAGCTTTCCCGGGGCATGGGCGTGACCATCTCCCCGGTGACCAACGGTCCCATCGTGGACGAAAGCCTGCAAACCAACATCCCCGGTGTGTTCGCCGCGGGCAATGTGCTCCATGTGCATGATCTGGTGGACTTCGTTTCCGAGGAAGCCGCCGCAGCCGGCCGGGCGGCCGTGCGGTATCTGGCAAACGGGCCCCAGGACCGGGGCCGGGAAATCCCCATCACCTTCGAGGGCGGCCCCAGATATACGGTGCCTGCCAGCATCGATCCGAAGCGTGTGGAAGGGGATCTGGTCATTCGCTTCCGGGTGGGCGGCGTTATGAAGAACCGCCGCGTCCGGCTGTATCTGGATGACGAAGCGGTGGTCAGCCGCAAGCGCCCCGTCATGGCCCCCGGCGAGATGGAGGAGCTGAAGCTGACCCAGGCGGCTCTGGCGGCCCATCCGGATCTGAAGCAGATCCATATTGCAGTGGAGGAGGCGTAACCGTGGAAAAACGTGAATTGACCTGTATCGGCTGCCCCTTGGGCTGCGCCATTACCGTGACGCTGGAGGGCGGCAAAGTGAAGGATGTGGCAGGCTTCACCTGCAAGCGGGGCAAGGAATACGCCTGCAAGGAAGTGACTGATCCCACCCGCATCGTCACCAGCACCGTCCGCCTCACCGGCAGCAAGACCGGCGCAGCAGTGGTCAGCTGCAAGACCGCCCAGGATATCCCCAAGGGGAAGATCTTTGCCGTCGCTGCGGCGCTGAAGCAGGTGGCAGCCAAAGCCCCGGTGGAGATCGGCGATGTGCTGCTTGCCAACGTCGCCGGAACCGGCGTGGACATTGTCGCCACCAAGGCCGTGGAGTAAGCAAAATACTCTTTTTGCGCAGTAAAATATTGGGGCTGTTAGAAAAGTATGTCGCTGCGAACCAGTGACCGACGTCACTGGTGTGGCAGCCCCCCGGTTGGATGGAAACAGCTTGGTTTTGCTGCCAAGATGTTTGAAAATCCGGGGGATTGCCACACCAGCGTGCGCGCTGGTTCGCAATGACAGAGCATTTTCTAACAGCCCCTTTGCTTTCTGTGCCTTCCCGTTCGTTCCGCAATACAGGCACATTTCCTTGATTCCAATATTGCGGCACAGCCTCCCCCAACACGCGAAACGGCATGCAGAAATTGAGAATGCGATAAAACAAGAATAAGCATGCCATTGTGCGCACTGGGTGTTCCGCTGTGCCGCAGGGCGACGGTATCATACCGATCCGAAAATTGAGGAAAATCGGCGCTTTTCAAAGCGTTCCGTATCATACCGTTCCTGCTCAAGAGCTTAACACAAAAGCTTTCGAAAAACAATTAGCTGGCTGCATAGTGTTTCAACGATTTTTTCCGGCGCGCCGTCCGACCGGAAGCCCCGCCGGGGAGAAAGCATTCCGGGATCTCCCTTCCAGATAACCGGGGATTTATTTCTTATTCATCTCTTCATTGTTGGGATTCTGATATGCGTGATCCTCCACATATATCATCATGCGGTTGCGCAGTACCATATAGAAAAGGATGGCAAGCATACTGCCGATTGTGCCCAGAAGCGGATATGCATCGCTTCCTCGCAATTTTTGCGCTGTCCATACGATAATACCAATCCACGCCACAACGCACAGGACAATCGTTGCAATATGTTCTTTCAGCCATTTTTTCTTGAAAAACGCTATCTTTTCTTTCAGCGTAAATGTACTGTTATCCAGTGCAGTCACAAGATTACTGTCGGCAGCTTTCTTGAAGTTCTCTGTGGCAAGCCGTTCTCCGCTTATAAGTTCGTTGATGCTGACACCGAATTCTTTTGACAGCAGCGACAGCATTTCGACATCGGGCATATAGTTACCGTTCTCCCAGCGGGAAATGGTTTTGTTGGTCACTCCGAGCTTCTCTCCGAGCTGTTCCTGCGTCAATCCTTTCTCTTTCCGCAGAGCAGCGATAAATTTTCCTATCTTTATTTGATCCATTTTTTATGTACCTCCGAAGACAAGTATAGCCCGGCTTTCGCAAAAATTCCTCCCCGCAAACAGCGAATGCGTTACCCACAGGCAGCGAAACGCATTTTCCGTGTATATGTCACATTGACATAACCAAATATAAGAACCTGCACAATCCCGATTTGTTTGACCCTTCATGCCTTATGCCCGCCGATCTGCGCGTTGCGGTCTTTTGCAGTTGCGCCTTCTTCAAGATTCATCGCCTTGAGGATGGCGTTCTTCCCGTACTTCTTCTTGATGGCAAGAGCTGCCTTCTGGATTTTTCTCTCGCGCTCCAATGCGGCATCCTCGGCTTTCTGTTTTTCCTCTTCGGCGGCATAGTCAGTGAAGAGGTCGAGCTGGACAACCCCGTCATTTTTCTTCGGCGCGTCCGCTTCCGGCAAGACGAGATTTGCCACAACATACATACGCCGCACCAGCAGATTCTTGTCCACGATTCGGTCAAACAGCTCTGACACAGCACACATTATTTTGCGCGTGGATGATGTGTGACCGTCGAGGTTAATAGAGCCGTGCGCCTGTTTGGGAATCTCCCGACCGTAGGGATCTTTCTCCACCGCGCCGTGATACCGTCCGGCATTCGCTTCCTTCACCCGCTGCTTGACTTCAAACAGCCGTCCGCGCCCGGAGATACCGTAGCTTTTGAGGGACGGCGTGACGGCAAGGCAGATGGTCTTATCCGTCCGGCTTTCATCCGCAACGACGAGGTTTGTGTCCAGAGGATCTAAGCCGCGCTCCCTGCACTCCACGGAGGCGTAGAAGGATTTCAGGTCGATTGCGATGTAAGTGCGTTGCTTCACCTTCTTTGCCTCCGCTTTCTTCTTAGATTAGCTCTAATGACATTTCATTAGAGTTTTTAATGTTGAATACGACACGCCATTCAATATCACCCTCCACCGGCTCAAAGTGTAGAGAGGAACAAGCCGCATGGAGTTTTTCTTTTGAGCTGCCTCCACACACGATTGCGATTGGACCGTCCGCTCCGCCGATAATGCCGATACAAGCAATATCGTTTTGTGCCTCTGGTGCATAGCGGTCAGAGCATGAGGCAATTTCTAAAGGCTTGTCTCCCTCAGCGCAATCACAGATCGAAATATCATTGTCCGGTTCAGGAGAAAGCGTATAGCTCATAGCAGTAAAATGCGTGGGATAGAACCACCGGTCGGAACCAACGAACTTTTCAGAAATTGTTTGCTGCTCCATTTCCTGAACGGTCAATGTATATTTTGTTCCGCTGACCGGATGGGAAAAAGAAAACGAATCGCCGGGAGCGTGTGTCTTGAAATGCGGTCCCGGGACACGGCGTGACTGCTGTTCCATTGTAAGGGAGAGGGCTTTTATTTCAGGACGGCGTTTGCTTGTCCATGGAAAAGCTGCCCGAAAAATCATCCATCCATAGGATGTATCCAAACCATAGTGTTCTAATGCCCACTTTGCTTCCGCTTCATTGATCATCCTGTCCGGCAAACATGGATTAAAGACCACCGAACAGCCGTGGGAGGTCAGCATTGTTTTCCCGTTCAATTCCAAACGAGGAATAAAGTCAAGGCAAAGTGGATTGTCTAAATCTATCTGCATTTGCTGCTCCTGTGTGAAGTATTCGCAGGAGTCGTTTTCGGGGTGTAAATCCCATTTAGTCATGAACTTACGAATGTCTTCATCTGGGGTGCGCATACAAAAGTCCATGACGAGTCCCTTACTGCAAGAATACGCCGCAGGAATAACCCAATGATGCCCAGCCCAGTCAAATTGCTTATTCAACCGGATTTCCGTTCCGGCACGGTCTTTTCCCGAATGTCCCCAGAAGTTTCCCTCAAAGTAGACCTTCCACTCAGGCATGGTCAGTTCTGCTTCCGGGTTCATATCAACATCATAATAGTCCTCGGTGTACTTGATCTTGCTGTAATCAAAAGATGCTTGCAGTTTTTTGATGCATGCCCACGGCTGTTCCATAGGCGTCAATTTCATTTTCTCGGCAAGCTCTAATAACGTTCTTTGCTGATCCTGCGTTGGAGGGTTATCCCGCAAAAAGGCTTCAAATTGGGACTTATCCAACATCCACGCCTGTTCCAACGCTGCCGAATCACTGCAAGCAAGGAGCAGCCTCAAAAAGTCTTCAAAATTGTTTGCCAACGGATGAACATAATCAGGAGCCGAGTTCATGGGACTAACGGAAAAAACCACGCCGCCAAAGCCTCGAACAAAGCAGAAGTGGATGCCATCCACACCCGCCCAGCCAAAAATAGATGCACCTTTGGGCGTGCAAAAGTAGGGGTTATTATCTTCACGACGCTCCACCCCTACGGGCGAAAGGTCAATACCACTCCGCAAAAATTTCTGAAATACTTTATCCATAAGCCTTATGCTCCTATCAAGCTCTGGTCAAAGGCAAACAGAGCCTCGTTGATCTCAAAGACGTTATAGTTCCCATGCTCCACGAAATACTCCACGA